>OJUG01002921.1_pt1 | contig 16649 bp, 10 predicted proteins | sample 1599841 | NCBI WGS metagenome assembly OJUG01 (sample SAMN04168659, study PRJEB22393) | human gut metagenome | biome: human gut microbiome; feature: stool | host: Homo sapiens | collected 2014-05-12 | reverse complement strand
ATTACAGGTAATGGGAGCCGTTCTGGTGGCTGGTTTAATGGCTGGTTGTGGTGGCACAAATGATACAAAGACGGAAGAGAATACCAAGACAGAAGCTGCCGCAGACAATGCTGATGCCAAGGAAGAGACTGACAGCACGGAAGCAGAAGATACAAGTGAAGATTCTGCAAGTACTGATTCCGCTGAAGAAGACAGTGCAGAGGCAGATGACACAGCTGCAGAAGCAGAGAGTACAGGTGAGGATTCTGCAAGTAGTGATTCAACAGAAGCAGACAGTGCAGAGGTGGCCGACAGCAAGGAGACAGAAGCAGCAGGAAGTTCTGCTGGTACAGCAGCCCAGACTGCAAACAGTGATGCATACGGCGAGGTTGTTTCTGCAGCAGGATGGAATATTACAGTAGAAGATGTGGAGATCAATTCCTCTCTTGAGAATGTAAGCGTAGAACTTGGCTATACAGGTGTGGAGACAAGCGACTACAAGAAAGAAGCTGACGCAGGCAAGACTTTCTGTATGATTAAGCTGAAGATCGAGAAAGACGGCAGCAAGGAGACTTTGGACTGGGCGAATCTGAAGCTGACTGACAGTGAAGGAAATGAATATAGCAGAATGGATGATGAATTCATTTCAGAGCTTGGTATGACACGTATGGCAGGAACCACTTTGAATTTCGGTTCCAACGAGGGCTGGATCGCATTTGAGATTGACGAGAATGCAGAAGGTCTGGAGCTTAGCTATCCATTTGAGGCAGAGGAATATCACTGCGCATTATAAGGATGATAAAAAATGCAGACAATCCGTCAGCTGCCATGACGGTGGTATGAAAATGCGGATTTTGTATTAGATCGTGTTTGAGAAATCATAAAATTGTACAGGAGGCTGGCATGAAGAATAAAAGATATCGGGAACTGGCTGCAATACTTGTAATGATGACAATGACAGCGGGTTCTATTACTACAGTTGCAGCAGAAACAGAAATTACAGCAGAGGAAGAAACTACAGCAGAGACAGAAACAGATGAGCCGGAAACAGAAACTGCCGAGGATGCAGAGAATGCAGATTCCGAGGCAGCAGAAACAGCAGATACCCAGTCCCAGGCGGCTGCCCTGGAAGTAACTGACCGGTTTGCACAGCAGACTGCTGTTGATGAAGCACTCCTTCAGGAGGCATCAAACGGCTACAGTCTTGATGAGGCCCTGATTGTAGTCAATCCATATGGAATGTCCCCTTTAAGTGCAGTTGCCGTTTTTTCCACAGAGGAAGCCTGCGGCGGAACTGTTACTGTGAAAGGGAAATCAGCAGAGAACGATGTGACGGGAACTTTTGAGGAGGCAACGGAGCATATCGTCCCGATTTATGGTCTTTACAACAATGATACCACAGAAGTTGTAATCACTCTGGATGATGGGACTTCTGCTACCTTTGAAGTAACCACAGAAGATATAGGTGTTGATTACGGTACAATCCAGACAGAGATGAAAAGCGAGGCAAGTTACGATTATTCGAACCTGACTTTTGTCTGCTCCACTATGGGAACCCTGTATGGAGTAGATGCGGCCGGAGATATCAGATTCTTTACCAATATTGGCGGAACTCTCGGAGTTCACCAGCTGGAGAATGGGCATCTTCTCATGCCTGCATCCTATGTGCTGAAGAGCAGCTATTATAAAGAAGGAATGATCGAAGTCGACCTTCTGGGAAAAATTTACCGCGAATACATGATTCCTGGTGGCCAGCATCACGATTTCGTGGAGCTTCCGGATGGCAATCTCCTGGTGGCTTCTGACAGCCCGGACTTAAGCACAGTTGAGGACTACGTGGTAGAAATTGACCGCGAGACCGGTGCTGTTGTATGGGAGCTTGACATGAAAGATCTCATCAGCCAGGAAGATGGGCAGTCTGCTTCTATGGATTCAGACGGAAGTGAGGAAGCTGACTGGTTCCATAATAATGGTCTTGCCTATGATGCAGAGAATGATCTGGTCCTTCTTTCTGCAAGACACAAAGATGCCATTGTAGCAGTGAATAAAGAGGACAAATCCCTGGCATGGATCCTTGGAGATCCTACAGGCTGGGACGGTGTGGATCCGTCTTACTTCTTTACTCCGGAAGGAGAAGATTTCGAATGGTTCTATGCACAGCATAATGTTTCCATTCTGGATAATGGAGATATTGCTCTTTTTGACAATGGTACTGCAAAGGTAAAACGTGTGGATGGCGATAACCGTGTAAGTGGTGACAACGTATATTCCCGTGCGGTTGTTTATCAGATTGATACAGAGAACATGACCGTTTCCCAGGTAACTGAGTATGGTAAAGAGCGAGGCGCCGACTGGTATTCGGACTGGATTTCAGGTGTGGTTTCCCTGGATGGAACACAGGATCATCTGTGGATCACAGCTGGCTCCCACCTGCATAGCGATGAAGAAAACCGCAGTGATTATTACCCGAAAGATATGTTTGTACAGGGACTGATCAAGACCACACATATTGATCAGGTAGATAATGGAGAGCTGAGCTTTGAGCTGACGATCTCCGGTGACACTTATAATGCGCTGACATATCGTTCTTTCCGCATGCCCCTTTATACAGAAGGAAAATATGATCCATCGGCAGTTCCGGAGGTGCTTGGTTCTCTTGGAGAGACAAGTTTTGAGGAAAGCAGCATTGATGTGAGCACCGCAGAGGCTTTGCCAGATGGCTGGAATTTCCTGCTGGATGGAAGCAAGATTAGTGTGAACGGCAGCTTCCTGACCCAGACCGCAGCAACAGATCTGCAGGCTGGAAAGATGATCTTGATAAGCGGTGAGTCCCAGAGAGCTTATCAGCTGACACAGACTCCTTCTGAAGGAGATGACGGAACAAATGTTACAGTTAAGGGCTGGACGGCAGTTGACGGGCTGGAAGGTCAGGAATGGGATATTTACCTGGAACTGGACGGTGTTCTTTATAATACGGGATATATGTACAGTCAGGCATAAGTATATAATTTGTCAAAATGGGTTCAAGAGCCTTGAACCCATTTTGACGTTACAGGCTTTGCAGCCTGTACGGACATAACGACAAAAATTTGAGGAGCTTACAGTATGAAAAAGTGGAGCAAAAAGAAAAAAATCACCATTCTGCTTCTGTTTCTGGTGCTGCTTGCATTGTTTGCAGGCCTTTGCTGGAAAAAGCGGCGGGGAATTTATAATACTTACATGAAACTTACCAATCAGGAAATTCCCTATTCTGTAAAAGAAAAACGGAAGAAAAAATATGGTTATTACGGTCAGAAGCTGAAGGTTACCATGGATGTGGATGACACGATTTCCATTCAGGAAAACGATGATTCCGCGAATGATATCCAGACTGAAATCCCTCAGGCGAAAACACTGGTGGCAACTTCCTATGAGATTGACCAGCAGCTGCAGACAGAGCAGGAAAATGGATATACATGGGATGATCCCATGGTTATTCTCAACCCATATCAGATTTCCCCATTAACTGCAGTAGTACTTTTTGACACAGAAGAAGAGTACGGAGTGCGCTTTACTGTGAAAGGAAAAACTGCAGCAGCAGACATCAGCGGAGAGATAGATGCGGCCAGTTCACACAGAGTGCCCATTATCGGTCTTTATCCGGGAGAGGATAATACAGTAGTACTGGAACTTCTGGATGATTCTGGCAGAGTGAAGGATTCCCAGGAGATCACTATTACAACAGAAGCTTTGCCAGAGTCTCTTACGGATGTGATCGAACCTGTGGAGACCAGTGGAGAATCTGCATATGATCTGACCATGGTTTACGGACAGAGCACTCATCTTCCTTTTGCATATGACTGCATGGGAGATATTCGCTGGTATATGAACAAAGAGACTGGAAATTATGGCCTTTACATGCTTTCCAACTGCAGAATGATCTGGCAGGATACTGCCGGATATGTTCCGAACCTGGAGAAACCCCAGTCTACCAATCTTTATGAGCTGGATTATCTGGGAAGAGCTTACAATATGTATTATCTTTCCGGGGGAAGTCATCATGAGGTAATTGAGAAGGAGCCAGGCGGAAATCTTCTGGTGCTTACAAGCTCCATGCAGAGCCATTGTGAAGATAAAGTTGAGGAAATCGACCGGCAGACAGGTGCGGTGGTAAATGAGCTGAAACTTCAGGATATTATTAAATGTAAATACGAGAATCTGGTTGACTGGGCTCATATTAATACGGTTTCCTATCAGCCGGAGACAGATACTATTCTGCTCAGTGTCCGCAATCTGGAATCTGTGATCAAGGTAAACTGGACAACCAAGGAAATCCAGTGGATTCTTTGCGATCCAAGATTCTGGGAAGGCACAGACTATGAAAAATATGTGCTGAAAGCAGATGGCGATTTCATTTATCAGTTCCAGCAGCATACAGCATATCAGATTGATACAGATCTGGATGGCGATGATCAGACTATAGAAATCACCATGTTTGATAACCATTTCCTGTGGAGAAGGAAGAAAGACATCGACTATTATGACAAGACGGAGGAATCCTACCTGCTGGTATATTCTGTAAATGAAGCAGAAGGTACTGTGAAGCAGATTAAGAAGATTCCTACGGTATGGTCCAAGATCACATCCGCAGCGATTTATGAGGCTGATAGCAATCATTTCTTCGGAATGTGCGGCCATGCGGCAAATGTAGAAAACGGCTGGAAGGGAATGACCTACGAGTTTGACTACGATACAGAGAAAGTTCTGAATCAGTACTGTCTTAAGAAAACCTTTTACCGTGCAGAGGAAATGCGGATTGATTACAACGATCTTGCAAGTCCTATGGAGCTGGATGAAAATTATATCAAAGGAGAATTGTGGCAGCCGGTGAAGACCTGGAAATGGCTGTGGAACAAGAAACCGGAACAGGTGCTTCCGGCAGATACCCTGACATATAACATCACTGGAAAAGTGCTCTATATAGGAACCTATGATCATCAGATTTCCCAGATCATTTTCAAAGGGGAGAAGAATACCTATGTTTATGATACAACAGAGGTTCGTCTGCATATGGAAACATTTCTGGATTTCTATGAAAATATTCCGGTGCCGCTTCAGGGAATGAATGCAGATAATTATGAAATCTACGTTATGTATCAGGACGGATTTTATGATACACAGCAGACCTTTGCAATCAATTAAACAGGTGATATTGCAAAGCCAGAATAGTAAGTAAGGGTATTGAGTCCGGATTCAGCTATTGCAGCTGAATCTGGGAAAAATATACCGCAAAGCAGGGTGCGCAGATAGCGGGAATGATTTTCAAACACGCTCTGGACGCGGAATAAAAAAATGCTGCAAAATCATTTTTGCAATGATTTTGCAGCATTTTCTATGACTGGGAAAAACTTTTGCGGTATGCCGCAGGGCTGTAGCTCAGGGTTTTTTTGAAAACAGAGCAGAAGTAATTGCTGGAAGAAAAGCCCAGCTGGTAAGCAATATCTGTAATGGAATCATCTGTAGTCTTCAGAAGCATCTGTGCCCGATCCATTTTCTGGAGGGTAATGTATTCAGCAGGAGTAATTCCCAGTTCTTCTTTAAATTTGGCTTTAAAACGGGAAAGAGAATAGTTGGATGCCTGGGCAAGCTCCTGAAGTGAAATGGGGCTTTCAATATTCTGTTCAATGTATTTCAGCGCATGTCCGATGTCACTGTTCAGCTGTTCATTGATCTCTTCCTGGGCAGGAACTGCAGTCAGGTAGTTCAGGCTGGCAAGTACACAGGTCAGATACTGGACACCGGCAATGGAGTCGCCTTCTGTTCCGTAAGAAATCAGGTTAAAAGCAGTGCGCAGCATGGAAATCTGGGAACTGCCTACATGGTACAGGTGCTGATCCATATTCAGAAGCCGATGGCACAAAATATTGCTGTAATGCTGGTTCAGACCAAGGAAATTATCGTGCTCCTTCAGATCCAGCTGCATTGCAAAAAATTCGCAGCGGTTCTGGCAATATGTCCTGTAGTATGAAGCTCATAAGGTCTGGTGATAAAAAGGTTATTTCCGGTAGCACAGTAGCTGGTGCGGACGCCGCCTTTCATAACGTAAGTCTTGCGCTGGCCTTTCACCATGAAATGAAGCTCGATGATATCAGAGTGATAATGCAGAGGAACCGGAACGCCAGGTGCCATAGGTGTAAAATGAGAAAGATTTCTAAGCCCCGGGATCTTATGAGAGAATGAAAAAAAGATTAATGGCAGCAGTATTATCAACAGCTATGGCAGCAACAATGCTGTTAACAGGAAGCATCAGTGTACAGGCAGCAGATGCTGCAGCAGCAAATGACCCGGCAGTAGAACTGATTTTTACATCAGTATCTGTAAGCGGTGACTCCCATACAGAGGCTATGTATGAGTTTGCAGATAAAGTAGAGGAATTATCCGGTGGTTCCGTAACATGTAAATGCTACGACAACGGTTCTCTGTTCTCTTCCGAGAACGAGTTCGATGCTCTTCTTAACGGAGATGCAGATCTGGCATATATTTCTTTCCCGACAATTGCAACACAGATTCCGTCCTACAGCATGTTTGCTTCCGGATATCTGTTCAGCTCTTATGAGCATATGACAAGCGTTCTCAACGGTGACATCGGACTTAACAAGATCCGTCCACAGATTGAAGAGACACTGAACATCAAACCTCTTTCCAGTTTCTATCTTGGAAGCCGTGTAATCAACACAAGAGAGAAAGAAATCAACAGCTACGATGACATGAACGGATTACTTCTCCGTATGCCGAACTCCGAAGCATGGCTGTTCCTTGGTGAGGCACTTGGTGCAAACCCGACACCACTTTCCTTCAGTGAGCTGTATACTGCACTTCAGACTGGCGCTGTAGATGCACAGGATAACCCGCTTCCAAGTATCGAGAGTGCAAAATTCTATGAAGTAACAAAATACATCGCAATCACAAACCACGTTGTTGACTCCATCATGCCATGTATCAACGGTGACACATGGAACAGCATGACAGAGGCTCAGCAGGAAGCTGTTACTGAGGCTATGGAATATGCAAGAGACATAAACGATACAGCAAGACTTGACAGAGAAGCTGAACTAATCAAATTCTTTGAGGAGAAGGGACTTACTGTTACATATCCTGACATCAACGAGTTTAAAGAAAAAGTTCAGGCTAAGTACATGGAAAACGAAGATATGATCAAAGACTGGGATATGGATCTTTACAATGAAATCCAGGCTATGGCTGATACAACAACCGCAGAAGAGTAAACCGAATTGTCGTGACAACAGGCAAGACATAGTGATTAGCTATGAATTGACAGCAAAACTTGAGACATCTGTCTGACTTATAACAAAGAAAAGTCCCAGGCTGTGTGTACGGCCTGGGCTTTTTAATAAAGAACAAGTTTTGGGTCTGTCTGCACAGGTGATACATTTTGCAGTAGTGGCTGAAAATGGGAACAAACCGATGGCAGAAAAGTGAATCTGAGAGGAGAGGAAACTGTGGATAATTTCAAAAAGATCGGGAAAAAGATCGTCGATTTCCTTGGCGTTTTTATCCCAAACATTACGTTTTTGGTAATTTTCCTTACCTTTATGGTAACAATCGTATCCAGATATTTTTTCAAAACCCCTGTAACATGGAGTTATGAGGTATCTGTTCTGGGTTACATGTGGACCATGTTCTTCGGCGTTGGTAAGGCAATGGAGGCTGATGAGCACGTAGTATTTGGTCTGGTTTACGATGCTGTAAAACCTCGTACCCAGTTTATTTTTAAAGTAGTTTATAATACATTTCTTTTAATCCTGCTGGTAATCTGCTTTGTACCGTGTTTCCAGTCCATGGTTGGAAAGAAAATGGTGACAGGAGTTCTGAAGCTTCCATATACAGTTGTTTTTGCACCATTTATGTATATGCTGGCTGAGATCATCGTCAGAACCTGTATCAATATCAAAAATGCATTTAAAGAATACAAGGAAGGAGGAAAAGAATCATGAGTATGCCGATTATTATGTTGTTTGTGGTTATGGCTATCTGCTTCATAATCCGTATGCCTGTTTCTTTCTCCATGCTTGCAGCTTCTATTACATATTTTCTGCTTGCAGCTCCGGACAAACTGGGCCAGGTATTTACCGTTATCACTGGTAACATGTTTGCAAACTATACCATGCTTGCAGCGCCGCTGTTTATTTTCATGGCAAACGTGCTGAATGAAGGTGAGGTAACAGACAAGCTGTTCTCTTTCTGTAATGGTCTTCTTGGAAGATTAAAAGGTGGTACAGCACAGGTTAACGTATTTATTTCCCTTATTTTCTCCGGCATGACCGGTTCTGCTATCGCAGATGCTTCCGGCATTGGTCTGATGGAGATCGACCAGATGAAAAAAGAGGGTTACGATGCAGAGTTCAGCTGTGCTATCACAGCCGCTTCCGCAACTGTAGGACCGATTTTCCCACCAAGTATTCCGATGGTTATTTACGCTATGTTATCTGGCGCTTCCATTGGTAAGCTGTTCATGGGCGGTATGGTTCCTGGCGTTTTACTTGCCATTCTTCTTATGATCTATGTTGCGTTTATTTCTCATAAGAGAAATTATCCGGCTGGTGTGGTCATGAGTAAGAGAGAGTTCCTGAAGGCTACCGTGCAGGCTCTTCCGGCGCTGTTTACAGTTGTAATCCTTCTTGGCGGAATTTATTCCGGTATCTGTACTCCTACAGAGGCTGGTGCTGTTGCTTCTGCATACGCACTGATCATCTCAGCACTGATTTACAAAACACTGGGATGGAAAAAGCTTTGGGGTATCATCAAGAAATCCGCTGCAAACACAGCTACACTGGCTCTCCTTTGCGGAACTTCCATGCTGTTCTCTTACATCATCTCTCTGGAGCAGGTTCCGAGAGTTGTTGCAAGCCTGGTTATGGGAATCACAGATAACAAATACATTTTCCTGTTTATCGTAAACATCGTATTCCTGCTTCTTGGCTGTGTACTTGATGTAAGTACTATCCAGCTGGTATTCGTACCAATGGTTCTTCCGTTGGTACAGGCTATGGGTATTGACCTTGTTCATTTCGGCGTTGTAATCTGCCTGAACATGATGATCGGTCTTTCCACACCGCCATTTGGTATGCTGTTGTTTATTGTTTCGGGACTTGGAAAAACGAAGATCAAGGGTGTCATACGGGAGATTTTGCCGATGGTACTTATTATGATCGGGCTGTTGTTCCTGGTTACTTATGTACCGGATATTATTATGTTTATACCTAACAACTTCATGTAAAATATGAACTTGGGTAGTTGGAAAAGGGACTGTTTTGCAGTCCCTTTTGTTGTATCGGGAGGCGCGGTTACCCGGACGCACTTTCGCAGCTGATATTCCACGCGGGGCGGTGCAACACTGCGGCGAGCTAACTGTTAACTACGACTAAATCGTTCAGGAGAGCCTTCACGATTAAGTCTTCGTAAGCAGTGGATCTCGCCTCCGTTAAGGGCGCACCTGGAAATGCCCCGCTTAGGAATATCAGTTGCGAAAACGCTGTGTATTGGTAACGAATGGATACAATAAAAGCGACGGTGCTGGTGATGATGGAATAGGGAATTTAGAACAATAATGTAATGTGGGACTATAAGAGGAGGACATGAGGATGGGCACATTGGATGAGGTAAAGGGATTGATTAAGAATCCGCCGAAGGAGTATCGGAGTGCTCCTTTCTGGGGGTGGAATGACAGGCTTCAGAGGGAGAATCTGGGAGAGCAGATAGAGGGATTTAAGAAGGCGGGAATGGGGGGATTTTTTATTCATTCCCGTGAAGGGCTGGAGACGGAGTATCTTTCCACAGAGTGGATGGAGGATGTGAAGTTCTGTGTGGATAAAGCCCGGGAAAATGATCTGGAGTTGTGGATATATGATGAGGATAAATGGCCGTCGGGGGCTGCAGGAGGTATGGTCAGCAGGGTGAATCCAGCGGAGTTTACAGCCAGGGCGCTGACGATGGAGTGCGGGAAAGCCGGGGAGCTGGCGGTACCGGCGAAGTTAAGTAACGAGGAAGAAAGGACAGTTACTGGGGACTCGGATTCGATAATGTGTGGCGAGAATCGAAGCACAGACGAAAATTCCATGTCTGGCAGGAACGGCAGTGAAGATTTAGCAGTGGAAGAAACTATGGAGACAGAGTTTCTTCAGGGTGTTTATGTGATTCAGACGACGGCGGACGGCAGATTTATTAAGAGGATGAAAGAATATCCGACTTATGAGGAAGCTGCTGGAGCTTGCGGTGTTGATGAAGAGATTCTGCTTCTGCGTCAGGAGATTTCTGGTAAGAGCGAGTGGTACAATGGCTTGATGCCGCCAGATAATCTGAATCCGGAGAGCGTGAAGACATTTTTGAAGTTGACACATGAGCATTATGAGGAAGTGTTTGGCGAAAGTTTTCCAAAAGAGGTGAAAGGATTTTTCACAGATGAGCCTAACTGCTGTGATTTCTTCAGTGTTTTCCATGAAGGCAGACCGTGGATTCCGTGGAGTATTGGATTTACAGAGTATTTTATTGAAAAGAGAGGGTATGATCCGCAGGAGAAGCTGCCTTATCTGTTTTTCGATGGGGAAGGGGCGGAGAAGATCCGTCATGATTATTGGAAGACAGTGGCGCAGCGTTTCGAAGAAAGCTATATGAAGCAGGTTTATGAGTGGTGTGATAAACGAGGGCTTCGTACTACGGGACATATTTTATATGAGAACGACCTGGGCTATCAGACACGTGTGTGCGGCGCGGCTATGCCTCAGCTTCGTTATCTGCATAATCCGGGCATTGATCTTCTGGGGGCGCAGACAGATGAGTATCTGACTGTGAAGCAGTGTGCAAGTGTGGCGCATCAGTATGACCGCTCCATGACCATCAGTGAGGCTTATGGCTGCACTGGCTGGGAGCTGGATTTTTCCACTCAGAAATGGTTGGGAGACTGGCAGTTCGCGCTTGGAATTACGAGACGTTGTCAGCATCTTGCACTGTATTCCATTACTGGATGCAGAAAGCGGGACTATCCACCGGTTTTCAACTATCAGAATACCTGGTGGGATGACAATGATAAGATGGAGAATTATTTTGGTCGTCTGGCGCTGTGTCTTTCCCAGGGGGAGCCGGTGCGAAAGGTGTTGATGATCCATCCGATTTCCAGCATCTGGACCGAGTGCCGCAGTGACCGGGCGGAGGATTTCAATCATCTGGAAATGAATATGGGATGGCTGGATGAGCATATTACTTCTTTAAATCGAAAAGGTGAGTATTATAACCGGATCGCAAAAGCGCTGACTGCAGGGCATGTGGATTTTGATTTTGGAGATGAGATCTTGTTGGAGCAGGATGGAAAAGTGGAAAATGGGCTGTTTGTGGCAGGAAAGTGCAGCTATCAGGTGGTTGTAGTTCCGGGAGTGAGCAATCTGTTTGCAAACACGGTGAAGCTGCTGAAGGAATTTCTTGCAGCTGGTGGAACGGTGATCTGGCTGAAGCCGTATCCGGTGATGATTGAAGGAGAACGGATCGGTAGTAAGCAGATCTGCGTTGCTAAGAGATGGGATAAAAAAATAGACAGTGAAGATGTAAATGAAGAGAAATCTGACTGCAGGAAAGTGTGTGGAAAATATGGTGATATCCGGGATGTTTTAGATGAGGAAGCATTTGTCCATACGGTTGAGCATGAATGGGAGCTGACGGAAGCTGTGGCGAAATGCACCGGAAAAGATTTTACTGTGCGAAATGCCAGCGGCGCAGAGGATGGCGAGATTCTTTCCATGCTGAGAAAGACAGAAGATGGACATATTCTTTTCCTGACAAATCACGATCGGAACAATGCACATCAGGTTTACATAAAACTAGACTGTGGAGACGCTGTGGAAGAGCTTGACCCGCTGACAGGGGAAGTTCGTGAGGTGGAAACTGTTGCGGATGGAGAGGGCGTTTGCTTTACCAGGACATTCGAGACGGGGATGAGCCGAATTTATTTTGTGAAGAAAATAATGAGGGCCGGTCAGATTATTAAAGAGAAATATAGTGTTGAAAACAAATGTGGAGTTGTGGAAGACACTACTGCTGTGGACTTGGCGGCTGTTTCTGATGGCGTAAATGCGGTGCATGAAATGACAGTGAGCAAAGCTGCCACATTCCCATACAGACATCCGCATTACACAGATCCCGTATTGGCTACATTTGGTCCGGACGCGAAATTAAGAAGAACTATGGAGAATGTGCTGACGATAGATAAATGTACTTATGAGCTGGGGACTGCTTCAGCAAATAAAATTTGTGACGGAAATGCTATGGTGGAAGATAAAGATCTCGACGCAATTGTAGAGCAGGTATCAGAATTCAGACATGGCAGCGGACTGTCAGAAGCAGGAAGCGTCTGTGAGTCCGCAGAGATGGAAATCTGGCAGGCGCAGAAGGAAATTCGTGAGAAATTGCGCATGCAGCAGGTTTACTATAACGGTGCACCTCAGCGATATACCTGGGTGGATCAGCCACATCCGGCAGATGGAACACCATTTACCATGCATTTCCGGTTTAATGTTGCAGAAGACATTTCCAGTGAATGCAGTTTTGTAATTGAGAAGCCTTATGGTCTGGAAGTTTACTTCGATGGCGTGAAATGTGCGCAGACCGGCAAATGGTTTATTGACAAAGACATGCGTTGCTTCGGACTTCCTGCTTTGAGTAAGGGGGTGCATCGGATTACCATAAAAGGCAGTTACGACCAAAAGCGGGAACTGGAAGATGTATTCGTAATTGGAAATTTCGCCGTAGATATGTCTGGCAATATTTCCAGGGAAAAAGAAATTCTGCATACTGGTGATTGGAGCATGCAAGGTTATGTAAACTATCCTGGCGGTATGATTTACCAGTACAAGGTGCCACAGTTGATTTCCGATAAGCAGGTTCTTCTTCATTTGGGTGAGTGGAGAGGTACCCTTCTGAAAGTCAGAGTAAATGGTAAGGAAGCTGGTTTTCATTTCGAAAAGAAGAACTGTGTCACAGATGTAACTGGTCTTTTCGAAAAAGAAGAGAATACTCTGGAAATTGAAGTTTCAGGAAGTCCAAGAAACATGTTCGGCCCATTCCACCAGTCTTACACCGGCTGCAGCCGGATCAGCTGGGCTGATTTCCGCACCGAGGGAATGTTCCATACGGATGGGAAGGTGCTGAAGCCTTATGGTATGATGGGGCAGAGTTATATTTGTGAGTATGAAGAGCAGTAAAAAATAACAGGAGGATTTATCATGATTGCAGATTACGCAGACAAACTGAATACATATGAGGAATTTAAAGATTACGCTGACATGGTTCAGCAGTTTATCAAAAAACAGAAAGAGGAGAACCTTCCAGAAGGCAGATACGACCTAAAAAACGGCATTTTTGCCTTGGTTCAGAAATATACCACCAAGCCACTGGAAGGTGCACAGATGGAATCCCATAAGAAATACTGTGACCTTCAGTATATTGTAGAAGGTACTGAAAAAATCTATTGGGCTTCTCTTCGCAAGCTTACTGTGGAGGATGACCGCACCCCGGAAGCTGACATTCTTTTCTATAAAAGCGGTCCAGAGCAGGGGTACACTCTTCTGGAGGCTGGCATGTTTGGTTTCTACGCTCCTGAAGACGGTCATATGCCCTGCATCGCCGTAACAGAAGCCCAGCCCGCAACGAAAATTGTGTTTAAGATTCCGGTGAAAGGCTGAAATACTGTGGATTCAGATTGACAAGCTCTTAATAAAGCGTATACTATAGCGTGTTAGAGCCTGCTTGAAAAAACATTCCCGCAAATTGTGACGCACATCTTGCAGAAAGCCTTTATCAAACACGCTCTAGTAAGACACATAGTAGGAGGAAAGAGCTATGAAAAACAACAATAGTATCAAAACCGTAGTTGCTATCGGTATCGGTGCAGCACTGTTCTTTGTGCTGGGACGCTTTGTGGCGATCCCTAGTCCGGTCCCGAACACAAACATCAGTCTTCAGTACGCAGTACTTGGACTTCTTGCAGCAATGTATGGTCCGGTTGCAGGCGGACTCATTGGTTTCATCGGACATACACTGATCGACCTGTCCTGGGGTGGAAGCCCATGGTGGAGCTGGGTTATCACATCTGCATTTGTAGGTGTTGTGATCGGTCTGTTCGCCAAGAAGCTTCAGGTTCAGGAAGGCGATTTCGGAAAAGGCAAAGTTGCCGTTTTCACAGTTGCAAACGTGATCGCACATGTTGTAGGATGGGTAGTTGTTGCACCTGTACTTGACATTGTAATCTATGCTGAACCGGCAAACAAAGTATTCGCACAGGGTGCATTCGCCGCTGTTTCAAACACCATCACAGGTGTTGTAGTCGGCGGACTTCTGATTCTGGCTTATACAAAAACAATTGCAAAGAAAGGTTCCCTGGATCAGGAATAAGTTGAAAGGGAAATTTGTGAAAGACCTTGCTATGGGGAAACTTGTGGCAGGGTCTTTTTTGATGCATAATTTTATTGGATCCAAAAAGTAAATTTCGCAAGATTTATGCAAAATAAGATAAACTTTGGTAAGAAATTTTATTGTGGATTTAAGAAATTCGTGTTATCCTTTTGAGATGGTGTAAGGTGTACACTTATAGAGATGCAAATTGTTAAGTGGTTCTGAAGCAGTCACATTGTTTACAAATTGACGATGGATTCGCTTCAGGATATTTGATTTTGAGGTACTATATGACAGAGAAAAAATCTCCTATTATTTCTTTCAAAAACTTTTCTTTCCAGTACCGGGCACAGAAAAAGCCTACGCTGAAGGAAATTAATCTGGATATTTATCCTGGCGAGCGGGTGTTGATCGCAGGTCCTTCCGGCTGTGGAAAAAGTACTCTGGCAGGCTGCATCAACGGCTTGAATCCTTTTTCCAATCCAGGAGAATGCAGCGGGGAACTTATTGTGGATGGTGTGGATGCGCCGAAGAGCAGCATTTTCCAGCTCTCTGCACATGTGGGCACAGTGCTGCAGGATCCGGATGGTCAGTTTATCGGGCTGACAGTTGGTGAGGATATTGCCTTTGCATTGGAGAACAGCTGCATGCCGCAGGATGAAATGCATGAGATTACCCGTCACGCGGCAGAGCTGGTCGGAATTCAGGATCATCTGGATTTTGCACCCCACGAGCTTTCCGGCGGGCAGAAGCAGCGCGTCAGCCTGGCGGGGGTAATGGTAGATCAGGTGAAAATTCTGTTGTTCGACGAGCCATTGGCCAATCTGGACCCGGCTACAGGTAAGCAGACTATCGAGCTGATCGATGAGATTCAGGAAAAAACAGATACTACGGTGGTGATCATTGAGCATCGTCTGGAGGATGTTTTGTGGCGAGATGTGGACCGTATTGTTCTTATGGGCGATGGGAAAATTCTGGCAGCTCTTCACCCGGATGAGCTTTTGTCCACCAGACTTCTGGAAGAAAACGGAATCCGGGAGCCTCTTTATCTTACTGCACTGCGTTATGCAGGCGTGGAACTTGCTCCTGCGAAGAAACCGGCACATGTTGATTCTGTTGTGATAGATGAGGCAGACCGGAAGAAAATGACAGACTGGTTCTGGTCCCGCCCGGCAGCAGAGGCTGAGAAAGAACATGAGCCACTGCTTGAAGTAAGAAATCTTACCTTTGGTTATGAGAGAGGCAGGCAGACTTTACGTGATGTTTCTCTTACAATCCACAAGGGTGAAATGGTCAGCATTGTAGGGAAAAACGGTGCCGGGAAATCTACTTTTTCCAAACTGGTCTGCGGCTTTGAGACACCAGATTCTGGTGAAATCCTTTTCCAGGGAAGGGATCTTCTGCAGGAAAATATTCGCCACAGAGCCAAACATATCGGCTATGTGATGCAGAATCCCAATCAGATGATTTCCAAGACCATGATTTTTGATGAGGTGGCACTGAGCCTTCGAAATATGGGAAAAAGCGAGGAAGAGATCCGGGAAAAAGTGGAGGAAACTTTGAAGGTCTGCGGACTTTTCCCATTTCGGAACTGGCCGGTTTCGGCGCTTAGTTTCGGGCAGAAGAAGCGTGTGACCATTGCCAGTGTGCTGGTGCAGGATCCGGAGCTGATCATTCTGGATGAGCCGACTGCGGGACAGGATTTTCGCCATTATACAGAGATAATGGAATTCCTTCGGGGGCTGAATGAAAAAGGGGTAACAGTTGTGATGATTACTCATGATATGCATTTGATGCTGGAATATACGCCCCGGGCACTGGTTTTTGCAGATGGCAGGCTGATCGCGGACAGAAGCGCGGCAGCAGTTCTTTGTGATCCACAGCTGATCCGTCAGGCGGCACTGAAGGAGACTAGTCTTTTTACCCTGGCGAACCAGCTGGGAATCAGTCCGGCGGAAGAGTTTGTGCAGCGTTTTATTGAGGAGGACAGGGAGGTGCGAAGCCATGGCCGCTAAGACAGTGTTGAATTATCTGCCAAGGGAAAGTGTGATACACAAGCTGACAGGTACCACCAAACTGGCGTTTTTTCTGCTTTTTACTTTTGCAAGTATGATCACTTATAATACGTGGGTACTGCTTGGGCTGTTTGCGGTGAGCCTGGCGGCGTTTAAGCTGAGTAAGATTAAGTTCCGCGAAGTGCGGTTTATGATGATTTTTATGCTGGTATTTCTGGT
>OJUG01002885.1_pt1 | contig 16825 bp, 16 predicted proteins | sample 1599841 | NCBI WGS metagenome assembly OJUG01 (sample SAMN04168659, study PRJEB22393) | human gut metagenome | biome: human gut microbiome; feature: stool | host: Homo sapiens | collected 2014-05-12 | reverse complement strand
AAAAAGAAAAATTGCCGGCGTAAAAAAAGGCACGCTGGATAAATTCGGCGCGGTAAGCCCGCAGACGGCCAAGGAAATGGCGAGAGGAACTGCGCTTCTGACGAAAGCGGATGTTACCTTTTCCATTACGGGAATTGCGGGACCTGACGGCGGCACTGCTGAGAAGCCTGTGGGACTTATTTATATGGGCTGTTATGTGTGCGGCACCACGCATGTAAAGGAATTCCATTTCAGCGGGAACCGGGCAAAGATAAGGGAAACGGCGGTTTCGGCCGCATTAACGATGATGCGTCAGTGTATACTGGAATATTACAGTCAGAAGACTTTCGGAAAAAAAGTATGATTCCGGCCTTGCAGGGAAGAGGGGAAAGAAGGAAAAAGCTTTTGGCACATAAAACCGGCCTGAGCAATGGAGGATAATGTATGTACGAGGATGAAGAATATGGATTTTGTCCGGAATGCGGGGCGCTGATGAAAAACGGTGTCTGTATAAGCTGCGGATATGACCGGAATAAAAAGGATGCAAAAGCAGAAGGAGCAGCGGAGACGGAAGCTCCTGATGGGAATGCCGTTGAACAGGCTGCGGTCCCTCCCTGTGGGACGGGCGGTGAAGCTTCGGTACCTCCTTATGGATACGCTGCCGGGCAGGCACCGGTGCCCCCTTATGGAAATGCCGGTTCACAGGCTCCTGTGCCTCCCTGTGGAAATGAAAATATTCCGGCCGGCGGCCAGGGAATGCCTCCCTGCGGTGCGCAGAATATTCCGCCCTATGGAAATGTGCCAGGAGGCCAGGCAGGCCCGGGTGCACCCGGCGCCGCGCAGGGCGGGCAGGATAATACCCGGTATGGCTCTTCGCAGCAGTATGGACCGCAGCAGTATGGACCGCAGCAGAGCGGGTACTATGGACAAATTCCTCCGGGAGGAGTGCCTCCATATGGCCGGCAGCCTTATGGAGCCTATCCCAATATGCCCCCTCAGAAGCGTAACAACAGCAGAACCGTGGCGGCGGTTATTGTAGCGGTAATTGCGGTGCTTCTCTGCATCGTCATGGTCCTTATTTTTATTATTGTCAAGGGTGCGGTCAGGGAAGCCAGCAGCGGTATTTCCAATTCCAAGAATTACGGAGGGGCAGTTCCTGAGGAAACGATACCCTTTGGTTATGACAGCGGCGATGACAGCCAGCTTCCTGATTTCAGCGGCGGTGGAACCTATGAACCGGAAACAGAGGAAGGGGATTATGTTCCCAGCCCGGAGGATGACTACTATGTAACAATTGCCAATTCCATCCGTGACGACCTCAGTTATACGGTGGAATGGGAAGATTACAGCTATGTGGATGACGAGACAGGCGCTACGGCAACCGGAAAGTACCCGCAGCTGAAGGGTGGGAATATCCCCCATCTGGACGAGCTGAACCAGGAGATTGAATACGAGGCCACTTATTACAGCAAGCTTTACAACTACTATAAGGATGCCCAGGGTGAAGATGAGCAACTCTCCTACGCAACCTCCAGCATTGGTTATGTAACCTATATGGATGAGGAAAAAATCAGCATAGTCCTTCAGGAAAAATACGCAATGAACCAGGAATCCTACATTTCGCTTTACTGCATTAATATCGATCTGGTAAGCGGCGAACTTTTGGACAACGGGGAAATGATAGAGTATAACGAGCAGCTGGCCAAAGAATTCAGGGATCAGGATGCTTACCAGAACGGAACGGCCGAGGCTGTGGATCGGATGGATGACGAACAGCTTCAGGATTTCCTTTCGGATTCGGATACCAATATTATTTTCTATACCCCGGTAGGCCTGGAAATCGGGTTTAATTATACCACCAGCACGAGCAGCGGCTGGGTTACAGCCACAATTAAAGATTATGGACGTTATATGAAGAAAATATAGGGCGGGCATGGATTGCGGCCCCAACACTACGGCATGTGCGGCAGTTCAGATAAAATGAACTGTTGCAGACATCCGGCCATTTGATTTGCCTCACAACAGGCCGGATGCCTGCTGCCGCTATATATTTGTACAGTATGCGCAGCTAAATTCGCAGACCCGTCTGAACAGTATCCCGGCATGTTCCTTTTTTATGGAAGCATGCTTTTTTTAGTGGCATTTGGATGAAGTTTATGTTACAATCAAAAAAGCATATCTTTGCTGGAGGCGTTCCAAACCGGTGCACCTTTGTCTGAAGGAATTCAGCCATGTCCATTCCATCTATAGAGCGGACATCTAATCGGGCATTTCGCCAATCGTTTCAATGCAATAAAAAATAAAGGAGGGATGCCTGTTGAGGGAGTTTTATCGGACACCTGATATTGTATATTATATTTAAAGTTGGGAATTGACAAATACGAACAGATGTTTTATTATAGAAAAAGAGAACATCCGTTCTGGATAAGAAGGAGAACATAATGGAAAAAGAAGACAAACTCAAAGCGCTTGACGCCGCACTGGCACAGATTGAAAAGCAGTTTGGAAAGGGAGCAGTCATGAAGCTGGGGGATCCGGCTACGCAGATGAATGTGGAGACGATTCCCACAGGCTCATTAAGCCTTGATATTGCACTTGGCCTGGGCGGAATACCCAAGGGAAGAATTGTTGAAATATATGGACCGGAATCCAGTGGTAAGACCACCGTCACCCTGCATATGATCGCTGAGGTTCAGCGCAGGGGCGGCATTGCAGGCTTTATAGATGCGGAGCATGCACTGGATCCTGCCTATGCGAAGAATATTGGTGTGGATATTGATAACCTGTATATTTCCCAGCCTGATAACGGAGAACAGGCTCTGGAGATTACGGAGACCATGGTGCGTTCAGGCGCCATCGATATCGTTGTTGTTGACTCCGTTGCGGCTCTTGTTCCCAAGGCTGAAATAGACGGCGATATGGGTGACAGCCACGTGGGCCTGCAGGCCCGTCTGATGTCCCAGGCGCTGCGTAAGCTAACTGCAGTAATCAGCAAGTCCAACTGTACAGTTATCTTCATCAACCAGCTGCGTGAGAAGGTGGGCGTCATGTTCGGCAATCCGGAGACCACTACCGGCGGACGTGCCCTGAAGTTCTACTCTACCATCCGTCTGGACGTAAGAAGGATCGAATCCCTGAAGCAGGCAGGAGAGGTGGTAGGAAACCGTACCCGTGTCAAGGTGGTAAAGAATAAAATAGCGCCGCCCTTCAAGGAAGCGGAATTTGACATCATGTTCGGAGAGGGCATTTCCAAAGTCGGGGATATTCTGGATCTGGCAGCGGATATTAATATTGTCAATAAGAGCGGCGCATGGTTTGCCTACGAAGGAAACAAGATCGGACAGGGAAGGGAGAATGCGAAGAACTTCCTGAAAGAAAATACGAAGATCTGCGATGAAATCGAGAAGAAAGTACGCGCATACTATAAGCTGGACGAGAAGAAAGAAGCCGATGCTTCAGACAGGAAGGAAGAACCTGTGAAGGAAGCTGCCGGAGCCAAAGCTGCAAAGGACAGCAGGGAAGTGAAGGCGGCCGCCGGCGCTGCGGTTAAAGCCGTGCAGGCAGAACAGAAATGATTGTTACCAGGACAGAACCAATAAATAAAACGAAATATGCAGTCAGCATCGATGGAGAATTCGCCTTTGTATTATACAAAGGCGAACTTCATAAATACGGTATTGCACAGGATAGAGAACTGCCCCCTCATGTCTATGAGGAGATTATGGAGAACGTACTCCCCAAACGGGCGAAGCTGCGCTGCATGAACCTGCTGAAGTCCAGGGAATATACAAGACAGCAGATGGAAGAGAAGCTGCGGCAGGGAAAGTATCCTCCTCCGGTCATTGAAGAGGCTATTGCTTATGTGGAATCCTTTGGGTACATAAATGATGAGGCTTATGCAAGAAGATATGTGGAAACCTACATGGAAACGAAAAGCCGCAGGCGGATGGAGGACGATCTGAGACGCAAAGGCGTTGACAGAAGCTGTATTGAGGAAGCGTTTTGCACCGTTCAGGAAGCGGATGGCCTTCAGAATGAGGAAGCTATGATTAAAGAGCTCCTCAGAAAGAAGCATTTTGATGCGAAACAGGCGGATTTAAAAGAAAAAAGACGGATTCAGGCTTTCCTGTACAGAAAGGGTTTCTCACCGGATAAGATAAGAAAAGCCATGAATTGCGATGATTTGGAAGAAGGGGACTCCTGGGAATAACAGGTTATCTTGTGCAAAAGTTATGAAATTTGGTCAAAATATGCTTTTCTACTTGACATAATACCTGTTATTTATTAAAATTGAAGTGTTGTAAAATCGCTTATAAGAATGTTTGGCGTACATACATTCTATAACAGATATTCGCACAATGAAAATTTAATAAGGAGGTGCTCCTGTCTATGCTTAGTTATGTAATAGCAGTAGCGGTCACTCTGTTGATTTCTATCCCGGTTACATTTGTAGTAACCTCTGCATATAGGAAGAAAGAAACTGAGACCAAAATCGGCAACGCCGAAGACAAGGCAAGAGAAATTATTGATGATGCGGTGAAAGCTGCTGAAACCAAAAAGCGTGAGGGACTGCTGGAAGTGAAGGAGGAATCCATTCGTGCAAAGAACGAATTGGATAAGGAGATCAAGGAACGCAGAGCCGAGGTGCAGCGCTTTGAAAGAAGAGTGCAGCAGAAGGAAGAGAACGTGGACAAGAAGTCGGATGCCATTGAAAAGAAGGAATCCGTACTGGCAGCCAGGGAAGAGGAGTTAGCAAAGCAGAAAGCAGAGATCGCGAAGCTGAACGAGCAGAGAGTACAGGAACTGGAACGAATCTCAGGATTAACCTCCGAACAGGCAAAAGATTACTTATTGAAAATTGTTGAAGATGAAGTAAAACATGAATCGGCCGTGATGATCAAGGATATGGAAAGCAGGGCCAAAGAGGAAGCAGACAAGAAAGCCAGGGAATATGTGGTAACCGCCATTCAGAGATGTGCGGCAGACCATGTGGCTGAAGCTACGATTTCCGTAGTACAGCTTCCGAATGACGAGATGAAGGGGAGAATTATCGGGCGTGAGGGAAGAAATATCAGAACCCTTGAAACGCTGACCGGTGTGGATCTGATTATAGACGATACACCTGAAGCAGTAATTTTATCTTCTTTTGACCCTATCAGAAGGGAAGTAGCAAGAATTGCGCTGGAGAAGCTGATTGTTGACGGACGTATTCATCCGGCAAGAATCGAAGAAATGGTGGAGAAAGCGCAGAAGGAAGTCGAAGTAATGATTAAAGAGGAAGGAGAAGCCGCGGTACTTGAAGTTGGGGTACACGGTGTTCATCCGGAACTCGTAAAGTTACTGGGCAAGTTAAAGTTCAGGACAAGTTATGGACAGAACGCTTTAAAGCATTCAATAGAGGTGGCTCAGCTGTCAGGGCTTCTGGCATCAGAGCTTGGTTTAGATGTGAGAATGGCCAAACGTGCCGGCCTGCTGCATGATATCGGCAAGGCAGTGGATCACGAGATGGAAGGTTCCCATATTCAGCTTGGCGTGGAACTTTGTAAAAAGTATAAGGAATCCGCTACGGTTATCAATGCGGTGGAGTCCCATCATGGTGATGTGGAGCCCACTACGCTGATTGCGTGTATTATTCAGGCTGCAGATACAATTTCCGCAGCAAGGCCGGGCGCGAGAAGAGAGACTCTGGAGACTTATACCAGCAGATTAACACAGTTAGAAGACATTGCAAACAATTTCAAAGGTGTAGACAAATCTTTTGCTATTCAGGCAGGTAGAGAGATTCGGGTAATGGTAGTTCCTGAACAGGTGTCAGATGCGGACATGATTCTGATGGCACGCGATATTTCCAAGGCGATTGAAGCCGAACTGGAATATCCGGGACAGATTAAAGTGAATGTTATCAGGGAGAGCCGTGTTTCTGATTATGCAAAATAGCGATTGCAAAAGCCTTGCAGGGTTTTCCCTGCAGGGCTTTTAAAAGTTTAAGATGGGAGAAATATTATGGCTGACGAATTCAAACGGTTGGACAGGGAACTGGTTTATAAGGGTTCCATTATTGATTTTTATAAGGATACGGTGCAGGTGCCCAATGGAAATATTGTAAAATGGGATTTTATCAAGCATCAGGGTGCGGCGGCAGTGGTGCCGGTTACCGCGGATGGAAAGCTGCTGATGGTAAGGCAGTACAGGAATGCATTGGACAGGTATACGCTGGAAATCCCGGCCGGAGGGCTGAACGGGCCGGAAGAGCCGACGATGGAGGCAGCTGCCAGGGAATTGGAGGAGGAAACGGGCTGCCATGCCGGAAAAATGGAGTGGCTGATTACCATAAGGACCACCGTGGCTTTCTGTAATGAAAAAATTGACATTTATGTGGCTACGGATTTGACACCGGGAAGCCAGCATCTGGATGAGGATGAATACATTAATGTGGAAGCTTACACAGTTGATGAACTCTGTGAGAAAATCCTGTCAGGGGAAATAGAAGATTCCAAGACGATTTCCGCGATTATGAGCTACAGGGCGAAATATTTATGTATATAAGAGCGAAAGTATTTTATCCCCGCGGCTTGGCCGGAGTATGAACCGGCAGGGTTAACCCCTTTGCATGCATGTGTGCGTTGACCGACGCATATATTAAAAAAAGCAGGCAAAGGGGTTTTTATATGGAAAAAGGTAGTTTGGCAGATGCAAAACTTAACGGGCGCATTCTTGTGCTCTTTACAGCCGGTTTTCTGGCAGGACTTGCTCTTATTTACATAGGGCAGGAAAGCCTGGTGGTAAATGCGGATTTCCTGGACAGCTTCAGTGTGGGAAGAATGGGGGTATTGGATATCGACAGCTCCATGCTTTTCTTTTACAGCATCAAGCAGAGGCTGGCGCCTGCGGTGCTTCTTGCGGTGCTGGCTGTGGCGGGTATTGGAGGTATGGCGGTAAGCCTGTATCTGGTCTGGACCGGATTTTGTGCAGGGACGATTCTGTCGGTGCTCTCTATCCGGTACGGCATCCGCGGGATTCTCCTTTTCTCAGGAGGAATTTTCCCGCAGGTCCTGCTTCTGGCGCCGGCCTATCTGTTCCTTTTCCGGTGGTGCCAGGGTTTTCAGGATAGGGTATACAATGGCCGTTACGGGAGCGGCGCAGGAGGAAAACGGGGAGCGCTTCGTTTAGGCACTTTGCTTGTAATCCTGGGAATGCTGCTGGCAGGCTGTCTGGTGGAGAGCTATATCAATCCGATGATATTACAAAAAGTATTTTTCTTTTTCTGAAAACAGGAACAATATCTGGTACAAACATAATTTCGATTACCGATATCTTGTGCTTCAAGCAAATTGTTGTAAAAATCCCCGTAAAATCGGCAAAAATGCGCATTGCTTTTCTTCGAAAAACTGATTATAATGTGTTTTGAATCTTTTTTGGTTTACATAAACAACGAAGCAGGAAGGCATTGGAGCATGGAAAAAGAGATACGGGAGTTTGTTATTTATCTTCATGATGTGAAGAAGACGTCGGAGAACACGGAGCTTTCCTATAAAAGAGATCTGCAGAAGCTTCAGAGCTTTTTGAAGGAGCAGGGGATTGAGGAGCCGGGCCGGATAACGGAGACTTCCCTGAATTCCTATATTCTTTTTCTTGAGAAGAACCAGTTCGCACCGGCTACCGTATCCCGGCATATAGCGGCTGTAAAGGCTTTTTTTCATTTTATGGTCAAAAAGGGCATGGTTTCGGAGGATGTGTCTGAGAATCTGAAGGCTCCCAGGATTGAGAAGAAAATGCCGGAAATTCTGACAATGGGAGAAGTGGTCCGGCTTCTGGAGCAGCCGGGCAGGAATACGCCCAAGGAGATTCGGGACAGAGCCATGCTGGAGCTGCTGTATGCCACCGGTATCCGGGTTTCCGAGCTGATTTCTCTGCAGATAACTGATTTGAATCTCAGGCTGGGCTATATAATATGCAGGGATTCATCGAAGGAACGTGCCATACCATTTGGGAACCAGGCGAAGGAGGCGCTGCTTCTTTATCTGAAGGAAGCCCGGGATATCCTGATAAAAGGGACGCAGACTGAGACTCTTTTTGTTAACTGCTCCGGTAAGCCCATGAGCCGTCAGGGTTTCTGGAAGCTGATCAAATATTATGCCGCTAAGGCCGGGATAGAAGCGGACATAACGCCGCATACGCTCCGGCATTCTTTTGCGGCCCATCTGGTGGAAAACGGGGCGGATCTGCACAGTGTGCAGGAAATGATGGGACATTCCGACATTTCTTCCACGCAGGTTTATGCCAACATAGGCGGTTCCCGCATCCGAAGCGTGTACCAGCAGGCGCATCCAAGAAAATAATCACAAGGGAATAAACATCGGGAAAATAAATACCTGGAAATAAACATTGAGGAAATAAACTATTAACGCGATACATCTTTTCTGCTGTATCGCGTTAAAAAAATGTTAAAAGTTGTAGGAGCGGGCAAATTTTTGCTATCCTGTTTTTCCCTGTTCATGCTATAATAAAAACAGATCATGACTGTAACGCTACCGGACAGTTATGGCAGTCCATTATTCTTTTATCGTGTAACCTCAAATCATGTTGGCGTCGGCGCCGATAACACAACAGAAAGGCAGCGTATATTTGAAGTTTTTTCGCACAAATCTCCAGGAAAAGTTAAAAGAAACAGGAAAAGCAGTGTTTCCTGTCATCGCAATTGTATTGATTTTATGTTTATCCATTGCCCCGGTTTCTCCGGGAATCCTCATGGCATTTCTCATAGGGGCGGCGTTGCTTACCGCGGGAATGGTACTGTTTACTATGGGCGTGGATATGGCTATGACACCTATGGGGGAACGGGTGGGAACGTGCATGACACAGTCAAGAAAGCTGTGGGTTGCAGTGCCCATGAGTTTCATTCTGGGCTTCATCATCACGATATCCGAGCCGGATCTCCAGGTTCTGGCGGAACAGGTGCCATCCGTACCCAATCTGATTCTGATTCTGGCAGTGGCCTTTGGCGTGGGAATTTTTCTTGTAGTTGCCCTGCTGCGTATGCTGTTCAGCATGGCCCTTCCTCCGTTGCTTCTTTTTTTCTATGGAATCGTATTTTTACTCACTTTTTTTGTACCGAAGGATTTTCTGTCCGTGGCCTTTGATTCCGGCGGCGTTACCACCGGGCCTATGACGGTGCCTTTTATTATGGCAATGGGTATCGGTATTTCCGCCGTAAGAAATGACCGTCACGCTTCGGATGACAGCTTTGGGCTGGTTGCCCTGTGTTCTATCGGGCCGATTCTGGCGGTGCTCCTGCTGGGAATGATTTACCGCCCGGGAAGCGGGGATTATGTGCCTGTGGAGATACCGGAAATAGCGGATACGGTAGAGCTGTGGAAAGTTTTTCAGGCAGGCTTTCCGTCTTATTTGAAGGAGATGGCTGTTTCCCTTCTGCCGATTGTGGTTTTCTTTTTCCTTTTCCAGATGATTTTCAGGCTGGTTCCCGGAAAAAGCCTGGTTAAAATAAGCGTGGGGCTCATCTATACCTATGTGGGTCTTGTGCTGTTTCTTACGGGTGTGAATGTGGGCTTTATGCCTGCGGGAAATTATCTGGGCAGAGTGATTGCCGGACTTCCATACCGCTGGATTATTGTGCCTATCGGTATGCTGATTGGGTATTTTATTGTACTGGCAGAGCCTGCTGTATTTGTGCTGACCAAGCAGGTGGAGGAGATAACGGACGGAGCCATTTCGGCAAAGGCCATGAGCATGAGCCTTTCCATCGGTGTTTCCGTGTCTCTGGGGCTTGCCATGATACGGGTGCTGACCGGTATTTCGATTCTGTGGTTCCTTGTTCCGGGATATTTTATAGCGCTGGGCCTGTCCTTTTTCGTACCGAAAATATTTACGGCCATCGCTTTTGACTCCGGCGGAGTCGCCTCCGGGCCTATGACCGCCACCTTTCTGCTTCCCTTTGCCATGGGAGCCTGTTCGGCGGTGGGAGGAGATATTATTGCGGATGCGTTCGGCGTGGTCGCCATGGTTGCCATGACGCCGCTGATTACCATACAGATACTGGGCCTTGTTTTCCGGCTGCGCGCGGGCAAAGCGGAGATCGGGCAGGCAGGGATTGCCGCTGTCGCCGCAGATGCTGCTGGATGGGGTGATTATGACATTATTGACCTGTAGGAGAAACGTATATGAGTAAAGTATATTTAATGGTTACGATTACAGGGCGGGGCCAGGGCGAGCAGTTCGCCGCGCTGAATCGGACGGAGAACCTTCCTGTTATGATGGTGGCTCTGGGTAAGGGGACGGCCGGTAATGAAATACTGGACTGCCTCGGACTGGAGGGAAGTGAAAAAATAGTGCTTTTTTCCATGGTGACAGGAGATGTGTGGAAGCGGGTAAAGAGAGGGATGGAACACAAGCTGGGCATAGATGTTCCGGGAATGGGAATTTCCTTTCTCGTCCCCGTGAGCAGCATCGGAGGGAAAAAAGCGCTCCAGCTTATGCTGGCAGGACAGGAATTTGAAAAAGAGGAGGAGACATCATTGAAGGATACGGAATATGAACTGATTGTGGTGGTTTCCGATTTCGGGTATACGAATCTGGTGACAGATGCCGCCAGGGAAGCGGGGGCAGGAGGCGGAACCGTCATTCATGCCAAGGGAACCGGAATGGAGAGGGCGGAGAAGTTTCTCGGCGTTTCCCTGGCATCGGAAAAGGAAATGACTTTCATTGTAACCAGGACTGAAAAGAAAAAGGAAATCATGAAGGCCATTATGGAAAAAGCAGGTCTGGAAAGCAAGGCAAAATCAATCCTGTTTTCCCTGCCGGTGGTGGATACGGCAGGACTGAGAATTTCCGAAGACTGGGAAGGATAAAAAGATGAATCCAATGGAAATATGTGTTAAAATGGAAACAGAAAGGCATTATTTTCTTTATTCCCGCGAGCAACGAGCCAAGTAGCCATGCTTGCATGGATATTTGGCGACTGCCGCGAGGGTCAAATACCCCGCTGCTCTGCAGTGCTGCAAGTTTGTCCCGTTGCTTGCAGCGGGGTATTTGATTGCGGCAAAGCTGCTGATTGCGCCGGGTTTTAAAGCGAAGGAGCAGGAGAAGGAGGAAAAGCATGAATAGAAAAGTACTGGCGGCCATTTTCTCTGCAGCGGTCCTGGTCGTTATTGTGATGACGGTTATCCTGTATCATTTAAGCGGTTTTTCTTCCTTTGTGAGCATGGGCTGCACGGCGGAAGGGTATGAGCAGAAAGACGGGACAGGATATCTTACCATCGGGCTGGAGGGCAGCCCGGCCAGGGACAGCGCAGTAATCAGGGTATCTCAGGATGCGCTACAGAAAGAACTGTCAGAAGGGGAACTGTCAGATATCATCGGTGTAAATATGGTTCTGGAAATCCCCGCCCATGTGGCAAGGAAAAACAATATTGACAGGAATACCGATGTATTCGGCCTGCTGTATGCGTCGGATGCTTATGATAAGTACCTGACCATAACTGCCGTATTCAGACGCTGAAATCCCGGAGAGACTGCCGTTTCTCCGGGATTTCCTGTTTTTTGCTTCTATTCTATTCGTATTCGGCAATATCATAAATCAGTCTTTCGGAGTCCTCCCAGGACAGGCAGGGATCAGTGATGGATTTGCCATATACCCCGCCGCCGACCTTCTGGCAGCCTTCCTCGATGTAGCTTTCCACCATAACGCCTTTTACAAGAGAATGGATGTCTCTGTTCAGCTTGCGGCTGTGCATGACCTCCTTGACGATACGTATCTGCTGTTCATGCTTTTTGTCGGAATTGCTGTGGTTGGCATCAATGATGCAGGCGGGATTCTTCAGATCCCGTTCATTATAGAGGGTGAGAAGCGTATTCAGATCCTCATAATGGTAGTTGGGAATATTACGGCCGTGCTTGTTGGTGGCGCCACGCAGTACGGTATGCGCAAGCTCATTGCCTGTGGTGTTGACCTCCCAGCCCCGGTAGATGAAGGAATGGGGATGCTGCGCCGCATATACGGAATTGAGCATCACGGAGAAATCGCCGCTGGTAGGGTTTTTCATACCTGCGGGGACGTCAAAGCCGCTGACGGTAAGGCGGTGCTGCTGATCCTCCACGGAGCGCGCGCCGATAGCCACATAAGAGAGAATATCGGAAAGATAACGCCAGTTTTCAGGATAAAGCATTTCATCTGCAGCGGTAAGGCCGGATTCATCGATGGCGCGAATGTGCATTTTCCGCATGGCGATGAGTCCCTGCAGGAAGTCGGGCTTTTTCTCCGGATCAGGCTGGTGCACGATTCCCTTATAGCCTTCGCCGGTGGTGCGGGGTTTGTTGGTGTAAATCCGGGGAATCAGGATTAGCTTGTCCTTTACCTTTTCATTTACCTTTGCAAGTCTTGCTATGTAATCACAGACAGCGTCTTCATTGTCTGCGGAGCAGGGGCCGATAATCACAAGAAATTTATTGCTTTTTCCGGTAATGACATCCCTTATTTCCTGATCCCGTTCTTCCTTCAGCCTGACCAGCCTTTCCGGCATGGGATATTCTTTCCTGATTTCATCAGGGGTGGGTAATTTCCTTATAAATTCAAAACTCATGATACATAATCTCCTCTGTAAAAATAAAACCGTCCGCCGGCAGTTATTGCTCCGCCGTCAGAACGATATCGCTGCCGGAAATGAAAACGCGTCGTCCGGATAAACGAAAACCATCCGGCCTTCGGGCAGCCTCCTTCACGGACAGGCAGTCTCCGCCGCAGGCGGTATCGGATGCAACTGTCCGCGTACATTATAATATAGAAAAACGTAATGTGCAAGTTTTCCCGGGAAGCTTTCAGGCAGGTCTATGCAGATGTGTTACTGTTCACCCCCCCCCGTTTGGGCTCCTGCCATCGCTGCCCTGTGGCCGCGCCTCTGTGTCCGCCAGCCGGCATCGGTCTGTTCAGCCCGGCAGCAGATATTTGCGCAGAGGGATTAGGCAGCAGAGCGTGGTGTAAAGCTGGCTTAGCAGCATACCGGCCAGATATCCCCTGATTCCATAGACCGGTATGGCCTGGAAAACAAAAAGCAGACGCAGCAGAATGCTGGTAAGGTTGAGGAAAAAGGAATAGCCGGTTTTGCCAAGGCCGTGGAGAATGCTGGTCAGGGTGGTGTTCAGGTACAGAAAAGGGCACATAAAGCTGAGGATCATAATAAAATGGCCGGCCATTTCACTGTTGTACAGCATCCTTCCCACCGTGGGGCCGAACGTCAGAAAGCACACAAGGCAGATGCAGCCCAGCAGAAGGCAGTATCCAAGGCATTTGCGGACGGCTTTGCGGATGACCTTCTGGTTATTTGTGGCATCGGCCTCGGAAATGGCGGGCATGAGCAGTACGGAAACAGAGTTGGTCAGTGTGCCCGGGAAAAAAATAAGCGGCAGGGCCATTCCCGTCAATACGCCGTAAACACTCAGGGAATCACTGACTGAATGGCCGTAAACCTGCAGTTTTGCCGGAATACAGGCGGCTTCAATGGCCTGGAGGACATTCAGGCACAGCCGGTTGGCGCTTAATGGCGCAGCAAAACCAAGAATCTGACGGCTCAGCCTGCCGTAAGCCTGAACGAGCCGGGCCGGGCCGGAGCCTGTGGTTTTCCGGTGCAGCGTGCCGGAGGGCGGCCTTCCGCCGGGGTATGCTTTTTTTACAAAATGAAGGTATGCCGCGGGAAGGGCAAGAAGCATGGAGGAAAGCTCTCCAATGGCGAGACCGGCTGCGGCAACCGCGATGGTAGGCTCCTTTCCCTCCTTTATGCACATGGAAGCGATAAGGAAGACGCTTCCCACCCGGAAGAGCTGTTCGGTAAGCTGCGTTGCCGCAGGGACGCCGGTTTTCCTGACACCGTAAAAATAGCCGTTGATGCAGGAATGGACGGAGGCAAACGGGAAAGACAGCGCTGCAATACGCAGAAGCGGCGCGCATCTGGGTTCAAACAGCAGATAAGAAGCAATAAAATCTGAAAAATTATAAACGCCAATGAGGCAGCAGGTGGATAAAGTGAGCGAGAATGTAAATCCTACTAGCAAAATGCGCAAAGATGCTTTATAATCATGGGTAGCTGTTTCACCTGCCACGAACTTGGAAATGGCGTTCTGCAGCCCGGCCGCGGACAGGGAAAAAACGAGAGCCATGACCGGCCCGATCAGCTGATAAATCCCCATATTTTCTTCGCCGAACAGCCGGGAAAGAAAGATGCGGTAAAAGAAACCGATGAGACGGCTGGCAAGGCCTGTGACTGTAAGAATGATCGTTCCGGTGATCAGGGTGTTTTTCTTAATGCGCATACTGCTCCAATCTTTGCGCGGACAGTGACTGTAAACAGTGACCGCAATGGCTCTTTTGGTAAATATATGCAGAGGAGCCTGTTGACAGAACGCAGAGGCAGTGTTATATTAACCATAGAAAACGAAGCGGTTTAGTAGGAATTGATATTCCCCCAAAACCGTCTCCATATAGAAAAAGCATGCATTTCATGCAGACAGGAGAGTAGAATAATGAATAAACTGATTTATCTGGATAATGCGGCAACCACGAAAACCGCGCCTGAGGTGGTACAGGCCATGCTTCCCTGGTTCACGGAGAACTACGGGAACCCCAGCAGCATTTATTCCCTGGGCACGGAGAGCAAGAAGGCCGTGAGCGAGGCGAAGGATATCATAGCCGGTTCCCTGGGCGCTGCCAGCAATGAAATTTATTTCACGGCCGGAGGCTCTGAAGCGGACAACTGGGCGCTGAAAGCTGCTGCGGAGGCCTATGCATCCAAAGGAAAGCATATCATCACCTCCAAAATAGAGCATCACGCCATTCTCCATACCTGTGAATATCTGGAGAAGAAGGGCTGTGAAATTACTTATGTAAATGTGGACGAAAATGGTATAGTAAAGCTGGACGAGCTGGAAAAAGCCATCCGGCCGGACACTATCCTGATTTCCATCATGTTTGCCAATAATGAAATCGGCACAGTCCAGCCCATTAAGGAAATCGGTGAAATCGCGTCCAGACACAATGTCCTGTTCCATACGGACGCAGTACAGGCTTATGGCCAGCTGCCGATCAATGTGGATGAATGCCATATCGATATGCTCAGCGCCAGCGGGCACAAGCTGAACGGACCGAAGGGAATCGGCTTCCTTTATATCAGGAAAGGAATCAAGATCCGTTCCTTTATCCATGGCGGGCAGCAGGAGCGTGGCAGAAGGGCCGGCACGGAGAACGTTCCGGGCATCGTAGGCATGGGCGCCGCTGCCAAACGGGCATTTTCCATTCTGGAAGAGAAAAGGGCAAAGGAAACCGAACTGAGAGACTATCTGATAGAGCAGATTGAAAAGGAAATCCCTTACTGCCGCCTGAACGGAGATCGTAACAGAAGGCTTCCAAACAACGTGAATTTCAGCTTCCGCTTTGTGGAAGGGGAATCCCTTCTTATCATGCTTGATATGAAAGGCATCTGCGCTTCCAGCGGTTCTGCCTGTACCTCGGGCTCCCTGGATCCCTCCCATGTCCTTCTTGCCATTGGCCTTCCTCATGAAATCGCGCATGGTTCCCTGCGTTTGACATTGAATGAAGAAAATACGAAGGAAGAAATGGACACAACGGTGGCCGCAATTAAGGAAATCGTAACCAAACTCAGAAATATGTCTCCTCTGTACGAGGATTTTGTAAAAAAACAGAAATAAGGAAATCAATCAGGAAACGGAAAGGATAACGATATGTACAGCGAAAAAGTAATGGATCATTTTGAACATCCCCGTAACGTGGGGGAAATAGAGAACGCAAGCGGCGTTGGCACCGTAGGAAACGCCAAATGCGGCGACATCATGAGAATTTATCTGGATATTGACGAGGAAGGCATTATCCGCGACGTTAAATTCAAAACCTTTGGCTGCGGCGCGGCTGTTGCCACCAGCAGCATGGCAACCGAGCTGGTAAAGGGCAAGAGCATCCAGGAAGCCATGGAAGTGACCAATAAGGCGGTTATGGAGGCGCTGGACGGCCTTCCGCCCGTAAAGGTACACTGCTCCCTGCTCGCAGAGGAGGCCATCCATGCGGCGCTCTGGGATTATGCCCAGAAGCACGGCATTACCATTGAAGGACTGGAAAAACCCAAGTCCGATATTCACGAAGGAGAAGAAGAAGCAGAGGAAGAATACTAAAATATGAGCAAAAAAGTAGTTGTGGGCATGTCCGGAGGCGTGGATTCCTCCGTGGCTGCCCTTTTGCTGAAAGAACAGGGTTATGAGGTCATCGGCGTCACCATGCAGATCTGGCAGGATGAGGCGGAGGAAACCAGGGAAGAAAACGGAGGCTGCTGTGGCCTGAGCGCTGTGGACGATGCCAGGAGGGTTGCCGAAAAGCTGGATATTCCTTACTATGTTATGAATTTCAAGAAGGAATTCAGAAAATATGTGATGGATTATTTTACGGCGGAATACCTGAAGGGCAGAACCCCCAACCCATGCATTGCCTGCAACAGGTATGTGAAATGGGAATCCCTGCTCACCAAAAGCCTGGGACTGGGAGCCGATTATATCGCAACCGGCCACTATGCCCGCATTGAACAGCTTCCCAACAAAAGATACGCCATACGCAATTCCGTTACGGCGGCAAAGGATCAGACTTACGCCCTTTACAACCTGACCCAGAAGCAGCTTGCCCATACCCTGATGCCTGTAGGCGCCTACCCTAAGGATGAGATCCGCAGGATAGCCCGGGAAGCGGGGCTGCCGGTAGCGCACAAAAAAGACAGCCAGGAAATCTGTTTTATAGATCGGAAGAGCGTCGTGTAGGGAAAGAGTGTAGATCTCGGTGGTC
>OJUG01002884.1_pt1 | contig 16827 bp, 10 predicted proteins | sample 1599841 | NCBI WGS metagenome assembly OJUG01 (sample SAMN04168659, study PRJEB22393) | human gut metagenome | biome: human gut microbiome; feature: stool | host: Homo sapiens | collected 2014-05-12 | reverse complement strand
CCTTGCCGACGGAGAAGCCGGCCTCCATTGCGTAGTTGCCGTTGATGACGGCGAAATCCAGGTCCGGCAGGCTGGCGGGCAGGTTTGCCGCCTCCATCGCCTTGATGGTGACATTGTGCGGATTTTCAACGATGTCCTGTTCGGTTGCCTCCAGGCCCACGCCCTCCTTCAGCGTAAGGATGCCCAGGTCCTGCAGCAGGAGCAGGGCGCGGCCGCCGTTGGTGGCGTCCGCCGGGATGCCGATCTGATAGCCGGCGCCGCCGGAGCAGGCCGCCAGGCTCAGCGCCAGTACCAGCGCCAATACCAATGCCAAAAATTTTTTCATAACAAACTTCCTTCCCTCAACTGTTTTTCCAATATATCTCAAACCGCCGCAAACGGCGTGTTTGCCGAAGCCGGAGGCGCCCTGTTCAGCGCGTGCGCTTGTCCGCTTTGCGGGCGGCAAGATCAAAAATGATCTGGATGACGCACACCAGCAGGATCAGCAGCAGCACGGTGGCGTACATGACGGGTTTCTGGTACCGCTGATAGCCGAAGCGGAACGCCAGGTTGCCCAGGCCCCCCGCGCCCACGCTGCCGGTGATGGCCGTATAGCCCAAAATGGTGATAAGGCTGATGGACAGCCCCCGCAGCAGGCTGGGCACGCTTTCCACCAGCAGCACCCGCGTGACGATCTGCCACCTGGTGGCGCCCATGCACTGGGCAGCTTCGATGACGCCTGTGTCGATTTCCTCCAGGCTCTGCTCCACCATGCGCGCAATGAACGGGGCGGCCGAAAGCGTGAGCGGCACCAGCGCTGCCGTGGCGCCGATGGACGTACCCACCAGCAGCCGCGTAAACGGAATGATGAAAAACATCAAAATGATGAACGGCAGGCTGCGCAGAAGGTTCACCAGCCATCCGAACACCGCGTTGAAGCGCGGCGCGGGGGCCACCCCGCCCGCCTTCGTCACTGTGAGCAGTACGCCCATGGGCAGGCCCAGCACATATGCAAACAGCGTGGCAAACAGCGTCATATATAAGGTTTCCAGCGTGCCCTCCCACAGCAGCGCGCCGTATTCGTTGAAAAACTCCGCCATTGTATTTACTCCTCTCTGCCCAGCAGCAGCTTTGTCACAGCGCTGCGCGGGCTGCCGAACACATCCGCCACCGCGCCGGACTCTGCCAGACGCCCCTCACTGATGACGGCCACATGGGAACAGATGGCCTGTACCACCGAAAGCTCGTGGGTGATGATGATGATGGTGACGCCCAGCTTTTTGTTGATATCCGTCAGCAGGGCCAGCATGGATTTCGTCGTAAGCGGGTCCAACGCGCTGGTGGGCTCATCACACAGCAGCATCTCGGGCTGTGTGGCCAGCGCGCGGGCGATGGCCACGCGCTGCTTCTGCCCGCCGGAAAGCTGGGCCGGGTACGCGCCCGCGCGGTCCTCCAGGCCGACAATGGCCAAAAGCTCCGCCACCCGGGCCTGCACCGCCGCCTTGTCGTATCCCTTCTCCAGCCGGAGGGGGAAGGCAACGTTTTCGGCCACGGTCTTCTGCATCAGCAGATTGTAGCCCTGGAACACCACGCCCATGCCCCGGCGCGCCGCGCGCAGCTGCGCGCCGGAAAGGGAAGCGATGTCCTGCCCGGCGAGCATGATCTGCCCGGAGGTGGGGCGCTCCAGCAGCGTCAAACAGCGCAGCAGCGTGGATTTTCCCGCGCCCGACATGCCGATGATGCCGTAGATGTCTCCTTTGCCGATCTCCAGGTTCACATCCTCCAGCGCCGTCACGCGCGGGCCCTTCCCCTCAAAGATCTTCGTCAGATGCGATATCGTGATCAAAACCGATTCTCCTTTTCTTTTCCCCTGTGCACCGCTCTGCGGCGGAGCAAACAAAAAGCCCGTCCCCGGAACTTACGTTCCAAGGACGGGCAGAAATGCTCGCGGTACCACCTTGTTTCGCTCTTTCCTCACGGAAAAAGCCTCAGCCGCTGCGCCCGCGGATGAAACGGGTTACAGCGCGGCACTGTAACGGGTGCGCCCGTCATGCGCTTGCCAAGGGCTCGCGCACGCAACTCAGAGGCCATGTTCAGCTATGCCCGCTTTGCTCCCTTCCACCGACCGGGAACTCTCTGAAAAAGCCTGCGCAGCTTACTCTTCTCGTCATCGTTTTTTGCGTATATTCCATATTATACACAAGTTTTCGCGGCTGTCAAGCAAATTTTTCTGCCGCGGTCAGGCCAGCAGCCCTGCGCCGCGCTCCCGCCAGCGGCCCGTTCGGTAACGCAAAAACGAGATAAGGTAATTGGCCGCCCAGCCCACAGGCACCGCGTACCATACCATCCGGATGCCCAGCCGGGGCGCCAGCACTGCCGCCAGAACCACGCGCAGCGTCAGGTTGACAAGATTTGCTGCGGTAAACGCGCCCATGTCTCCCGCGCCGCGCAGCACGCCGTCCGTGGCCATTTTCAGGCCGATGAGGATATAGAACCACCCCAGGAAACGAATGCAGGACGTTCCGGTCTCCAGCGCGAGGCGTGAGCTTTCCGCGTTGAGGAACAGCGCAATGAGCTGCTGCGAAAAGCACTGAAGCGCCGCGAAGATCACCAGCGCGAACGCAGCCAGAATGCCATAGCACGCCCGGTATCCCCTGCGCACACGGCTGTACTCCCCCGCGCCGATGTTCTGCGCGGTGTAGGAGGACATCGCGTTGCCCACCGCCGCCATGGGCACGGTGCAGATGCTCTCGATACGCATGGCCGCGGAATAACCCGCCAGCGTCTCGGCGCCGAAGCTGTTCACCACGGACTGTACCAGCATCATGCCGATGGACACCGTGGATTGCTGAAAGACGGACGGCAGCGCCACGCGGGCCATGTTTTTCAGTTCCCGCACATCGAAGCACACGGCCGACGGGGCATCGTAGGCCCGCAGCTCCCGCGCAAACAACAGGAAAGCAGCCACGGCGGATACTCCCTGGGCAATGAGCGTTGCCCATGCGACGCCCGCCACGCCCATCCTCAGCGTCAGCACCAGATACAGGTCCAGCCCCACATTCAGCACCGAAGAAAAAATCAACAGGTACAGCGGCACCTTGGAACGCCCCAGCGCGTTAAACATGGCTGAGAGCACATTGTACATAAACAAAAAGGGCAGGCCCAGAAAATAAATATTGAGATAGACCGCCGCATCGTCCAGAATGGACGCGGGCGTACGCAGCCATGCCATGATCTGCCCGCTGAAGGCAAGCCCGAACCCGCCCAGCAGCAGGCTCACGGCCAGAAATGTGAACAGCGCCGTGGAGATAAAGCGCTTCATCCTGTGATAGTCCCGCCGCCCGAAGGCTTGGCTGGTGAGAACGGACGCGCCCACCCCGCCGCCGATGGCGATGGAGATGAACACATTCGTCAGAGCATAGGAAGCCCCCACGGCCGCCAACGCGCTTTCACCCACAGCCTGGCCCACAATAACAGAATCCGTCATCGTGTAAAGCTGCTGGAACAGATTGCCGATGATCATAGGCGTTGAAAACGCGAGCAGCGCCTTTGCCGGGGCCTGCCGGATCAGATATTCCTTTTCCACTTTGACATGCTTTCCCTTCTGTGCCGGATGCCGCGCACCGCTATTCCAGCGGCACGTCGATCTTCCGGCCCCGGAAGTAGGTCTCCCTGTCCTGCGGGCCGATGGGACGCAGCACACGGCAGGGGCAGCCCACGGCTACCACGCCCGCCGGGATGTCCTTCGTCACCACGCTGCCCGCGCCGATGACCGTGTCATCCCCGATGGTCACGCCCGGCAGGATGACCGCGCCCGCGCCCACCCACACGTTGCTGCCGATGCGGACGTCGGCGTTGTACTGCATGGCCTGACGGCGCAGGCCCGGCTCAATGGGATGCCCCGCCGTGGCCACCGTGACATTGGGGCCGAACATCACACAGTCGCCCACATAAATATGGGCGTCGTCCACCAGCGTCAGGTTGAAGTTTGCGTACACCCCGCTGCCGAAATGCACATGGCGGCCGCCCCAGTTGGCGTGCAGCGGCGGCTCGATATAACAGTTTTCACCGATCTGGGCGAACATTTCCCGCAGCAGGGCGGCGCGCCTTTCCTGCTCGTGAGGGCGCGTGGCGTTGTAATCATACTGCTTCTCCAGACAGTCCATCTGTTCGGCCATGATGGCCTCATCCCCCGGCAGATAAAGCCGGCCTTCCTCCATACGCCTGCGCGCTTCCTGTGAATCCATCGCAACAGCCATTGCTTTTTCCTCCGTTTCCCATTGCCGCGCTAGCTCCAGCTTGCGCGCCCGCGGCAGTGCCTTGACAGCGGCTTCCCGCCGCAGAGCGGCGCTTTTGTCCGTACACTGCTCCGCATATACCAGACGCACGGGCGCGCGTCCCCTGGTATACTTCGCGCCGCGCCCGCTTTGGTGGGCGGCAAGGCGCCTGGCCAGATCGTTCGTCCAGCCTGTGTACAGGCTGCCGTCGCCGCACTCCAGCATGTACACCCAATCCATTATCCGTTCAGCTCCATCGCGGCCTCACACGCGGCCACAGCGTCCTCCTCCGTGCCCGCAGTGACAAGGAACCGCCCCGCGTGGCAGAACCGCAGGGTCTCGATGCCCGAAAGACCGGGCAGCTCCTGCTCCGACGCACCCGCCCAGTGCGCGGGGAACGGCACCTTCAGCGCGGGCGAGCCAAAGGACGCGGGCACAGCCTGCGCCGCCCAGCCGCCCCGCTGGGACGGATATACCACAAAACGCGCCTTGCTGGGAATGAGCTGCTGCTTCCACGGCGCGAAGCGGGAGAGCCGCACGATGCGCCGCTTCATGCGGCCCAGCGCCTCGTTCACCTCGGCGGCGGCGCGCTGCACGCTGCGGATGGCCTCCAGCTTGTGAGCCAGCATATCCTGCGCCAGCGCCACGGCCTGTGCAAAGCAGTCGTCCGGACGGTCCTCGCCATCCCACCGGGGATTGTACGCGGCGATGATATTGGCCAGCTGGTTGCCGCAGCCCGTATTATCGTCCAGATCCAGCGGCTGTACAAAGCTCTCGTCAAAGCGGCCCGCGTCCACGGGGCCGACAAGCTGCGGCCCCAGCTCCCGCCACAGCAGGCCGAAAGCCGCATAGGGCACACCGTTCTCCCGCACAGGGCTGTTTTTGGCATGATGATCGAACGGGCCGTCCCCAATGTCAAATACCAGCCCTGCAAAGCCTTGAGGCACCGCAAAGCCGCGCTGTATGGCAATGTTGGGGTTGCATATCTTCAAAAGCGCCGCGCTGAACACATCGTCGGCGTGAAATTTTCCGCCGTGGGTAAATGCGGTATCGGGTATCTGCAAAATATCGTCTCCTTTAAAGTGCCATAAAATCAAATCTACTCCCATAGCATAACATATGGGGGGCGTGTTTGGTAGCCGTTTTTTCACAGGAGGGCGAAAAAACGCGGCTCCGGCTGTCTGCACGGGATACGATTTGGATACACAAAATGGGTATGCTATGGTATAGTAAAGGCAGTATTTTGTTTTATTTTGCCGTGAACTGCGGAAAAAAGGAGGTTTTCAAGGATGCATTTCAAACGCAGGCGGCGCCGTGCGGGCCGCGTGGTGCTTTTTGTTCTGGCTGCGGTGCTGCTGGCCGCGCTGGGAACCGGCATGTGGCTGCTGTGGCCCCGTGCCATGCGCCGGGATATGCCCAGTGCGGCGGCGCCCCAGGGCACGCTGCGGGGGCTGCGGCTCTCGTGGAGCTATCCAACGGCTGCGGGCGGGCTCTCCTCCGGCGGGCCGGAGGTTCTGGATACGCTGTTCGCAGACGCGGCGGCCTATGCCCAGGCCCATGGGCTGAACGTGCTGTTTCTGGACGTTGCGGACGCCGAATTGTCCAGCATCGCTTTCCGCGACCGCGCTTATGAGACCTGGCCCGGCGCGGCGGCGGACGACAGCCTGTTTCACAAATACGACCCGCTGCGCGCACTGTGTGAGCAGGCGTCCCAGGCGGGGCTGGCCGTGTACGCTGTGACGCCCGAGCTCTCCGGCAATGCGGATTGGGAGGCAGCGCTGGCGCGCATGCAGAAAAAATATGCCGTTGCAGGCCTGTATGTCGAAGGCAGCGCCCTGTTCGACAGTATTTCCCGGCAGGCGGTATTCTACGCGGACGAGGCCGCCTTCAACGATCCGTCGTCCCTGTTCCTTGCTTCGCTGGACACAGACGGCTTCCACGGCGCCGTATTCGATTATGCGCGGTGCCGGGCGCAGCCGGAGGCCTTCAGCGTGCTGGCCAGCGCGCTGGACGGCAGTGCGGCGCGGCCTGCGCTGCTGGAGTATACGCCCGGCGGGACACTGGCGGTATCCTATCCGGCGGACGGTGCGGCCGTCTACACCTCAGCCTGCTTTGTGATGGGCACGTCAGACCCGGCGCAGGAGCTGCTGCTGAACGGCACACCCGTGGAGAGCCGCGGCCCGGGCGGAACCTTCGGCGTGCTGGTGGACGTGGCAGAGGGCAGCAATGTGTATACCCTCACACAGGGCGGAACCAGCGTCTCTGTGACCGTGAACCGGCCCGCGCCCGCAGGCGGCGGGAGCGGCGGCCCAACGGAGGTCCCCCACGACGACACTGCAGAAGTGGAGCCGGGCACGCCTGTGCGCATCCGAAACTGGATCGCCAGCCTGCTGTATGACCCCGCGTCCGACGGAAACATCAGCGAGACCGTACGCCAGGGCGCAGTTGCCACGGTGGCCGCCTGCACCGAAACGCTGCGCGGCGGCAAGCGCACCTGGGCCTATCAGCTTGCCAGCGGGGATTTTGTGCTGGCTTACAATGCAGAGCCGCTGCCGCCGGAAACGCCCCGCGCCTCATTTACAGGCGCGGCCGCCGCGGCGACGGATACGGGCGAGGTGCTCACCTTTGCGGGCAGCGGCACACCGCTGGCCTATACCAACATGGTGGACGGCGCGCTGATGATGGATTTTTACGATGCGGACTTCGCGGCGGATTTCGCCGTTTCCGGTTCCGCTTTGGTGCAGAGCGCCGCAGTGGATCCGGGCGATGGCTGCACACGCGTCACGCTTACCTTTACCCAGCCCGTCTGGGGACATACCGTGGAATATGCGGACGGCACCACGCAGGTCATCCTGAAAAAGCAGCCGGTGCGCAGCGATGTATTCGGCAAGCCTCTGACGGGAGTGGCCGTGCTGCTGGACGCAGGCCACGGTGACCATGACCCCGGCGCAATGGGCGCGGCGGGCGCCGGGGCGCCCGCGGAAAAGGACGTCAATCTGGCTCTGACGCTGGCCGCAAAATACCGTTTGGAGCAGCTTGGCGCCACGGTGCAGACCATCCGGACAGACGATTCCTTCCTCTCTCTGGAGGAGCGCAACAGAGCCATTGTTGCCGGCCAGCCTGATTTTTTCATCGCCGTCCACCACAATTCCATCGACCTTTCCGTAGATGCGAACCTGCAGACGGGCACCGAGTGCTATTACTTCTACCCCGCGGGCAAAGCGCTGGCCCAGGCGCTGGTGCGCAATGTAACGCAGGCCACCTCCCGGCCGGACCGGGGCGCTCAGTGGGGCTACTATTATGTCACACGCAGCACCGTGTGTCCCGCAGTTCTGCTGGAGGCGGGCTTTATGGTGAACCCCTCCGAATACGAAAACGTCACCAGCGAGCCGCAGCTCTGGGCCGCAGGGGACGCCATTGCACGCAGCGTGCTGGAATGCGTGCCGCCGGGCTGAACCGCGCGCAAAAACAAACACCGCCGCCCCGGCAGCTTCGGCTGCGGGGCGGCGGTGTTCCAGCTTGTCGAAAAAGCTGCGCTTTTGCGCCAAGCTGCCTGCGAACAGGGCCTGCGGCCCCGTTCGCCGCGCACGGCGGCCTTCGGCGGTCGCTTCGCTCTACACGCCTCGGCACTAGCCCTGCGGGGCGTCGCGGGGTTATTTTAAATGAAAAAGGGGTTCTCCACCCCTTTTTGGCGGCATTCGCCGCGTGGCTTGCACTTTGCTGCGCAAAGATGCATGGCTTTGCCACCGCCAGCTTTTTCCCCGGACGCTTCTTTTACTTCTCTGCCTTTTTCAGCTCCCGGGAGCTATTCCGGCGGAGCGTCCCCGCCGCCGTGCTCGCCGCGCGTCACCAGCAGGCTCTCGATGCGCTGGTCCTTCACCGCGCGGATGGTCACATGAAGCTGCTTGTAGCCAAAGCTTTCCCCGGCGCTGGGAATATGCTCCAGCTCGGCCAGCGCCCAACCGCCCACAGAGTTGTAGTCGCAGTCGAACGTTTTGTCCACGAAGCCGATGGCGTCGAAAAAGTCCTCCACGTTCACGTCGCCCTCCACCTGCCAGCTGTTCTCGCTCAGCTGCCGGATGGGCGTTTCGTCCTTGTCCGTCTCGTCCCAGATCTCGCCCACAAGCTCCTCCAGGATATCCTCCATGGTCACGAGCCCCAGCGTGCCGCCGTGTTCATCCGTCACAACGGCCATGTGCTGCTTTGCCCGGCGGAACTCCGCCAGCAGCTCGCTGATGCGCTTGCTGCGGTAAACAAAAAGCACGTCCCGTTTGAGCGCCGCGGGCTCGATGGGCTTTCCCGCGGCCAGCCGGGCCAGCAGGTCCTTCGCATACAGTACGCCCACCACGTTGTCAATGGTCCCTTCATACACCGGGATGCGCGAATAACCGCCCTCCACACACAGCCGGATGATCTCCTCCGGCGGCGCGTCCAGCGCCGCCGCGGCCATATCCACCCGGGGCACCAGAATGTCCTGCACCGTCGTATTGTCGAACTCTATGGCCGACTGGATGATGTCTGTTTCCTGGCGGTCCAGCACGCCTTCTTCACCGACGGTGTCGATGATGGTTTTGAGTTCCTCCTCAGTCACGCTAGGCTGCACGTTCAGCTCACTGGAGCGCCGGCCTGTAAACAGGCGCTTGATCTGCACAAAGACCCACACCAGCGGGGCCAGCAGCGTTTTGACGATGTAAAGCGGGCCGCCCATGGCCATGCTCACGCGCTCCGCATGGTCCTTGGCGAAGCTCTTGGGCAATATCTCGCCAAAGACGAGCACCAGCACCGTGATAACGGCCGTGGCCACTGCCGCGCCCTGCTGTCCCAGCAGCGACGTGGCAATGACGGTGGAGATCGACGATGCAGTAAGGTTTACCACATTGTTGCCGATGAGAATGGCGGACAGCGTCCTGTCGTAATCATCGGAAAGGCCCAGCACGCGCTGCGCCTTTTTGTCTCCGTCATCCGCCTTATTCTTCATGCGGATGCGGTTGACCGACGAAAGCGCCGTCTCACTTGCCGAGAAGAACGCCGAGAACGCCAGCAAAAGCAGCAGTGCCAGGTACATACCAGGGCCGGGGGTATCCAAAAAACCACTCTCCTGAAATCAATAGGGTCCCTTCCCGCCGTGCGGCCGGAAGCAAACAAAAATACTATAACAAAAAATGTGCAAAAATGCAAACAGACGCGCCGCGGCAGCCTGTGCCGGGCGCGCCCAGAGGCGTCCGTATCCGGTTTTCAGCGCGTGCGGTTCCAGGTATGGCGGCTGAACAGCACAATAATGGGGAATATTTCCAGTCTGCCCAGAAGCATATCCAACGAAAGCACAACCTTGGAAAAAGTTGAAAACAGGGAATAGTTGCTGGCCGGCCCCACGAGGTCCAGCCCCGGGCCGATGTTGTTGAAGCATGCCAGCACGGCCGTCAGGTTCGTTTCCAGAGAAAAATCATCCACGGAGACGGCCAGAAAGCTGGCCACCGCGATGGCGCAGTAGGCTGCCATATAGACGTTCACACCGCGCAGCACCTCGTCCTTCACAACGCGGCCGTTCACGCGCACCACATTCACACTGCGCGGGCGCAGCATGCGGCGCACCTCAGCCGCAAGGCTCTTGAACAGCAGAAGCAGGCGCGCTACCTTGATGCCGCCGCCCGTGCTGCCCGCGGACGCGCCCACCACCATCAGAATGCACAGGATGGCCCGGGAGAGCTGCGGCCACAGGTTGAAATCTTCGGTGGCGAAGCCCGTGGTCGTCATCACGCTGCTGACGGTGAAGGACGCATGATGGAACGCCTCGCCGAAGCCGGAGAAAAGCGGCGTGATGTCCGCCGCAATGACAAACATGGCCGTAAGCATGATACCGCCGTACAAAAGCAGCTCTTCGTCCAGCAGCGCCCCGCGCCACTCCCGCAGCAAAAGCAGAAAATAGACGCTGAAGTTTACGCCGAACAGCGCCATGAACACCGTACACACATTCTGCAGGTACGGGCTGTAATCCGCCATGCTGTTGTTTTTGATGCCGAAGCCGCCCGTGCCCGCCGTACCGAAGGCCGTGCACAGGCTGTCGAACAGGGGCATGCCGCCCGCCAGCAGAAACAATACGCACAGGACGGTGAGCACGATGTATATCTTATACAGCAGGCTGGCCGTCTGGCGCATGCGGGGCACCATTTTACCCACGCTGGGGCCGGGGCTTTCGGCCCGCAGCAGATGGATGCTGTAACCCGCTCCCTTTCCCGTGGGCACCACGGCCAGCAGGAATACCAGCATGCCCATACCGCCCAGCCAGTGTGTAAAGCTGCGCCAGTACAGCAGCCCGTGGCTCATGGCCTCCACGTCTGTCAGAACAGACGCGCCTGTGGTGGTAAAACCGGACACCGTCTCAAAAAACGCGTCTACATAATGCGGTATCTCGCCCGAGATGTAAAACGGCAGCGCGCCCATGGCCGAGAGCAGGATCCAGCCCAGGGCCACGATGATGAAGCCCTCTTTGGCGTAAAACTCCCGCGTGGCCTTCGCACACACGCCGTACAGCGCGCCGGACAGCGCCAGCAGCAGCGCCACCGTCCACAAAAAGCCCCGCAGGGGTGCGCCCGTCTCGCCGTAAACAAAGCACACGGCAATGGCTGGCAGCATGAAAAGCGCCTCCAGGAAAAAGAGCACGCCAACCAGCTTGCCGATCATTTTCTTGTTCATTCGTTCCTCCGGGAATGCCGGCCCTCAGTCGGCAAAAATGTCATTCAGGTCGTTGATGGGCTGGCCGCTCGTCGTGACGACGATGACGGTGTCCCCGGCCTGGAACACGTCGCTGCCCCGCGGGATGATGGTGCGTCCCTTGTGGGTGATGCAGGCGATCAATATCTCGGGCTTAAGCTGAATGTCCAAAAGTGTCTCGCCCAGGTGGCGCGTGGTCTCGGATGCGCGGAATTCCAGCGCCTCGGCCTTGCCCTCCACCATGCGGTGCAGCGTAATAACGCTGCCGCCCGTGGTGTTCTGCATGGCGCGCACATAGCGCACGATGTCCGTGCTGCACAGCGCCTTGGGGCTGATGAACGTGTCGATGCCCATGCTCTTGAAGGCTTCCACATATTCGGTGCGGTTCACCTTTGTGATGACTTTTGGCACCCCGATGTGGCTGGCATACATGGAAATGATGAGATTCTCCTCATCCATATTCGTCAATGTGATGACCGCGTCCGTGGAGCTGATGCCCTCTGCAGCCAGAATGTCCTGCCGGGAGCCGTCGGCTTCGATGATGACGGCGCTGGGAAGCAGCTCAGCCAGCTCCACACAGCGCTCATGGTTCTGCTCGATGATCTTGACGCCCAGCCCCGCGTGCAGGCAGCGCATGGCCAGATAATAGGCGATGCGGCTGCCGCCCACGATGATGGCGTTGCGCACCTTCTGCTTGACAATGCCAAGATGCTTGATGAGCTGGGCAAGGTCCTGAGAATCGGCAGTGACATAGATATTGTCCCCCGCCTGCAGCGTGAAGCTGCCGTCCGGGATATGCACGGTGCCGCCGCGCTCCACCACGCACACAAGCACGCGCACCCGCGCGATCTCATACAGGCGGTTGAGCGGGATGCCCGCCAGCTTGGAATCCTCGCCCACATGGATCTCTACGATCTCCACACGGCCCTTGGCAAAGGAATCCCGCTTGAGAAATGAGGGGAACTGCAGCAGGTGATGGATCTCCCGCGCGGCCGCAAGCTCCGGATTGATGGTCATGGAAAGGCCCAGCTCGTCCCGCATCAGCACCAGCTGCTCGGCATATTCGGGGTTGCGCACCCGGGCAATGGTGTGCTTTGCGCCCAGCTTTTTTGCCACGATGCAGGTGAGCAGGTTCGTCTCGTCCCGGCTGGTGGCGGCAATAAGCAGATGCGCGTCTTCCACACCCGCCTCTTTCAGCACGCCGATGGACGCGCCGTTGCCGTGCACCACCATCACATCATAGGATTCCAGGCTCTGCTCCAGCACCTTGGGGTTTGAGTCGATAACCGTGATATCGTGGCCCTCGCTGGAGAGCTGTTCCGTAAGGGCGACGCCTACCTTGCCGTCGCCCACAATAATGATCTGCATATTTCCGTCCCTTTTCCCTCCGGCCGCGCAGATAAACGCGGTGTTAAAGTTTTTCCAAAGGTATTAAGATTTTATGAATGCGCCTGTCGCATGAGTATTATAGCACAAAAAAAACGTATTGCAAGGAAAGGGGCTCTTCGTGCGCGGTTTCCCCTGTAAAGCAGCCGCGCGGCGGGCCAAAAAGGCCCGCCGCGCGTTCGTTTTGTTCCGTTCCCGCGTTATTCCACTTCCTGCGTCCAGCCCATATCGTCGGGCAGCGTGCCCCACTGGATGCCGGTGAGCGTGTCGTACAGGCGCTGGGTGACAGGGCCTGTCTGGAAGCCGTTGATGGTGAGCACCTCGTCCTCGTAGCGCAATTCCCCCACGGGGCTGATGACCGCCGCTGTGCCCGTGCCGAACACCTCTTCCAGCTTGCCCTCCTTGCCTGCGCGGATGACGTCCGCGATGGGCAGGCGGCTCTCACAGTCCACCTTATAGCCCCATTTTTCCAGCAGCTCGATGCAGCTCATGCGCGTGATGCCCGGCAGCACCGTGCCCACGCAGGGCGCGGTGCGGATGACGCCGTCGATTTTGAAGAAGCAGTTCATGCTGCCCACTTCCTCCACATACTTGCGCTCCACACCGTCCAGCCACAGCACCTGGCTGTAGCCCAGGTCATGGGCCTTCATCTGGCCGATCAGGCTAGCCGCATAGTTGCCGCCGCATTTGATGTAGCCCGTACCGCCCGGCGTAGCGCGGACATACTCGTCCTCCACATAGATCTTCACCGGATTCATGCCCTCCGCGTAATACGCGCCGGAGGGCGAAGCGATGATGATGAACTGATAGCTTGCACTGGGCTTCACGCCCAAATGCGCCTCGGTGGCGATGGTGAACGGGCGCAGATAGAGGCTGGTGTCCGGTTCTCCGGGCACCCAGTCTTTGTCCACGCTGACGAGCGCCTTGACAGCCTGTACGAAATCCTCCACGGGGATTTCCGGAATGCACAGGCGCCTATGGGTGCTCTGCATGCGGGCGGCATTCTTTTCCGGCCGGAACAGCAGCACGCGGCCATCCGCAGCACGGTAGGCCTTCATGCCCTCAAAGCACTCCTGCGCATAATGAAACACCAGCGCGGCCGGGTCCAGCTCCAGGGAATGGTACGGCTCGATGCGCGGCGAGTGCCAGCCACGGCCCTCGGTGTAGTCCATGATGAACATATGGTCCGTGTAATGGTTGCCGAAGCCCAGATGCTTCTCGTCCGGCTTTGCCTTCGGCGCGGTGGTCTTTGTCACTTTGATGTCCAGCATACTTTTCCCTCTTCCATTGATGGCTGCGCGCAAAACCGCACAGCGGCAAAGTTCCACACCCGGCGCGCAAAAGAACCGCGGGGGCTGGTTTTACTCTATTTTAGCCGCCCTGCGGCCATTTTACAAGGGGCAGACCGCTGAAAATGTGTAAATCCGCCATTTTTTCCGCGCTAAGGCATATTTCCGCTCCACCGTCCCGCGGCGGGCGGTTTGCTTTTCGCACCGCTTCGTGTATAATGAAAAGCGGTTCGGCAACGGCCGGGCCGCACAGGAATGAAGAGAGGTTGGGAAAGCAATGGAACAGCAGATCCGCGCCGTCCTGTTCGACATGGACGGCCTGATGTTCGACACCGAGCGTCTGGGAGACGAGGTGTGGCGCGCCGTGGCGGGCAAATACGGCGTGACGATGACGCCGGAGGATGTCTCTCTGCTGCGGGGGCGCAACTACGAAAGCGGCCGCCGTGCATTTTTGGAACGCTTCGGCGCCGGGTTCCCCTACGACGACATGTCCGCAGAGGTATGGCGCGAGGTGGAAGCAAGGCTGGAGCACAGCGTGCCGCTGCGGCCGGGGCTGTTCGAGCTGCTGGACGCGCTGCGCGCCCGGAACTGCAAAATGGCCGTTGCTTCCTCCACAGACAGCGCCCGCGTGCTGCACAATCTGGAGACCGCCGGCGTGCGCGGTTACTTTTCCGCCGTCATCGGCGGCGACTAGGGGACGCATTCCAAGCCGGAGCCGGAGATTTTTCTGAAAGCCGCGGCGGCACTGGACACACCGCCCGGGCTGTGCATGGTGCTGGAGGATTCCTACAACGGCGTGCGGGCGGGCGCTGCCGCCGGGTGCTTCACTGTGATGGTGCCGGACATGGACCCGCCCACACCCGAAATGGAGCGGCTGGCCTGGGCCATCGTGCCCGGGCTGACGGATGTTGCGCGCCTGCTGGAGCAGACGGACCTGCAAAAGCGGTGACAAAACGCCGCCCGCTTTCCTCGAAAATAATATTGTATAAAGAAAACAGCCCTGCGGAACAGCATTTTGTTCCCCGGGCTGTTTTTTCGTATGTCCGCCGGGCCGCGCACAGGGCCGTTTCCCTGCCGGAGATCCGTTCCACGCAGCGTTTTACCCGCTCCCCTGGCCGCGCTCTCCCGCCTTTTTCGAAAAACGCATGCGTCAGCATTCCGGCGGCTCTGCATCCAAACGGTCCATCTCTGCAAACAGGCTTCGCACCAGGCTGACCGCCAGCATACGCTGGCGGGGCGAGCGCCCCTGCACCAACGCAGCAAGACACGCTTCCGCGTCTCCGCCGGGCGCGCCGCCCAACACCAGCAGGTCCAGGCTTACGTGCAGCGTCTGCGAGAGCTTTACCAGCGTCTCCAGCCCGGGCGCGCGGCTGCCGGATTCCAATTGGCTTACAAACACCGTGGATACGCCGATCTTCTCCGCCAGCTTTTCCTGCGTGAGCCCCGCGTCCCGGCGTGCAAGCCGGATGCGCGCGCCGATCTCCCGATTGTCCATCTCGCACCGCCCCGTCGTCATGTTTTGATATTAGCTTACAGCTAATGTTAATCTTTTGTAATAAACTGACAGCTAATTTATTATTGCTATAAGTTAATATATGTGATACAATGAGTTTAACGCTTCGCGGGATACTCTTGCCCCCGCCCTTCCGGCGCTCCAGGCATGCCGGTACAAAAAAACGCCGCATCCGAAGATGCGGCGTTGTAAGAAAGCAGCTGCTTACGCGGCAGCGGAAGTGCTGGCGCTCTCAGAGGTGCTGGCGGAAACAGACTCCGCAGCAGACTCGGAGGTGCTGGCAGAGGAAGCGTCGGCGGCCGGAGCAACATACTCCTCACCGTTGATCGCCTCGGTGTAGCCGGCGATGCACTCGAACATATACGCGTAGTCGGCGCCCGTGGCCGGGTCAACAGCGCGCTGCCAGCTGTAAACGAAGTCATGCGCCGTCAGCGGGGTGCCGTCGGACCATTTCAGGCCCTCGCGCAGATGGAACGTATAGGTCAGGCCGTCCTCGCTGATCTCAACGCTCTCCGCCTGGCCCGGGGTCGGGGTGGTGCCGTAGGCAACCGTGTACAGGCCTTCAAAAGCGTGGTCAATCATTGTGCCGCCGTCCACAGCACTGTTCAGCGCCGGGTCGATGGTGTCGGGGTCCGGGCCGGTGCAAACCTTCAGCGTATCCGTGCCGTTGCTCGCGTTCATGAAGAACTTGAAGCCCAGCGGGGAGGTGCTCAGGTTTTCCAGGTTCTGCTGGGCCATATAAATATCCACATAGTAGTAAATCGGGCACAGCATCCACTCGTCGAAGATGATGTCCTCAGCCTGATGCATCATCTCCATGCGCGCCTCAGCGTCGCCGGAGGACTTGATCTGCTTGATCAGGCTGTCGAACTCGGCGTTGGACCACTGGGCGTCGTTGTTGCCGCCGCCGGTGATCCACATATCCAGGAAGCTGATGGGGTCGTTGTAGTCGCCCAGCCAGCCGTTGCGGGCAACCTGATAGTCGCCGTTCTTACGGGTGTTCAGGAAGGTGGCCCACTCCTGGCTCTCCAGCGTCACTGTGGCGCCCAGCTGGCCCCACATCTGCTGCAGCGCCTCGCCGATCTGCTGATGGGCGGTGCCTTCATTGTACAGATAGGTGATGGTGGGCAGGCCCTCGCCGTTGGGATAGCCGGCCTCAGCCAGCAGCTCCTTGGCCTTGGCCAGATTGGCCTCGTTGGCCCCGGCGGTCGGGTCATAATAGTCGCCGCCCACTTCGCGGAAGGAAGATCCTTCCGCAGCATCGCTCAGGCCCTCGGACACGAACGCGCCGGCCGGGATCTGGCCGGATTTGCCAATCTGCTTGCAGATATAGTCGCGGTCGACCGCCAGCGTGAACGCCTGGCGGACCAGAGGATCGTCAAACGGAGCGGCCTGCGTGTTGTAGCTCACATAGTAGGTGCCGATCTGGCCCTCTTTGTAGAACTCCGGCGTGGAAGACAGCGCGTCAATCTCGTCGTTGGGGACAGCGTCGATGAAATCCAGTTCGCCGGACTGGAATGCCGTCAGCTGGGCTGCGTCATCCTCCATCAGCGTGAACTGCAGGGTGTCCGGGCCAGCCAGGCTGTCCACGTTCCAGTAGTTCTCGTTCTTGACCATCGTGATAGATCGGAAGAGCGTCGTGTAGGGAAAGAGTGTAGATCTCGGTGGTCGC
>OJUG01002859.1_pt1 | contig 16920 bp, 18 predicted proteins | sample 1599841 | NCBI WGS metagenome assembly OJUG01 (sample SAMN04168659, study PRJEB22393) | human gut metagenome | biome: human gut microbiome; feature: stool | host: Homo sapiens | collected 2014-05-12 | reverse complement strand
ATATCCAGTCCCGTGAGATTTTGGAAGAAGCCATCAACAATTACGAAGGAACCGTATTCTACGTTTCCCACGACCGTTACTTCATCAACCAGACTGCCACGAGAATTCTGGATTTATCCCCAGAAGGCATCGTAAACTATAAAGGCAACTATAACTATTACTTAGAACAAAAAGAGGCTGGAAACATCTCAGCGGACAGCGATAACATCACTCTCACTTCCACCACTGATGCCGCTCCGTCTCCGTCTCCAGAAAAAGCGAAAGAAGACTGGAAGCGTTCCCGCGAGGAAGCTGCCAGACAGCGTAAACGTGCTAACGACTTAAAGAAAACAGAAAAGGAAATCAGCCGTTTAGAAGAAGAAAATGACCAGTTAAAGGAAGAAATGGCACTTCCAGAGAATGCTACTAATGTGGCGAAGCTTATGGAGCTGAATACGAAATTAGAGGAAAATGAGGCTGCACTCCTGGAACTCTACGACAAATGGGAAGAGCTTTCTGAATAAATTCTGGGCTGTAAAGTAAAACAGATACCTCCCTGAAGAAATCTGCAGACAGCTTATCACAGATAACTGCAAAAAGAAGGGGAGATTATAAGCTTGATTTTGTTCTGTTGCGCTAAACGTTCCGTTCTGCCTGATAAAATATGATAAAATATAAAAAAACCCGGCTACAAATGTAGCCGGGAAATAAGCCCTATTATCTTTATGTAGTTACTTTTAAATTCTATGCTGGTCCAAGATCAATCCAGTTTTTGTCAACCCATTTACCTTGTGTCTGATTCCAACGACGCTTTTGTCTTCGCCCATTATGAATACGATACACTATTCTGATCTGATCTGCACAGGTACTAATGCTATCATCATCCACGATTTCTACAATTCCTGGTCCAAAGTCAACTTCCTCTGCCTGAATATCTGCTGCTGGAAATACCATTCCAAGACTCATAAGAATCGCACCTGTCGCTACTACTCTTTTCCATTTTGCTTTTCTCATCATTATCTCTCCTTCTATTTATAACCTTTATAATAGGGGTTACTTCTATAAACTTGTATTACTTCAATAGATTTCTATTGAACTTATCGTAATGTATATTTATATTCATAACCGGAGAGAAATGCAAAAACGTATGTGCAGTATTGCCTATCCGTCTTTTCGAATCTGGCTTCTTCTGGAATCTACCATATCTGCAAGTTCTTTTAATAAGTCGTCATCTTCCTCATCCTTTAACAGTGCATTAAATAGTCTGGATAATGTACGGCTCGTATTTCTCTGCTCCTGACGGAGCTGATTAATTGAATATTCTTCTCTTGTCATTGTTGGCTGGAAAGTTCTGGCATAATTCTTCGTTGTCTTCTTAAAGCCGGCAACTTCTACCAAGTCCTTATTTAAAAGGGAATTCAGTAATAAGTGGACAGAACTTGCCTTCCATGTTCTATCATCAGAAACTCCTACAATCTCTGAAGATGTAAGAGGCTTCTCCTCATCCCATAATACTTCTAATATCTGTTTCTCACTATTGGTAATCTTTGGAATTTTTCTTTTCATGATATACCCCTTTTCTTCATTGTTTAATACTAAGTATATCATATAATAAAATACAAAAAAATTCAACAATTACCCTCTGAATTTATCATCCATATGTAGTTATATTATCTAACCCTTTTATTTTTTATTATATTTAATAATAGGATAGTCCTCATACATTCCACTTTCTACATCCTCTTTTGAAACGGTATCTGTAAATCCTGCATAGTGAAAGATATAGCTTCCATTTTCTTGTTCTTCTAAATAAGAATTTTCCTCATCTGCAACAAATGGCGTATTCCCCTCATGAACATCTACCTGCGGCATAGTATATTTAGGCTGTAAGATAAAATAATAAGATGCAACAAACCAAATAACACTCACACCCAAGATAAACAGATTCATCTTTCTCTGTGTCTTCTTATCATCCTTCTTAAACATCACGTAATGAAATCTCTGCTTTAATGGCCTTACTTCAAGCTTCTTTACAAATCCTAATGTATTCGAGGAAACTTCATCAAAGTTCGCTCTTCTGCCACCTGCAATATAAGTCAGTGTATCCAGATAATACAGGGTATCCATCTCACTGTATTTCTTCGACATCGCATTATCACAGTTTAATTCTATAATCTGGTCTAAATCTTTACAAAGTAAATATGCCAATGGATTCCACCAGAATATTATTCCTATAATATTAATTATAAACTTCTTCCATAAATCTTTTCTCTTCCAATGAAGATATTCATGCATGAGAATAAATTCCAGTTCTTTCTCATTACATTCCTTCTCTGGAAGATATATAACTGGATGTCGCAGTCCCTTAATAAATGGTTCTGCAATTGCCAGATTATACTCAATCTTAATCGGACATTCTGAATCAATTTCTCTTAAAATTTTCTCTGCTACTCCATCTCCTTCAGAAGTTCCTTTTATAAGATATCCCTTTACCTTATTCCATTCTCTCATCTTGTGAACAACTGCTATGATAATACCAATTATCCATATTGTAAGAATAACTGCCATAACAATCTTCTTATGGATATCTTCTGACTTAGCATATAAATTCATAAGAAATGAGTACAAATAAGGATCACATATCACCTTCTGATGACTCGGAAATTCTATCGGAAATAGCATTCTTACCGTACAAAATATGTAAAGAATCGAAATAAACGTAACTCCATACTTTGTTAAATAATCTGATCGCCTTCTCAGAATAAATATGAGGAGTAACATCGGACAACTAATTAAAAACGTCCATATTAAAGAATATAATGATAACATAACTTTTCCCCCTGCTTATTCTGATATTACTTTTCGTATTTTCTACATTATACACTACACTTGAATAAAAATAAATAGTTTTTTGTCGTTTTACTACATTTATTTTTTTATTTTTTGTTTAATTTTTATTTTGTATCATATTCAGAGACATTTTGTATTTCAAACTTAATCATTATATATATAGTTCTTAGTATATTAGAATTTTTATTAAAAATTATTATTTTTAGTAAGTCGCTTTGTGATATACAAAAAAATACCTGTCTGCATTATAAACTTATGCAAACAGGTATCGAATTATTCCTCTTTTTTTCACTTTTTGTTTTATTTGGCCTTTTTAATGTGGCTTTTGTCGTAAGATTTTAAAAACTGTGTCAGACGATCACAGGACTTCGCCCAGACAACGAGTTCTTCCGGACTTAATGTTTCCATGATAGCATCTAACATTTTCTCATGAAATTCTTCGTGATGTTTGTAGGCAGCAATTCCCTTTTCGAGGAGATAGACATTAACCACTCGTCTGTCTTTCTCACTTCTGGCTCTTGCCACATACCCCTTATTCACCAGACTGTTCATGGCAGTCGTAAGGGATCCTACCGTAATATTCAGCTTTCTGGCGATGGAAGACATATTATTTCCTTCTCCGAGTCCGATTGCTTCTATTACATGCATATCATTATTTGTAAGATCCTTGAACTCGTCCGTAATAATCGCCTTTTCTTCCAGCTCCCATATTTCATTGATCAGACTGACCAGTGTCTGATTGATCATCTTATATGCGTCATCCATTCCCATCTTCTGTAATTTCCTTCACTTTAACTCTTCATTCTTTACTCTTGTCTTTTATTATACCCTTTCTGGCATCAGAGAATCAATAACTTCTTTCACAGTTTCCAGATGATCTGCTCTGTATGCATATGCCCCGCAGAAAAGTAATGCATCATCGACATTTCCCTTTGCGGCATTGATCAGTGCCTGCGTAATACAATATGGTGTCGTTCCCGGATTACAGTGTTTCAGACAGCGGTAACAATGTGCGGGAGCGATCCTGCCCTGTTCTTTTACTTTTTTCATAAAGGGATTCAGAATCGCACGTCCCGGCATTCCCACAGGACTTTTTACGATCACAATATCTTCTTTTCCGGCATTCAGATATGCTTCTTTATAGCGGATGTCTGCGTCACATTCTTCCGTTGTAACGAATCTGGTTGCCACTTGTATCGCATCTGCTCCAAGGGAAAATGCATGTGCGGCGCTTTCACTGTCATGAATTCCTCCACCGATTGCTATCGGAATCTTCTTTTCGTATTTATCCGAATAGTTCTGTATGATTTCTTTGATTTTCTGAATCTCCTGATCGTATATTGCCTGTCCTTCATATTCATCCAGCTGATCTTCACGAAATCCCAAATGTCCCCCGGCAAGCGGTCCTTCGATCACTACCAGATCCGGTATTCTTTGATATTTTTTATCCCAGTACTTTAATATGACATTCGCCGACTTTGCAGTAGATACGATCGGCGCAAGCAGAATGTCCGAATCCCCCACATATTTCGGAAGTTCCGTCGGAAGTCCTGCTCCCGATACGATCAGATCTGCGCCTGCTTCTACCACCGCATGCACATATTCTTCATAATGCTCCATGGCAACCATCAGATTAAATCCTATGATTCCATTCGGTGCCAGTTTTCTTGCTTTTTCATATTCCGATTTCACCGCTCTTAAGTTTGCTTCTAATGGATTCTTTTCAAAATCTTTTTCTTTAAAGCCGGGTTGAGCGGCAGAGATAATCCCTATGCCGCCCTCTTTTGCAACTGCTCCGGCAAGATTTCCAAGGCTGATCCCTACTCCCATACCGCCCTGGATAACCGGAACTTTTGCCATCTTTGTTCCTATTTTCAATGGTTGTATTTCCATATCTTTTTTCCTCGTCATATTATAGAATCTATGTGTTCATACCTATTACATATTTCTGAAGCGCTCGTATCTATGTCTTATCAATTCCTGTTCTGACATGCTTCCATATCTCATCAGAAACTCTTCTATTGCTTCATTTATCTGCATGATCACAGAATCCATATTCTGAACCGTATATGTTTCCGGTTCTGCGAAAACACGCTCTACGATTCCCTGTGCTTTCAAATTCTCTGCTGTCAGCTTCATCACTTCTGCGGCTTCTTTTGCTTTAGAACTGTCTTTCCATAGAATGCTTGCGAATCCTTCCGGCGAAAGAATCGAATAGATAGAATTCTCCAGCATCCACACTTCATCCGCAGTTGCCATCGCAAGTGCTCCGCCGCTTCCGCCTTCACCGATAATGATAGATACGACCGGAACCTTTAATCCGGACATCTCATAGATATTTCTGGCAATCGCTTCTCCCTGTCCGCGCTCTTCTGCTTCCAGTCCGCAGAACGCTCCCGGTGTATCGACCAGACAAATGACAGGTCTGGCAAATTTTTCTGCCTGTTTCATCAGTCTTAATGCTTTTCGATAACCTTCCGGTTCCGGCATGCCGAAGTTTCTTTCGATATTTTCTTTCGTATTTCTTCCCTTTGCCTGTGCGATCACCGTTACCGGCATACCATGGAACCTTGCCACACCGCCAATGATTGCTTTGTCATCCGCAAAATATCTGTCACCGTGGAATTCTACAAAGTCTGTAAAGAGCGCATCAATGTAATCACTTCCTACCGGACGGTCTTTTCGTCTGGAAAGTTCTACTCTCTGCCATGCCGTTAATTTTTCTTCTTTCCTTCCGTCTGCCACAAGATCCTGAGCACATTCTTTTTTATTAAAATCTGTTCCTTTTCCATTCTCATGAAGTGCAAGGATTTTAGAAAGTACTGCTTTCATCTGCGGACGTTCTACAATGGCATCCAGGAACCCATGTTCCAGTAAGAACTCTGCTCTTTGGAATCCCTCCGGAAGCTTTTGGCCGATGGTCTGCTCGATCACTCTTGGGCCTGCGAACCCGATCAGAGCTTTTGGCTCTGCCAGGATCACATCCCCGAGCATCGCAAAGCTTGCGGTTACTCCGCCAGTCGTAGGATCAGTCAGTATGCTGATATAAAGAAGTCCGGCATCACTGTGGTGCTTCAGTGCTGCGGATGTCTTTGCCATCTGCATCAGAGAGACGATTCCCTCCTGCATGCGGGCTCCTCCGGAGCAGGCAAATAAGATGACCGGAAGTCTTTCTTCTGTTGCCCGCTCTACTGCCCTTGCTATCTTCTCTCCAACTGCTTCTCCCATGCTGGCCATCAAAAATCTCCCATCACAGACTCCGATAGCCGTCTCATGGCCGTCAATCTTTGCTTTTCCTGTTATGACTGCTTCTGAAAGCCCTGTCTTTTCCTGCAGTTTTTCCAGTTTTTCTTCGTATCCTTTGTATTCCAGAGGATTCCCTCCCTGAAGATCAGAATCCCACTCTTCAAAAGAACCTTCATCTGTAACCATCTCGATCCTTCGTCTCGCATGCACGCGGAAATATCCCCCGCACTTCGGACAGATGTAATGATCTTTCTTTACATCCTCTGCAATAATTGCTCCTCCACACTTGTTACATTTGCGGAGTAATCCCTCCGGTACTTCCGGTCGTCTGGTAAATGTAATATAATTCTTTCTTCCGACAGCAATTCTGGTTTTCTTAAATACGTTGTCCAGCTTCATCAGCAGTCACCTCTACAGTCTTTCAATAAATTCAATATCTATATTTCCCTCAATGTAATCTGGATGATTCACAATTCCATACTGATAATCCACATTCGTGTCAATTCCTTCTATAATGACCTCACCCAGCGCACTCTGCATCTTGTGGATTGCTTCCTGACGGTTCTTCGCCCATACGATCAGTTTTGCCACCATGGAATCATAATATGGCGGAATCGTATAACCACTGTATATTGCAGAATCGATGCGGATTCCCTTTCCTCCCGGAAGATACATATCCGTGATCGTTCCCGGAGAAGGGCGGAATCCTTTCTCCGGATTCTCTGCATTGATCCTGCACTCGATCGCATGTCCGGTCAGTTTAATGTCTTCCTGTGTATAGGACAGCTTCTGTCCAGATGCGATACGGATCTGTTCCTTTACAATATCTACACCGGTTACCCATTCCGTTACCGGATGCTCCACCTGGATCCTGGTATTCATTTCCATGAAATAAAAGTTCCCGGATTTTTCTAATAAGAACTCGATCGTTCCGGCATTCTCATACCCTGCTGCTTTTGCGGCTTTCACCGCCGCATCTCCCATCTTTTTTCTCAGTTCATCTGACAGTGCAACAGATGGGGATTCTTCAATCAATTTCTGGTGATTACGCTGGATGGAACAGTCTCTTTCTCCCAGATGGATCACATTGCCATATTTATCTGCCAGAATCTGGAACTCAATATGTCTTGGATTTTCTACAAAGTGTTCAATGTACATCGTCGAATCGGCAAATGCCATCTCGGTCTCTTTCTGCGCCGTCTGAAATGCAGATTCAAACTCTTCCGGTGTCCATGCAGTACGCATGCCTTTCCCTCCACCGCCAAGGGCAGCTTTTATAATAACCGGATAGCCGATCTCCTGTGCCAACGCAGCACCTGTCTTTGCATCGTAGACCGGTTCTTTACTTCCGGGTATGACCGGAACGCCTGCTGCCATCATTGTATTTCTCGCAACCTGTTTATTACCAAGGCTTGCAATGACTTTGGAATCCGGTCCGATGAATGTAATATTGCATTGCTCACATAATTCTGCAAATTTACTGTTCTCAGACAGGAATCCGAATCCGGGATGAATTGCATCTGCACCACTGATGATCGTTGCACTGATGATATTTTCCATACTGAGATAGCTGTCTTTTGACGGAGCAGGACCTATGCAGATTGCTTCATCTGCAAGCTTCGTGTGCAATGCTTCTTTATCTGCCTCGGAATAGACCGCCACAGTCTCTATTCCCATCTCACGGCAGGCACGGATGATACGCACTGCAATCTCTCCCCTGTTTGCGATCAATACTTTTTTAATCATCTTTCCTTACACTCCTATGCTGCTTTTTGTTTATCCAACCATGAATGTCAGTTCTGCACTGACTACTACCTTTCCATCCACACTTGCGACTGCCTCGCCGACACCGACAGGCCCTTTTCGCCGGATGATCTTCGTCTCCAGACGTACCTTGTCTCCCGGAATGATCTTACCTTTGAATTTACATTTATTGATTCCGCCGAAATATGCAATCTTTCCTTTGTTTTCTTCCAGACTTAAGATTGCAACCGCACCGGCCTGCGCCAGCGCTTCCACAGTCAGTACTCCCGGCATCACCGGTTCTTCCGGAAAATGTCCGGCGAAGAATTCTTCTCTGTAAGATACACATTTATATCCCACTGCGTATTCTCCCGGTACATAATCCTCAATGTAATCCAACAGAAGAAATGGGTGGCGGTGCGGGATGATTTCTTTTATCTGATTGATATCCAAATGATTCATACTGTCCTCCTACACGATGCGGAACAATGGCTGTCCATATTCCACACCTTCCTGATTATTTACCAGAATCTCTGCGACTATTCCGCTGTAATCGCTTTCGATCTCATTCATCAGCTTCATTGCTTCTACAATTCCGAGTGTCTGTCCTTTTTCTACTCTGTCACCGACTTTTACGAAACTTTCCGCATCTTCCGCAGGTGCTGCATAGAATGTTCCTACCAGCGGGGATTCCACTACATTCCCGACAGGTATTTCTTCGGCAGATGTTCCCGATATCTGATCTCCTTCTGCTGCTTTTTTTATCTCAGCAGCAGAAGTTGTTACCGCATTCACCGGTGCAGACAGATTTTCCGTCACATAGCATGTATTTTCTTTCTTGCTCAAATGCAATTTGATTCCTTCTTCCTCATATTTAAATCCTGTCAGATCTGACTTTGACACGGCATCTATGAGTTCGATCATTTTCTCCATTTCCATATGCTCTTTGTCCCTCCTGTGATTCTCCGCTAGCCTTCATACCGCTTCAACAATAACACTGCATTATGCCCTCCGAATCCAAGCGAGTTGGTCAGTACATAATCCACTTTCTTCTCAATCGGCGCACCAATTGCATAATTCAGGTCACATTCTTCATCTGCGGTTTCTGTTCCGACAGTCTGATGAATGAAGTTATCCTGAATTGTCTTCACACAGGTAATAAACTCTACACCTCCTGCTGCGCCAAGCAGATGTCCGATCATAGATTTTGTAGAATTGATCACAACATCCTTTGCCGCTTCGCCGAGTGCCAGCTTAATTGCACGTGTCTCGAACAGGTCATTATGATGTGTACTGGTTCCATGTGCATTGATATAATCTACCTGAGAAGGTTCGATTCCGCCTTCTTCCATTGCAAGTTCCATTGCTTTGGCTGCTCCGCTTCCGTCTTCTGCCGGAGAAGTAATGTGATATGCATCTCCCGTAGAACCGTATCCGACAAGTTCGGCATAGATGACTGCACCACGTTGTTTTGCATGTTCCAGTTCTTCCAGAACAACTACACCTGCACCTTCTCCGAGAACGAATCCATCCCTGTCTTTATCAAATGGTCTGGATGCCTTCATCGGATCTGTAGAAGTCGAAAGTGCTGTCAGGCTTGTGAATCCTGCGACTCCGGTCTCACAGATACATCCTTCTGCTCCACCCGCCAGCATCACTTCTGCGTCACCATACTGGATCGCACGGAATGCATCACCGATGCAGTTTGTTCCACTGGCACATGCTGTGACAACATTCGTGCATTTTCCTTTCAGCCCAAGCTGGATGGAAATATTGCCTGCTGCCATGTTCGAGATCATCATCGGAACCAGCAATGGATTGACTCTTCCCGGTCCTTTGGTCCGGATCTTTTCATATTCTTTTTCTACTGCCTGAAGGCTTCCGATACCGGAACCTACAATCACACCGACACGGAACGGATCTTCTTTTGACATATCAAGTCCGGAATCCTCGAATGCTTCTTTCGCCGCCGCTACCGCATACTGGGAAAATGGCTCCATTCTTCTTGCTGCCTTAAAATCCATTCTGTCTTTTGCCTGAAAATCTTTTACCTCGGCCGCAATTTTCACCTTATATTCCGTAGTGTCGAATTTTGTGATCTCTCCGATTCCTACTTTACCTTCTTTGATACCGTCCCAGAACTCCTCTACGGTATTTCCGATCGGAGTCACTGCTCCAAGTCCTGTCACTACAACCCTTCTCTTCATATATCTTAATCTCCTTTACATCACCATACCGCCGTCTACATGCAATACCTGTCCGGTAATATATCCCGCATCCTCTGACGCAAGAAATGCAACCGCATTCGCCACATCTTCTGCTTTTCCGAATTTTCCAAGCGGAATCTGTGCGGCAGACGCTTCTTTTATCTTTTCCGGAAGTACTTCTGTCATGTCGGTCTCGATAAATCCCGGTGCAACTGCATTGACCGTGATTCCTCTGGATGCCACTTCTCTGGCTGCTGTTTTGGTCAGTCCGATCACACCTGCTTTGGACGCCGCATAATTTGCCTGTCCTGCATTACCGCTGACACCTACAACAGATGCCATATTTATGATGCGTCCGCTTCTCTGGCGGATCATCTGGCGGAGCGCAGCTCTTATTGTATGAAATGTTCCCTTCAAGTTTGTGTCCAATACCTTATCAAAATCTTCTTCTGACATCTTCATAAGGAGTCCATCCTTTGTGATTCCTGCATTATTAACCAGAATATCAATTCTTCCCTGCTCCTTGATCACCGTCTCGATGAATTCTTTACAGGCATCAAAATCGGCCACATTACATTGTATGATCACCGCTTTACCGCCTGCAGACTCAACTTCATTCTTTACTTCTTCGGCTCTTTCTCTGGAACCGTTATAGTTGATCACAACTGTTGCTCCTTTTGATGCAAGCTTTACAGCGATTGCTTTTCCGATTCCTCTGGATGCTCCGGTTACAACCGCAACTTTTCCTTCCATTGTCTGATCCATCTTTACGATTCCTCCATCCTGTTTCCACCATCTGCGAGTTCCTCACAGACTTTATCCACATCCTCCCACTGGGAAATGTGGAATACTTTCACATTTCGATTGATTTTTCTTAAGAATCCTTCCAGTGTCCTGCCCGGTCCGATTTCGACGAATGTATCCACACCATCTGCGATCATGCGCTCCATGCTCTGCATCCAGCGCACCGGTGAACTGATCTGTGTCGTAAGAAGCCCCGGAGTTTCTCTGATATCCGTTACTTCTTCTGCCGATACGTTTGTCACATACGGAATCTTCAATTCATGAAATCTGGTATTCTCCAGCTCTTCTGCCAGCTTCTCTCCCGCTGGAACCAGCATCTTCGAATGGAACGGCCCGCTGACATTTAACATAATTGTCCGTCTTGCACCTGCTTCTTTTAATTTTCCGGCTGCTTCTTCCACAGCCTTCGTCTTGCCGGTGATAACAATCTGTCCCGGACAATTATAATTTGCAACTGATACATCTGCGATCGGTTCGATCACTTCTTCGATTTTCTCTGCATCCATGGAGATGACCGCACACATAGCACCTTCTCCTGCCGGCACCGTATTCTGCATCAGAATTCCTCTTTTTCTCACCAGACGGATCGCATCCATATCATTCATCCCGCCGGCAATTGCGATCGCCGGATATTCACCGAGACTTAATCCTGCCGTAACATCCGCTTTCAACCCTTTATTCTCTGCAACTCTTGTCATCGCAAGACAAGTGGTAACCATCGCTGCCTGCGTATATTCCGTCAGATCCAGTTTGTCATTTTCTTCAAAGCAGAGTGCTTTCATATCCAGACCAAGCTCCTCACCTGCCTGATCGAATATGTATCTTGCGATTTCACTGTTCTCATAAAAGTCGGCTCCCATGCCGGCTTTCTGAGCTCCCTGTCCAGGATAAATAAATGCAGTCTTACTCATAGAATCCTTTTCCTCCGATCAATGCATCTGTCTCATTCACCAGTTTCTGAACCAGCTCTTTACATGACATTCTTTCTTTTACCATACCTGCAATCTGTCCTGCCATTACACTTCCGTTCTTTACATCGCCTTCTACAACTGCTTTTCTAAGTCCGCCAAGTGTAAGCTTTTCTAATTCTTCAAATCCAGCTCCGGCGTTCTCCAGTTCCAGATATTTTCTCGTCATATCATTGCGAAGGGCTCTGACCGGATGTCCTGTGGTTCTTCCTGTTACTTTGGAATCAATATCCTTCGCTTTGATGATTCTTTCTTTGTAATTCTCATGTACCTGGGATTCATCTGTAACGACAAAATGTGTTCCCATCTGAACACCTTTTGCTCCCAGCATAAATGCGGCGGCGATTCCTCTTCCGTCTGCAATTCCTCCGGCAGCAATAACCGGAATATTGACTGCATCCACGATTTGCGGAACAAGCACCATCGTTGTACTCTCGCCGATATGTCCGCCGGCTTCACATCCTTCTGCTACCAGAGCATCTGCCCCGCAGCGTTCCATTCTCTTCGCCAGGGCTACAGAAGCAACAACAGGAATAACCTTTACTCCGGCTTCTTTCCACATCTTCATGTATTTCTCCGGATTACCTGCACCGGTGGTCACAACTTTTACACCTTCTTCAACGATTACCTTTGCAACCTCGTCTGCATAAGGACTCATCAGCATGATGTTGACACCGAACGGTTTGTCTGTCAGTTCTTTTGCCTTGCGTACCTGATCTCTTACCCAGTCTGCCGGAGCACTTGCTGCACCGATGAGTCCCAGTCCGCCGGCTTCAGATACACCTGCTGCCAGATGATATTCTGCTACCCAGGCCATACCGCCCTGGATGATCGGGTATTCAATTCCTAATAATCTGGTTACTTCTGTCTGCATAATCTCTATACTCCCTGTCTTTTTATAATCTCATTTTTATGTTACTGTCCTGTATTTCTTACTCTTTGTGAGCATTTACGTACTCTACAACATCACCTACTGTTACGATCTTTTCCAGATCTTCGGATGGAATCTCGATTCCGTATTCATCTTCCAGTGCCATTGTCAGTTCAAAAAGATCCAGGGAATCTGCTCCGAGGTCATCTTTGAATGATGCATTTTCTGTGATCTTGCTTTCCTCTACTCCTAAGTTATCTGCTACCATTTTTTTAATCTGTTCTAACATGTTTTTGTTCTCCTTCTCATATTTGTTTTTACTGTTTTTTACCATTCCAGAATACTTGCGCCCCAGGTAAGTCCTGCGCCAAATCCCGCGAGGATAATCTTCTGACCTTTTTGCAGCTTTCCGGCTCTGTTCAGTTCATCAAGAAGAATCGGAATGCTTGCGGAAGATGTATTTCCGTATTCTTCCAGATTCATCGGAAATTTTTCCAACGGCTCGCCCAGCCGCTTTGCGATTGCTTCTACGATCCTTTTGTTCGCCTGATGTAAGATATAAAAGCTGATTTCTTCCTGAGCCACATTATTTTTTTCCAGCACTTCTTTTACTGCCTGCGGCACGCTCTTTACTGCAAACATAAATACTTCTCTTCCATCCATCTGCATCAGATATTCTTTTTCATCCGGCTTCGGCAGATCTTCCGGCGATAACTCGCTTCTGTCATATCTGCTCCGGCAGCACAGTGCTTCTCCTTTGGAACCATCGGAGTGTGTCACTGGAAGATAATATCTCATATCTTCACTTTTCAGTACCGCTGCTCCGGCACCATCCCCGAACAGGATACATGTTCCGCGGTCCTTCCAGTTCGTCAGGTTCGACAAACTTTCACTGCCAATGATCAGAGCCGTCTGATACACACCCGCATTCAGATACGCAGCCGCTGTATTATAAGCAACTACGAATCCGGTACATGCCGCACTCAGATCAAAACAGGTTGCACGCTTTGCTCCGAGTTCTTTCTGCACTTCACAGGCTGTACATGGAAGTATTACATTTGAAGAAATCGTAGAAACGATGATCAGATCCACGTCGTCTGCAGTAATACCTGCATTTTCAAGTGCCTGTCGTCCGGCTTGGACGGCCATGGATACCGTCGTCTCTTCTCTGATGATATGACGTCTCACGACTCCGGTTCTCTCCCGGATCCACTCATCACTGGTATCAACCAGTTTTGCAATGTCATTGTTATCCATTACAAATGATGGTACGCAAGATCCTGTCCCACATATTCTTCCAGTCATTCTAAATACCTCTGATTTATTTTGATTCTAAATTATTTTGACCGTCAAAGTATATATCAAGAAATTTTGTTTGTCAAGTATTTTGAATATCAAAATATATTTTTATTTTTCCGGGCATCTGGTGTTTACCTGAAATTCATATAATTATGATAATATATTTTAACTTATAGCAGTTTCTCTTCCCATTCTTTTTCTTTGAAGCCGGTCAGAACGAAATTATCTCCGATTACTAATGGGCGTTTTACGAGCATTCCGTCGGTTGCCAGGAGTTTTAACTGGCCGTCTTCGGTCATTTCTTTTAATTTGTCTTTCAGGTTCATCTGTTTGTATATCATACCACTGGTATTGAAGAACTTTTTGAGTGGAAGTCCGCTCATTGTGTACCATTCTTTTAATTCTTCGTAAGTTGGATTTTCTTCTTTAATTGCTCGTTCTTCAAATTCTACGTTGTGTGCTTCCAGCCACTTTAATGCTTTCATGCAGGTGCTGCATTTTCTGTATGCAAATACTTTCATCATAGATTCTCCTTTTCCATTTTTGCTTATTTTTCATAATATATTATTAGTGTTTCATATCATTCTTCCAACGTTTTATTTCTTCTACACTATGCCCTACTGCTTCTGCAATCATGTCTTCCCTTGCTCCTAATTCAAGCAACTTCATTGCTGTTTCATATTTTCCTTTTTCTTTTCCACGCTCTTCTCCTATTAACTCTCCCGCTTTGTAAATCTTATCCATCTCTTTACACATAATCTCCACTCCTTCCTGTGTCTCTTTCAATACTCTTACCCGCTCTGCCAATACTTTGCTATACATGTCTTCTGCCTTTGTACAATGAAAATCATGCATCAATCTGCCCAGATCTGTATTTTCTTTCATCCGGGCGTTAATATATATAATTTCGCTTTTATCATTATAATCTCTGCCGGTTTCTCTTACAGTCCGTTTGATATGTAAGATGGGTGCAACTTCATTTTCCACTTCCTCATCTACAATAAAAATAACCTTTGATTCCGGCAGTTTTTCAAAATCTTCTCCCGCAAACAGACTATGTGCGTCTATTATACTGCTGTGGTAGCGCAATCTTTTTGGGCCTGCTCCGGCTTTTTCCTGCTGTACTTCTATATCATATATTTCTTTTCTGCCATTCACAGCCACACAGTCAAGTACAGCCGATCTTCCCTGTAAATTCTTGTAATCTTTCTGAACAACGACTTCTGTTAATTCCAGATCATCATTTTCAGTAATAACTCTTAATACATATTCCGCACATTCCAGAATATTTAACACGTTCCGCATGAACATATCACTCATCATTGTCAGCTCTGCGACTAACTTCTCATAATATCGGAACCGTTCATTAACAAAACCTGTCTTTAACAAATTCGTATTATTCATAGGCTTCTCCTTTCAGTATAAACTTATCTTTACAGTATTTCAATGCGATAATAATTATATTATCAAGTATATTTGCAAATGATTTTAATCTTCCGTTTCCATCCTTCATAATGGAATCCCACATTTCGAATATCTGATAATTCAACATTTATTTGCTTATTCTTTTGTTATATATTTTGAAAAATTTTGATATATTTATCGATGTATTTCATGATTGGAACGAAATGTTCCTTAACTCAACGAATTATAATATAGAATGATATGTTATAATCATGAATGCACCAGTTTTATCTGATGCATTCACCTAATATGACTTTTTATTTTATCCAATCCTTTTTGCTTTAGAAACCATACAGGATCTGATATACGTCATTCCTGTGACCAGATAAATGACAGCTACAACAAGAACCGCCAATATACCAGTATTCAAGAACATATTTGCTATTAATGTAAGCAACAATAATATCGGTATTACTTTGTTCAATATAATATACGTCTTATATGCACTTTTGTATATAATTTCTTTTTCTGCTTCATCACAGCTTTCCACCCACTGTTCCGTAAATTTGCTTGAAGTTGGATCACCTTTTTTCTCCGGATGTGCCGCCTGTATCGCTTTTACATAACGTACAGAAAGATAAATATCGTAGAAATAGCACAGTATAAATATAATGCAGGCGAATAAAAAATATCTGGATTTTCCTGATTCTATATACTTCAAAGAATATCCAAAAGATAAAATTATGATGCAGGCCACCTGTGACACCAAATTAACCCCACTGGTCCACGCTCCCCATTTTTCTTCTTCGTAATCCAGTTCATAGAATCTGTCCTCATCTGCATCCTTCATTTCTTTGTATACATTCTTTAACCGGTATAAACTGTATTCACCAACAACTACCGTAACAACCGCGATTATAATCAGAGCTGGAAATATATATTGCTGAATCGTTCCGTTAATCGTTCTGATTCCTGCATCTATTCCTTTTTTCATTAGTTCATAGATGACTACCGACACGCCTCTGGCGATTCCCCCGATTATCACTGCCGCGAGCATCTTCCACGTTGCGGTAAAATAACTACTTTTCTTTTCCTTCATCATTTATCTCCTCTTCATATATAAAAATATCTTCTACACTGACTTCACAAATCTTCGCAATCTTTAACGCAAGTGTTACTGACGGCGAATAGTCTCCTCTCTCTATCTGGCTGATCGTCTGTCTGGATACGCCTGCGAGCTTTCCCATCTCGGTCTGATTGACGCCAAGTCTTGATCTGTATTCCTTCAATCGGTTTAGTAAAGGCAAATGCTCATCTCCTTTATCAATCATATTTTGACAATTTTTCTTGTCATTTAGATTCTAACAGATGACAACTATAGTTGTCAAGTTTTTATTTAATGCATTATGGCGACTGTCACCGATCGGAATAAACTTACAAGGTCCTATCCTGTGCTGACTTCAACATGGGGAAATTCTAAAGCAAAAAAGTTGACCTAAAAACGAGCTCACAAAAAATCCAAACTCGACATTCGTCTCAGACAGTGGAT
>OJUG01002851.1_pt1 | contig 16977 bp, 29 predicted proteins | sample 1599841 | NCBI WGS metagenome assembly OJUG01 (sample SAMN04168659, study PRJEB22393) | human gut metagenome | biome: human gut microbiome; feature: stool | host: Homo sapiens | collected 2014-05-12 | reverse complement strand
GGCGACCACCGAGATCTACACTCTTTCCCTACACGACGCTCTTCCGATCTGGGCCGACAAAGGTGATACGCCATATAATTTACGCAACTGCGCATATATGGACGATTTTAATAAACAGAAAATAGTGTGGAAACGTATCGGCTCTATTTTGCGATTTTGTTATGATGATACGGGCTGTATGGGACTTGACAGTACTTGTTTTGCGACAGGAAAGCATATTAAATACCTGCTGGCCGTTCTTAATTCACTTATAGGGCATTATCTCTTAAAGGACTCACCCCAAACAGGCACTGGCGATTTATTGATTAGCGTTCAAGCATTGGAACCGATATACATCCCAGAACCTAGTGCAGAGCTAGATAATACTATCTCGGCTTTGATAGACAAAATTTTAGACAATGATGGCAATACCCAAATTCAATCAATTGAAAGCCAAATAAACCAAGCGATATTAGATGTATTTCAGTTAACAGAAGAGGAGATAGCCTTTATAAAACTTGTTCTATAAAGGCTATCTCCTCTTCTGTTAGTCCATATAAGCCATAAATCTTGGATTCAATCTGACGCTCAATCTCTTGGGTTTGCGGATTATGTCTTACTTGTTTAATCAGTTCAGAGAATTGCGCGTCAATGTATTCGCTTACTTCGATAACAGGGATCTCCTCGATAAAAATCTTTCTCAACTCTCTAGTCCCTCCCAATAGTTCAGGAAAGTTATCTCTAAAGCAAATTCTGAAGAGTTTAGAATTAAAAAAGCCAGTCAAAAAAGATAAGTAGTTGCCTGTGAGAATGAAACATTTATTATTTGTGAAATAATAACCCTCGTCATCGTAATAGAAGTTCAGAAACTTTGTTATTTCAGGGTAAATTATTTTTTGTTTATTAAAATCGTCCCAATAACTTATACTGTCTTGGGTTTCAAACCATTGATTGTTAGTTTTCTTGCGGGCCTTTATCTTTTCTCCGTTAATTGTGTATTCTTTACCTGTTTGCTCCAAACGTTCTATGCCATAAGATAATAGATGCGCCTTGATAGCTGGGTAATCATCTATGTTATAATGCTTTGCCGGGAATGTGGCAATAATATAAAGATCGGCAAATTCATACGTATATCGTTTAATGTCGCGTCCTCTTAAAATCGGTCGTATAAGTTCGTCAGTTCTAATACGCTCTTTTTCTGTTTCACAAGCGGCTAATAATTCAGTCCTTTTCTCTCCAGATATGATAAAAGCTTCATTATATCCTGTAAGAATGCCACGATAAATATTGATGTCCCAATCTTTCAATGGAGTTCCGATTGCTTCGATTTTTTGTTTAATGCTCAACTCAATAGGAGAAAACACCACCCAGCTGTCGGAACTCCAGAAAGAACAAATCGACGAATTCTGTAAAAAATAATCGCTCAATAAGCTTCGATTCATTTTGAATAAAATAATACCTTGATTTATTTTATTCATATTAAAGCATTTGTGATTATGATTTACGGGTACATTAGAGTCAGTACTGACAAGCAAACAGTAGAAAATCAGCGATTTGAAATCAATCGTTTTTGTGAACGCCACACTATGGTTGTCGATAAGTGGATCGAAGAAACCATATCAGGAAACAAGGATGTGGAAAAACGAAAATTAGGTGGCATTCTAGATACCATGCAAAAAGACGATATTTTGATTTGTGCGGAACTCTCCAGACTGGGACGTAATCTCTTAATGATTATGGCTATTCTCAACCAATGTATGAAACGCGAGGTACAAGTATGGACGATTAAGGATAATTATCGGCTTGGCAGCGATATTAATTCGAAAGTGCTGGCTTTTGCTTTTGGACTATCTGCAGAGATTGAGCGGAATTTAATCTCCCAACGTACCAAAGAAGCGTTAGCACGAAAAAAAGCAGAAGGAGTAATTCTAGGGCGGCCGAAAGGTAGCAAGTCAAAAACAAAAAAACTGACCGGTCGTGAAGCTGAGATTCAAGAGCTCTTGAATAAACGTATTTCTAAAAGTGCTATTGCACGCATATTGGGTGTACACAGACTGACCGTTGCAGGCTATTTGAAAACAATGCACATAAACTGAACGGTAACTATATTTTATCAGATCTCTTCCGTTGCAATCGATGTATCAGCTTATTTTTTTGCTTTTTGGTCAAAGCAGGATTAATAGCTATCATTAATTCTTCTTGTGTCATATTTATAGTGATAAAACCTCTGTCATCGCAAATATCTGGTTTATTCTTATTGTTTTTCTGACTCATGAAAATACGAGGTTAAATTAATTATCTTTGAACTAACCAAGTACAAAGGGGCGTTGCCGCACGGCACGCTCTTTTTTTTTTAACTTTTAGTCCAATTTCAACCGCATTTACTACTGTTTCTCCTATAGCGTTTGTCTACCTTTAGAACAATTTACCTCAATTCACACGTTTTAAAATCCACACTCAGCTTGTAAAACCCGAGCACATCCGAACCGATCAGCCCCCTGATGTTCTTTCCTGTGGCCCGTCTTAGACTGGTCATGTCCTGTACCGCGAAGCTGGTAGAATACGGGATGCTGTCGAGCGTAAACGGGATTCTGCCGGTGGTCTTCAGGGGTATCGAGGTTCCGTCTACGCCGATTACCTCCAGCCCTGTGGCCATGTAGTAGATGTTCACTTCGTCGCAGAGATTTTTGTCCAGCATAGATGTAGACGCTCCGGTGTCTATTAAGAATAGCTCTCTTTGGCCGTTTATCGTGGCGTAGACGAAAGGCACGCGGTCGAAGATGATCTTGCCCTGCTTATTCTTGTTGAGCTCACAGGCGGCGAAAATCACCGCTATAAAGGCCAAAACAGGGAGAAAATAAAGTAAGGTCCGTTTCATTTTTCAGGTTTTTAGTATTTTTGCATTACAATTTTCATAACATTGGGGTTTGGGTTAGTAATTGGAGGGTGAGGCGGACACCCTCCGTTTTTTTTCGCCTTGCGGCGGATTTTGCTCCCGGCAGCGGAATCGAACCGCTGCACGATGCCACCCGGTCGGGATTAGTGTTTGAGTTCACCCATAACGCCTCGATTCATACGGTCTTTAATACGATCTTCACATCCTTCGAGGAACATTTTAAGACCGGCGATTTGTTTCTCATTGAATGGGGACGGAAAGCGATTGTTGAGTTTTACAGCTCGGTCAAGCATGACGTAAGCAAGCTGCTCAGATTGCACACCTGGGATAATGCTGCCGTCGTCATTCTTCTGTACAAATTGGATGTCGGTAAACGAATCTACATAGGTCGCTTGTCCGTCATTGAATCCGGTTGAGTGTTGAATTTGATAGAAGTGAGCCCCTCCATAGATGTTGTCTTCCCTAACCTTGATTGTTTGCGCTTCACTTGGAAACACTTGATAATTCAGTTTTTTCATTGTTTTTATTATTTTTCGCCTTGCGGCGGGTTAAAAATTCTCTTCTGCATCCTTGCATGCCTCTCGAACGGCATCCCAAATTCCCAGACCCTCATCGTCATCCATGAGACTGTTAAAGCTGTCGAATAGTTCAGAAGGCCCTTCGACACTGGATGGATCGGGAAATTCATCGTCCAAAGCATTAGGGGACACATATACGGTATAAGCATTCCCGTAGAAATCGAAATAAACCTCGTACATGATCGGAACCATTTGTCCTTGCTCATATCGCCAGTTATTCAGTTCGGCACGGTTGAGCGTTAGATTGTCGGATAATTTTTTCATTCTCTCTTATTTTTCGCCTTGCGGCAGTTCGTTCACCATTTCCCAAAAATGATCCCTGATTACGGCTTGTATTTCCGGGTCTATCGGTTGTTGCTCGAATCGTTTAAGGAAATCACGATATTCAGCATGTAATTTCTCCTTCTTATCAATTTTCACTTTCAATCTCTGGAAGTTCCGCAACTCCCGAATAGCCCCATCGATGGCCTTGCCGATCTCGGTGGGATCGGGTTGTTTAAGGTTTGCTCCGCGTCTCCACTTCTGGAAATAGTGAAGCCGGTCAATGATCTCTTTGACTTTCATTTTTAATCTCTTCAATCGTTACCCTCACAGGGCGGCAGGTGTAACCCTCTTTCTTGTAATTTTCCCACAAATCTGCATTCCTGGCGAAATATTCTTTGCACCATATTGGATTGGTGAGTAAAGTCCATTCTACGGGTTTCCCTTCCGGATCAAACACCGCCCACATTTTGACTGTTGTGCTCATTCTTACTCCTGTTATGCCCGAAGGCGGGTTAATCTTCTTACTCCTTTACTCGTTCGATGGGACGCCAGTGGGTTGGTAGCCCATGGACTACTCCGAATTGATTTACCCATATTCCATTGCCGATGTATGCACATACGCCGTAAATTATTTCATCTTCTTCCGTTTCTACGGTTTTAATTTTGGCAATCACAGGGCTTTCATTCTCCGGCATCTCATCCTCCACGCTGATCCATCGATAGGCCTTTTCCATGCCTCTGCGGTAGCCGAAAGCATCACCGGCAAGGAAAGCTCTCCTTGCTTCGTTAACAATGTATCCGGCTCGTACTGGATAGAACTCATCCGGTTCAAATGAATCTGGCATATACTCTCTGGCCGCTTCTTGGGGTGTTTTCATCGTTCGTTGAGTTTTTGAATGAAATTGTTTAGTATACCACACAGATAATAATCATTAGTCCGCAACCTACGGTCACAACCAGCACAACGTTGTGTGCATACGAAACAACACGCTTCCACCGATCTTGCCTTCAGCTTCTCCATCTCCTTCCTCTGGTCGTCGATTACCTTGCGGGCCAACTCTTCGCGTTTCTTGGATTCCTCCAACTCTGTGCGGTAGCGGGTAACTTCCTCTTCTGCGTCCTGCTCGGCAAGATCGATGGCTTCACGAGCATTTTCAAAATGAACATACCGATAATCAAATTCATCGGTAAAAGAAGCTACATCTAATACCTGTTCTGCTCGTTTGCTTTTCATCTCCCACTCCTTTCTGCCCTCGATAGGGCTTCCCGTTTAATTTTGTTGATCTGCTTGCGTGTCACCTGAAATACCCCCCCCCGAAAGGTGCTGTAACTCCTTGACTTTCCCTGCGGGGATTTCGTCGATAAATTCACCGGTTCAGTGGCTGTAAAGGGTTACCATTTCCGGATTGATCGTTTGGTTGATTTCGACTTTCATAGCGGTAGGTTTTAAGTTTTGCGTATCTGTCTTTCGGCGTATCCCCGATGTGGATTAATCCTGCGTCTTCCAGTCTTTCGAGCTCTTCGACCATCTCGAACTAACTGATCGAAAGTTTGTCGTAGATACTCCGGAAAACAATGTTCAGCGGCTCGATTCTCTTCTCTTTTCGCTCGGCGGTCAGTTGCTCGATAGCATCAAGGACGGTCATCTCTCTTTGCTTTTGAAGTAGCTTAACAGTTCATCCAAACTCATCAGGAGCGTGAATCTTTCTTTGTCGTGACACCTGGTGTCGGCGACTTCGGAACAGGTGTAGTTATCTTTCATGGTCTTTTTAAATTTCCTAAAATCCGGTTTAGCTCCCGATCACAGATTTTCTGTACTTCTCCACGTCGAACGTATCTGTCCTTTTGACTGAAAGCCTCGATCTCGTTTTGCTCAACAAAAGCGGCAGCCCTTTCATCCTCGTATTTACCCAGCCACTCCAGTATCACCTGACCGTCAATGCGATTGTAAGAGGTTCCGTATAGGCCTTTTTTGCAGTTATTGAAAAACACCTTGAAATCTTCGATAGTTAAATGCCGGTGATCTTCGAGGATCAACATCACAGTCTGAGCCACCTGTCGTTCATCCATTGTGTTCCCGACTGAGAAAAACCGGAGGAAGTCACCCAGTGCCAGAACCAAGAACGCTTTTACGGTTCCTTCTCCGTGCTTTTTCGAAATAGCGGCAAGACTGCGTTCGTACTGTTCGTTAAGTTTAACAATGTCCGTCACCCGCTTCACCGGAAGCGCCTGTAAGGAATCGTAAAGCTTCGACTTCCAAATTTTGACGGCCTGCTCGCTTTGCGGTTTCTCGGTCAGTATTTGCATTAGATCGCTCATAGACTTTATTTTGTGGCTGTGATAAGGCATTTGTTAACGTTCGTTTCCAATCCAAGTCGTCGGCCTTACTTCGTCGCTTATGCTTCCATCCGGCCTCGGTAGCCCAATAGTTGACGCAGGATTTTTCGAGCGACAAGGGAATATTCACTCCAGGATGATAGCGTTGTTGGCAGGATAGAAATTCAGGATCGCAAATCAGGGAGTTGTAAGCTGCTCGAAGGGATGTTTTGTAGGTTTCGAAATCATTGCGCCATGTTTTCTCCTCCTGTACCTCCTCTTTCTTTTCTGTATCTTCTATATTTATATTTTCATTTACAATTGCATCTGCAATTGCTAAATGCTTAAGCAATGCTATAAGCATAGCTTCAAATGACTCGGAATCGTTGATTTTATTAGCTTGTAGGAGTTCGTAAATTTCATGATTGGATTTACCGGATAACTTTTTGCGCAGATTTTCGAACTCTTTTTTGTTTTTTAGGGTTGCTTTGGCTTTTTTCCAAAATTGACCGACAGTGCCGTTAACAGATTGTCTTTTAGAGAAATTATCTCTTTCATCGGTGACACCCTGTAATTTTTCATTATACCACCCCTTAGAGCATAGCTTAAACTTAGCTTGAAGCACAGCTTTAAGGGTAGCTTCAGCTATGCCTGAGCAATACAAAAGCAACCTTTTAGGATCGTCCGGAATGTATCCGTTTTGATGCTGATAAATCATCAGGTCAATATAACAAGCCCGCTCCTCCGGAAGCATCATCCGGGTTCCTTCATAGAAATCCTTACTATAAAACAAAAATGCCGGGTCTTTCATCTTACAATCCTTTTTGCTCTTTAAGCCTTTTAACCTCCTGCTGATAGTGCTTGATCAGTACCGCATATTCGGTCGGCCCGATTTTACTGATGTTGTGTCTTTTGATGTCCAAATAGGAAATAACCTTATCCCCGTACTTCTCGACAAGGCCGTGATTATATCCGATCATATTGCCTTCGTCGAACCTGTTACAACTCCTACATTGCAGATTCACGTTCTTTTCATCGAACCTCAGGTTCATGTGCTTCCGGTTAACGTAATGACCTGCGTCCGCATCCCTCCAAAAAACTACTTTTCCGCACGAAATACAGCGTCCGTAACCGTTGCTGTCAGAATCCCTCAGTCGGATGTATTCACTGAAAATCCGGTCTAATTTGGCCTTGTAATTCATTGGTAACCCCTCCCATCCAATCTCACTTGCTCCTTTACAAAACTGATCTGTGTCCTGAGATTATCAGACTGATGTTTACAGGTAGCGTTTATCCGGTCCAGCCACTTGACCAACCTGTTTTCATGTCGGCAGCAACTCGTTAAGTACTTGTTGGCTACCATGGCTGCCATGCTTTCGATTCGATCTTTGTTTTCCTCGAAAGCCCTATTGATGGCTTCCTCCTGCAAGAAAACAGCCTCGGCAAGCATCTCACCTGAACGGGCCATGTAGACGTTGAGAGTGGATAGCCGGTCGAGCAAAACATTGATTTCACCGGAATAAGGAGCATTGAGATACTGCTGTATATCGTGGGCCTCCCTGCAAAGCGGTTCGAGTCTGCCAACCATTGTTTCAGGTAATAACTCCCCATTATACTCCACCATAATATCATCCATCACGCAATCATCTTTAAAAGTTTACTTTTGATCTCTTCTTTGTACTTATTGGCCTTTTCAAGCTGTTTCAGGCAAAAATCAATGAAAGGCTCATCCCGTTCTACCCGAAGTATTTTAAGGGCTAAATCCGGATTCTGTACTCTCGGATCGTAGGCTATGAAATCACACCATTTTCGATTTGTCACGATCAGGTTCCCCTGAATCTGGGTGTAATACTCCCGCTTCAGCTTCTTCAAATCCTCCGGTGTCTCCAATAGAAGGTACTCTACATAAACTTTCCCACTGTAAGGACATTTGATCTCAATGATTCCATCTTCACCCACCAACCCATCCGGGGAACCGCCGAAATATTCGTTATAGCGTATGAAGCCGCACAAATCAACTTTATTACCCGTTCTGGCCTCATACTGCATTCGGGCCTCGTCTTCATACTGCTGTCCCCATTTAACCTCTTTGTTGTTGAGTTCCTTGTAGTCGAGGATAGTGCCGTTGGTGATCTGCTCGGATACTTTGTCGTACACGTAATCTTTACTCGACTCGGAAAGTTTACCAGCTTCTTTGTCGGCTTTGTTTTTAGGCTCGGAGAGGAGATCGTCCAACTCCGAGCTCGTAAACATTTCCAATCTGCCCGAATACCATTCAGGAGTTCTCTGTAGCTGTTCCATGCTCTTTGGCTATATCCTTCAAACCGAAAGCATTGTTTTCAATCTGCTGCTCGGCAAAGCTCTTTTCCTCCGGTTCGTCTTTTCTTCCCAGGGCCTTGCTGAGCAATTCGTTATACTTGGCTTTGTCGATCTGACCCTTTAAAAGCGCATCTTTGGCCTCTTGTTCGGTGGAAATCGTTTCAGGATCGACCTCATTGGGAATAACCCTTGCCTCTACCGGGATAGGCTGCGCGTCGTATAGTTCTTCAGCGGTCTGCATACCCATTCCGATCTCGGGGGCGTAAGTCCGGGCGAAGAATGCCCCGGCGCGGTATTGAAGCATTAGTTGGGGAATCGTCTGCCATTTCGAACCGTTTTTGGAATACCAGCCCTCTTTCTTGGCCATATTGATGTCCACCCATGCGCCTTCAAGCTTCTCTCCTGATTTGTCGTAGGCCCAGGCCCGGCACCCCCAATCATCCTGTCCTTCGGTTCCGCGCCATTCGTAACGGATCGGAGAAAAACGACCGCTGACGTTGAGTGCCGCAATCAGGAATTTGGACGACCAGCCCGGATTACCGTGTACGATATAAAGGTTCTGCATAACCATCAGGGGGGACATCTTAATACGGTTAGCCATTTCAAGGGCGACAATGCAGTTGGGAAGGTTCTTTTCTCCCTGATACATCGTGGGGACGATTGTTGAACTGCAAAGGGCTTTCGCCATCCGCTGGGCGTTCTCGAAGTTGTTTTGCGATCCGAAGACAAGCATACTGTTGTCCTCGATCACGGTAAGTTTGTTTTCTGATTCCATAACTTTATTTTTTTGAGGTTTGAGGGAGATTGGGGTCTCCTTTGCGGACAGGGCAGGATTTGAACCTGCAACTTTTTGTTTTACTTAGGCTCAGAAGTCTAACTGAGTCTACCCGCATAAGATTAATCAGCGCTCCTATTCTCTCCGGTCTATCCTAAACCGCAAGGAGTATTTAGGTGTTCTCGCTTAGCGTCTACCAATTCCGCCACCTGTCCAATTGCCCGTCTTTCCGGGCTGTCAGCAGACCTTTTAAACAGCGCGCGTTGCTTCTCCTTAGTTATAATCGCTGTCGAGGGTTCCCCACACCTTCCCGGAACTGTCCCCGTCTGTCCGGGATAGGTCGTCTGCCTGCCTCTGGGTATGATGTCTACTGATGCCAGAACATTTCTTTAAAACTCGGTTCCCCGAAGCTTTCGATCTTCGCCCCTTTGGCGGGTAGTGGAGAATCGTGGTAATAAGTCTTATACCGTGCGACTATTTTACCGTCGGGGTCTTTGCGGACATTCCAAAACCATTTTATCGCCATCCCTTCCTTTTTTAATCTTGATATGATCTTGCGAAAATCCACAGTCTGAGCCATCCGGTTACCTTGTGCGGTCGTCAGCCTGATACCAGACATGAGGGCGGCCTTAATCTTCTTTTGGGGTTCTGCCAAATAGTCCATAGTATTGAGCGTTTTGATTGTCCTTTAAAAACTCCGCGATCTTCCCAGAGGGCGGAGGGGTGAGTGTGTCAGCTAAGTTTTTCCCAAACATTATTTGAACACTCGTTAAACCAACATTACTAACCTAAATGAACCTAACCTATGATGCTTGCTTGTACTTGTCAATGAATATGTCTTGGCTGAAATTGTTGTCAACCCGGCGTCCTCCGTCTACATAAGTCAGCAGATTGACGTAGGTAAATGCGTACTCCGTTCCGTGATCGCTGTGGTATGCGTAGGCCCTGACTTCGAGCGAAGCATCCAAACCGCATCCGATCACCTCAAAATCGACCGGTTCGCCGTTCTTTTGCCGCAGATCGTCCGTCCCGCCGAAAGTCTTGTCGTCGAACACGCGAAGGATGAAATCGTATTGTTCAGGTGTGATGTGTATCATGGCCCTAACGCATCATTTCGTTTAACAACCAGAATCCCCATACAAGGGCGAAGAAGAAAGCGAGCATCCCTAACGCGCCGGGAATGGCTTTGAGGTAGTCTTTCATGTTATCGTGTTCTAAGGTTTTTTAATGCTGTTCTCTTGCGCTTCTTATCCCCGGTGCGACTGTCAAGATCGGTGATGGCCGACAGGTCAAGCCGCATTGCATCGTATATGGATAACTTGCTGTCTTTATCCAACTTGAATCCTCCGCACAGATGATAGTTTCGCAGCCGTTGATAACTCACACCCCTCAACCTGGCAATCTGCGGTAAACAAAGGCGCAGCCCGGAGTTTTTCAGATCATACAAACCGGCCTCATTCAAGCTCTTGATGTCGCTTAGGCTCACAAAGCCTGCATCAAGAAGCGTCTTAGGGTCAATATGTAAGGTTACGTCTGACATGATTTTAGGAAATGCGGGTAACTTTACAGGTTTGTTTGACGGTTTCCAATGCGTACACATGGCCGAATTGCACTTTGAGATCAAAAAGCAACCCCTTGATGTAATCGCGATTTTTTACGGAAAGAATTACAGTTTCACCGATCGGGAGAGTTAAAACTTTCTGCCTTATGCTATTTGGATTTGGTCGTGCCATATTTTTAAGTACATTTGTTTGTTTTACTTACTTAACCACAGTGCAAATATTGAGATATTTTCATTAAAAAGCAAACATTTCAATGAAAATATTTCATCAAAATCAATGAATTAAATAATGTATCGTGAAAACCAATGATTTATGACGAGAGGATTTTTCTGTCTAAGGACGAGAAAATAATTTTGACCTATTTAAACGAGCACGACAAGATCAATGCGGCAAGTACTAAAGACGTGGGAATACCGCAATGTTCCATTAATGTGGCTGCAAAAAAATTGTTAAATAAAAATCTGATTTTAGGGTGTGTTAATGACGAAGGTGTGCTCTGTATTTATTTGTCATCTGAAGGACAGAATTATTTATTGAAAAATCCTCGACTTAAAAATAAGATAAGCGATACGACAAAATGGATAATAGGTTTATCAATAGCTATAGTTACATCAGTAGCGAGTATTATTGTGCAGCTATTACTTGCGTGTTAAGAGTAAAATTAGCATCATACTCAAGACAGATACCGTAATAATATTCAGTACTAAAACTGCAATATTCATAATTTTCGAAAATTTAAATGCTAATATATTGAATTTATTTCAATGATAAAAGGTAGGATGGTGAAATTTTTGGCTCATCTAGGCATGGGACAAAATAGATTTGAGAAAAGTGTTGGGCTTTCAACAGGATTTGTTAGCAATATGGGTGATTCTATCCGACGTAAGTCTTTGGATAAAATCCTCGCTGTTTATCCGGAATTGAACGCAAACTGGCTTCTTACCGGTGAAGGCGAAATGCTGAAAACATCCTTGTCGCAAAAATCTGCTACTGAAGAATCTGTATTCTCCGGAAAGCTGATTCCGTTTTATGACGCAGAGGTTGCCGCCGGAACCGGATATGGGATGAACATGGAAGCTGTAACCCATCCGGTTGGCATGATTGAAATAGGCGGTTTGCTAAATGACAGCGAATCCGCCTTGCGTGTATACGGGAATAGCATGGTGCCGAATTATCCGGCCGGTTGTGTGGTCGGCCTAAAAACACACTCCGACAGTTTTATTGAGCCAGGGAGCGTGTATGTTATTGAGACAGCCGAAAACCGTTATTTAAAACGGCTGTATTACAACAAGGACAAAACAGCTTTTAGATGCGTAAGCGACAATCACATGCTGCACGACAGCGGCCCGATGAAAGGGGAGCTATATTATCCGGATTTTGAAATTCCTTTTAACGAAGTGATCCGGCTTAGCCGCGTAACAGGTGTTATCAAAAGAAATATATTGTAGCAAACTGATGGACAAACCGGATCAAATCCAAAGCAAAATATACGAGATCAGAGGCCAGCGTGTGATGCTGGACTTTGATTTGGCGGAACTCTACCAGGTAGAGACGCGAGCACTCAAGCAGGCGGTACGCCGCAATATCGAGCGATTTCCGGAAGATTTTATGTTTCGATTATCCGCCGACGAGGCTAAGAAGTTGATAGACATGGGGAGATCACAAAATGTGATACCCCCTGATTACAATATTGGGTCATCCGAAATGTTTGCTTTTACAGAAGAAGGCGTAGCAATGCTTTCCGGGGTGTTGCGCAGTAAAACAGCCGTACAAGTAAATATTGCCATTATGCGAGCCTTTGTAACCATGCGTAATTATATTACCACAACTACACAAATCACATCGGAATTGGCCGAAATCCGGGCAAAACTAACATTGTTGGAAAGAGCCGACGAGGATAACGCCGAAGCGGTCAACGATCTGTCAGAAGATGTGCGCAAAGAGTTGGATAACATCTATCAGGCCATCGCAGCGCTTTCAATTAAACCCACGCAAGCACGAAAGAAAATCGGCTTTAAAAAGTAGCAATCGACTGAACATCAATTTAAGGTCACAGTTTGTGACCTTAAGCATACGCTATCTAAATACATCCAATTTCGCTAATCTTAATGCATTTTCGTCTACCGACACCCGCAGATAGTTCCGGGTTGTTTCGATAGATGAATGCCCCAGCAGTAGCATTATATCGAACAGAGACACCGCCCCGGAAAGGTGTAGATTTGTAGCAAACGATCTGCGGCCGGTGTGGCTTGTCACCAAGTCCCATTTCGGGTGCTCCTCGATAACTGCCTGCCCTGCGATATGCTTTTTAATCTCGACCGGGTAATTTATCGCGCCGGTCATTCGGCAAATGATCTTGATCTTTTTGTTGATGTCTTGATCCGGGATGCTTTCAAACAGAAGCCCGGATGAAATCAGTTTGCGGGCTTTGCTGTTGAGTGGGATTGCAACCTTCTTTTTGGTTTTCTTCATGTAGACGTTCACAATCCCGTCCCGTATGTTGAGTTCTTTGATAGAATTAAAATCAGACACTCGCAACCCGGTATAGCACCCAAACAGAAATTTCGTCCGTGCGACATTATACATTTTAACCTCGTACGACGTTAAAATATCCTCGCTTTCAATCTTCTTGAAAAATGCGGATAGTGTTTCCTCTGTCAACTCTTGATCGGCTATTGCATCAATTTCATCCGAAGTCAAGTAGACTGCGTCTTTAGGGTGAGATTCCACCTTAACCCCAATCAGAGGCTTTAAATCAAGTTTCCCACGAGCGTGATTATATACCCGCTTTACAATTTTTATAACGCCACCCACATAATTATTGGATTTGCCTTTTTCGTACATCCACTGAGTAATCTGGTCACAACCTCCGGCAGATACCCATTTAAATGAGATAATGAGATGCTTTTCTTTTTCAAAATCACGTAGAATCCGGAGTGTAGATTTCCATTTGGTCTGAGTGGAGGAAGCATGTGTAGAATCCGTTTGGATCATATTCTCCATATAGTCACATATACCTTCTACCACCCTATCTGGCTCATCCAATAAACATCGCTTGAATCGATCCCAAAACTCCCACGGCTCCGGAATAATGCATCGTTCTGTAAAATAGTTGCAGGCATCCTCCGCAGCTTTCTTTTGTTTCTTGAGAGCGGCGTTTTTTGCCACGGCTTCTTTGTCCGTAGACGGAGCTAATATTTTTTCGCTATATTTGCTCCAAGTGGACGGCTGTATGCTGATCCCTGTGGATTTCTTGTACCGCTTTCCTTTGTATCTCACAACAACGTCTATACAACTCGTTGCATCAAGGGTGCTTTTGTGTATACATAGATTGACCGACATAAGGGATCATTTAGGGGAACATTTTACAAAAATATAACGTTTTGCAAAAATAAAAAACGCCCTACAAATAAGGCATTTAATAATATAATGCAATCACAGAATTTTGCAAAAATGGTCCTGCTAGAACCACAGAATAGTCTGATAATGAAATTTATTATCAGACTATTCTGTTTTACAATACTAACGATTTTCAGAACGTTCAAATAAAACAAGTCCCTCATAAAAATAACCCCATCCAGCATTGTGCCGGATGGGGTTATTCTTCTTTTCGAGTTTATAGCAGGAATAGTCTTCAACAACCGGGGGTATTGAAAATATTCAAGGCGCAAGACGCTGCCGGAGCCACTTTCCGTCCTCTTCCCGCGTATAGAGGATGCGGTCGTGCAGCCGGTTTTCGCGCCCCTGCCAAAACTCAATCCGCTCCGGTGTGACTGCATAGCCGCCCCAATAATCAGGACGCTTTAGCCCGAAAATGTCGATACTTGCCGGATGATCTCGTAAGCCTTGTGAAGCCGGCGAGTCTGTCAAAGGCATATTCGCCTTTTGATGATCCTCCTGCTTCTGACCGTGATGCAGGCCATATCGGTCACGCATGTGCACGAATTCCCGCATCAGTCCGGTCCGGCTTCCGATCACCCGGCTTTGCGGTGAAACTATCGCGCCGATGCGGCTGCCCAACGGCCGGGAATCGAAATAAGCATCGGACTCTGCTACGGACAACTTGACTGCACGGCCTTCGATATGCACCTGGCGTTCGAGGCCGTACCACAAAAACGAAAGCGAGACGCAGGGATTGGTTTCGATCTGCCGCCCTTTCCGGCTTTCGTAATTGGTAAAAAAGACAAACCGGCCCCCCTTAAGCCCTTTTAGCAATACGGTGCGGGTCGACGGGCGGCACTCCTGCGAAACGGTGGCTACGACCATAGCGGTCGGTTCGACCAACCGGGCTTCGATCGCCTCTGCCAGCCACTCTTCAAACACGACCAACGGATCGTCAGGCATCTGGCACCGGCGCAGGCCACCCTGTAAATACTCCTTGCGGATCGAAGCGATATCCATAAAATTCATCTTTTATTTTGATTCAATTTTCATTAACAGGCTTTCCGTCTGCTTGTACGGGAAGCTGTTTACCCCGCCTGCGCAGCAGCATCCACGCGAACGGCAGCATCGAAGCCAGCGTAATAAACGTGACGACGAGAAAATCATCGGTCACCCCCTCCACATAGGACTGTGCGTGCGATACCGTTTCGCGGGCCGTATGAAAAGCCGTGCGGTAAGTCAGGATCGACGTGAGCATGGCAATGCCAATACTGCCCGAAAGCTGCTTGACGCTGTTCGAAATTCCCGCGGCCGCCGCCATCTGCTGCTGGGTAAGGTTCTGCAGCGAGAAAAAGTTGAGCGGAGCGAAGGTAAGTCCCATCCCGAAACCGCGCAGGTAAAGGACCAGCATGATTTGCGCATGCGAGGTATGGATCGTGAAACGGCTCGCCAGATAGAAGCTCGCCGACATAACCAATACCCCGAGAAAAACGAGCGTCAACGATTTCACATAACGAGTGAGCACCCCGGAAACGGTCGAAAGAACGCCCTGTATCATGCCGACGGGCAGAAAGACGCTGCCGGCCATCACAGCCGTATAGCCCAGTCCTTCCTGCATATAAAGCGGCAGGAGATAGGTCCCCCCGAGCATTCCGATCCCGAAAATGAACAACGTGACCATCGACATGCCGAAATGACGATCTTTCAGCAGCCGGATATTCAACAGCGGATGTTCTTGTCTCCATTCAGCAACGATGAAAACCGCAAGGGCGACGGCCGCCACTATGAAGCAACCGATAACCACGGGCGATGACCAGCCTTGCGGATTCGTCGCGGCGTTTCCCCGGGCCAGCGCATAAATCGTCAACGGCATGAATACGGCAATGGAGATAAATCCGAGCCAGTCGAAACGGCCCTGAACGGGATTTTTCCACTCTTTTTGCACGAACAGGCCCAACAGGACGGCAAAAATACCGATCGGTACATTGATATCGAAAATCAGGTGCCAGCTCTTTTCGACCAGGAAACCGCCCAACAACGGACCGAATGAGATCGAAGCGGCGGCAGCCACCGACCAGAGACCGAGGGCCACCCCGCGCTGCCGGGGCGGAAACTCTCGCGTGACGATGGCCAATCCGAGCGACTGGATCATGCCGCTGCCAACCCCTTGTAACGCCCGTGCAGCAATCAGGAAACCGTCGCTTCCCGCACGCCCGCAGAGCCACGATCCCAGCGTAAAGATGACCATTCCACCCAGGTAGAGTTTCTTGTTGCCGTACCGGTCGGCCAGCCAGCCGGCCGACGGCAACATAACCGTCATCGTGATCATATAGGCGGTGATGACCCATTCGGCGGACGAAATCCGGATATGGAAGGCCGACATGATCGTCGGGATGCCCACATTGACCACCGTCACGTCGAGCACGGCCATAAATGTGCCGAGCATAATCATTCCCAGCACCCACCATTTATATCCCCGGCTCCGCTGCAAACGAGCCTGCATCTCTCGTATCTTCATCTTATCTCCTTTCGGGGTTCTATTTTCTTGCTTCTTTTGGAGTTCCGTTTTCAGCGGGACAAAAAAAGTGCCACCGGCAGGTATGGACGCAAATTTGCATGAGATAAGGATCAATCGACGTTTCAAACATTTATCTTTACATTATGACTGAACGAACCTCGAAGCCGTGGTGGAAGCGTCCTGTCACACTGGTGACGGGAGGTGTGCTGTTGCTTGTGCTCCTGTTGGCAGGAGCCGAAATCTGGATCGGGATAAAAATCCGCCGCACCATCGAGCGCGAAGCGGCCGCCCTGACCGGCGGCATTTGCCGCGTGGAGGTCAGGCACGCCCGTTTTAACCTTTTCACCCGCTCGGTACGCCTGCGCGGCATAACGCTCAGCACCGACAGC
>OJUG01002840.1_pt1 | contig 17022 bp, 23 predicted proteins | sample 1599841 | NCBI WGS metagenome assembly OJUG01 (sample SAMN04168659, study PRJEB22393) | human gut metagenome | biome: human gut microbiome; feature: stool | host: Homo sapiens | collected 2014-05-12 | reverse complement strand
CGGGAGCAGCTCTGCAATGCCCTCCGCAAGTGTACCCACGATGGATAACGCCCCTGCCGCAAGGCTGTCCCCGTTCTCCTGGATGCCCTGCACCAGTGCGCTGATGGACTGCACCCCCAGTTCCACCAGATTCGGCAGCAGTTCATTCGTCAGTGTCGGCAATGCGGATGCAATCTCCGGTGCCAAGCCTGCAACCAGCTTCCCCATGCCCTCAATCACAATGCCGATACGGGGCAGAAGGTTATCCGCCACCGTGCCGATGCTTTCAATGAAATTGCTTAACAGCATATCAAAGTTCTGCGTATCATCCGCCATGCCGACCATCAGATTCGCCCATGCGGCTTTCATGCTGGCAACACTGCCTTGAATGGTGGTGCTTGCCTCCTTCGCCGTTGTGCCTGTGATGCCCATTTCCGTCTGAATCACATGAATAGCCTCTACAATATCGGCATAGGAAGAAAGGTCATATTTTACGCCGCTGAGCTTTTCCGCATCCGCAAGCAAGCGCTGCATTTCCTCCTTCGTGCCGCCATAGCCGAGCTTGAGGTTATCGAGCATGGTATAGTTCTGCTTGGCAAAGCCCTGATAGGCGTTCTGGATGGATTCCATCGCAGTACCCATCTTATTGGCGTTATCTGCCATATCCGTAATGGCAAGGTCTGCCGCCGCAGCCGCCTTTTCCGTATCCCCATCCAAACTTTGTAGCAGGCTTGCCGAAAAGCTCGTAACGGTTTCCATATATTCATTTGCGGACAGACCGGCAGTTTTATACGCATTATCCGCATAGGTCTGAATCGTGTCTGCGCTGTCCTTGAACAGCGTTTCCACGCCGCCGACCAGCTGCTCATAGTCCGCATAGGCATTGATGCAGGCAGTCCCCAGAGCCGCAACGCCTGCGGATGCCGCACCGACTGCCGCGGCAGATGCTTTCACCGCTGTACTTACCGCACTGCCGATTTTCCCCAGTACCTTTTGAAATGGGCTGTCATCGCCCTTAATTTTAATTACAACAGAGCCGTCTTCTGCCAATGGTTCCACCTCTTTCCTATGGAACATCATCGGCAGCTCAGGCTCTACTTGATGTCTTTCACGTTTATCTTGATTTCAAATGTTCTTTTGCACCTTCGCCCCTTGCAGCGTAAAAAAAGCCCCTTGCACACAGCATCCTTACTGTATGTAACAGGCATTTCATAGCCGCAGTAGGGGCATTTTACTTTTTCTTCATGCACGCCATCACCTCATCCACCTTGCCATCCCCCATCAGTGCTGTGACAAGGGCAGACTGCTGTCTTTTCTCCTGCTCAGGCAGAGGCAGGGCATATCTGCGTTTCATGGCATTATAGTAATCCTTCTGCGTCTGCGGCATATCCCCCTTGATTTCCACCGCTCTGCACCGCATGACCTCTTTCAGCACCCTGTCCTCCTCTAAAGCTTCAAACAATGCCATAAACTGCCACCAGTGCAGAGATTTTCGGCTTAAATCAATGCCGTATTGCGTCAGAAATGCACCATAAATCAGTCCTGCATCATGGGTAAAGGAATAAATCGGCGGCTGCGCTGCACCCTCGCCCTTGGCGCGTCCTTCCTTCTCCTGCCTGCCGCAGCTCCAGAAATAGCACAGCCGCTCTACCGCCTCCTCCAGCGGTTCGGGGACACAGCCATAGAACAGCTTCAACGCCCGTTCCGCCTTTTCCTCATCCGTCAGCTCCTCGGAGGAAAAAATCTCCTCCAATCTCAGCATTGCCCGAAAATCAGAGCAGATGTGATATTCCCTGCCGCCAATCAAAAAAGAGTTAGGCAAGTTTCCTGTCAGCAGCTCTTTCATTTCCTTCTTCTTTCCGCACGTTCTCTGGCTCTGCGTGCGGCTCTGTTTTCAACCGCCGCCTGTGCCATGGGGGCAGAGGGCTGTGTGCTTCGGGGGACAGGCTTCTTGTAGCTGTTTGCCCGTTCTGCGTGGTAGGTCTGCACCTCTTGGGAAATATACATCACCAGATCCAGACAATCATAAATATCCACATCCCTCTCCGCCGTAATGGCATCGACCGTATCCTCGCCCAGAAGGTCATCCAGAATGTCGAGCATGAAATCAATCCCCTTTTCGACATCCTTTTCTTCCTTCAGCTGTGCGCCGAAGGCTCTCATTTTCTCGCCTGCGTCCTCCAGCCTTTTTGCATATTCTACCGTAGCGGGGACAGTCACCTGAACCCCTTCGATATCAAGCAAAATCCCATGCTTGCGAAATTCAAATTTTCCCATCTCTTTTTCCTCCTTCTGCCCTTATACTGCCGGTGTAAATTTTTTGGTTTCCGTATTAAACGTGCCGTCCACAAAATCCCCTACGCCGTTCAGATTGCCTGTTACCTTCATCACACCGCCGCCCTCGCCGGAGATAGAGGAAACCTCAACCGCAACCTTAAATTTTCTTGCTTCAAAGGTATTCGGTGTTTCCGCCACAGGCTTGAACAGCTCCACTCTCACATAATCCCTTTCGGCATCCGCGCCCGTCAGCTGATTTCTGCCGATTTCATACAGTGCCATCACTGCCGCCTCGTCCGCAATCAAGTCCGAATCAAACGCAAACGTAGGCTGATAGCTTTTAATCGTAGAGGTCTGGGCTTTCTGATTGATGTAGGTTTTGGAATCCTTCTGTGCGTTGGGGGATTCGTCCAAGGTATTAAACCCAACCCCCATCAGCGCAAAGCTTTCCGTTCCGCTTTTTGCCGTGTTCAGATAATCCGCCACCTGATATCTCATTACTGCATCCATATTGTTTTCACTCCTTATCTTGTCTGAAAAAATTCCATTCTGCACTGAATCTGGTATCTTGCCATGCTTGCCTCTGCCGCCATGGCATAGCCGCTTGTGGTTGCCTCCATCAGCATGACCTTTCTGCCCTCGCCCAGATTGGGAAGGCTGCCTGCCATAGTCTGTTCCCGCAGCCATTCGGAGAAATCGCCGTAAAAGCTGAGGTTATCCAGCTGCTGTTTGATTTTATCCCCGAAAAATTCTCTGCTTGCCACCACAAATAAAAACTGCCGCACCGTTGAGCCGTCCACATAGGAACGCACAATCTCCTTTGCAGGCACAGCCTCAACCGAATAGCTCTGCGCCTCCTCCGGCAGAAAATCCACATGCAGCTTCCCTTCCGCAAGCGGCGGATAGGTACGCAGAAACTTCCGTACTTCTTCCATGATGTTCTTCATTTGCCCCGTCCTTTCAGATACCCTTCCAAATCCTTCTCGACTTCCTTGCCATGGTCTGCCATCATCCGCTTATCCCACTGCTTGCCACGCAATGCACCGCCGTGATAGGTCAGCGGCTGTCCGGTGTAATGCTTGGGCGCACGCCCTGCCATCCCCTCGCCGACATATTGATAATGCGCATACGGTCCGGGATAGATAATGCTGTCCGCCGTCACTCTTGCGGCGTTTACCATGTGGGCAGCACTGCCTGCCGACATCGGCACATAGGGCTGACATTTCCGCTCCACATCCTCCGCCAGAAAGCGTTGTGCCGCCTTATCCTCGCCCAGACCATACCTCCGCAGGATTTTCGCTGTGCTGATATTAACCTCATAGTCTAATTTCATGCGCCGCTCACCACCCAATGCCGTAAGTCCTTCCGCCTGCTCCTGCGGTTATCCCCGACAGAAAGCACCGTAAAGTATTCCAGTCCCTTCAAGTCTGCCTGTTTTTCGATGGCATCCACCGCACCACGCACGATAAAATCTCCGTTTCGGATGGTAATATCGGGCATGGCATCCTCCGGAATACGGACGGTAATCTTCGCCGCACCCGTCAAGCCTTTGTTTTCCGGCGTAGCAATCAGCTTGCCGAACCAACTCACACCATGAATCGCAGTGCAGATATATGCATCCGTATCCGTTTTCCTGTCATACCGCAGCCGGATATGCGTAATCGTTTCCGTACATGCAAGCATCACTCCACCCCCCGATACAACAGCCCTGTATTGCTAAGATACAGCACCGCCGCGCGGTAAAGCCGTTGTTCGTCCGTACTGCCTTCGGTTGTGTAGGTAACAGAAATGCCGTCATTCGTTTCCGATGCAATGCCGTCCCTCTGCTCCTTCTGCAAAAGCACATCCGCCACTGCACAGCACGCCGCTCTGACCTTCTCCATGATTTTCTCATCCGTAACGGATGGAATGCGGTCAAAGGTCACGCTGTCCAGATAGGCAGCGGCGGAACGGGAGAGACGCTTAAAGTCCCCCTCCGCCATTTCGCCGCAAAAGGTATCTTTGTAATACGAAAAATCCGCATAAATCATGCGTTTTCCCCCTTTACTGCTTTTCCTGCTCCTTTTCCTGTGCCTCCTGCTCCTTCTTCAGAGCCGCAAGCTCCTTTTTCAGTGCAGCATTTTCCTTTTTCAGCTTCGCGATTTCCTTATGTTCCGCTGTTTCGGGCTTTTTTGCGCCCATGCCTACTGTTTTCGCCATACGCCTTCCCTCCTTACGCCTTATGGTGCAGATAAATCCCTGCAACCTTGTTTTCGTATACATCCGCCAGACCGTATGCTCTGTAGAAGAACAGCCAGCCGTCACTGTCCTGATTTGCATCGGGAGAGATCACCTTGTTGACCGTATGCTTGGGATACTGCAGCAGCGCAGGCTTGTGAATTACCATGAAGTTGATTTCCTTGCCTGTGCTTGCCTTCACAAAGCCGCCGACCTTCTCATTCGCGCCGCTTGCGCCGCTGTTGTCCGTCTTGCCGTCATACAGGTCAATGGCGGTATAGAAACGGCTCTGCGGTACCTTCTGCACAAATGCAAAGGAATTGAGCACCTCTTTGGATTTTGTGGTATCGACCGCATCAATCATGTTGTAAAGGGTAGGCGTGATAAACAGGTGTCTGTTTTCCTGCGGTACCTCGTCCTCGTCCATTTTGTTCTGTGCCGCCACCAGAGCCGCCAGAACTGCCGCACCGTCTGTCAGTGTGCCCGCGGTTGCCTTGGAAATGCCCGTTGTGCCTGCGTAGGTCGCAAAGCGGAAGGCATCCATTTCGGGGACAACCTTCGTGCGGATGAATTCCGCCGCCAGCTTCCCGAAGGCAAGCCCTGCGGTTTCCTCGTTGTCCATCGCATCGACCGTAAATTTTCTGCCGCGGTCATAGTTGAATTTGACGGTCTCGTTCGTCAATGTCACATCCCCATGCACATAGCCGCCGTTGCGGTCATAATCCGCCAGACCGTCCATGCTGATTTTGGGAATCACGATTTCATTTGTGTTCGCGCCCATCTGCACCAGTGTCATATCGCCGTCCAGTGCAGAGGTAACGGACGCATTCTGATAGACCTCATCCAGCAGGTCAATGTATTTTTTGAAAAGTGTAATGCTGTTCGCCATGTTTTATTTCTCCTTTCGATTTTCCTTAGTCCTTCTTCGGGGATAAGCCCATTGCCGCTCTGACTGCCGCATCGTCCACCTCGCCGCCTGCAAAGCCTGTCCCTCTGGAGAAGGCAGGCACTCTTGCAGGGTCTTTTGCGAAATATTCCTTGTCCTGCGTCAGAGCCGCCAGAATATCCTTGTCCCCCTTGCCCTTGTTTGTCTCATCCTGCAAAGCGGTTTTAAATTCGGCGTAGACTGCCTTTTCCGTCAGCGCGTCCCGCCATTTCTGCTCCCCGACCACCGTCTTAAAACGGTTGGAATACTCGGCTTCTTCTGCTTCTGCCTTGGCTTTCTTCTCCGTCTCGGCTTTCTCGTCTGCAATCCGCTGTTCCAGATCCTCGAATTTCTTTTTGAAATCCTCGTTGCCTTCTGCGGATTTTTTCATATCTGCAATGGTGGTTTCGTATTCCCTGAGGGTGCCGTTGGCTTTCTCCAAGTCCGCCTTTACGGTTTCCAGCTCCCCCTTCGCCCTGCCGATGTCAGCTGTGTTGATGTCCAGTAAGCCCTTCAGCTGCTCCTCTGTGGCATCGGGGAAAAATTTCTTGATATCCTCTCTTTTCATTCTTCGTTCTCCTTTCAGCTTTCAGTTTGTTCTCGCGGTTCTTTCCGCACGCCTTGATAGTTTTTCGCCATTCCGGGCAATCAAAAAGCACCTACCAAAAATAGCAAGTGCTTACTTGATACCGTACTTTTCTTTCAATGCTTTCAATCGTTTGTTTTCTTCTCGCATCAGCATTTTTCTTTCCACGTCATATTCTGAATCAAGTCCTCTTATCATTGCTGCGTCTTCTTCCTTTGCAAGAGCCGCAAATTTCGCATCGAATTCTTCTTTTAAAGCATTTTTTTCTTCTTCGTAGGACATCTTATTTCACCCTTTCAAAAATAAAGTCCTTACATTCTTTTCCAAGCACTTTCATGATTTCATACTGTTCATAATCCAAAGAAATATCAGCACCTTCAAACGCCAATCTTCGGACGGTGTCAAATGCTTTATCATATACCTCTGCCGCTTCCGCAGCCGTCATAGATACATCAGATTTTATCCTGTATGTCCCCATGTGATTGACCACATATAATTCCTTCAAACCGTATGCAAAGTAACCTTTGAAATCTGCTCTGCTGAAGCAATCCCCTGACAACTCCCCATCCTTTGGATGGTTATGAATCACAACCGCATCCTTCAAAGCATCCTCACCTGCAAGGGTAATATCAACCGTACTTTGCAGCCCACTGATTTCATATTTCTTCCCATCCGGAGAAAGCACAACCGCATGTTCTGTCTTGCTTTCCAGCTTTTCCTCCGAAAATTTCTGTAAGGTCATAGCGATTTCCTTTTTATCAGAATAATCGAAATCAGAAACCCTGTCAATCACAGAGGATGCACTCCTGTCTCCTGCCTTGCCGGATGCCAGACCCTTCAGCCCTTTTTCCGCCGCCGTTCTGATTCGTTCCGCGCGCATCGGCAAATCTGCCTTTTTGCTGACTTCCCGATATTTATTCCCCAGAATACGGATTTTTTCTGTTGCCTCCCGCACCAGTTCTGTCTGCCCTGCCGCCTGATACACCGCCTTTTCTTCCTTTGCATAGCGCAGCTTTGTTTCCAGCTTCCGCTGCAGCTGCGTACATTCATATCGGCTGTACGTCCTGCCGTCCATTTCTATCCTGCGCTCGGATGCCTGCGCCATCTCTGCCAGTTCCGCCTTGCTGTTCGCAGGTCTGCTGATGCCAAGCAGAACGGGATAGGCAAAATGTCTGCAATTCCATTCCCCGATGGGGCGGCGCAGGCTTGCCTGCAATTCCTCATATTCCTGCAGGCTGTATTGCTTTCCCTGATAGGGCAGATGGTCAGGGGCACAGGGGCTATGCGCTGAAAGCTCCACGCCGTCCGCGCCGAATTCCTCTCCTGCCTGTCGGGCGGTTTCCTGTGCAACATAGCTGACACCGTCAATGATGTTCTGCCGCATGGCGCTGTCCAATCGTCTGGTATAGCCGCTTTCGTACTGCACACGCAGTCCGCCGCCCATATCCTTCACCGCCTGCCGTATCACGCTGTTGTAATCCGAAACACCCGTTGCAACGGCAGAAACTGCCTCGTCCACCGTTGTCTGATAGAACCTGCCGAGGGGCTGAAAGCCTTTTTTTGTTTTGATGCCAACGGTTGTGGTGCGGCTCATGTTTCTGAGGTTCCCCTTCGTGACCGCAGCCGCCGCTTTTACGATATTCTGCAGGAATGTGTTTTCCGCAAAAGGAGTCTGCGTTATGCCCTTCGCATCATAAAACGGCTGTGTCCAAGCCTGCTCCTCCTTTGCCGCCTGCGCATACAGGCTTTGGATTTCCTCCATACTGCTCCCTGCGGCTCTTGCAAGCTGTTTCATCATTTCCTCAATATCCGCTCCATAGGTGAACATCTGCTGAAGCTGTCTGGCTTGGGATGGGGTCAGTTCTCCTGTTTTGCGCAGGGTATTTCCCATATCGCACAGAATCCGCAGACAAACGCGGTTGAACCGTACGGCAAACTGCTCCGCCAGTTCCTGTATTCTTTCCTCCGAAAGCAATGCCCCACCCCCTTTTTTGCAATAAAAAAAGCACACCTATTTCAGATGCACTTTTCGATTGATTTTTTTCTTTTCCTGTGCTATTATAAGCATAAGAAAAGGATTACCGCTTTTGGTAGGGCGGTCAGTCCGAATGGTTTTGGAGAGACCGTCTAACTTCTGTTAGGCGGTCAATTTTTATTTATCCCCTGTTTTTACACAGGGCGATAATTGCAACGATAAGAATACCTGTCTGAACTAACTCAGAATATGTAATATACATCGTGCATCACCCCCTTTGCAGAGAGTGACTAACCGCCAAGCGATAATCCTCACCTACAGCATACCATAGATTTCATTTTTCGACAACCACTCTAATCCCCCAGAAGGTCTGATACGGAGGGCTCCTTCTCCTGAATCTCCAGAACCTTCTCCTCTGCCTCCTCCAGTGTTTCATTCGGGTTGAGCCATACACGCACCTCTGCTTTGCTCTTTACGCCCATCGCCTGCGCCTCCTTCAGCTGCGCCCATCCTTCGGCACTGCTTTCAATCATGGAATACGACCAGTCGAATTTTAAATCATATTCCCCCATAGGTGCCAGATTGTAGTAATTTGCCAGCACGCCGCAGGCTTGCAGATAGTTCCCGATGCCCCTTTCCAGTACCGCCCGAATATCCGCCACCAGTGCATAGGTATCATAAATGCTTGCCTTTATCTCCGTTGCCGTCGCTCCTCTGGTTTCCGGTGCAGTCAGAATCCCCTTGCTTGTACCCACCGCTTTCTCCAGAAGCTCAAACAGATGCAGCAGGCGGTTATAATAGCTGCTGTCCCGAATCTCGGGGGAAAACACCTCGATAGCGGCATTGCTGCCTTCCATATTCCCTGCAACAAAGGCATCACTCGGCAGGATACGCTGTCCCGTCTGCTTGTCTATGCGAAACAGCCGTTCATCCGCAAACACTCTCGCTTTCTTATGCTCAAATTCCTTGCCGATTTCTTGCAGGCATTTCTGAATCTCTCCCATCAGCCCGTCACATCCATATGTCACAGGCACACCATACCAATCGGAAGACTGCCTGTTATCAATCGGAGATTTGAAGAAGGAAAACAATACCTCATGCACCCCGCTGATGCGATGCTCTGCAATGTCCTTCCATTCCTCCACAACGGCAGGCGCACCGCTCTCATCCACTACCCGGTTGGTTATGGTCAGCGTTTCCTGCTCCACCCTGTACTCTGTCAGACGGTAATAGGTGTGGTTGCTCCGCTTGAGGCTGTCCGCCAGAAGTACTGCCCCTGTGATACATTCCCCATGCTTCGCCGTAATGATAATACGGTTCTGCGGAATCAAATCAAATAGCAGCTCTCCGTCCCGTACATACGGCACAGCCGCACAGCCGCCCGTCCCAAGCATACGGGAGGTCAGCCGCTTTCTGTCCGCCCAGAGTGCCTTTAAGCAGTCCTGCATGAAAGTCGCTCTTTCGTTGTTCCCGTCCACATCCGCCGTACTCTCGCTCACTGCCAGCGTTGTCAGCTTATTGGCAAAAATGGCGGTAAAATTGATTTTGGAGCAGTCCTCGTATCGGTCGGTATACTGTGCATTGCTTTGCAGTTGTCCTTTCTCCACGCTGTCCCGTTCTATGCCAAACAGCCGCAGAAGAAACCCCCAAATGTTTTTTAACATTCCATCTCCCTCTTTCCTTGTTTGCTATGCGGAATTTCCTGCCGTCAGGCGATACAGCTGATATTCCCAGCTGTATTCATCCGCATCCAGAATATCAATATCCGTTGTGCCGTCATCCAGACGCTTGTCCTCCATGCTCCTGCTGTCCCAGAGTGCCTCCTGCATGCCCTTCACCAAATCCTCGCATTCTCCGCGCACCACATGATACCGCCCACTGCCCAACAAAAGCAGCGTGCATCGGATACGGTCATTGATGGGGTGCTTGATGCTGTTGTAAATAGGGTAGTTCGTATTCTGCCGATAGCTGTTTATCATGGTCTGTTCCGCGCTGTCGCAATATACCCCATCGGGATAGCCATAGTCCCGTATGATGCTCTCCACAAACGCCACAAACATTCTCTCCAACTGCACAAAGGACACCCCCGTTGCCGGAATACTTTTTGCCCGTAGCTTATAAACATGATTGTCAAACCCGATGCCCGTTGCCGCGAAGGCATGATTCGATTTGTTTCCGCCGAAGTCATGCCCGATGCCGATATAGGCAAAGCATTTCGGGATCTCCTCCCTGTCTATCATGAATTTTTCGGGGTTGTCCGCAAAGGGCTTGTAAATCAGTCCCTCCGCCATCACCCATTTTCCAAGGATGTAGCGGTCAAACAGCACCGTCCCCCTGTATTCCGTCATAAGGTTTCTGATAAACACCTCGGAAAGGAAGGGATTGTCCCGCAGACGGTACTCCTGCAGATAAATATCCGCATCGCTTTTCAGAAATTTATAAAACCAATGATTGGGATTGTCTGGGTTGCAGGTGCCGTCAAACAGGCTGTATTCCTTGTCCAGTCTGGATTTCAGCATATCGAACACATCCCTGTGCCACGTTACTACCTCATCCCCGTAGCAGTATTTGATGCTGCTGCCGCGGATACGGTCTACCTGATTCACCTTATCCGCCCCCAGACAAAAGCATTCCTCCCCGAACAGCGTCGCTGTGTTGTCTGAGCGGATGTCAGAAACAAGCATGCTGCCGTAGATATTCTGCAGGGGCGTGATGATGTTGCGCTGCAGCGTTCCTTTTGTGTTTCCCAGAATGACCACAAGCCCATCCTTCCCTGCCAGAGAACGGATGCGCTTCGGAATGATGTAATAGTCCAGATAGGTCTTGCCGCTGCGTGTTGCCCCGCTCTTGATGTTCCAACGGCGGTTCGCCTCTCGCCAGTATTCCTTCTGCTTATCGCTGAGCTGCATGGTCTATCCCCTCCAGTATCGCATCCAGTTTCTTCAAAGCCTCCAGCTCCGTTTCATCCTTCGGCTTGTCCCGCCATCCCTTGAAGTTGTTCATCAGGCTGAATTTCGCCCCGTTTACCCCGTCTCGGTCAAAAAGCCGCTGCTCTGCATATTCTTCAATGCGCAGCTTGGCACGTGTCACCGCGTCATTAAACTCCTCCCTGTTCTGGTAATTCAATAACGCCTGTCTGCTCTTTAGACCCAAAGCCAGCGCCAGACCTGTCACGGTAGGCGGTTTCGGCTGCTTTTCATATAGGATGTACCCTTTGCTCGTCTGCATCGGCTTTCCGTCCTCATCAAAAAAGGGAATGCCCTCGCACTCCCTGAAATACTCGTCTATCCGCTCCTGTAATTCTTCTTTTGTTTCATAGATGGGCGGTCTGCCCACATTGTCAGGCATAACATCGCCCCTTTCTCCAGTTTTTTATAATCTATAATACAAAAGGGAATGCTTTTTGCACTCCCTTGCATTTCTTAAACTATTCTTGCTTCATAAAAAACTAAATATTCATCTCCAACAGGCATTTTCTCTGCACTGCTGTCCTGCGCAAAACTCCATTCAAGCAAAACACTTTTTCCTTCAACCAATTCATCTCTGAATAGTTTTCTGATTTCAGGTACATATCTAAGGATCTCATTTTTTTCTTTCTCCGATAAAAAATCTTTATTCCCATCAATTTGTTCTATCAAACCATCATAACGAATTGTCACTTCCCTATCGGAATAAGTAACTAAATTCCACAAATCTGCTTTGACCGCTTCAATAATAATATCGTTTAAAAAAATATTTAATGTTCCGCTTTTGTTTGCCACGAAATAAGGATAATAAATTACCATCCCTCTATCCCGTAATTTTTCTAAGAGAGAATCTGCAAAATTCTTTGCCTTTTTACCGACTTCTCCTACCATTCTCGGAAGATTTAAATCATCCCCTTTAAATACTGCACTTCGTATTGTCCATAGTCTATCGTTTGCTAATTCTTCTTTTCCGGTATATTCTTCCCATGGAATAGAAGGCAAATTCATACTCTTTAATTCATAAAAACCCATCAATTTATTCATAATCATTCACTTTATCCTTTAAATTTTTCGCCAGAAAATTTCTCATATTGTTCAATCGCATAGGTGTCCATCATACCAGCAATATAATCGCATGTCAATCTTTCTTGTGCTTTTGGCATTCCGTATTCTTTCCATTCAGATGCACGATATTCAGGAGGAAGATATTTCATATTATCTTCTTTATAAAAATCCGCCAGAAATTCAATTACTTTTTTACCCTCCTGTTCATAGTGATAAACTTCGTCATTATGATTGATGCACTCGAAAACAATACCTTTTAATCCACAAACCATATCTCCAATTTTTGCATCAACAAATCCGAGTTCTTTATCTCTCATGGTTCTTGTTTTGTGTTTAAATTCATCCGTAACATCAATCATCCCTATTCCGTTGATTGCATTATAAATTAACTTAGAAGCTAATTCCATCCCAAATAAGTGTAAATACTCTGAAGATGTAAGTCTTTTTTCGTTTTGATAGCCGGATTTTCTCATAGCGTTATAGACAATTTTTTCAAAAAACGCAAAGGACTCCTTACTTAACGGCTTCTTTTCTGCAATACATTTATTCCAATATTCCTGAAGAATATCATCAATCGTAAAGGTCTTTGTCCTTAATCCATCTTCTAAATCATGTGCGGCGTATGCAATTTCATCTGCAATATCTACTACCTGAACATCAAGCGTTCTCACTTTTATTCCTTCTTCATCTATCAACTTCGATATCCTGTTATAATCATCCTGATAAATGAATTTTTCATTTAAATGAAATCTATCATCCTCCGGTGGAGCAAAATATTTAATTACCGCAAGCTGGGTTCTTGGAGTCAGATTTAATCCTCTAAATTCCGGTCTCTTTCTTTCAACCGTAGTCAGAATTCTTAATGTTTGTGCATTTCCCTCGAATCCCCCGATATCCTTATAGATTTTATTTAAAAATCTCTCTCCTGCATGACCAAACGGCGGATTTCCAATATCATGTGCCAGTGCTCCAGCCTCGACCACAAAAGATTCCTCCGGTGTATAATCAAGATCAGCTGCAATAGAGCGGGCAATCTGAGCAACCTCTAGGCTATGTGTTAATCTGTTTCTATGAAATCTGCTTTTCCTTAATCCTAATAATTGCATTTTTCCTTGCAATCTACGGAATGAAGAAGAATACATAATGCGTGTATAGTCTCTTTGAAATTCTCCTTCACTTCTATTTGTTGCCCCTTCTGTTTTTTCCCTCTGGCTAATGCGTTCATTCTGCAATTCCTCAAGATATTCTTTGCAGATATTCATATCCGTTTCAGATAACTGAATTGTTTTTTCACTCATGCATCATACCCCCTGCTAAATCACATAAATACAGTGAATTATTTTTTCTATAGTAATTACTTCTACAGAAAAATGAAAAACCCTGCCATTTTGCGACGAAAATGCATTAAATACAAAAAATCATTCAGAAACGTGAAGTGCTTTTCACTCCGTCACCTTATGCTATTCTAAGTCTTTTTGCATCTCAACTTTACAGGACAATGCAAAAGGCACCCGTTTCCGAGTGCCCAAAATAGGAGGTAACATGAAATATCCTGTATTCTCATAATTTTCACAATACTATAATACCACTTCCCAATAGGACATACTATGACATCTTTTCCGGAAAGGAAAAAGATTGTAATGCAGTCCCATGCAGTCTCGTCACATGCCGATATGTGTAATTCATCTCCACCGCAATCTGCTCCCATGCCTTTCCCATCAGATACCGCCGAATCAGCACTTCCTTCTCCGCCCCGTCCTGCATTTTATGTATCCTGTCATGGATTTCCTTGTATTGCCGTACCGCCATAGCCTGCTCATGCTCCAGTTGGCTGATGAGTGCATCCAGCCTCGCCACATATCCAGACAGGTCACTGTGTGCATTCCCCTGCGGCATCCCGTCATGGTTCACACTCGGAAACATCTGCTGACTGCGTAACGCGTCAATCTGTTCCTGCAACTGCCGTTCTCGCCGTATGCAGTCCCGATACCCGTTTAGGTATCGCTTCTTCTCCTCATTCTCCCTCACAATCGCCAAACTATCACCCCTCCAATCTATTCAGCCATCTTGCTTTCTTCCTCCGGATGATCTCGTATATCTCGGCGTTGTCCTCCGCGTCCAACAGCAGCCCCAGTACGTTGTAGACATCCGCTGCCTCCTCCACCAGATTCCGCCTTGCCTCGTCCGCCGTTACAGGCGTGGGGTTATTACACCCCAACGCCCTGCGCAGCTTTAACGCCGCCTGCGATAATTCCGCCGCTTCTTCTGCTAACTGACACAGCATTTCCGATTCCCCGATATGTTCCATGATTTTGGTTTCTGTTTCATTCATTTTGTCATTCCTCCTTCGGTTTCTCGCACCGCTCAAATTCGATAACCCAAACCCAAGGATTTGCGTCCCATCCGTAGCGGTCAAGGTCAGATTTCTTGATGGTACTGTTCCAGATTTCGGCAAAGCGTTCTATCGCTGTCCGCCGCATTTTTTCTTCCCAGCCGACGTTTTTACCATTCTTCTGGTTTGCGCCCTCTGCTTTAGCTCCATCCTCTGTAAGCTCCTTCAGCCGCTCCGCTCGTACATCCGTAACCTTCAGCCAGATACGTGCGGCTTCTTTTGGCATATGGATTGATGGTCTCCATGGCACATAATCGTGTTTCGCTCCATTTTCATCAACGTATGTATTGAACAGAGTTATATCTGTTGCCGCATAATAATATTTCCCTGTTTCTTCGACAGGTTGTTCATTACCATCTAATTCATATAAAAACTGCCATGTTTCCCGGACATACAGAATATCTCCCTTTTGATAGGGCAGCTTAAAAAACTTCTCTCCATATCCAACAGGAAACGTGCCTCTACATGATATGTACCCTTTTGGTGTAAACATGGTATACCCCCACATCGCATCATCAGGGATAGCACCTTTCACAATCCGCCGAGTGCAAGTCTTTTTCCCGTCTAAAATCGCCCGCACCATTTCGGTATTGAATAAGATTGGTTTAATCGCCATCCGCTTCACATCTCCTTTTCTTCATTGCCGCTTCCGCTTCCTCTCTTGTGAAATACAGGTTCTCATAGTCATACGGTTCCCATTCGTCAGCATACTTGACAGCTTTCATCGATACATCCTGCACCTTCCATTCGTTGATATAGAAATAGTGGTTTGGTACGGTTTCCTCAATGATTTCATACACCGTATCTCCAACCCTGCAGGGCAGCACCAACAGTCTCCCCTCAACATCCGCTTTCACCATTCGCAGAATGTTTTTATAAAACACCTTCTGTTCCGGACAGAAGTCCATGCTTGCCAGCTTCTTCGCCATTTCCAGCATCCGTTCTTTTGAAATCTCGATATTCATTTATACCTCTCCTATCTTCATCTGCTCCGCCACAGGCGTTTCCCATTCCACACCGATATAGTCCAGCACATGCCCCCAGCCGATATCGTACATCCAGAATTTCCATTCCTTCTCGTTCCGCTCCCGCAGGAGGTCGAATCTGTGCGGACGCTTTTCCATGTGTATCCCAAATCCACACATACTGCATCCTGTCCGCTGGGCCTTGGTGGTGTAGAGAGTGCCATCCTCTTTTCGTTCAATCGTGCCGTAAATCGCAGGCACAGGCACATCCAGTTCCAACGCCAGCTGTAAAATATCCTGTCTGTTGAAAATCGCAAACGGCGCAGAGCGAATCGTGCTTTTTCCAAAATAATTGCATCCGTTGATTTTCAGGCTCTTTGCCCTTCTTCCGCCTTCGGATGCCATCAGCCCCAGATAAGGCACACTGTTGTGCTGCTTCGCCCAATCGTCACAGGGCTTTTCCTTCAAATAATAGCAGCACTTCGCCGATACCTTGAAATCGGGCATCCCATAATCAACGCCCTCTGTCTCGTTCTCATATCCGCCGAATTTCTCCAACCACTTCTTCGACAGCTTCATGCGGGAATTCTTCTGGTATCCGCCGTAAGCCCCCGTTTCGCCCGTGATAATCGCGTGGCGCACTGTTTTGTTCTTCTCGGATGGGTTCTGCAAAAGCTCAATCTTCGATGCAATCTCCTTCGATAACACAGGAAAGCCGAACTCCTGAATGATTTTCGCCTTATTCCAGACCGTGCCGTCCGCCCGCTTCAACGGCTGAACCCGTTCAATCCCAAGCTGTCTATGTACTTCCTGTATACTCCTGTCCTCCAGATGGGACACGCTGATGCCTGGTACATAAATCCCGATACTCCGCAGGAACAGGAACAATGTAATGCTGTCCAATCCTCCGACCGATACATGGCAGTTCAGCCCTCTGGCGCAACACTCGTTGTAAAATTCCCATGCCCTGATGTAGGCGTAGTTCTTTTTAAACTCGTAGTCCATTTTCATTTTTACGTTGAAGTCCGCCATCTTCCGCTCCGCACCAATGGCTTCCATCCGCTCTAATACATTTTGCATTTCTATCTCTCCTTAAAACGGCAAATCATCATCTTCCACGCTTTCGTCGATGGGATAGAACCCAGGGCTATCCGCCAGTCCCATCTGCTTTGCAGGCTTATTCGATGCCGCTGCAGGTCTGCTCTGTTCCGCCGCCGGCTTGCTTCCGCCGTTTTTTTCACTGTCATGCTTTCCTTCAGCGAAATACTGTTCCTCCACAATCACATCCGTGCTCCAGCGTTTTTTGCCTTCGTTGTCATCCCAGCTACGCACCTGCAATCTACCGACAACAGAAACCATCTGCCCCTTTTTGAAATATTTCTCCGAAAACTCTCCCGTTTTGCCAAATGCCACGCAGTTGATGAAGTCCGCCTCAGGTTCTCCCTGCCGTTTGAAACGTCTATTCACCGCCAGCGTATATCTCGCTATGGCTAAGGGCTCCGTCCCCTGCGAATACCGCACCTCCGGCTCTCTTGCCAGCCGTCCCATCAGAATCACTTTATTCATACCTCAAACTCCTCTCTCGTCCTGTAGTTTCGCCCTTCTCCCCATCCGATTTTTAGCTTATATTTGCCGCACCGCTGATAAATTCTGCTGCCCATGGCTTCGTCAAGCT
>OJUG01002837.1_pt1 | contig 17038 bp, 18 predicted proteins | sample 1599841 | NCBI WGS metagenome assembly OJUG01 (sample SAMN04168659, study PRJEB22393) | human gut metagenome | biome: human gut microbiome; feature: stool | host: Homo sapiens | collected 2014-05-12 | reverse complement strand
CTTTGTATGTGAAAGCCGTACCAACGTATTAACGCAGAATCCCGAGTGTTTGTACGGACTGGGTCGCTATCTGCGTACCAACGAAACAGACAGTGCTGCCTTTTTTCAAAACATCTTGAAACAGTAATTTTTTGTTCCCTATCATAAAATGCGGCATATACTGTATCAAAGGAGGAGACGTTATGCCAAGAATTTTTTTAAGTCCGTCACTGCAACCGTACAATGAGTACTATGGCTCCGGAAACGAGCAGGAATACATGAACAAACTTGCCGATGCCATGATTCCCTACTTGCGTACCAACGGCATTCAATATACCAGAAATAAGATTGGTACCAATGTAGGGCAATCCATTCGGGATTCCAACGCAGGCTATTATGACCTGCATTTGGCCCTTCATTCCAATGCAGCGCCGGAATCCATGGCGGGAAAATTGCAGGGAACAGATGTATACTATTATGCCAACAGCCCGTTTGGCAGAAATGCGGCAGAGATTATCGCCGACAACTTTAAAGAGATTTATCCCAACCCCGATTTGGTCAAAGCGGTGCCTACCACTTCCTTGGCGGAAGTAACCAAAACCAATGCACCCGCTGTATTAATCGAAACCGCTTATCATGACAATCCGCAAGATGCTGAGTGGATTCGTACTCATATTCAGGAGATGGCAGCCAATTTGGTAAAATCATTAACGGATATTTTTGGAATACCGTTTATTTCCACTCCTGTACCAGAACGTACGGGTACTGTGACAACGCAAAGCACTCCGCTGAATATCCGCAGCAGACCGAATTTAAATGCGCCTATTATCGGCCAAATACCAAAAGGCGCCTCGGTGAAAGTATTGGGTCAGTGGGAAAACTGGTATGTTGTGGATTATCAGGGTACCGTAGGGTATTCCAGCAGCGATTATATTACGGTTTGAACATGAACAGAATTAACGTTTGAATTCTCATTGTCACCGTGTTTTATCTTATGACCACCTTACAACAAAACTAACATTGATTTGATTGTTGACAAGTATGTTTTAGTGTTTATAGGTTAGAAATTGCGAAACAATTTCTTTTATGTTATAACAACCTCAAAACAGCAACAAAATTTAAAATTTTGGCTGTTATGAGAACGTTTTAACGTTTATCTGTTAAAAATTGCTTCGCAATTTTTTCTATGTTATAATAAAAGCAACAATCATAAAGTGTGGTGACAATATGAAACCCTATTGCAGTGCAATTATTCCTGCGGCAGGAAATTCTACCAGAATGGCCATGGGGCAATCCAAACAATTTTTGCCCTTGCTTGGCAAGCCTGCCATTGTATATACATTACAGGCATTTGAACAGGCAAAATCCATTGATGAAATCATTCTTGTGTGCAGAGATGAAGACAAAGAACGGCTGCATACTTGCGTGCATATGGCCGGTATTACCAAACCTGTTGTATTTACGCTTGGAGGTACCAGCAGACAACAGTCTGTTTTCAGCGGCGTCCGTGCTTGTGCTTCTCAAACGGAATATATCATCATACACGACGGTGCAAGACCTCTCATTACATGGGATTTGATTGAAAAAGTAACGGCGGATGCTTTTACCTATGGTGCCGCTGCACTGGGGGTTCCCGTAAAAGACACCATAAAAGTCACAAATGCGCAAGGGTTTGCCACTGCCACACCTGACAGAAGTACACTGTGGGCAGTGCAGACCCCTCAAGTGTTTGAAAAGACAAGCTATTTATCCGCTGTGAAACAAGCGGTGCAACAAGGGGCAGACTATACGGATGATTGCCAGCTGATGGAACAGCTTGGCAAGCAGGTACATTTGTGCATGGGCAGTTACGAGAATATCAAGCTGACCACAAAAGAGGACCTCATCGTTGCGCAGGCAATTTTGAATCAACGCAGTACAGAAAGGAGTAACTCATGAGAATCGGACACGGATACGACGTACACAAGCTGGTGACGGGACGTAAATTGATTTTGGGCGGCGTTACCATACATCATGAAACGGGATTGCTTGGCCATTCGGATGCGGATGTATTGGCCCATGCGGTTTCGGACGCATTGTTGGGGGCTGCGGCGCTGGGTGACATTGGCGGATTTTTCCCTGACAATGACCCCAAATATCAAGATGCGGACAGCATAGAACTGCTCAGGCAGGTTTGTGTTGAATTATATGACAGAGGATATACCATTGAAAACATTGACGCTACTGTCATTGCGCAGGCGCCAAAGTTAAAACCGTATATCGAACAGATGCGCAAGAACTTGGCACAAGCCTGTGAAATCAATGTCAACCAAATCAGCGTAAAGGCCACAACGGAAGAACATCTTGGTTTTACGGGAAGAAAAGAAGGCATTGCCGTGCATGCAGTTTGTTTAATAACATAATCAAAACCTCTTTGTTTGGCATACTCTGTAATAAAAACAAAGAGGTGATTTTATATGGGCAAACCCCTTATCATGGTAAGCTCAATCACATATGCAATGAAAAGCAAAGAGATACTGAGCAGAAGAGGCTTCAAAGTTTATGTGGAGCGGGTACCTCACACAAGTGAAGCTGTGGGTTGCGGATATGGTGTATATGTGCCTCAAAGAACTGAGGAGGCACAGCAAATTTTACAAAGAAGCGGAATTCGAATTTTAGGAAGAATGGAACGGGCTGATTTGCGATGATTTATTTGGACAATTCAGCCACAACCTTTCCCAAACCCCCACAAGTTTCTATGGCAATGAGCAGGGCTATGACAAGATTCGGCGCCAATCCCGGCAGAAGTGGTCATGCAATGTCCATTGCGGCGGCAGAAGAAATTTTTAAATGCAGGGAAGCTGCAGCCTCGTTTTTCCATGCGGATGGTCCCGAATGCGTGGTATTTACGTTAAACTGTACCCAGGCCATCAATATGGTGTTAAAAGGCTATGTCAAACCGGGAGACCACATTGTAACCTCTTGTTTGGAGCACAATGCGGTTTCTCGTCCTTTGCAGACCATGGCAGACCGAATGCATGTAACCTTTACTGAGGTAACCGTTACCCCGGGTGACAACGATGCTACCGTAAATGCATTTCGTCAGGCGTTAAAACCAAATACGTCTTTGATTGTATGCACACACGCTTCCAACGTATGGGGCATTCGTCTGCCTGTGGAGCGAATTGCGTCTTTGGGAAGGGAATACGGCATTCCCATCTTGGTAGACGCAGCCCAAAGTGCAGGAGTACTTCCCATTGATTTGCAGGATTCCGGAATCGATTTTTTATGTACTGCCGGTCATAAAGGGTTGTACGGCCCTATGGGGACAGGTATTTTGATTGCCAAAAACGGTGAGCAGCTGCAAACCATCATTGAGGGAGGAACGGGAACGGAATCTGCTTTTTACCAGCAGCCCACAGCCATGCCGGAACATTTGGAAAGCGGTACGCCCAACCTTGCAGGCATTGCAGGCCTGAGGGCAGGTATTCAATTTGTACAGTCCAAAACTGTCAAAAGAATTTATCTGCATGAAATGAAATTGATTCAGACGCTGTATCATGGTTTAAAACAAATCAACGGTGTAAAACTATATACACAAGAACCTGACATGATGCATTATGCGCCTGTGCTTTCTTTTAATTTGGAAGGCAAACAAAGTGAATGGGTCGGTCAAAAATTAAACAGTATGGGAATCGCCGTCAGGGCAGGACTTCACTGTGCGCCTGCTGCTCACAGAACCATGGGCACTTTGGAGGGAGGCGCTGTACGGGTATCGCCTTCTGTTTTTACCAAAGAATATGAAATCAAACGGTTTTTACAATCTGTTTCTCATATGACAAAAAATCTTGAAATATAGTAGGAATCGCGTTTGATTTGTGTTAAAATAAAAATAAGACATTTTTTAAGACATTTTTTCAAACGAACACTTTTTTTCGTATCAAAAACGCTCAAAAAGGATGTTTGATATAGACGTAGGATCATCGTTAGGAAGGACGAAAACAGATGGACTTTTTAACAAATGCCTGGGATACGTTTTTGGGATTAATCAAATCGTTCCAGGTCACGGACGCTTTGGATATTATTTTGGTTTCTTTTATCCTTTACAATGCCATTAAATTGGTTCGTGAAACTCGTGCCGAACAGTTGATTAAAGGATTGTTGATTCTTTGCGTGGTCTGGGCTGCTGCGTTTTATTTGCAGCTGTACATGGTCAGCAATATATTAAGCTATATTTTCCAATTTGGTGTCATTGCAATCATTGTATTGTTCCAGCCTGAAATTCGGCGGGCGTTGGAACAGCTGGGACGAAAAGGAATCGGAACAAAATATTGGTCTTTGGGCAATTTTTCAAAAAACAGCGAAGAAACCGAAAAGCGGTACCGTACTTGCATTCAGGCAACGGTTGACGCGGTGGTGGAGCTGCAGCGGCTGAAAATGGGCGCGCTGATTGTATTTGAAATGCAGACAAAGCTTGGTGACATCATTGATTCGGGTACTGTCATCAATGCACAGCCTTCGGCACAAATCATAGGAAATATTTTCTTTAACAAAGCGCCTTTGCACGACGGGGCAATGGTAATCAGGGACGGCATGATATGTGCGGCAGGCTGTATTTTGCCTTTGACAAAAAGTGATAAAGTAAGCGTAAGCTTGGGAACCAGGCATCGCGCCGCTTTGGGCATGAGCGAAGTCTCCGACGCGATTGTGGTAGTCGTTTCGGAGGAAACGGGACAGATTTCTCTTGCAAGACAAGGTGTATTGGCACGTAACTTTACAAAAGATACTTTGAAAAGCGAGCTTGAGAAATTGATTTTGTCCCAATATGCCAATAAAAATACAGGAGAGACCAAATCGAAACGATTCCCCTCCATCAGAAAGGGGAAAAAGAAATGAGCAATCAACCGAAAACTCCCAAAAAGAAAAAGTCATTTGGTATTCCCAAATTATTTTACAACGACCGCTTTGTGTTGATTTTCTCCATTTTGGCAGCCATTGTGCTTTGGTTCATTATGGCTACCGTCAACACCAACGAACGGCCCAGAGTGATTTACGATGTACCCATTGAAGTCACTTTGCCTGACAGCGCCTTGGAACAAGGTTACAAAATTTACGGACAAAATGAAGTAAAAGCAAGAGTTTCCGTAAAAGGCAACAGCCTGACGGTCAATCAAATTAAAAACTCGGATATTCAAGTGGTCGCGCAGGAAGTTTCCTCCGTTTCGGGTGCCGGAGAATATACATTTAATTTGGTGGCGGTGAAAAAAGGTCAGCTGACCGATTATGAAGTGGTTTCCATTGACCCGGGTACTGTGGTGGTGGAAGTGGATAAATCCAAAGAAATGACGCTGCCTATTGAAAGTAAAATCAATTATACCACAGATGAAAATCACTATATTTCAGCGCCGGAACTGTCTACCTCTTCGGTAAAACTGTCCGGTCCGGAAACGGTACTGAATAAGGTTGTAAGAGCGGTTGTGGAATACGATGTAAAAGAATCCTTGCAGGAAACAAAAACATTTTCCACCAAAATTAATTTGTATGACAGTGAGGGCAACTTGATTGAAGATGACCGCATTACCATGTCTGCAGACAGAGTGGATGTGACACTGACCGTATTGAACAGAAAAGAATTGCCGATTACGTTTAAATATAAGAATCAGCCGTCCAATTTTGATTTGGATAAGAGTAAAATAAAAATTAATCCCGAAACACTGGACGTGGGGGCAACCGCTGATATGCTCAACAATTTGTCGGAAGTCAGTTTGGGTGAATTGGATTTAAGCAAATTAAGTCCTGACACCAACACGTTTGTCATGGATATTATGCTGCCCGACGGTGTCAGAAACCTGAGCAATGTAACAACGGCAACGGTTGAATTTGACTTATCGGATTTTGCGACCAAAACCATAGACATCAGTAATTTTAATGTGAAGAATTTAGATGCGTCCAAAAATGCAACGGTTACAACCAAATCGCTGAGTGTGACGATTGTAGCTCCCAAAAGCGTGATAGACCAAATTGAGGCAAACGATATTTCTGCCGATATTGACATGAGTACCATCAATGTAACGGGCAGTACGGAAGTGCCTGTGACCATTACGGTCAATTCCGCTTCGGGCAAAGCTTGGGCGTACGGTTCTTACAAAGTCAATATTAACGTGAGAAAAACTTAACGTACAGTCCATGACATATGGATTGCAGCAAAACCTTCTGTTTTGGGGAATGTTGGAATTTCCCTAAAGAGAAACGGAGATTGAACGCAAAAAGAAAAGACTCAACACGAAATACCACTTTCGTGTTGAGTCTTTTTTGATGTTCGGACATATTGATTTTTTGTAAGATGTATAGAGATAAGAAGTTTAGATGTCATGCGAAACCGTAAGACAGTATGATATGATTTGAATAAAATGTGATACTGTGCTAATATATATAAAAGAGGTCTGAGGGAGGCCGTCTTTTTCTTTTTACATTTATTATTATTTAAAGGGAGTTATTGCTGTGAACACGCCTTTTCGGCAATTTAAGGAGAATCATTTTTTATTTATCCGTATTTTGGCTTTTGGTATGACGCTGTTATGCGGATTCATTAATGCAACTATCTTTTTGAGATTTGATTTTGGAGGAACACACCAAACGGGAAATTTAAGTAAAATTGCGCTGTCTGTTTTATCGCTGGATTTTCATGCCTGCATCTCATTGATTGCCATTGTGCTTTCGTTTTTCTTTGGTTCTTTTATTGCGGGTTTTATCAATCATGAGGACTTTTTTGTTTTGAAAATATCCTTTGGATTTATTTTGTTGATATGCGGTTTGGGTTTGTGGATATTGGAAGTGCTTTTGCATGATTCACAGTATTTGAATTACTACTGCGCTTTTTTTGCCGGATTACAGAATGGATTTTTGACCCATAACAGATTAAAATTAAGAGCCAGTCACGTATCGGGCTGCTTTACAGATGCAGGTGTTTACTTTGGAAGGCTGTGCAGAAACCATAAAGAATATTTGGTCAAATTTATATTGAATGTTGTGAATATTATCATCTTTTTCTTGGGTGTGCTGTTGGGAGGCTACTTATTTTTACATGTTCGTGAACATGTTTATATGATTTTGTCATTGCTTTATGTAGGATTGTGTATTTACTACTTTGTCATTTCATTTTTGTTCTTCCATAAGCCCATTGATTTGGAAGTTACATAATTTCAAAATGAAATATCTTAAAAAATCTATTGCATTGGGCAAAAAAATGTGATATGATAATTGAGATATTTTATGGGGGTATAGCTCAGCTGGGAGAGCGCTTGAATGGCATTCAAGAGGTCAGCGGTTCGATCCCGCTTATCTCCACCAAAAAATCGCGCAGTTTAGCTGTTTTGGCTATTCTGCGCATTTTTTATTGGATGAAACCAAACAAGTTATTGCAAAAAGGTTTGTTGTGCCAAGTTATACTCTCAATATTCCCAAAGGATAAAAGAAAGTATGACGGAGCATGGAAACGAGAGCACTTAGAGAGATTCTTGTTTGGAGAAATCAGGACAAAATATTTTTACGGAAGAAACCGTCTTTTAACCTCTCTCGGGAAATGGGAAAGGCTGCCTGATTGGTGTGGAATTGGTAAAGCGGAATGTTTCCTCTCTCGGAACATGGAATGGCGGAAGGAATGGAAATCGTTGAGACTGCATCGGTATTGACTGAAAGCACCGTTTGAACGTTTGCTGTCCCGAACAGATGGATACTTTGCCTTTTTGTTTTGCGTTGTTTCTCTTTGTAACCATCTTACGTTTTATGTGTGTTATCATGATGTTCCGTATTTGGGGAAGTGCTCGAACGCATCATTTAAATTTTTTGTGATTTTATGTTCCAACGGTTATCGTTCTTTTTGTGCGGCTTCTCAATTTGCTCGTTCTGTTTCGGCAAATATCTCGACCTATGTAAAAATCAATCGCGAAAGGAGGTCAATTGTTTATGAAAATCATAATTTCTCCCGCAAAGAAAATGAACCAAGACGCAGATAGCTTTGATTGTCATGGATTGCCGCAGTTGCTGCCTCAAACCCAACGGCTTCATCAACAGTTGTGCAGTATGTCTTACACAGATTTAAAACGTTTATGGTGCTGTAATGACCAAATTGCAACACTCAATTACGAACGATTGCAAAAGATGGATTTGCACCGCAATCTGACACCTGCCGTTATGTCCTACGAAGGGATTCAGTACCGCTATTTGGCGCCCAGTGTGCTTACGGATAAAGCGCTTGCTTATCTGGAGCAAAATCTTCGTATATTATCGGGCTTTTACGGTATCCTGCGTCCGTTTGACGGCGTGACACCGTATCGGCTGGAGATGCAGGCAAAGTTATCTGTTGATGGCTGTCGCAATCTCTATGAATTTTGGGGAGATACGATTGCACAATCTCTCTTTTCCGAAACCGATACGATTGTGAATTTGGCATCGAAAGAATACAGTCGATGCATTTCCAACTATCTGCCGAAGCACATCAAATTTCTAACCTGTATTTTCGGCGAGCTGCAAGAGGATAAAGTGGTTGAAAAAGGCACAAAATGTAAAATGATGCGCGGCGAAATGGTACGGTACATGGCTGAAAAACAGATAAAGCATTTCAAAGAGTTACAAGCGTTTGAACGGCTGGGCTATCGCTTTTCTCCGCAGCGGTCGGATGAGACAACCTATGTTTTTTTGAAGCATAACCAAACCGACGATGTTTGAACCATAGGAATCTGCTCTCCCGAACATCAGAGGTATCGCGCCGAATGCAATTCCTTTCAACGAGGGCCGTCATCGTGAACGGGGGAGATACCTGTCCCGAACCACCCCAAAACATCCCCAAAGGGGCAAAAAAAGGTATCGAAGGCGAGAAAAGAAAAAAGAAAAGAGAAAAGGCACAGTGACCCGAAAGGGTCTTTTTTTATTGCAAACACGGGGAAAACCACTCCCCGTGTTGTCGGACGGACACTCAAAATCAGCGTGGAAAGGGGGAAGCTATGGCGGAAAAGAAATATTATTGGCTCAAATTGACGGAGACATTTTTTGAAGATGACACCGTTTTATATATGGAATCTCAAACCAACAGGGAAAAGTACAGCAATTTCTATTAAAATTATGTTTGAAATCCCTGCGTACCAACGGCAGACTGATTCGTCTTGTGGGAGAAACGCTCATTCCTCATGACGCGGATTCTCTTGCAAGACTGACCGGCTGTGACATAGACACAGTTCGGGCTGCAATGCAGCTGTTTCAATCCATTGGAATCGTGCAGATTTCTCAAATCGGAGAAATCTATCTGCCGCAGGTGCAGGAGATGGTGGGCAGTGAAACGGATAAAGCAAAAATGATGCGCAAATTGCGGGCGGAACGGGCCAATCAATTGCATTCGGGTAAGATTCCGCAGAATGATGCACCGCAGACCGGTGTTTCACAAAACGATGTTCCGCAGAACAATGTTCCGGGGGTGTTATACAACCGTTACACAGAGAAAAGAGAAAACAGTACAGAGATGACAGACAAGAAAAAGAACAACAAACGCACGCGAGGCGAATCGTTTGTTCCTCCCACGGAAGAAGAGGTAAAAGCATACTGCAAAGAAAGAAACAATACGGTCAATGCTGCGCATTTTATGGATTACTATTGTTCCAACGGCTGGAAAGTGGGCCGCAATGAGATGAAAGACTGGAAAGCGGCAGTGAGAATATGGGAAAGGAGGAGTTGGAATGGATTACAAAACACAGATATTGAACATGGTGCCCGACCAAGTGAAGCAGAAACTGAAGAATATGGTACTGTCCTGTGACGACCCGCAGCAAAGAGACTGTAACAATCTCAATGCGCTGGAAGGAGATTTAAAGGGATATGACTGCCGTTTGTGCAAAAACAAAGGAGTCAGGTATGTGGTAAAAGAGGGATATTTGGTGGCGCAGGAATGCGAATGTATGCCTGCGCGGGAGACCCTTGCCCGCATACGCAAAAGCGGATTGGAAAGCGTTTTGCGCACCAATACCTTTGAACGATATTTGGCAAAGGAGCCGTGGCAGGTGAGAATCAAACAGGAGGCGCTGCGGTATTTATCCGACCATAACGGCAGGTGGTTCTTTATCGGCGGTCAGGCAGGTGCGGGAAAAACGCATATCTGTACGGCGTTGGTGGGACAGCTCATCCAAAAAGGATACGACGCAAAGTACATGCTTTGGAAGGATGAATCCGCAAAGCTCAAACGTATCATGCATGAGAGCGCCCAATATGAGCGTTTATTGCAGGAGCTCAAGTCTGTTCCCGTGCTGTACATTGACGACTTTTTCAAAACTTCCGTCAACAACGAAGGTAATAAGACGCCGCCCACACAGGGGGACATCAATGTGGCCTTTGAGATTCTCAACTACAGGTACAATCAAGACAGAATCACCATCATTTCTTCCGAGATGACCATAAAGGAAATCATTGCCTGCGATGAGGCGGTAGGAAGCAGAATTTTTCAAAAGACGCATCCTTATTCTCTCAATTTATCCAAGGATAAAGCGAAAAATCAACGGTTAAAACAATACCAACCGCAGTAACCGCAAGCAGGTTTGCAGTGCAGAACACTTTGTTTGGTAAACGATTTTTCAAACGCAATCGCTTGTTCCTGCTTGGTCATGGAATCAAAAACCATTAAAGTGTGTGAAAGTAAAACACAAATTTAAAGCATTCTCCCGATATGTGATATGATGTGATGTATCATAATTAAGGGGAGAAAAGTTATGAAAAAAGTATGTTTCGTATTAGCGGCCTGTGTTGTGGTATCTGCCGCTTTGGTGGGCTGCGGAAGCAGTTCCTCTGCGGAAAGTAACGGTTCCGCAGCGACAAGCACCGCGGCGATAAGCAGCAGTGTGGAAGAAGTAAGTACCGTTGCAATTGGTGAAACAGCAACCATTGGAGGTTGGGAGATTACAGTAACCTCTGTAGAATATGCTCCTGAACTGAAAGCGGTATCATCGTCTCCAATGGGGAGCGATACCATTTCCGCAAGTGACGGAAATCAATTTGTTATTGTAAATGTTCAGATTAAAAATATAAACAGCAGTTCCCAAATATTCCTGCCTGATACTCCGATTTCCGGATATACACAAGAAACCTTAATTTATGATGGAACATATGAATATAGAGGACGTTCCACGACTTCATCACTGAATATATTCAATAGCGTAATACACAAAGTGGTATCTCCTTTGGAAACCAAAACAGGATACATTGCATTTGATGTTCCAAATGAAGTAGCGGAATCGGAAAAACCATTGCAGCTGAGAATAGAGGAGGAAAAGGATTACAAGACATTGGGTTCTGTTCTATTTTCTCTCAGATAATTTTTAAAAATATTTATCAATCTATGAAGCCGTATTTACGACAGGATACGCGCTAAAATTGAAACCAATCAATATATGCAGAATTCCTTACCATGCTGATATGGAAAAAAACGAGATATGTGAAATAAAAACACAAATTTGGAGTATTTTCCCCAATATGTGATATGATGTGATTCATCATGATAAAGGGGAGAAAAGTTATGAAAAAAGTATTTTTAGTGTTAGCGGCTTGTACTGTGGTATCTGCTGCTTTGGTGGGCTGCGGAAGCAGTTCCTCTATGGAAGGAAGCGGTTCCGCAGCGACAAGCACCGCGGCGGTACAGAATAAAGGAGATATCGGGCCGTATCACTTTGAAATCAGTGATACGGCAAGAACCGAAGAAATCACAGAAGGCACTGCTCTGATTATAAAATACACGATTACCAATAATAGTGATGAAACCATTACTCCCGGTAGTGTAACCCGCCTCAAAGTATTCCAAAATGGAGTTTCGTTGAGTGGTGTTACCATTATAGGTGCCGAAAACGGAGACCTTATGGATAATGAATATAAATCCATTCAACCGGGCGCTTCCATTGAAGTAGAAGAGGCGTTTACGCTGGACGATACCACAATACCAATTCAGGTTTCTGCGGAAATGCAAGCGGTGCAGCCTAATTCCATTAAACTCATAGACGGAACATTGAAAGCAAATATTTCTGTCTCTGAATAAGATAGGTCTGTTTATACCGTATCGTTTTGGCAAACCTATTTTGCATATGCAGACTGATACACGGCAGAAACTGTTTTATAAAAAATCTTTTCTAAAAAAGCGTTTACAGAAATGTAAGCGCTTTTTTATACCCTTTTTTCAGAAAGGAGGTATCTTCATAGATATCATACAAACATCTATAAATAAAGGATAATGTCACAAATTCTTTGCTTAATATGCAAAAGGCAATTGAAAATGTCAACGCAGGGTTTGAACGCATGCCGAAAATTTGAAGCAAAGCCGTGAATATCGCCGCGATACAGCAGGCAACAGGACAAATGAATCAAATGTCTGCGGTAATGAATAAAGCAAGACATGATATTACACAAACAACCAAGTATGGTATCTTCAATTGCCAACTTACAAAATTTGAAAAAAGTTTTGGATTTATCCAATACCATTGTAAAACAAAAGCGCATCTTGATTTCATGAATGGCGGTATGCAGACCATAGATGGGCTGCAAAAGAAAGTTATGAATTCGGTCAACCGTTCCTGTTTACCCTATCAGACAACTGCCGATACGGCTTTTCAAATGAGTTTTATGGCAGGAGATAAATTCAGCAGCAAGGATGAATTCATACAATTTACAGAACTTCTCAATAAACAAATCTGCTGCTGTAACAGATAAACGGTTCTCTTGTTTGTCAGCGCTGTTATTTGCAGCGGTTGGATATCGTTTGTCATTCCCGGGTGGAAGAGACAAATGTTTTCTTTGATTCTGTTCTCAAACGGTTGTAATGATCGGTTTCTGTCTGTCGGCAGGTGTGAACGCAGTCATTTACGCAAAGTGATGAATCATATGCACATTTTCTTACATTCACATCCATGGATGATGAGCCGATGAAACATCATGGAAATGCAGCGAAAAATCATATTGAAAAACAAAATCAGATATGATACTATGAAAACACATTAAAGAAGTTGTTCCCAAATGAGCGAGAAAGAAGTATTACAGGAATTACTGAAAACAGTGCAAGGCATGCAGAACGGCATGCAGGAAATGCAAACCAATATGCAAGAAATGCAGACCAACATGCAACAGATGCAAACTAACATGTGGGTAATGCAGAAAGATATATCCGAAATCAAGGATAAAACCCAAAACATTGAAAATAGAGTAGAAAACATCGAGAGCAAAGTAGAGAACATCGAGAACAGGGTAGAAAATATTGAGAACAGAGTAGAGAACATCGAGAACAGAGTACAAAATATTGAGGAAAGAACGTTAAAGTTGGAGATTACACAGGAAAATGTTACAAACAAGCATATTGCTTTGTTAATGGAAGGACAACAGCTGAATGCGGAAAAATTGAAAGCGGTTGACCAAAAGTTGGAAAAGCTGGACAACATTGAAGCGGGCATGGTAGCTTTGGAAGCCATTACTATGCAAAATACCATTAAAATCAAAGAAAAAATCGGATAACAAATCCCCTTGCCTGCTTTGTGGGCAGGGGGATTTTTCATTGCAACAAATCATTGCACCAAGGAACAAAACTGCAAATCATTCATTTTTGTTATCATGAACTCCAAAGAATCAAAGAATCATCTGCTTCTTTTCCTGACTGAAACAGAAAAACCGCATCAATAGCTGCTTGCAACTATCGGTGCGGTTTCCTATTTTTATAACGTTCGATGTTCCGTTAAAAATCAATATGCTTGACATAGGGTGTGGTTTGATAAATCTTCATAATATCGGAGGAAGAATAAGAATTTGGTACCAAAATCGTCAATTTTACATCGGATTCTTCACATTCGGCGTCAGTCTTATGGGCTTCAATATCCATAATTTTTACCCGTTTATCCGGGAAGAGGGTATGAATCAATTCCAGCGGATCTTGGTTTGCTTTTACGGACAATGTGACATGGATGGAAACAAACGGTTTTAATACCCTGTTATTGCGGTGCAGCAACAGTTGAAGAATCACCAATAAAACTGTTGTAACAATACCGATGATGTACATTCCGCTTCCGATTGCCATGCCGATTCCAACCGTTGCCCAAATACCTGCTGCTGTGGTAACGCCTGAAATGGTTTGGTTGCGGACAAAGATAACGCCTGCGCCGATAAAGCCGACTGCCGTTACAATGCCTGCCGCAATACGGGAAGGGTCCAGTCCAATGTTGCTTGACTGCAGGACGTCTCCAAATCCGTATTTTGAAATAATCATCATGAGTGCAGAGCCCAAAGAGACAATAATATGTGTGCGGATACCCGCGGTTTTCAGCCGTGTTTCCCGTTCAAAACCAATGCCGGCACCGCAAATAATAGACAACACGATTCTTAATAAAAATTCCAGTTCCGTTTCTACGGAAAAAATCATATGTATACACCTTCTTTTTCGTTTTTACATTATACTACATTTTTTGCGGATATGCCAATATTTTTATGTGGGAAGTCAAAAATATGATATGTCTAAATTTGGAGAGAACAGTACCCGAACAATTGTGATAATTATCACAAAGTTTGACTTATTTTTGTCAAATACTGTAAACAGAAACCATTTGCAATATTTTGGAATACACTGGAAGAATATCACTGATGTTATGCATGTTGTATAAAAAATAACAAACTTTGTCTATTTTTTATTTATGATTGACAATTTGTATTCCTGTGATATACTCGAATTAAGAAATACAGCAGTATTGTTGTTTGCCATACAGTTGATTCAATTTTAGACATTGTTTAAAAAACTATGGTTAGCTTGTATGGTACAAAGGGAAAATTCCCAAACACCATGTGCTTATGGTGAAATAATCGGAAGAAAAGAGGAGTTATCATGAAAAAAACACACAGACCACTTACGATGAAACGCTATATCCTATCAAAATGCATCATTGGAAACGGTATCATTAACGGCGCAATCAATGCGGGAATTTTCTACTTGCTGAATATGAAACACGAAGGTGCATTTTTCTCAAGTTCCTTATATTTTGATTTTGCATTGACTACCTTTATTTTGGTGCTGTGCATGGCTGCCATTGCATATCCCACCATTGCAAAAGCTGTGAAAAAAGGAAATGCTCCCGCACTGTCTTGTAACGGATTCCATCACAGCATAGGCAGGGTCCTCCCAAAAAATAAATGGGTCTTGCTGACCGTTGTAACTTTGGCTTTGACATGCATTGTTCCTGCGTTTTTTGTGGGATTGGTTTCGGGAATCGGTTTCACGCCAATGAGTTTTACAGGTGCCATTATCCTAAAAGGTATTGTATGCGCGGTGGTAGGCGGTTTGTCCACCTATCTGTTTACAGTGGCCAGATTGTACAGCACAACTGCATGTGTGTTGCCCAAAGGTCAGCTTGCGGCTGAATAATGCTCATAAAGAAACACAGACCTTGTTTTGAAAGCAAGGTCTGTTTGCTTTTTACCATACAACATCAAACCATATCAATATGATATTATCTGGTGATAAAGGATAAAATATGGTATACTAAACAGAAAAGACTGCGTATAAAGGAATGGTGAAATGTTCCGTTTTCTTCCATATTTAAAAAAGTATCGTATTTATGTGATACTGGGACCCATTTTTAAACTGATAGAAGCTGTGTTTGAATTGATTGTTCCCATTGTCACCTCCTTAATCATAGATAAAGGCGTACGGCAGGGCGATTTAACGTATGTCTGGCATATGGGCGGCGTATTAATCGGCTTGGGTGCGGTTGGTCTGGGCAGCGCACTGATTTGTCAAAAATTCGCCTCCATCGCTTCGTTGGGCTTTGGTACTGCAGTGCGAAATCAAATGTATGAAAAAATCAATACCTTTTCCCATGCGGAAATTGACCGCTTTGGTACACCGTCTTTAATTACACGCATTACCAATGATGTCAACCAGTTACAACAGGCGGTGGCGCTGCTCATTCGTTTGGTCATCAGAGCGCCGTTTTTGGCAATCGGCGCTGTCATTGCCGCCATGTTAATCGACTGGAAATTGGGGCTGATTTTGTTGGTGGCAACACCTGTCATTGCGCTGATTTTGTACATGGTCATGTCCCGTTCCGTACCGTTTTATAAAAAAGCGCAAAAAAAGCTGGACCGAATTTCTTTGGTATCCAGGGAAGGACTGTCAGGCGTTCGTGTCATTCGTGCTTTTTCCAAGCAGGAAGAGGAACAACAACGGTTTGAACAAGCAGCTTCGGAGCAAACGGAAACGGCAATCGGTGTGGGTAAATTAACGGCACTGCTCAATCCGTTGACATATGCCGTTATGAATCTGGCTGTTGTGGCCATTTTATGGTTTGGCGGATACCGCGTAGACAGCGGCGGCGTCAGTCAGGGCAATGTCATAGCCCTTGTGAACTATATGACGCAAACATTGCTTGCACTCATCGTGGTTGCAAACTTGGTGGTTACTTTTACAAAAGCGGCGGCCTCCGCTTCCAGAGTCAACGAGATTTTGGATACCCAACCTGCGGTGACGGAGCAAACCACACAAAAAATAGAAGTAAAAACAGACGGCAAAACGCCGAAAATTTTGTTTGACCATGTATCATTTGCCTACGATATGCAGGCGCATCAAAGCGCATTGTACGACTTGTCCGCAGCAATTTATGAGGGAGAAACGGTGGGAATCATCGGCGGTACGGGTTCGGGAAAATCCACCGTTGCTGCTTTAATTCCACGCTTTTACGACCCAACCCGGGGTACGATTTACATGGACGGTATTGATATCAAACAATACTCCTTTGAACAATTAAGAGAGCAAATCGGCGTAGTGCCGCAGCGTGCCGTTTTGTTTACGGGAACCATTGAAAGCAATTTAAAATGGGGAAACGAACATGCTACCAAAGAGCAAATGGAACAGGCGCTGCACATTGCACAGGCGGAGGAATTTGTCAGCAGGCTGCCAAAAGGTTTGCAAACAGAAGTAAGTCAAGGCGGCGCCAATTTTTCCGGCGGACAAAGACAGCGTCTGACCATTGCCCGCGCATTGGTGGGACAGCCGAAAATTTTGATTTTGGACGACAGCGCCAGT
>OJUG01002814.1_pt1 | contig 17214 bp, 14 predicted proteins | sample 1599841 | NCBI WGS metagenome assembly OJUG01 (sample SAMN04168659, study PRJEB22393) | human gut metagenome | biome: human gut microbiome; feature: stool | host: Homo sapiens | collected 2014-05-12 | reverse complement strand
TATCGCAGTACCAAATGATACCACAAACGAAGCAAGAGCACTTCTTCTTCTCCAGGATAACGGAATCATCACTCTGAAAGATGGTGCAGGATTAAATGCAACTGTTAAGGATATTGCAGAGAATCCTCACAATGTAGAGATCGTAGAGCTGGAAGCAGCACAGGTAGCACGTGTTACAGGCGAGACAGCTTATGTGGTATTAAACGGAAACTATGCTCTGGAAGCAGGATTCTCAGTAGGAAAAGATGCACTTGCATATGAGAAATCTGACTCTGAAGCAGCGAAAACCTATGTAAATGTGATCGCAGTCAAAGAAGGCAACGAAAACAGCGATAAGATCAAAGCTCTGGTTGACGTACTGAAATCCGATGAGATCAAAGACTTCATCAACGAGAAATATGACGGTGCAGTAATTCCTTTCGATGACAGTGCAGACACTGAAAAAGCTGATGCAGAAGAAACAGACAGCAAGGATACAGATAGCAAGGACGAAGCAAAAGAGGATACTGCAGAAGAAAATGCAGAAACAACTGAAGCAGCAGAAGATGCTGAATAATAACAGATAATAATGACAGATAATAGGAGATTCCTTTTTCAGGTAAAACTGGAGAAGGAATCTTTTTTTGAATAAACTGCGAAGCAGTTATTCGGTTATGAGCAGGTAATTATAGATGCAGCAGTGAAGAGTCTGGAGTGTAAGGAACTGGTTGCCGCTTTGGGTGGCAGACTGACCATATCAGAGTATCTGAAATTTGATAAAGCATTCCTTGAGCCGGAGGGAATGGTGATTTACGGACAGTCGGGTGCCGATTTATTTTGGCAGCAATATAGATTCAGGAAAAGTGACTTATGAAGGAAAAGAATATTCAAGGCGTATTCAGCTTAGAAAATTTGATGAAAAGGCAGCTCGCAGCACTGGTGCATTGTGTGCGAAGGACTGCTTTGATGAGATTTACAGATATGACTGGTACGATGACGAAACGGATAACTGGTGGAATTATCAATGCCAGTATAATACTGAAGAAATATGCATTGCCACAATAGGAAGCGCAGTAGATACGGAAAAATAAAGAAAGAACTGTTAGTTATCCTGAGCCTTAAAGATGACAAGGGAGAACAGAGATATTGTCAGGTTGCACCACGTTGTCTGTATCTGGATGATTATAAAAATCTTATAGATGGAATTGATGGAAATAAGAGACTTGCATTTGTCTTGTGCTTTTTGAGTTTTTTTGTGTCAGAAATGCTTTAAAATGTACGAATAATTAAAAAAATAAAAAAAATTAAAAAAGTTTCAAAAAAGGTGTTGACATCTGACAAAATCCATTATATAATAGCAAAGCAAGTTACGGAACGGACAACAAATAAGCCACCTGTAACAAGCACAATATGGAATCTTAGCTCAGCTGGGAGAGCATCTGCCTTACAAGCAGAGGGTCATAGGTTCGAGCCCTATAGGTTCCATATCTTAAAAGAAAATGGCGAGATAGCTCAGTTGGCTAGAGCACACGGTTCATACCCGTGGTGTCGAGGGTTCGAATCCCCCTCTCGCTATTTAACAAAAGGTCTGAAGATTCAATTTTATTGGGTTTTCGGACTTTTTTTGTTATAAAATTCCGGCTGCCTGTGGTAAGACCATATGTGAAAAGTTAAGATTGACATTTTACATCGTTTTTTTTATCATAGTAAAAGAATAGACATAACGAATCATTTCGGGAAATGAGGATTGTATAATGAAAAAAAGAATGCTTTTTGTTTTCAACCCCAAAGCAGGAAAAGGAAGAATCAAGATGCATCTGCTGGACATTGTGGATATCTTTAATAAAGGTGGGTACGAAGTGATCATCCGTGCCACGCAGGGACCGAAGGATGCTTATGAACAGGTGAAGGAATATGCAGATCAGGTAGATCTGATCGCCTGCAGTGGAGGTGACGGTACACTGGATGAGGTGGTTACCGGAATCGTGGAAGTGGGCAGCCAGACACCGATCGGGTATATCCCTGCAGGAAGCACCAATGATTTTGCCAACAGTCTGTTTATGCCGAAGAGTATGACTGCAGCTGCCTCCATGATCATGGAGGAGCAGATCTATCACTGTGACATCGGTAAATTTAATAACCAGACATTTGCCTATGTGGCTGCGTTTGGACTGTTTACCAATGTTTCCTATGAGACAGACCAGGATCTGAAAAATATCCTGGGACATGTTGCCTATGTGCTGGAAGGGATGAAGCAGCTTTTTGAGGTGAAATCCTATCATCTGAAGGTAACCTCCGATGAGCTGACTGTGGAGAATGATTTTATCTACGGTATGATCAGCAATTCCAGATCTGTAGGCGGATTTAAGAATCTTACCGGAAAAAACGTGGATATGAATGACGGACTGTTTGAGGTGACACTGATCACCAATCCGAAGAATCCGCTGGAGCTTCAGGAGATCATGACTGCGCTTCTTACTGCAGAGGATAATACAGATCTGATCTATTCTTTTAAGTCTGCGCATGTTGTGATAGAGTCAGAGGAGGCTGTTCCGTGGACGCTGGATGGAGAGTTCGGTGGAGATCAGACCCGTGTGGAGATCGATAATCTTCATGAGGCCATGAACCTTTATCTTACCAGCAGTAAGAAACAGAAAAAAAGCCGGTTGAACCAGAAAATGCAGGAGATCAAGGAGATTACCCAGAAGAGCGAAGAATGATCCGAGTATCCGAAGACAAGGTGATCATACAGAGGTGAAAATGTCTTTCCTCATAAGAAAGACTGGATATACAGGAACGAAAAGGAGGAAGAAATGGGAGATTATATCAACGTAAAGGAAATCTTTGGCTGCGATGTATTTAACGATTCTGTTATGCAGGACCGTTTGCCGAAGAAGGTATACCGCGAACTGAAAAAGACAATAGAAGAGGGTAAGGAGCTGTCCATGGAGATCGCTGATGTGGTTGCACATGAGATGAAGGAATGGGCTATTGAGAAAGGTGCTACTCATTATTGTCACTGGTTTCAGCCGCTGACAGGTGTTACTGCCGAGAAACATGACGCATTTGTCACAGCGCCAAGAGAGGACGGCAAGGTACTCTTAAGCTTTTCTGGCAAGGAGCTGATCAAGGGTGAGCCGGATGCATCCTCATTTCCATCCGGAGGACTTCGTGCAACATTCGAGGCAAGAGGCTATACAACATGGGATTGTACATCACCTGCCTTTGTACGTCATGACGCAGCCGGCGGGATCTTATGTATCCCCACAGCATTCTGCTCCTACACAGGAGAGGCGCTTGACCAGAAAACACCGCTTCTTCGTTCCATGGAAGCGGTCAATACACAGGCGCTTCGACTTCTTCGCCTTTTCGGAAATACAACATCAAAAAAAGTAACTCCTTCCGTTGGAGCTGAGCAGGAGTATTTCCTGGTTGATAAGGAGAAATGGCTCCAGAGAAAAGATCTGATCTATACAGGAAGAACTCTTTTCGGTGCTATGCCGCCGAAGGGACAGGAGATGGATGACCATTATTTCGGAACCATCCGTCAGAGAATCTCCGCATACATGAAGGAAGTCAACGAGGAGTGCTGGAAGCTGGGCGTAACAGCAAAGACACAGCACAATGAGGTTGCACCTGCACAGCATGAGCTGGCACCGATCTACGCACCGGTAAATATTGCAGCAGATCACAACCAGATCATGATGCGTATCCTCAAAAAAGTTGCAAGCCGCCATGGTATGCGCTGCCTGCTTCATGAGAAACCGTTTGCAGGAGTTAACGGTTCCGGTAAGCACAACAACTGGTCCCTGACGACGGATGACGGGATCAACCTTCTTGAGCCGGGAAAAACTCCTCATGAGAATATCCAGTTCCTTCTTGTTCTCACCTGTATCCTGAAAGCCGTTGATGAGCATGCAGATCTTCTGAGAGAGTCTGCAGCAGACGTTGGAAACGATGAACGTCTCGGAGGAAACGAGGCACCGCCGGCAGTTATCTCCGTATTCCTTGGTGAGCAGCTTCAGGATGTTCTGGAGCAGCTGATCAGCACAGGTACCGCCACACACAGTAAGACCGGCGAGATCCTGGATACCGGTGTTAAGACACTTCCGGATTTCATGAAGGATGCTACAGACCGAAACAGAACATCACCATTTGCGTTCACAGGAAACAAATTTGAGTTCCGTATGGTTGGTTCCCGTGATTCCATTTCCGAGTGCAACGTAGTTCTGAACACGATTGCAGCAGAAGTATTCCGCGATGCATGCGACCGTCTGGAAGCAGCAGACGATTTTGATACTGCAGTACATGACCTGATCAAGGAGTATGCGATCCAGCATCAGCGTATTGTATTCAACGGAAACGGATATGCACCAGAGTGGGAGGCAGAGGCAAAGAGACGTGGACTTCCGATCCTTCCGTCTATGGTAGATGCCATTCCTGCGCTGACTACAGATAAGGCTGTGAAGCTTTTTGAATCCTTTAATGTATTTACAAGAGCAGAGCTTGAGTCCAGAGCAGAGATCCAGTATGAAGGCTATGCAAAGGCTATCAACATTGAGGCCAAGACCATGGTGGATGTAGCTACCAAGCAGATCATCCCGGCAGTGATCCGTTATACAACGGTTCTTGCAGAGTCCATCAATTCTGTGAAGGCAGTGAGCGCAGCGCTTGATGTCAGTGTACAGACAAGTCTTCTGGAAAAAACCTCCGCACTTCTTGCTGAGACCAAGACAGCTATGGATAAGCTTTCCGGACTGATCGCTGAGTCGGAATCCCATGAAGAGGGACGTGACCGTGCTGTATTCTTCCGAGAGAGCGTGGTACCGGCAATGCAGGCTTTAAGAAAACCTGTAGACGAGCTTGAGATGATCGTAGATAAAGATATGTGGCCGATGCCATCCTACGGTGATCTGATCTTTGAGGTATGATCGGTTAAATAAAATACAGGAAATAAGAGATGTTCCCTGGGTGCAGCGGCATCTTTGAAATCAAATGACGGGACAGATGTAAGATCTGTCCCGTTTTTTACCTGGCGGAGAAAAAATCTGTAAGCGGTTATCCGTCATAGGATCATATAATAACTGCGGATGAGGATATCTGCGGTATTCAATCAGATTCAGGAGTAAGTATATATGATAGAATTAGAATTTTTAAAAGAACAGAACGTTTCCGAAAGCCTGATCCACGGTATCGAGGAGTTTCGAAAAAATTATAACGTTGATGAGGGGGCTGCAGCCAGAGTTACCAGACCGTCCATACCGTTCTACGGAAAAGAAATCCTGGAAATGGCCATTGCAGGACTTCTGGAAGGAGAAAATCTTCTTCTTGCAGGCCCAAAGGCCACGGGAAAAAATATCCTGGCAGAAAATCTGGCATATGCTTTTGGCCGTCCGGTTTATAATGTATCTTTCCATGTCAATACAAACAGTGGAGACCTGATCGGAACGGATACCTTTGTAAACAATGAAGTCTGCCTCCGAAAGGGCAGCATCTATCAGTGTGCCGAGTATGGTGGCTTCGGTATTCTGGATGAGATCAATATGGCAAAGAACGATGCGGTCTCTGTCCTTCATGCAACTCTGGACTATCGCCGCTCCATTGATGTTCCGGGCTATGACCGGATCGACCTTCATCCTGCGGCACGTTTTATCGGAACCATGAACTACGGATATGCAGGAACAAAGGAGCTGAACGAAGCTCTGGTTTCCCGTTTCCTGGTGATCGATATGCCAGCGCAGACAGAAGAAACCCTGGGATTTATTTTCCGCAAAATGTTCCCGGAGGCAAAGGAAAAGGCAGTGGAACAGTTTATCGGTGTATTTATGGATCTTCAGAAGAAATCCGTAAACAGTGAGATCTCCACAAAAGCGCTGGATCTTCGAGGACTTCTGGCTGCCATGAAGATTGTTCGTGCAGGACTTTCTCCCCTGGCAGCAGTGCAGATGGGAGTGGTGAACAAAACCTTCGATATTTTTGAAAAGGAGATCGTGGACGATGTAGTCCGTACAAGGATCCCGGAAGAGTGGACAAAGGACGATGTCTATGCATAAAGATCTGACAGAAGAACTTTCTATAGAAGATTACAAGATGGAGCTGGAAAACCGGATCCGTAATCTCCTCTGGACGGTAAGCGGCGACTATACACTGGATGTGAAGCCGGATGTATCGCTGTTTCTCCGCTCAAAAGAGATCGCTCTTTACGATGGGATCAAACAGGGGGCTTTTGCCAGATATTTTGACAAAAATCTGCTTGGCCTTTATCTTGTAAAAAAAATCTATCTGGATGCCTCTGAGACGGAGCTGACCGGGCTGACACAGCTCTGTATCGAAGCGGCAGTGGGAGAGCGGATCTGTGAAGAGCGCCCCGGGGTTCGCCGCATGAGAAAAAAAGCTCTGGAAGATATCCTGGATCAGGAATATGAAACCCTGCCTTCCTACGATAAGCTGTTAGACAGGCTGAAAATTGCAGTATTCCGTGATGTACTTACAGGAAGCGTACAGCCTCTGGAGAAAAAACTGTCTGCATTCCGGGATCAGATCTATGCCTGCGCAGAAAGCAGAGACACCATGGAACTGATTCGGATCATCGACAGCCTCTATAATGCGGTCATCGATCCGGACTTTGAGAAGAAAAACGGTTCCCTTGAACGGGTAATGGCGGTGACGCTGGAAGAACTGACGGAATTTGGCTGGGAAGACTACCTTAATGAAGAGATGTATGAGGAAGCTCTGGAAAATTACGTGGAAAAGCTCACAGACCGGATGACAGATATTGAAGATTCCTCGCTGACACAGGATATGGAAGAAAAACGTAAGGTGAAAAACAAGATCACGGTGATTTCAGAGGAAGCTCTTCAGAAAGCTCATACCTATGTGGAACTGAATTTTGGAAAAACCTATCTCACACCTGCGGAAGAAAAAAGAATGAACCATCTTATGTGCCGGGGAATACACGGAGACTGCAGCCTGTATTTTACAGAAGGAATCCTGAAAAATCCGGTTCGTGATAATTATCAGTACCAGTATGCAAAGCGTCTGCGTAATAAGAACATATGGATCTATCATGACAAGCACAGAATTGCAAAACGAAATATTGCCATATTGACTGAACTCCTGAAAAAAGCACTGGTGATCCGAAGTGAAAACCAGGAAGTCCTATCAGACCGGGGAACTATCGTTCCTTCCAGGCTGTGGCGTATAGGCAGAAGCGGTGAGGCAAATCTTTTTAAGAGGATTCTTCGTGGAGACAATACGGATTTTGTGGTGGATATACTGATCGATGCCAGTGGTTCACAGATGAGCCGACAGGGAGATGTGGCACTGCAGGCTTATATGATCAGCTCTGCCCTGAGCAATGTGGAAATCCCTCATCGGGTTATGAGCTACTGCACATTCTGGGATCATACGATCCTGCACAGGTTCCGGGAATATGATGATCCGGTTTCGGCAGATGAGGATATTTTCAATTATGTGACTTCCTCCAATAATCGGGACGGGCTTGCCATAAAAGCAGCGGGATACAGTCTTTTGCAGAGGGAAGAGGAAAAAAAGATCCTGATCATCTTAAGTGACGGACGCCCCTACGATGTGATCATAAACCGCCCCAATGCAAAAAATCCGGCCCCTTATCAGGGAAAATATGCCATTTCAGATACTGCAACAGAGGTGCGGCGTCTTCGGAGCCAGGGCGTCAGTGTTCTGGGGGTATTTGCAGGTGAAGAGAAGGATCTTCCGGCGGAAAAGAAGATTTTTGGAAAGGATTTTGCCTATATCCGGGATATCGGAAATTTCTCAAAGATCGTAGGACGATATCTGACAAAACAGCTGGAAACGGACAACTGAAAAAAAAAAGTATTTTATTTTAAATGTATAATATTCAATTGTAAGGAATAAGGTCACTATGTTAGCATAAAAGCTGCATAGTGACCAATTATTTGCTTATAATTATACAGAAAATTGTAAATAATATATAATATCTCAGATATAATTTCTTGCAAAATACTGCGAAATTTGCTATACTATATAACGTTACTAATTTACTAGATAAAGGGAGAGGAAATATGAACAAAAACACAGAGTTCAAACCTTACATTCCTGCGGAGAAAATCACTCCGGAGCTCACAGTTACATCTGTGATCATGGGATGTATTCTTGCTGTCATCTTCGGCGCAGCCAATGCTTACCTTGGTCTTCGTGTTGGTATGACAGTATCTGCCTCCATTCCGGCGGCAGTTATCTCCATGGGTGTTATCCGCGTGATTCTTCGCAGAAACTCCATTCTGGAGAGCAATATGGTCCAGACTATCGGTTCAGCCGGTGAGTCTCTTGCAGCAGGTGCTATCTTCACCATGCCTGCACTGTTCCTCTGGGCAGAGGAAGGACTTACAAGCAAACCAGGCATCGTTGAGATCACTCTGATCGCACTTTGCGGTGGTATCCTTGGTGTACTTTTCATGGTACCCCTTCGTAATGCCCTCATTGTTAAAGAGCATGCAACTCTTCTCTATCCGGAAGGAACTGCCTGCGCAGACGTTCTTCTTGCCGGTGAGGAAGGCGGAGCAAATGCTTCCACAGTATTCTCCGGTATGGGACTTGCTGCCATCTTCAAATTTGTTGTTGATGGACTGAAGCTTCTTCCGGCAGATGTTTCTGCAGCATTTAAATCCTTCAAGGGTGAGATCGGTATGGAGGTTTATCCGGCACTTCTCGGTGTTGGTTATATCGTAGGACCGAAGATCGCATCCTACATGTTTACCGGTTCTCTTATCGGCTGGATGGTCATCATTCCGCTGATCTGCCTGTTCGGACCTGATACATGGATGTATCCGGCAGCAGAGGGAACGACCATTGCCCAGCTTTACGCAAACGGCGGAGCATCAGCGATCTGGTCTACTTATGTTAAATATATCGGCGCAGGTGCTATCGCAACAGGCGGTATCATTTCCCTGATCAAATCCCTGCCGCTGATCGTTACAACCTTCCGTGACTCCATGAAGAGTATGAAGGGAAGCAAGAACACAAGCACAGAGAGAACCGCACAGGATCTTCCGATGCAGTTCATCCTTCTCGGTGTTATAGCAATGGTATTTATCATCTGGATCGTTCCGGCAATCCCGGTAACTCTTCTTGGTGCAGTTATCATCGTAGTTTTTGGATTTTTCTTTGCAACAGTATCTTCCCGTATGGTAGGTCTTGTAGGAAGCTCCAACAACCCGGTTTCCGGTATGGCTATCGCTACTCTTCTGATTGCTACATTTGCGATCAAGAGCTCCGGTAAAACAGGTATCGACGGAATGACAGCAGCGATCGCTGTTGGTTCTGTTATCTGTATCATCGCAGCGATCGCCGGTGATACCTCTCAGGACCTTAAGACAGGATACCTTCTTGGTGCTACACCTAAGAAGCAGCAGATGGGCGAGATGCTCGGTGTTGTTGTTTCCGGTCTTGCTATCGGCGGTGTTCTGTATCTTCTGGATGCAGCATGGGGCTACGGTACAGCAGAGATCCCTGCTCCGCAGGCTCAGCTTATGAAGATGATCGTTGAGGGAATCATGGGCGGAAACCTTCCATGGGGACTTGTATTTGTAGGTGTATTCCTTGCAATCTGCCTTGAGATCCTCCGTATCCCGGTAATGCCTTTCGCAATCGGTCTTTACCTTCCGATTTACCTGAACGCAACCATCATGATCGGTGGTATCGTTCGTGGATTACTTGACCGCAGAAAAGGTGTTGACGAAAAAACCAAGACAGCTCAGGCCACAGATGGTACTCTGTACTGTGCTGGTATGATCGCCGGCGAGGGTCTTGTTGGAATTCTTCTTGCGATCTTTGCAGTTGTCGGTATCAGCCTTGATATGTCCGGCGTTGTAAACCTTGGAAATATCGGCGGTGTTGTGCTGATGATCATCATGATCCTGTCACTGCTTAAATTCTCTATCTGGAGAAAGAAGAAAGCCTGATGAGAAAAAACAAAAAGGATAAGAAACAGGATATCAACTATCTTGATCTGATCCCGGAAACAAACCAGTCGATCCGGTGGCACCGGGACCTGAAGCAGCGGATCATTCTTGAGATAGAGAATAAGGGTATGTTCAATACCATCGCGCAGAAGGTTTTTGGTAAGCCAAGGTTTTCCAAGGTTCATCTTGATGAAATGGGAACTTTTATCTGGCCTGAGATCGATGGAGCCAAAACCGTGCAGGAGCTTGCCCTGCTGGTGAAAGAGCATTTCGGAGATAAGGCAGAACCGCTTTATCCGAGAATCGTAAAATACTTTCAGATAATGGAAAGCTATGAATTTGTTCATTTTATAAATAAAAAGACAGAAAAATAGCATGGAGAACGGGAACGGACGCAGAATAGTGTACGGTCCCGTTCTTTTTATGACACGTCAGTGCGGGAAACTGATGCAGTTGTCATATGATACTATAGCATTTCCGGGATTTTCACAGCGGAATAGAAATATTGAGGACATTTCAAGACAGAAATTCCGGGAATTGCTGTAAAAAATGAAAGGAGCACTTTATGAGTCTTGTGAAAAAAAAGGACTGGTATCTGGATTATCTTCTGATCATAGTAGGAACCGGGCTGATGGCACTTGCCATCAATTCCGTTTTTGATGCAACCGGGCTGGTAACAGGCGGCTTTTCCGGTATAGCGATCCTGGTGAAGCATTGGACCGGTGAGATCATAGATGGCGGGGTTCCGCTGTGGCTTACCAATATCACGCTGAACATTCCGCTGTTTTTTCTGGGATGGCGGATCAAAGGCTTTTCCTTTGTAAAAAAAGCTCTGGTCGGTGAGATCTCCCTCTCAACCTGGCTTGCCATTCAGCCGGTGTGGAATATTGCGGGAGATGATCTCCTTCTGGCTGCTGTATACGGTGGTGTGATCCTGGGAATCGGCATTGGAATGGTTTTCCTTGGACAGGGAACCACAGGCGGAACGGATATGATGGCAGCACTGATCCAGAAGTATATGCGTCATTATTCCATCGCACAGATCATGCAGTTTATTGATGGGCTTATTGTGATCGTAGGAATGTATGTGTTCGGTATCCAGCGGGCCCTGTATGCCATCATTGCGGTTTATCTGGTAACAAAAGTATCCGACAGTCTGATCGAAGGTCTGAAGTTTTCCAAACAGACATTTATCATCACGGAGAAGCCGGATGAGGTTGCCAGAGTCATTATGGAAGACCTGGATCGCGGAGCGACAGGAATCTGTGGCAAGGGAATGTATTCCGGTCAGGAGAAGACGATCATCTTCTGTGTGGTAAACAAAAAGGAAATTGTGAAGCTGAAAGAGCTGGTAGATGATATTGATCCCAACGCTTTTGTGATCGTTTCCGATGCAAGAGAAGTTCATGGAGAAGGTTTTATAGAGAAAAATTAGGCGGATTTCAACAAAAATTTGTAAATTTTTTCAGTTTTACTCTTTCATTTTTGGTGATTTTGTATTAAAATAGCCATAGATAGAGAGGGAAAGACAGAAGATAAGCATACACATAAGTGAGAAGGGATTGAACGGAATGATATCGAATCAGGTGTTACAGAATACGCTCGAGGGACTTAAAGAAATATCAAGGACGGAATTTTGTGTCATTGACACAGACGGCAAGGTACTTGCGTCTACCTTTTCTGATTTTGAGATCCAGCCGGCAGATATCCAGGCTTTTGTAGAATCCCAGGCGGACAGCCAGCTTGTCAAGGGATTTCAGTACTTTAAGGTCTGTGATGATTATCAGTTGGAATATGTCCTGGTAGCCCACGGAGATGATGAGGATACTTATATGGTAGGCAAGCTTGCAGCCTTCCAGATCCAGAATCTGATCGTTGCGTACAAGGAGCGTTTTGACAAAGACAGCTTTATCAAGAATCTTCTTCTTGATAATCTTCTTCTGGTGGATATTTACAACAGAGCGAAGAAGCTTCATATTGAAGCAGATGTCCGTCGTGTAGTTATGATCCTGGAACTGAACCAGGAGAAAGATCACAGCTCTGTAGAGAGCGTGAAAAGCCTTTTTGGCGGAAAGAGCAGAGATTTTATCACTGCTGTTGATGAGAAGAGCATCATTATAGTCAAGGAACTGGAAGAGGGAGAGGGCTATCCGGAGATGGATAAGCTGGCTCATACGATTATGGATACTCTGGATCTGAATAAAGATGGTGAGGATGTCCACATGGCATACGGTACCATTGTCAATGAGTTGAAAGAAGTTTCACGTTCCTACAAGGAAGCGCGTATGGCCCTTGATGTAGGTAAGATCTTCTTCGGAGACAGGGAAGTTATCGCATACAGCTCACTTGGAATCGGACGTCTGATCTATCAGCTGCCTATTCCTCTGTGTAAGATGTTTATCCGCGAGATCTTTGACAACAAATCTCCGGATGATTTCGATGAGGAGACACTTGTCACCATCGATAAATTCTTTGAGAACAGTCTGAACGTATCTGAAACTTCACGTCAGCTGTATATCCACAGAAATACGCTGGTATATCGTCTGGATAAACTCCAGAAGAGTACAGGCCTTGATTTGAGAGTGTTTGAGGATGCCATTACATTTAAGATCGCGCTGATGGTTGTTCGATATATGAAATATATGGAGACATTAGAGTATTAATAGCATTCGGAATGCAGGATGATAGTTTGATACATTAAGGCAACATATTAAAACTTTTAAACTGCCGCTTATTCCTTCCCGGAATAGGCGGCAGTTTTTGTATGAGCGTTTTTCATCATGGAATATTGTGTAAATGTCCCTCCTGTTTGGAAGCATTCACGAAGTGTGTTACTGAGAACGGAGTGAGCAGTAACGAATTCACATGAACTTCACAGATAACATCCATGACTCTATTGTAATTTTGGTATTTTTACGTTAAAATAAATAATTTGAAGAGGGCTGTTGATTACTGTTCACTGGTAATATTCCGCGGAGCGCATTAATGAGAATGGAGTGAACAGGTTACTGTTCACTGGTAATGTCCCGCGAGGTGTTTTTTGTGAGCGAAGGTCACAGAAAACCCGAGACATATCGCGCGAATTTATGCGATCAGCATAAATTCTGTGCATCGCGAAGCGTGTTACTGAGAACGGAGTGAACAGTAACGTGAACAGTAACAGTTGTAGGGCCCGGGAAATTTATTCTTGCATTTAAACAGAATATATATTACAATAATGTTACAAAAAAATTAAGAGAATTATGCTTTTATAATATAGAGGAGGATATATATGATCGATCTTGTAGATGTGAGCAAATCTTACGGCCCGGGTCTTCCGGCTGTGAATCATGCGAACTTACATGTTGATAAAGGGGAATTCGTATTTGTAGTAGGAAGCAGTGGCTCCGGTAAATCCACACTGATCAAGCTTCTGATGAAAGAACTGGATTCTACCAGCGGAACGATCACAGTCAGCGGGGAACGTCTGGAGAAGATGAAACACAGACGCGTTGCCAAGTATCGCAGAAAGCTTGGGGTAGTATTTCAGGATTTCCGTCTTTTAAAAGACCGTAATGTATATGAGAATGTAGCATTTGCGCAGCGTGTCATAGGAAGACCTACCCGTGTGATACGCAAACGTGTGCCGGAGGTTCTCCAGGAGGTAGGACTTGCAGGAAAGTATAAGGCATACCCGGATGAGCTTTCCGGTGGTGAGCAGCAGAGAGTTGCTCTTGCCAGAGCACTGGTAAACCGCCCGGACATCCTTCTGGCAGATGAGCCGACTGGAAACCTGGATCCGAAAACCTCTGAAGAGATCATGGCTCTGATGGAACAGATCAATGACAGAGGAACCACAGTTCTGGTAGTTACCCACAATAAGGACATCGTCAATGCCATGCGCAAGCGAGTAGTCACCATGCACAACGGCAAGATCATCAGCGATGAGAAAGAGGGAGGATATCATGAGGCCTAGTACGATCTGGTATACCCTGAAGCAGGGCTTTAAGAATATAAAAAGAAACTGGATGTTTTCCCTGGCATGTATCATCACGATGGCAGCCTGCATTTTTCTGGTAGGCATTTTCTATTCCATCGTGAACAACGTCGGTAATATTGCCCATAAGGTGGAAGAAGAAGTGCCGATCACAGTATTCTTTGATGAGGGCACTTCAGAGGAAGAGATCCAGGCGATCGGCGATGCTATTCAGTCCAGGCCGGAAGTGGCCAGGATGGACTATCAGTCCGCAGATCAGGCATGGGAAGAATACAAACAGAAATATTTTGGAGATGAAGATGCGGCAGATGGATTTAAAGATGATAACCCTCTTGCCAATTCATCCAATTATCAGGTATATCTTAATGATATTACCAAGCAGACAGAACTGGTGAATTATATCCAGGGACTGGAACATGTCCGGAAGGTAAATCAGTCTGAACAGGCATCCAGGACACTTGGTTCCATTAACAAGCTGGTTTCTTATGTGTCGATTGCCGTGATCGCAATCCTTTTGGTCATTTCCATATTCCTGATCAGCAATACAGTATCTATGGGTATTTCTGTCCGCAAGGAAGAAATCGGAATTATGAAATACATAGGAGCTACAGATGCTTTTGTACGACTGCCATTCCTTCTGGAAGGTATGGTCCTCGGTGTGATCGGTGCGGCGATACCGCTGATCTGCCTGTTTTTCCTGTATAATTCCGCTGTAGAGTTTATTCTGACAAAATTCAATGTATTGACAGGAATCGTGGATTTCATTCCAATCTGGCAGATTTATGAAGGTCTGGTTCCCATGGGACTTGGACTTGGTGTGGGAATCGGTCTTTTGGGAAGCTTTTTCACAACAAGAAAACATCTCAGAGTATAACCAAATAGCAGAGAATCTTATGTATCCGCAAGATGTGTGATCATAAGATATACAGCGGCTGTCGGAATATCGGCAGCCGTTTTCGGTATATAAAAACCGAACGGCGCACAGAGGAGTACAGAAAATCTGTGATCTTATCGGCTTTGCCGGCTGTGCAGAAGAAAGGAAAAATATGAAAAATAAAGAATTCAAAAAAGGTATAGCCATTGGAGTGGCAGCAACGCTGGTTGTGACAGGCGCTGTTTTTACCAGCTATCAGAAAGTACTGTTTCCGAAAGGCAATGCGCTTTCCGATGTGAAAACGGTTCAGAAGCTGAATTACCTGGAAGAACTGATCGATGAAGAATATCTGGATGAAAAAGACGAAAGCAGCCTGCGTGAGGGGCTTTATGCTGGCCTGCTTGCCGGCCTGAAGGATCCGTACTCCACCTATTACACAGCAGAACAGTATAAAGAGCTGAATACTTCCAATGAAGGCTCCTACGTAGGGATCGGTGCCGTTCTTCAGAAGGATGACACCGGAGGGGCAAAGATCATACAGCTTTATGAGGGTGGCCCTGGAGAACAGGCGGGACTGAAAAAGGGAGATGTGATCAAGGCAGTAGATGGAGCTGATGTTACAGACAAAGAAACTTCCGATATTGCTGCCATGGTCCGTGACAGTGAGAAAGATTCCGTAATGCTGACCATACAGCGGGAAAACGAAGAGAAAACCCGGGATGTCAAAGTGGAGATCCGGGATGTGGAGATCCAGACGGTTTCCCATGAGATGCTTTCCGGAGACACCGGCTATATCCGGATCTCCGAATTTTCTGAGGTGACCAGCGATCAGTATAAAAAAGCATTTGCAGATCTGAAGGAACAGGGAATGAAGAAGCTGGTTGTGGATCTCCGTGATAATCCGGGAGGCCTTCTTACTGCAGTCTGCGGCGTACTCCGCCAGATACTTCCGGAAGGACGGATCGTCTATACAGAGGACAAAAACGGAAAGAGGGAAGAGGAAACCTGCGACGGAAAAAATGAACTGGACATGCCGCTGGCTGTTCTGGTAAACGGAAACAGTGCCAGTGCATCGGAGATCTTTGCGGGGGCGGTAAAGGACTACGGGATTGGAACGATTGTAGGAACAACTACCTATGGGAAGGGCGTGGTGCAGACCATCCAGCCTCTTACCGATGGCAGTGCGGTAAAGATCACCATCGCAAAATATTTTACGCCAAAGGGCAATGATATCAACAAAAAAGGAATCACTCCGGATGTGGAAGCAGAGCTTTCCGGAGACATCACAGACTGGACAGAACTTACACATAAAGAAGACGCGCAACTTCAGACAGCCCTGAAAGAGATCGGACAGAGCTGACGCGTTCGGAGGGGAGAAAAAATGATAACTTTACAATTATTGCAGCAGATCATCGTATTTTTTCTGATGATGTCCTGTGGATTTACAGTGGTAAAATGCGGACTTATCGATGCAAAAAGCAGCAGGACACTTTCAGTCATCTGTATCTACATCATCATGCCCTGCGTAATGATCAATGCTTTTCAGATCGAATATTCCAGAAGCATCCGGAATGGCTTCCTTCTGGCAGTGGCAGCGGCCATCCTGATCCATATTTTTCTTCTGGTATTTGTACAGATCATCGGCAAGCCACTGAAATTAAGTGTGGTAGAAAAAGAATCCATCATCTATTCCAATTCCGGAAATCTGGTGATCCCTCTTGTAACGGTAGTCCTTGGTGAAAAATGGGTGATCTATGCCAGTGCTTTCCTGAGTGTGCAGATGATCCTGATGTGGACCCACGGACAGTCACTGATGGAGGCGAAGGCCGGCATCAACTGGAAAAAAATCCTCTGCAACATCAATTTGATCGCTATTATCCTTGGAATCGTTCTGTTCTTCACGCAGATCAGATTGCCGGTGATTCTTGGAAACACCATGAGCCAGATTTCAGCCACCCTGGGACCTGTATGTATGATCATGCTTGGAATGACCATGACGGAGGTAAAATGGAAAGATATTTTCAGCCATTCCAGGATCTATCTGATCACGATCTTGAAAATGGTGGTGACTCCGCTGCTCATACTGTTGTTTTTGAAGTATCTGCCCTTGGCTTCAATGGTAAAGGATGGAAAAACCATTCTGCTTATCAGTCTGATGGCAGTGATCACACCGTCGGCAACAACGATTGTACAGCTGGCACAGCTCTACGATCAGGACCCGGTCTATGCCAGCACCATCAATGTAATGACAACGCTGGTAAGTATCATAACCATGCCACTGATGGTCATGTTGTATCTTGCCTGAGCATCTCAGGGAATCGTTACGGATAACTTTGTGTCAGGCAACATGCTTTGCGGAATATTATCTGGTTACTGTTCACTGGTAATATTCCGCGAGGTGTTTTTTGTGAGCGAAGGTCACA
>OJUG01002803.1_pt1 | contig 17240 bp, 10 predicted proteins | sample 1599841 | NCBI WGS metagenome assembly OJUG01 (sample SAMN04168659, study PRJEB22393) | human gut metagenome | biome: human gut microbiome; feature: stool | host: Homo sapiens | collected 2014-05-12 | reverse complement strand
GCGACCACCGAGATCTACACTCTTTCCCTACACGACGCTCTTCCGATCTTGTGACAAGCAGCAGTCCCAGCATTCCCCAGTATTCCTTCACGTTTTACTCCTCTCCCAGATCCGGATATTCCCACAGCAGCTGCAGGAGAACGCAGGAGGGCCAGGAAAAAGCCGGATCGTCATAGCCATCCCCGGTAAAGGGATCATAATTTTCACTCATCAGCCCGATTTGCGTGACACGGCAGAATTTCTCCGCCAGCCTGCGCGCCTCCTGCTCATAGCCGTTGTCCCGAAGCGCATCTATCATCAGATACATAACCGGCGCCCAGACAGGCCCCAGCCAGTATCCGCCCGTTTTGTAATATTCACTCCGGGGGTTTTCTGTTGCCAGCCCGTACGGCGTCTCAAACCGCTCCAGCATCTGACGCACCAGTTCATCCGCCGTTTTCTTTTCCATCCGATAGGCAATCTGCAGCGGCATATACATTAACAGACTGTCACCTTCCATAATCTGCTGCCGTTCAGGCGTATACCATGCGCACAATCTGCCGTTTATAAAAAACCTCTCAAAAAAGCGCCCATACATTTCATCCGCTTTTTTCTTCCATGTCGCACTTTCCTCCGGTCTGTGAAGCTCCTGCGCCATACGGGAAAGCACATCCATCTGATAGATAAGAAATGCGCTCAAATCCGGGGATTCCACAGGAAAACCCCGATGGAAAACAGAAGCGTTGTCCCAGCCCGAATCATTTCCGTGAAAATAAACCGGCATCACGGCTCCCGGCGTCCTGCGGCAGCAAAGCCAGTAATCCGTAACGCGGCAGAAGCTTTCATAGGCCTCCTCCTGAATTTCCTTCTGCAAAAAGAAAGCATTCTGGGCGCTCATTTTCTGAAATGCCCAGGCATGGATAGGAGGCTTGGTACAGTTAAAGGAGGTGCCCGCCTCATTTATGTAGTCCGCATATACGCCGCAGCTGTCCTGATTGTCCATAAAAATCTTCAACTGTCCCCATGCCAGCTTTGGCTGCACACGGCTCAGCGCGATCCCTCCAAAGCAGTTATCCCAGCTCCAGATATTAAACATCCAGTTCTTTGACATATACATGGCGTCGTGGGTGAGGAACCCATTTGCCGGGACGAAATTGGCCCAGGTAAGATAAGCGGCCAGCCTGCGGCTCTCCTCAAAAACCCTGTTTGGCCCGCGAAACTGCCGTTCCCAGGCATCGAAGGCTTCCTTTGTTTCCTTATGGGCTTCCTCATAGGAAGGATATTCCTGCTTTGTTCCCACACACCGGTAGCTTTCCAGGACGCAGTGTGTCCGCAGCGGCGCTCCCTCTGCATTTTTCCCGCAGACAGAGATAACCGCATCCCGGCTCCCCACCACATCCCACTGCTGTATCTGCGTTATCCGCCCTTGCAGACAGGTAAAAAGAAACTTCCTCTGTTTTTTATAAAAATGATGTTCCATCCGCCTTTCGTCCAGGGGCACAAGCGTATCATATCTGCCTCCTCTGGCATGCAGTTCAAGCACCAGGCCATCCGCCAGGAAATGGACGCGGCCATCCCTGTCCATACAGATTTTCAGCCAGCATTCCGCCTGTCCTTCCCGAAACCACATAAGCTCAGATTCCGTACGGATAAAACGCTGCCTCTCCCCGATTTCCGGGAACTGCATTTCATAAATATCGGAGCAGGTTTCATCTCCGCCATGCAAGTCCCGCAGATACAGGCAGCCATCCTCCTGATTGATCGAAACGGCAAAATAAGAGCCATACCTGCTGAAAGGAATTTTTTCCAATCCGTATTCCATACCCTTCTCCTTTTCTTTGAAAACAGCCGGCCATCTCTGGCCGGCCGGAATTGTTCTCCCGCTCTACTTAATGGAGCCGCTGGTTCCTTCTATAATATATTTCTGCGCCCCGATAAATGCTAAAATAGGGGGAATTATCATGATAATCGTGATGCAAAGCATGGGGACAATCTGCGTATTATGCACGCCCTTAAAGGAGGCCAGCCCCAACGCCAGCGTAAACTTGCTGCGATCCTGCAGGAAAATCAATGGCCCCAGGTAATCGTTCCATACCGTCAGCAGATTCAGGACCGCCACCAGGATAAGCTGCGGCCTGAGAATCGGCATGAAAATCCTGGAATAGATCTGGAACGCATTGGCCCCGTCAATCCGCGCCGCTTCCTCGTAATCCTTAGGAACCCCCATCAAAAACTGCCTCATCAGGAAAATATAATAAGCCGAGCCAAACCATGACGGCACAATCAGCGGTTTCAGCGTATTGATCCATCCGAACAGCTTGAATTCCATATACTGCGGAATCATCGTCACGTCCCAGGGAATCATCATTGTGGAAAGAAGTATCATGAACAGCACATTTTTACCCTTGAACTCATATCTGGCAAACCCATAGGCAACCAGGGAGCAGGACAAAAGCTGACCCACAGTCGTTCCGATGGTTACCAGTATGGAATTTTTCAAAAAAGTACCGAATTCCTGGGACTGCCATGCATTTACAAAGTTGCTCCACAAAAATTTCTTCGGAAACAGGGACGGCGGTATTGCATTGATCTCCGCTTCCGTTTTAAATGCGGAGAAAAACATATATACAAAAGGAAAAAGGAAGTATACTGCCACAAGAATCAGCAGTGCGTAAATCACGGCTTTCGTACCTTTATTCAGTTTCATATCTTCTCCGATCTGCGCGCCGGAGCGCACGTTTTATTTAAGATCAGCCTTTTTTCTTTTTGCCGCCCGCTTCAGATTCATAGAACACCCAGGCGTCGGAAGACTTAAACACAACAGAGGTCAGTACCAATATGATGAGGAACATCACCCAGGCGTTGGATGCCGCATATCCAAGCCTGTGATGCTTAAAGGCGTTATCATATACAAACATACCGTAAAAATAGGTCGATTTTAATGGTCCTCCCCCTGTCAGCAGCATAACAAGCGTCAGCTGCTGGAAAGCGCTTATCATGGAGGTAATCAGGTTAAACAGAATCGTGGGCGTAATAATAGGTATCGTAATGCTGAAAAACTGTTTCACAGGCCCCGCGCCGTCCAGGCTGGCCGCTTCATACAGATCCACAGGGATATTTTTAATATTGGTGTAGAATATCAGCATCATCGTCCCCACGCCGAAGGCGCTTACCAGAATTACCGCGAAGAGCGCCCATGCCGGATCCACCAGCCAGTCCGGTCCGTCGATTCCCAGCAGGGAAAGCAGGTAATTGATAATCCCGTACTCTCCGTTGAACATCCATCCCCAGATAATGGAAATCGCAACACCGGACACCACCGTAGGTATGTAAAATATGGTCCGGAAGGTCTTTACCCCCTTTACCGGCTGTGTGATAAGCATTGCCAGGAAAAGGGCGATTATCATATTCAGAGGGACAAAAATTGCTGCATATTTCAGTGTGATTATCAGAGATTTGCCAAATTGCCGGTCCTGGGTAAACATTTCCAAATAATTGCTGATGCCGCAGAATTTCGGCGAGCTTGTGATCGGCCAGTCAAAAAAGCTCATCACGAAGGAAAGAATCAGCGGCCCCGCCGTAAATACCAGAAGCCCTGCTATCCATGGCAGGATAAATAAATAGGGTGTTGCTTTTGTTATCCACTTTTTATTCATAATTTTTGTCCCCCTGACATCCTGTTACTGCTCGGCGACCACTGCGTCCAGCACGGTTTGAGGATCCTCCAGTGTATTCGGGTTAAAAATCTCTTCAAAAGATAAAGAAAGTTCATCGGAAATATAGGACCATTTATCTGTCAGGAAAATAGTAGGAGTATATCCCACGCTCTGCTCCAGCATCTTATAAAAAGGCGCATAAACGGGATCCTCCATAATTTTCTCAGATTCCACTACGGACTTATGAGGAGACATTTCATATCCGAGACGTTTTTTATTCAGCTCCACGCCGGTCCAGTACTTGATGAATTCCCAGGCAGCCTCTTTGTTTTTGGAATCCTTGCTCATGGCAAGGCCCGATGTGCTCAGGTTGCTGACGGAATCATGGCCGCTTCCCGCAAAAGCCGGAATTTCCACAACGCCATAATTCAGACCGGCTTCATTAAAGGCATTGATAGACCATGCGCCGTAAATAAACATTGCGGATTTCTGAGCGCTGAATTCATTGCGTCCGCCTTTTTCCCCGGCAAGCGCGTAGCCGTCCTTCTGCATATCCTGGAACATCGTAAACGTTGCCACAGACTCAGGGGAATTCAGATAACCGTCCATCTTTCCATCTTTGCCTACATAGCTTGTATTATTGCTCCACAGATACATTTCATAATCGTAGGCATCTGCCTTGATTCCATAAGAGAAGCCGTAAATGCCAAGCTTTTCATGAATCTGTTTTGCCGCCGCTTCCAGGTCATCCCAGGTCCAGTCTGAGGTCGGATAAGCCACCCCCGCCTGATCGAACAGATCCTTGTTATAAAAGAGGCAGTGCGTGGTAAAGCCTACCGGGATACCGTAAATCTTGCCGTCCATGCTATTGTAATTCCACAGCGTCTCATAAAAATCCGCTTTAAAATCCTCGCCTTCCTTTGCAAGATAATCATCCAGAGGCTCCAGGCCTTCATAATAATCCGGATAATTCCACATATACATCACATCCGGCGCATCTCCCGAACCCATGCCTGCCGCAATTTTGGTATCAAAATCACTGCCGTAGGCTTCCAGGACCACCTCAATATCATCATGCTGCTCATTAAAAGCATCCACCAGCTTCTGCTGATCCTCCAGATCCTCCGCGCTGTCCCAGGAAGCGAAGCGGATTTTCACCTTACCGCCTTTTCCGGCCTCCTCCTGCCCGGTCCCCGCGCCTTTCCCGCAGCCCGTAAGCACCATGGATACCATAAATACAACCGCCAAACCCAATGCCATTATTTTTTTCATGCTTTCTCCCATCTGCGCGTTCCCGCGCGCCAATAAAAACTATATGTTACTTTTACTGCATGTTTTGTTTTTTCACATCATCCTTTCCCTCAGACCTGCTTTTTTCTTTGTATGATGGTAAACTGCCACGCTCAGCAGAAATCTCGATATCTGATCCAGCGCTATGATAAGCCATATGCTGAGAATGCTCCATTTCAGCACATAAGCCGCGATGATGCTGAGAGGTATCCTCACAATCCAGATTCCAAAGCCCGCAATATACATGGGCACTCCCGGGTACCCGGACGCCCTGATGGTGCCGTTATAAATACGGGACAGATTCTGCGGAATCTGTACAAATCCCATAATAAATACATAGACCGCCCCGATGGCCTGCAGCTTGGGGTTATTGGTCATCAGTCCCATAAAAGCCTTCGGCAGCACGATCAGCAGCAGCGAAGTACAGATGCTGATCCGAAGAGCTATCCTGATTAACTGGTTAAAATAGGTTTCCTTTAATTCATAATCCTTCTGTCCCAGCGCGCGTGCCGCCAGCGTTGTGGAGGCCGTGCTGAAGCCGATGGCAGGCATTTCCGTCACGGTTTCCGCCTGTATGCCCAGCTGGTAGGCTGCAAATGAATTCTCACCGTAAGCAAGGATCACCTTACTCAGAATGATTGCGGAAAACTGCCAGAACATGCTTTCAAGCGCCGCCGGTACTCCTGTCCTGTATATCTCTTTGATTAAACGGCCGTCAGGCCGCAAATGATGCTTTTGCTCTTCCGTATTCCGCAGCAGGCCGTCTTTTCTGTATAGCAGATACAGACAGATGCAGGCGCCTCCCACCTGGGATGACACCAGCGCCATGGCCGCCCCCCTGATTCCGAATTCCGGCAGCAGGCCCGGGCCGAATATGAGAAGATAACCGAAAATGATATTGATAATATTTACCGCCACCGCTATGTACATAGGCGTCCTGGTGTTCCCATGCCCCTGAAAGGTTGCCGTCACCACCGACATGATAACCACAAACGGGAACCCGAATACAATGATTCTCATGTATTCTCCCGCCTTAACCAGGATTCCCGCATCCTCCGTAAAAAAACGGAAGACAGGCATTCCCACAAAAAACAGCGCCACACCTAAAAGCAAAGCGATGGGGATTTCTGTCAGCAGCGTCTGTTCCGCCACTCTCCTGCATTTATCCCGTTTTCCGGCTCCGAAGCTTCTGGCGATCAGAACCGTGGCTCCTATGGCAACGCCTTTGTAGAAACACCACAGGGTATCCGTAATTCGCACGCATATTCCCTGGGCTGAGATGTCGGATGCCATCAGCCGCCCTATCATTGCCGTAGAAATAAGTCCCGCCGATACCTGAAGGAGATTTTCCAAAATCATGGGTATAATCAGGCGGTAGATTTCTTTCCTGACCGTTTTTTCATTCCCGTCCTTTTCCGCCGGGCTTCCTCTGCTTCTTCCTTCCCTGTTATTATTCATTACTTTTCACCGCCCTGCTTTCCGCAAGCGCTTTCCATGCGCCTCGGGCCTGTTCCCAGACACTCCCGCGCCCGGCCGCCCCCAACTGCCATTTCAGATGAAAAGGAAGCGGTCGCAGCCTGTACTGAGGAAGCGCTTCCGGCCCCCAGCTTGCGCTGCCCAAACCATTCTGCGCGTAATCTGCCTGAAGATACACCTTATTTTCTCTGTGAAGTTCGCAGGTATGCGCAGCACGGGTCAGCTCCTCCTGGGAATAATGCAGGATACTGAAGGAAAAAGGGCTTTCGCCTGCCAGATACAGGGCGTTGTTATTTCCTTCAAAAACCGCGAATCTGGTATCTTCCCTGTTTCCGTTTTCCTGAGGCACCACGTAAGGGAAATAAAAAGCATCGGCATCCGCCCGGTAACGGCCCACCCGGTTGCCTTCCTTACAGTCGGGATAGGTCTCAAGAGGCCCTCTACCGTACCACTGCGCATTTTCACATGGGTCATTGAGCAGAAACCGCAGCCCGATGCGCGGCAGGCATTCCGGCAGCATTCCCACCGGGTTCCCATTTACCTCAATCGTCACTTTGCCTTCGCTGTCAATGGTGTACGTGCTGTCAAGCAGGATTTTCCATTCCATGACAATGGGCGCATAGGTCTGTCTGCAGCGGATCACCGCCTTCTTTTCGTCCCAGTCCGCTTCTATCGTCTCCACCACATTACACATACAGTCCGCCCGGTAATCTTCCCACATTTTCTCCATATTTTTGTCGTTATCCACCGGCGCCCTCCAAAAATTGAAGCCCAATCCCCTGCAGAGCAGCTTTTCTCCCCGGAAGGTATATCCGTCCAGCCATCCGTGAATACAGTCAAATTCCAGGCTGAAATCCCTGCCCTGTAAATACAGCCGGCCATTTTTCATTTCCCCCGAAAGCGTTCCCTGCGTACTTTCCTGTACTTTTGTCATGGCGCTAAAATCTGCCGCCATGTCCTTTGGCAGGATATTATCCACTTCGGCAGCCTGCACCAGCCGTTCCTGATGGAAGGCCGCCTCCAAAGGCCCGCTTCCCTGATACCACCGGGGATTTTCCCTGTAAATAAAGCGCAGACAGATCCAGGCCTCCGGCAAGCCGTCCCCACCAGGAATCTCACCTTTCTCAAACAGTTTTATTTCCTGTTCAGACTGCGGTGCAATCCCGTCGATTGGCACTTCCTTTTCCCATCTGACGCTGCCGCAGGATTCCAGGGTGCAGATGCATTTTAAATGGGAAAGCGTCTGAAAATCATATCGGTTCCGTATGGATATCGTGCCCTTTCCGGCTGAAAATCCGAAGCATCTGACCGGCTCCAGCGCTTTTTTCACCTGACTCAAAGCAGGCGTGGGCCGTCTGTCGGCCTGCACTAAACCATCGCAGCAAAATGCGCCGCTGTTGGGATAGTCCCCGTAATCTCCCCCATACGTAAAATACGCAACTCCTTTATCATCCCTGCGTTTTAATCCGTGATCCACCCATTCCCATATAAAACCGCCCTGCAGCCGCTCATATTTATCGAAAATTTCCCAATATTCCTTTAACCCGCCAGGGCCGTTTCCCATGGCATGCGCATATTCGCAGACGATATGCGGTTTTCTTTTGCTCGTATCCCTCCCCAGCCGTTCCAGCTCCTGATGTCTCGTATACATTGTGCTGTACATATCGGCGATGGAAGCATCCCTGTCCTCTTCATAATGAATCAGCCGGGACGGATCATATTCCTTCACGAACCTTCCCGCCGTCACAAAATTGCTGCCAAAGCCGGATTCATTTCCCAGCGACCAGACAAGGACACAGGGGTGGTTTTTATCCCTGCGCACCATGCGCTCCACACGATCCAGGTAGCTTGCTTCCCACAGCACATCCTCGCTGAGACGGTTCATTTTCCCTTTAATATAGGTCATCTGGTTGCACTCCAGATCCGCTTCCTCCATCACATAAAAGCCCATACGGTCGCATAAGGACAGGAAATCCGGATGGGGCGGATAATGGGAGGTGCGGATGGCATTGATGTTGTTTTCCTTCATCAATACCAGATCCCTGCGCATATCCTCCAGGGTTATGCAGCGCCCACTGCTTTCATTCCAGTCATGGCGGTTGACCCCCTTGAATTTAACAGGCTTCCCGTTAACAAGCATCCTCCCGTTTTTCAGCTCCACCCGCCTGAAGCCGACCTCTTCCGCATATACTTCTACAATGCGATCCTCCTGTGCATCCTTTAAAACCATTTCCATACGGTAGAGAAAGGGCTGTTCCGCCGACCACTGCCTGATCTCTTCTATTTTTTCCTCCAGCTTAAGTTCCCGTTTCTCCCCCGGCGCTGCGCACAGCTTAAGCTCCCTGCATAGGACCGCCGTCTCTTCCCGGAAAAGGCGGATCGCAAGAATCAGCTCTTTTTCCTTTCCATCTCCATTTTCCACACAAAAAGAAGCGTTCAGGATTCCCTTTTCCCCATCCGCCGTCAGTCCGCAGTCCAGCTGATAATCGGCCAGATGGACACGGGGCCTGGCAAGCAGCGCCACATCCCTGATAATCCCCGAAAACCACCACATATCCTGGTTTTCCAGATAGCTGCCCTCACAGAATTTATAGACCTTTACCGCCAGCAGATTTTCCCCGCTGCGAAGGCAGTCCGTCACATCAAATTCCGCACTCAGGCGTGATCCCTGGCTGTATCCCACAAATGTGCCGTTCAGCCATACATGGTAAGCGCTTTCCACCCCGTCAAAACGGAGCAGATATTCTTTCTCCTCATCCTTTTCCACCCGGAAAAAATGGCGGTAAGCGCCTGTCGGATTGTCGATCTGAACCGCGGGCCTTTCCAAAATGGGGAAAAGTGAGATCGCATCGTTGTAGTGGGGATACCCGAAGCCGTTTAACTGCCAATGACCGGGCACAGGCATCTTGCCCCACCCGCTGCTGTCAAACTCCGGCTTCATGAAATCCTCCGGCGTCTCTAACGGATTTTCATAATATGTAAAATCCCAGCTGCCATTCAGCAGCTTATAATTGCCGCTCTTTTCCCTGTGCATGGCCGCGGCGCTTTCCCTGTCTGCATATCCTGTATAAAACGGCCTTGTGCAAAGCCTGTTTCTCTGAAGGACTTCGATGTTGTTCCAGTCCTGTAACTCATAATTAAATACTGCTTTCATGCTGACTCCCCGCATCCGCTTTGGCGGATTTAAACCTGTTTTTTCATCTGTTGTTTCACAAAATCATTCCCGCGCACAGCTCTGCCGGAGAATGAGCTTATTGGGTATGACGGCCCGGATTCCTCTGACCCTGCCGGTACGCATCTGCTCCACCAGCAGCTCGGCCGACATGCTTCCGATCAAATCCCCATAGATATGCACTGTGGAAAGCGCCGGGGAAATGAACTCTACGGTTGGGACATCATTGCAGCTGATAACGGAAAGCTCCTCCGGCACCCGGATGCCGTTTTCCTCAAACGCCCTTAAGCATCCCATGGCCATAGCGTCATTTTCTATAAAAAGCGCCCTGGGAAGATCTCCGTTCTCAATCATCTGGCAGCATAAACGGTACGCGTTCTGTGCATAGTTGATATCTGTTTTCCAGACGAATTCCTCCCTGTAAAGTCCCTGTTCCTCAAGTATCTGTTTAAAATAAAGGAAACGTTTATCCTCCACCGCCCGGCCGCTTACCGCCACGCCGTAGGTGCCTACATAGCCTATTGTTGTATAAGAAAGACGGAAGAAATGGGACAGCGCCTTTTCTACAAGAGAGTGGAAATCATTGACTACACAGTCCGCTTCCACCTCCATATCTTCCGGGTCAAAATCGGCAAATACCACAGGGATTCCCGAGGCTATTACGCTCTGCCGGATCTTTTCATTCCGATACCAGCCGCCTGCATGGCCTATCAGTATCGTACCTGAAAACCTGCTCATATCAAGCTCCTTGCCCTCTTTGGCCGGGCAGAAAAATTCTCTTACCCTGCAGCCCTTTTCTATTAAAGCATCCTTTACCGTCACACGAATCAGCTGATAATAGGAATCCATAATCTCGTCATATTCGCTGTAAAGAAGCACCAGCGCCACCGTCGCCTTTCCCCTTGCCGCCTCTTCCTCCGCGTTCGTTCCGGTGCCCTTATAGCCAAGCTCTTCCGCTGTCTCCCAGATTTTTTTCTTCGTACTTTCAGAAATCGAAAAGCTGTCGTCCCGGTTCAATACTCTGGATACGGAGGTAATGGATACCCCTGCCTTAGTTGCGATATCTTTCAGTGTGGGCATATGCTCTCCCCTTTCAGTTTTACTAAATTTTACTTCTTTCTATATTTCTGATTATATGCATTTGTTTTTCTTTTGTCTACACTTCTTTTCATATTTATGTGCTATATGTATATTTTTGTATGGATTGCATAATTAAATTATGTGTATTTTGTTCGCTTTTTACTTTAATTTTGCGGCATAATAGCCATTTATTTTACTAAAATTTTTACTAAATTTTACTTTGGTTTTTTCACATTGCAGGAATCATTTTTATAGTTAGATTTATTTCCAGAATAGACTTTGAGTTCAGCAGAAATGAAGCTTTCCTTTCCACATAAAAAATCCGGGAGTCCTCTGTTTTCGTTGGAGAACTCCCGGTCCGTATGCTTGATACAAGCCTTTTGTTTACATCTCTTTTAACCTGTAATCGGCCTTTCCTGAGAAAGGCCCCCATCTCATCTTAAACATTCTGTCCGGAATCTCTGAATCCCGGCAATCGCTTTAGATCACCTTAATTCCGGGACACTGCATTTTTATATATGGAACAAATGCATCTATCTGCCGTTGATCCATACCCTCTTTAAAGGTGACGGCAAATTGGATTTTGGTGAACAGGAAAAAATATTTTTCTGTTATCACCAGTTTCTTCAAATGAACATAGCCCAGAATAGCCAAAGCGCCGGTGGAGTGATGATTCCCATACATCCGCTCATTCCTACTGTTCATTGACCACCTGTGCAAATTCCGTGAGAAATTTTTTAAAATTGTCAACCTCTTCTTTCTGTTCGATTTCCGAGGCCGCCGCCAGGGGAAGCGATACGATAAACTGCGTGCCGCCCTGCAGATAAAATATTGTACGGCCTGAGGCCTTCAGCTTAACCTTTTCCACCGTCTGGCGGGTCAGATGCAGGATGCACTCCGTATCCGCCTCGATCGTATTATAGCTGGGATTACCCACGCACACTGCAAAAATTTCATCGCCCCGGTAAGCCAGAACGAATTTGGGCGGGTGACTGCCATAGGTATGTAAGTTTGCCCGCACTCCAAAAACCGCTCCCACAGCGGCTACGGCGAATTGTCTGGCGAAATCCCCGCCCGCCTCCTTCAGCAAGGACATGGTGTCCTTTTCCGCCTGCGCCATGACCACAGGGTATCCTTTGGCCTGGGGTACGCCTTCTTCCACAGCCCTGTGCATTGCCTCAAAAAGCGCCGGCTTCTTCTTTGCCCGCTTTGAGTTAAGCTTTGCCCTCAAAAGCAGCATAAGAAGCAACACAACAAAAATGCCGCCGAACATAATAAGAATTCCGCTTGCCTGACTCATCTTCCATTCTCCTTCTTCCTGTGTACGCCGCAAAGGTTTCCACATTATTTCATTTCACTGCCTGTACATTGCCCCGGAGCAGCCGCAGCTGATTTAACAGCAAGACTATGGACTCCGCCGGTTTTACCTGGCATTTATCTTTTATTATACAGGAGGCGCCTGCCGCGCCAAACTCCAATTCATTACGATAACAATACCTTTTCATGACATACACGTTGGAGACTGTCTGTCTATTCCGTATAGAAGACCGCTGCCACAGTTTCTTTGTCTGCGTGCAATCGGCAGGTGCGGCTCTATTCTGTTTTTCGGGAGAACTTTCCTTTCATGCAAAAAAATAGCGGAAATGTTCTAATAAACATTTCCGCTAACCATATTCAAGTAGCGAGAGGGGGACTTGAACCCTCGACACCACGGGTATGAACCGTGTGCTCTAGCCAGCTGAGCTATCTCGCCAGATTATATGGGACCTATAGGGCTCGAACCTATGACCCTCTGCTTGTAAGGCAGATGCTCTCCCAGCTGAGCTAAGATCCCATAACAGTTGTTCGTCTTAGGAACTCTTCCGTTCCGCAACTCGCTTTGCTATTATATAATGGTTTGTGACTTGTGTCAACAGTTTTTTTCACTTTTTTTAATTTTTTAAAAAATATATGCTTTTTTGTATTTTTACAGTGGCAGGGAGGTCTGAAATCCCCTGCCACTGTAAGGATGTTATGGGCAAAGTATTGCCCATAACTTGATACTCCCGGATTGCTCCGCTGCACGCAGCTCACGCAATCCTCAAACATTCGGAATCCGCTAATTTACTACGTAAATTGCTACTTCCTCATGTTTGGCGGGGTCCAAGTTCAAAAGTCTTATCGTGCAAGCACGAACGACTTTTTGACCTTTTCCCCCTGGTATTATCTGAAGTACTCAACACCAGATTCAAAAATCTTGATATCCTGCTCTCCGTAGATATTGACAGCAACGCCTGCGTCACGACGCTCACTGTGTGCCATCTTTCCGAGAACACGTCCATCCGGGCTTGTGATTCCCTCGATGTTCATATAAGAGCCGTTTACGTTAAACTCACCCTCATATCCAGTCTCATCTACCGGTACATACTCTGTTGCGATCTGTCCGTTTTCCTTGAGTTTCTTCAGCCACTCATCGTTTGCGACAAAACGTCCCTCACCATGAGAAGCCGGATTACAGTATACGCCGCCAAGCTGTGCTTTCTGAAGCCATGGAGACTTGTTGCTGACAACCTTGGTGTAAACCATCTTGGATACGTGGCGTCCGATGGTGTTGTAGGTCAGTGTCGGAGAATCCTCTTTCTGTCCGCAGATCTCACCGTACGGTACCAGTCCCAGTTTGATCAGTGCCTGGAATCCGTTGCAGATACCAAGAGCAAGACCGTCACGCTCATTGAGGAGCTTCATAACTGCCTCCTTGATCTTCTCGTTCTGGAACGCGGTAGCAAAGAATTTCGCGGATCCATCCGGCTCATCTCCGGCTGAGAAGCCGCCCGGGAACATGATCATCTGTGCCTGATCGATGGCTTTCTCAAAGAGCTCTACAGAATCATGGATATCTTCTGCTGTAAGGTTCTTGAATACTTTAACGTCAACCTCTGCACCAGCGCGTTCAAAAGCACGTGTGCTGTCGTATTCGCAGTTTGTTCCAGGGAATACCGGAATAAATACACGCGGTTTTGCAACCTTATGTTTGCATACATAGATGCTGTCTGCTTTGTAAAGGGAACCGTCATCTGCCTTGACGTCCTCGGTTCCTGCTGCTGTTTTAAATACATTCTCCAGAGTTCCTTCCCATGTGGAAAGCGCCTCTTTCAGAGTGATCTCTGTATCACCGTAGGTGAACTTCGCATTATCCGTAACCTCACCGATCACAGTATAGGTAATGGCAAGCTCACCGACTTTTCCATCCGGAACCTCACAGATGATATCGCCGAATGCCGGAGCAAAGAAATCTCTTGGATCAAGGTTATGCTCGATCTTTACACCCATGCCGTTACCAAAGGCCATCTTGCTGACTGCAGCAGCGATTCCATGACGGTCAAGTGCATATGCGGAGATCACACGGCCTGCCTGGATATCCTGGTGTAATTTATCATACTGCTCCATAAGAGCCGGATAATCCGGAAGATCATAGGAATCCTTCGGTGCACGGAGCCATACCAGCTTGCTTCCTGCTTTTTTGAGCTCCGGTGTGATCACATCTTTTACCTTTGCAACATCCACTGCGAAGGACACCAGTGTCGGAGGAACATCAATGTCATTGAAGGTTCCGGACATACTGTCCTTACCGCCGATGGAAGGAAGGCCGAATCCGATCTGTGCCGCATAAGCGCCAAGCAGTGCGGAGAACGGCTGGCTCCATCTCTTAGGATCTTCTGTCATACGACGGAAGTATTCCTGGAAGGTGAAACGGATCTTCTTATAGTCACCACCGGTTGCAACGATCTTGGCAACAGACTCGGTTACTGCGTAGGCAGCTCCATGATACGGACTCCATGAGGAAAGGTATGGATCAAAGCCGTAGCTCATCATGGTAACAGTCTCTGTTTTTCCGTTCTGTACCGGAACCTTTGCAACCATGGACTGTGTCTCTGTCAGCTGATATTTGCCACCGTGAGGCATAAATACACTGCCTGCGCCGATGGAGCCGTCAAACATCTCCACAAGACCCTTCTGTGAGCATACATTCAGGTCAGCAAGAGTATCCATCCATTTTTTCTTTACATCTGTTACATCCGGACGTTCCTCGAAAAGATTTCCGTCCTTTGACGGGATCTCAACCTCAACGGAGGTCTCCTGATGTGCACCGTTGGTATCCAGGAATGCACGGGAGATATTTACGATCTCTTTTCCTCTCCAGTTAAGGACAAGGCGTGGCTCCTCCGTTACAACTGCAACCGGAATTGCCTCGAGATTCTCTTCATTTGCAAATTTCAGGAAAGTATCCACATCTTTCGGGTCAACTACAACAGCCATACGCTCCTGAGACTCAGAGATGGCGATCTCAGTGCCGTCAAGACCTGCGTATTTTTTCGGAACCTTGTCGAGGTCGATCTGAAGTCCCGGTGCCAGCTCGCCGATGGCAACGGAAACACCGCCTGCGCCAAAGTCGTTACATTTCTTGATGATATGGCTGACTTCCTCTCTGCGGAACATTCTCTGGATCTTACGCTCTGTCGGTGCGTTACCTTTCTGCACCTCTGCGCCGCAGACCTCGATGGAAGCCTCTGTGTGGACCTTGGAAGAACCGGTAGCACCGCCGATACCGTCACGGCCGGTACGTCCTCCAAGAAGGATGATGATATCTCCAGGATCGGAATTCTCACGGATAACCGCACGTCTCGGGGCAGCACCCATAACCGCACCGATCTCCATACGTTTTGCAACGTAGTCCGGATGATAGATTTCTTTTACAGAACCGGTTGCAAGACCGATCTGGTTTCCGTAGGAGCTGTAACCGTGAGCTGCGCTGCGGACAAGTTTCTTCTGCGGAAGTTTGCCTTTCAGAGTTTCTTTTACGGATACGGTCGGATCAGCCGCACCGGTTACACGCATTGCCTGGTATACATAGGTACGTCCGGAAAGCGGATCACGAATGGCTCCACCAAGGCAGGTTGCCGCACCACCAAAAGGCTCGATCTCCGTCGGATGGTTGTGTGTCTCGTTCTTGAAGTTGATCAGCCACTCTTCTTCTTTCCCGTCCACGTCCACCGGTACCACGATACTGCAGGCATTGATCTCATCAGACTCTTCCTGGTCTACAAGCTTGCCTTCTGCTTTCAGTTTCTTCATTGCCATAAGTGCAAGATCCATCAGGCAGACAAACTTATCATCACGGCCCTTGTACATATCCTTATGGGCATCCAGATATTCTTTGTATGTTTTTTCAATAGGAGTCTTATAATCACCTTCGTCAAACTTCACGCTGGTAAGCTCTGTGGAGAAAGTAGTATGACGGCAATGATCAGACCAATAGGTATCCAGAACACGGATCTCTGTCATGGAAGGATCGCGTTTCTCTTCATTTCTGAAATAATTCTGGATATGCTGGAAGTCCTTAAATGTCATGGCGAGGTTCAGAGAAGCGTACAGCTCCTTCAGATCAGCCTCAGCCATATCCTTGAATCCGTCAAAAATCTTCACATCCTCAGGATCCGGGAATACTGTTACCAGTGTTTCCGGCTTCTCAAGACCTGTCTCACGGGAATCCACAGGGTTGATGCAGTGATGTTTGATTGCCTCAAACTCTGCATCTGTAACGTTTCCTTCGATTACATAAGTAGTTGCTGAACGGATGATCGGTGCTGCATTCTCATCCAGGAACTGTACACACTGCACTGCAGAATCGGCTCTCTGGTCAAACTGTCCAGGAAGGAATTCTACGGAAAATACACGTGCGCCCTCTGCCACATCAAATTTTTCAAGATACAGATCATCTACCGGCGGCTCTGCAAATACGGTTCTGCATGCTTTTTCAAAAACTTCATCTGAAATATTTTCTACATCATAACGGATCAGCACTCTTACATTTGTTGCGGATTTAATTCCGAGATAGCTTCTGATCTCATGCTTTAATTCTTTTGCCTGTACGGCGTAGGCTGGTTTCTTTTCTACATAAACGCGTCTTACGTTGCTCATTAGAAACTCCTTTCCTTTGTGCATTATGTTATTATGTACTTAAAGAAAAAATTGAATTTTTAGCAGGAGGAAATATTAAATGAATACTGAAATTCTTGGTAAGAAAGATGGTTATATAATACGATTGGCCAAAATTCAAGATGCAACTAATTATTATGAACAAAATTTTTGCCCTTTAGATAAAGAAGTTGCGCGATTGACCGGTAGTAAAGAAGTATACACAAAAGAAGAAGTAGAAACCTTTTTCTTAAGATCGCTTGAAGATGATGATAGATATTTCTTTTTGATTATAGCACCTAACGGCAGAATAATTGGTGAAAGTATTATTAATGAAATTGATTGGAATTTACGCAGCGCTAATTTTCGTATAGGTCTTTATCAATTGACAGAGAGAGGTAAGGGAATTGGAACTTGGGCAACAGAAGCAACGCGTGATTTTGCATTCGAAAAATTAAGGTTACATCGATTAGAGTTGGATGTATATTCATTTAACCCAGGAGCTGAAAAAGTATATTTAAAAGCAGGATTTAAGAGAGAGGGTGTTTTAAGAGATGCTATTATGGACGGTAATGAATATGCAGATGATATTTTGATGTCAATTTTAGAAGATGAATGGAAAGCATTAAAGA
>OJUG01002779.1_pt1 | contig 17356 bp, 10 predicted proteins | sample 1599841 | NCBI WGS metagenome assembly OJUG01 (sample SAMN04168659, study PRJEB22393) | human gut metagenome | biome: human gut microbiome; feature: stool | host: Homo sapiens | collected 2014-05-12 | reverse complement strand
GGCGACCACCGAGATCTACACTCTTTCCCTACACGACGCTCTTCCGATCTGGCGCTTTGCGCCAATACGGCGCTGATTCAGAAAATCAGTGCGGAGCGAATTCGTGAAGAGCTGCAAAAGCTCTGGCTTGCGCCCTTTGCGAATAAAATGCCCCTGCTCTGGGAAAGCGGTCTGCTCGCACAGATAGATGCGACCCTTTCCGCAAGCCTTATCGCAAACAGCCAGACCCTTTTGGAGGAAATTTCCCTTTGCCCGAAGGATAATATTCTGCGGTGGTGCATTGTTTTGCAGCATTACCCCATCGGCGAGATGAAGGGCTTTTTAAAAGGTATGCGGCTCGATAACCACTCCCTCAAGCGGATTTCCCTGCTTCTGGAGGAGCTGTCCACGGATTTGCCGACAGAACCCTATCCGCTCCGCAAAAAGCTCAGCGCCATCGGGCAGGAGGCAACAGAGCAGCTTCTGCTTCTGCAAAGTATCCTGCGCCCTGCCTCTCCCCACGCCGAGACAAAAACCGCCTTGGAAAAAATCCTTGCGGCAGGGGATTGTCTTTCCCTGAAAACGCTTGCCCTAACGGGACAGGACTTGATGGCACTCGGTGCGCCGCACGGCAAAATCCTAGGCACTATCCTTGCGGAGCTACTGGATATCGTTCTGCGTGCGCCCGAAAAAAACACAAAAGAAACGCTGACAGCACTTGCACTTGCGCTGTTGGAAGAATTATAAGGAGGAAACAGCCATGATTAGTGAAAAAGGATTTGTTCTGGAAAACGGTACGGAGCTGCCCTTTCTGGGCTTTGGCACCTATCTGGTGCAGGAGGAAAAAATCATTCTGGATGCCTTAGCATCCGGCTACCGCCATATTGACACCGCCAGAAGATACGAAAACGAAAAAATGGTCGGCAACGCCCTGCGGCAGTGCGGCATCCCTCGCAGAGAGCTGTTCCTGACCTCTAAGGTCTGGAAAACAGACTTAGGCTATGATAAGACCATGGCAAGCTTTGAAGCCTCCCTCAAGGATTTGCAGGTGCAGTATCTGGATTTGTTCCTCATTCATTGGCCCCTGCCCTTCCCCGGCGCAGATTGGAAGCCGCTGGTAACGGAAAGCTGGAAGGCACTCGAAAGGCTCTATGATGAAGGCGCCGTGCGTGCCATCGGTGTCTGCAATTTCCTGCCGCAGCACCTCCTGCACGTTCTGAAAACCGCCAATACCGCCCCCATGATTGATCAGTTTGAATTCCACCCCGGCTATCCGCAGTATGAAACATTACAGTTCTGCCAGAGCCGCGGCATACAGGCGGAGGCATGGAGTCCCCTTGGCAGAGGGCGGCTTCTGGAGGACCCTCTGGTTCTGGAGCTTGCGAAAAAATACGGCAAAAGTCCGGCGCAAATCTGTCTGCGCGTCTGCCTGCAAAATAACGTCCTGCCCCTGCCGAAATCCTCCGCACCGGAGCGCATGAAGGCAAACCTCGATATCTTCGATTTCGAGATAGAGCAGGAGGATATCTATCGTCTGCTGACCATGCCCCAGACAGGCTGGTCTGGGCTTCATCCGGAGCATTTTGAGTAAAGTCGAAAGCAGGCCTTCGACTTATTTAGGCAGAAGAATAACCTGATAGCGATTGTTCGATCCATGCAAAATCACTCGAAATTATTTGCAGCCGCTTGACTTGGTATTTCCCTTATAATAAAATAAAAAATGTCAAAAAACAGCAAATTTTATCGAAAATCATTCATAGCAGAAAGGAAGGAATCTCATGAAAACACGCATACTCTCTTATCTTTTGGTGTTTTCCATGATACTCGCCCTTTTGCCTGTTTCCGCATTGGCAGAAGGGGAAAGTACCACAACGCCGTACATCACCGCCACAGTGAAACACGCTTTGGACAGCGGCGGAGCGGAAACGGGGCAGATTACAGCGCAAATCGAAGCCTATCTGACGGATAAGGATAACCAATCCCGCACCGTTAAGCCCTGCGATATCATCTTCTTGATAGAGCAATCCGCCTTTATGAATACGCAAAATGATACAACGCAGTATGGGCAGGAGCGAGCGGATATTCTCAATTCCATGGAAAGTCTGCTGCAAAATCTTCCTGCCCCCACCACAGGCGCACATCGGGTGGCAATCGCAGGCTTTGGGCGTATCAATAACAGCGGCTCATCCGATTCATACATCGAAAGTCAGCACCCTGGCGCAAGGCTAACTACAGACCAAAACCCCAGCTTGAACACAGGCTATTATACCCATGGCACAGATGGATCACCTGTATTCCATTCCCAAAGCGGTTGGACAGAATGGAGCAGAATCCCAAATAACGACGAAACAACCCTGCCGCAGATGCCGGAAGGCTATCTTGCCACTGAAAGCTACGATAACGTCTTTATGAGCATTGACAAGGCAGAGGATGTCATTGATGTTGATAAAATGGTATCTTGGCACGCAGGTGCCTCCCGTATGGATGCAGGTCTGCAAATCACAAAGCAGTTGGCAGAAATTGCAAAAGAACACAAAGGCGAGGACCGCAACCTTATCATCTTTGTTGCCGCCAGCTCTCTGCCCTATCAGAACGGCATAGGCGTTCAGAGTCTCCGCTCTGAGGCGGCACAGGCAGCGGCAACGGAATTGAAAAATAATTATAACGCCACCATCTTCGGCTTTGGCGACTTCCGTCCGCTGACCTTGCAAAGCGGAATGTCCTCAGAGGATCAGCGTACACAATTCAATGAAACCATGACCGGAATCTGCGGCAATTCCACCACACTGGATGGCACACCCTATTTCAAGGGCTTGAGCCAAGTGCATGATATTAATGAGGCGCTCAATGAACTGCTGATTCAGATTGACGCAAATGTCAATCCGAATGCGAAAAGCCTGCATATCAATGTGGGGAACTTCCAAGAAAAATCCACAGAGCCTACCTCGCATATCTCGCATACTTGGAAGGAATTGAAAGAGAAACACCATATTCTTACAAGCAGTGCCATCAACGAAACTGCCTCTGTGGATTATTACCGCTTTAAGGAGTATGATGCAAACGGCAATCCGCAATTTGACGCAACCCCCTTTCTGCGCATCGAGCGGAGCCTTTCCGATATCGGCAGTGGCGACAGTATTCAAACGGCACTCAGCCTTCAGCCGATTCCCCCTGTAGGCACAGAAGGGACTGCCTACGGCGTAAAAGCAGTCATTACCATTACCGATCCCGTCTGTGTGGACTATAAATGGGCAGGGCGTTGGACACCGGATTTCAATCCGCCCGACCACGAGCACGCCGCGCGTGGTGTGAAGCACAGCCCCACAAATCCGGAACAAAATGAAACCACAAGCGACACCATGAAATTAAAATTTGACGGTTGGTATCGTCTTTGGGATGACAGCATTGACCATGAGGGAAACGGAAAGAAAACTTGGACGTATGACGGAAAAAAATACGTTGCCTATCAGGATACCGTATATGATGCCTTCGGCAGTGATTTCACCCTGTATGGGCGTTGGATTCCTTCCATTGATGTAAATTTCCAATGGATTGGCTCTGTCATCCCCGAAGGCGCAGAGTTGCCTTCCACCGTTTCCCTTCCACTGAGCGACAGCGGAACCGCCTCCTTTACCCCCGCCGTACCATCCCAAGAGGGGTATGAATTTGACGGCTGGTATAAGGATTCCGCCTGCACAGAGCGTTATGGCGAAAACGGCGAAAACCTAACAGAGAATACCACCCTTTACGGCAGTTGGACGAGAATCGGCACAAAAGAGGTTACCTTTACCGTTGTAAACGGCGGTTGGAATGCGGCAAGCAATTGGTACAAAAACACAACCCAAACGAATGATACGAAAACCTTGACCATTGAGGTTCCTCTGCGCAACGGCAAAGGCACGCTGACACCCGATTTGGTTCCTCATGTAGATAATCTGGATATGAAACCCGCAAAAGGCTACAAAGCACCCGGCACTTGGGGGAACAACGCCCCCGATACCAATGCGGATGCCATCACCGAGGACGGCACCTATGCGTATACCTATACCTTCCCCGAAGCGGATACCTATACGATTACCTATCGTTGGGTAGGCACAGAGGTACCTGAGGATGTGAGCCTGCCTGCACAGCAGACAGAACAAGAAAGCAGTGATGGCACAAATCCGACCTTTGAGATTGCAACCGTACCCTCTGCTGATAAAAAATGGAGCTTTAGCGGTTGGTATACAAACGAAGCATTAACCGGCACAGCAATTAGCGACAGTTATATCTTCCCTGCAGACAACGCAAATGACACAAAAAACCTGACGCTTTACGGCAAATGGACACATGACCCCTGCACCGTAACCTTCTATGCGGACTCCTACCGGCCTGCACATGGACATTTTAATGCAGATGATTATAATACAGATGATTATAATAATACAGATGGTTACTCAATAAGCTATACCGTTCCTTACGGCTCTACACTTGCCAAGGTTCCCACACCCGTCACAGAGCTTGCCACCTGCTACTTCGAGGGTTGGAGGGATGATTATAAAACATCTCTCCTCGATACAGAGGAAGAGCAGGAGGATACACAGGGAGAGCAGGAGGATACACAGGATGCAGAGGACACAGACGAGCCTGCGACCCATGCGGCGGATTCCTCTGCCGTCACAGGCACCTTCTACACCAGTAAGGCAATTCAGGATATGCCGATAAAGTCTGACTTGAATTTCGTGGCACAATGGTGGCCCATTGTTACCTTTGATGCCAACGGCGGCAAGTGGGAGCTTGAGGAAGGCAAACCTACCGAACGCTATGTCCCCGTACCTGCAAACAGCGACCATATTGATGCCCTGCGTCCCCCCGCAAGGGAAGGCTACACCTTCCTTGGATGGTATGACAGTGCAGAAAATACTTCCGGAGAACCCATTGATTTTAGAACCAGAACCTTCAAGGGTGCGGCAACCGTTTATGCACACTGGGCAAAAAATGCCACCGTCACCTTCAAAATCGTAAACGGCTATTGGTCGGGCAATACCGCAGAGGATAAAACGGTTACCGTTGTGCTGCATCCGCAGGCAAATGGTTCTGCAAGCGGCACATTGGATGCAAGCCATGTTCCCGCCATTATGATTCCTGCCGCAGGCTATGAAAACACCCCCGGTCATTGGGATGTGACACCAAATACCGAAAAAAACGGTATCAGCGGCAATGTAACCTACACCTATATCTTTGGCAAAAAGCACCACAGCAGCAGTGATGACGACAGCAAAGACAAAGACAAAAACAAGGACAAGGATAACAACAAAGAAAATAACAAAGACAACAATACCGGCGAAACCACGCCGACAAAGGTTCCCGCTTTGCTCAACGGCAGCAATCATTTTGCTTATGTTGTAGGCTATAAAGACGGCAACGTAAGGCCGCAGGGCAACATCACCCGTGCGGAAACCGCCGCTATCTTCTTCCGCCTGCTGAAGGAGGAGGTGCGCAGTGAAAACCTCAGCAAGCACAACGATTTTGCCGATGTAACAGAGGACAGCTGGTACAACACAGCAGTTTCCACCATGGCAGGCATGAATATTCTCAAGGGCCGCACAGCAAACAGCTTTGCACCGCAGGCCCCCATCACCCGTGCGGAATTTGCCGCCATCTGCGCCCGCTTTGACAGCGGCAGAGCAGAGGAAAACAGCGGCTTTACGGATATTTCCGGCCATTGGGCGGAAAAGGAAATTGAGCGTGCCGCCACCCTTGGCTGGGTAAGCGGCTATACGGACGGCAGCTTCCACCCCGATGCCCCGATTACAAGAGCAGAGGCAATGACACTGATTAACCGTGTGCTTTGCCGTATGCCCGAAACAAAGGCCGACCTTTTGGACAGCATGACCAAATGGCCCGATAATCAGCCCGGCGCATGGTATTATCTGGCTGTGCAGGAGGCAACCAACAGCCACACCTATGAGCAGAAGGATTCCAAGTATGAAACATGGACAGCACTGACCGCAGAGCCGGATTGGAGCAAATATTAAACGAAAGCAATCAAAAAGGCTGTCATTCCAGTAAAAGGGATGACAGCCTTTTTCTTTTCTTTAAACTTCTTCTTTTCTTTAAAACAGAAGATTTAATTCCGTTTTCGCCTTCTCAATATCCTGCAAAATCGTCTTTTGCTTTTCATCAAACAGCAGCTCCGCGTTATACCGATAATATTTCTCCGAGCCATTCTCGCTGATGAATTTCACGCTATAGAAGTTCGTGGTCAGCTCCGTAATGAAGATAACCATTTCCTGCCCTGCGCCGAAGGCCTCCTCCAGAAATGCAAAGGCATTGTCCAGCATCGCAGACGCATCCGCAATGGCGTTTTCCCGTCCTTCCGCCTCTTTTGCGAAAAGTCCCTTCACCAGTGCAAACGCATCCTCTTTTTCCCGACAGCCGTTCCGCTTGCCCTCCGCAAGGAAGAACTGCAGCCGCTCCAATTCCTTCAAGCAGGCATGCTCCGCCGTTTTCTCCAGAAGTCCCGCCTTCCGTTCCTTCGCAAAGGCAGCTTCTCTTTCCTCCACCAGTCCTGTAAAGAGGTTCTCCCAAGGCGTTTCCTTGCAGTAGGGGCTGTTGAACCGCTCCTTCAGCTCCAGCAGTGCCCCATGCAGTCCCGTTACGGTCAAATCCGCCTCGTATGCCCCACGGAAGCCCTCGGAAAGCCTGCTCAGCAAAAGTCCCATCACGCTCAGCCGCTCGTCAAACGGTGCATCCTGCAGCTTCGTCACCGCCTGCTTGGTATATTTCCCCTGCAAAATATCGTCCACGCGGTAATCGGTGCGATATTTGCGGTACAAATCCAGATAATTCGCAAAATCCTTTGCAATCCTGCGGTGCTGCAAATACTGATAAATCAGTCCTTCCTCTACAGGCAAATCCATATCCTCATACACCTTGAGAATGGTAGAAAGATCCTCCCACCCTCTCGCCGTCACAAACCGCTTGCCATCCACCGTTGTCTCCATGGCATAAAAATGATCCTTGCGAATTTCCAGATAGGACAGAATCGCCCCATGGATGCCCTGCTGATAGGCATATTCCTTCCAGACGGAAAAATCAGGCTCTACGTCTATTTTCTTCACACGGTCAAGCGTTACCACGTCAAATTCGCGCACGCTTTTGTTGTATTCGGGAGGATTGCCTGCCGCGGCAATCAGCCAGCCCTCCGGCACCTTATGCGCCCCAAAGGTCTTGCACTGCAAAAATTGGAGCATGGCAGGCGCAAGCGTTTCGGAGGCACAGTTGATTTCATCAATAAACAAAATCCCCTCCTGTAAACCGGTTTCCTCCATTTTATCATAAACCGATGCGATAATTTCGCTCATGGTGTATTCCGTTACGGTATATTCCTTTCCGCCGTATCCCTTCTTGCTGATAAAGGGCAGCCCGATGGCAGACTGACGCGTATGATGCGTAATGCTGTAGGATACCAGTGCCACGCCGCACTCCCTCGCTACCTGCTCCATCACAGCGGTTTTCCCGATACCGGGCGCGCCCATCAGCAGAACGGGTCTTTGTCTGACCGCCGGAATACGGTATTCCCCAAACTCGTCCTTCGCCAGATACGCCTGAATGGCATATTTGATTTCTTCCTTCGCTTTTTTAATATTCATGCTATCCTCCTAACGCCCATGAGACGGCAGTCCCAAGGACAAATCCTCTTTCCCCAGTATCAGCTTCATCGCCCATGGCGGCACACCGACATCCGTATAATCCTCATGATAGAACACAAAGGCGGCATCATAAGGCGGTCTGCGCTTGGGGAAGGTGCCGTAGCCGTCTGTGAAATAAATCAGACCCTTTAGGTTCTGAAACGCCCTTTCGGCAATCAATTTATCAACGTATTGGAACACAGGGCGGAAATCCGTACCGCCGCTCCCCCTTAATTCAAAGTCCTCCATAAACTGCGCCAGTTCTTCCTTGGAGGTGATCCTTTTATCCATCTGCACCGCCGCATCGCACTGTATGATATGCACGTTCATTTTATGGAAAAAGCTTTCACTGCTCGAAAGAATCGCGTAGGTTTCCTCTAAGAACCGCTTCACCGTTTCCCCCTCGCAGGATTCGGAGGTATCAATGGCAATCACCAGCTCCTCCACCTTCTTCACTTCCTTATATTCCAGTGCTTCAATCAACGGCAGATTGCCGTACATCTGCAAGCCATAGGTATAGAAGATAAAATCGAAGGCATCATCATCCACGCGCATATCCTCCTTGAGCGTCACGAATTTCTGCAAAAACTGCCGATAATCGTAGCGTTCCCTGTTCTCGACCTTCAGATATTGCAGAAGCTCGCCTGCCTCTGCGCCCATATCCTTGGAGAAGGTTTCGAGGTTGGTTTCGGTCTTTTCCCCGATTTCTGTCCATTTTTCCTCCAGCTGCTGCTGTTTTTCGTCCTGTTCCTCCTGCTCCTGCTGTTGGTCGTTGCTGTTATCCTGGTTATCTCCGTCCTTGTTATTCTCGTCCTCGTCATCCTTCTGATGCTCCCAGAAGACATGGTCGTCTACCCAGAATTCCAGCTGTAGCTTACCGAATTCCTGCAAGGAAAGTTTTTTTTCTTCCAGTACGCGATAAATACCCTCGGCGGAAAGCACCTTCAATTCTCTGCGGAGCATATCGTACATTTCGTTTCGTTTATCGGAGACAACGAGCCGCACCGCCTTCACAGACAGCGAATCCACGATAGATTCCACCGCGATATCGCAGGCGAGGTGCCAGAGCTCCTCATCCCGATGGTTCAGATGGAAGGGATGGCGGAACAGGCAATGCAGGACCATGTGCAGATAGGCGCGATTGACAAGCACGCGGTCGCTCAGATAGCGCTGTACGAGGTAGCGCGGGTTAAACAATATCTTTTCGCCGTCTGTCCCGACGTACAGGGAGGAAAGGTTCATTTCGTACCTAAGACCGCTGAGTGCCAAATCAAGAAAGCGCATGGAAAGGTAAAGCTCGTTACGCGATGCGCTTAAAATATCCGTACCGATACGGATGAGGTTTTGATGTGTTTCGTTCATGCCTTCTCACCTTCTTTCTAAAACCTTAAAACCGTGGGACGCTGTCCCACACCCTGACAGGGGAATGATTCCCCTGTACCCCCATTTGCAGAACCATTTCATGGTTCTGCGGTATATCAAAAATATGTATTATTATAGGTCGAATGTTTTTTTCTTTTTGGTTGCGGCAAAATGCCTATGCTGATAATCCATCAAAAAGCTCAGCACTGCGGTCTGCCCCTTTTTCTGCGCAAGGGCAATCAATTCGGGTGTGGTTTCCGCCGTCAGCAGTCCCCAATCCGCGAACAGCCGCAGGGTTTCCCCCTCCTTCTGCTCCATGAAATACGCCGCCGCCCAGAGCAAATGCTCCCGCAGATAATCAAGGTAGACCTCCCTGTGCTTCTCCTGCAAGCGATACGGATACCGCAGGCGGCTCATGGCAAGCAAAAGCACCGTTTCCGCGGCATCCTCGCGCTTCGTCAGATAGAAAATCTCATCATAACGGCGGAAGTCAATCTCGGAATTCCCGATGCACTGGCGGAAAATATGCCCCGTGCCATAATTCACCTGATGGAACAGCCTTGCCGGCGTATCCTCGATATATTCATACTGAAAATCGGGCAGTACCAGCTCTGCGTGCTTCGTTTCGCCGCCCTCGATGGGGAAATCAATCGACAGCTGCAATTCATGGTTCAGCCCCGAAATCAAATCGGAGATATGTCTGCAACGCCCGAAGGAAAGGTGTTTCAGACTGTCGCAGTTCAGAAACAGCCCCGTATTTAATTCCCTTGCCGCCAGCGGGATATTGATTTTCTCCATCCTGCGGCAGTTATAAAAGGCATACCGCCCGATGCTTTCCACGCTCTCCGGCAGGCGAAGCTCCTTCAGCCGTTCACAGCCGTAAAACGCATAATCCCCGATGCTTCTGACCGCCCTCGGCAGGGAAATTTCCTGCAGCGCCCCGCAGCCATCGAACATCCGCTTGGAAACCGCCGTCAATCTCTCCGGCAGATGTACCCGCTCCAGTGCGGCACAGCCCGAAAAGGCAAACGCCCCGATTTCCGCAATCGTATCCGGCAGGAAAACCCTTCGCAATGCCTGCCCCTCCGCGGTTTCGGCAGGTGGCTCCGTCACAAAGGAAAGGCTCGCCTCCTTCTCCTCGCCGATTTCCGCATGGGGTGCCTCCTTTTCTGCTGCAAATGCCCTTTCGGCAACCGCAATGACGGGCAGTCCGTCAATCTTGGCAGGAACATGCAGCTCCGCACAGCGACCATGCAGCTTTTTCAGCACCACGCCGCCCTCTTTTTTTTCGTATTCTATCTGTATGGACAAATTCTCTTTTGCCATTGGAATTTTCCTTTCTTCCGTCCACCCTTTGCCTGTCCGCTTTCGCAATTTTTTCGTGTTTTTTACCTGTCCACTCTGTCCACTTTGTCTATCCTCTGTCCACCCTTTTTCATACTGTATCCATTATATTCTCCTTGAAACAGACTGTCAATTTCGGCATAAAAAAGCCCTCCAAAAAGGAGGGCTTGATTCTCTGTGTAAGCAGAAATTATTTCAGGTTTGCTTTCAGAACCTCTGCAATCTTTGTGATACCTTCAACAATCTTGTCTTCAGGCATGCAGGAGTAGTTCAGACGGAAGTGGTTTTCCTTACCGCCGTTAGGGAAGAAGCTGCCGCCGGGAACGTAAGCAACGTTCTTTTCCAGACACTGAGGCGCGATAACCTTTGCGTCCATGTATTCGGGCAGTACGCACCATGTGAACAGACCACCTTCGGGATGTGTGAATTTTACTTCCTTCGGGAAGGTTTCTTCCATTGTTTTCAGCATTGCGTCACGTCTCTTAACGTAAACTGCTTTGATTTTTTCAACGTGTGCATCCAGATCGTTATCCTCCAAGAACTGATTTGTAATCAGCTGGTCGATTGTGGAGGACTGCAGGTCAGCACCCTGTTTGATGAAGTTGTATTTGCCCAGAACCTCTGCGTTTGTGGAGCAAACCCAACCGATACGCAGACCGGGTGCGAAAATCTTGGACATTGTGCCCAGGAAGATTACCAGATCCTTTGTATCCATGGATTTCAAGGAGGGCAGGAATTCGCCTTCAAAACGCAGTTCGCCGTAAGGGTTATCTTCGATAACGGGAATTTCGTATTTGTTGATCAGTTCCATGAATTTCTGTCTTCTTTCCAGAGTCCATGTTTTGCCTGTGGGGTTCTGGAAATCGGGGATAACGTAAATCATTTTTACGTTTTCTGTTGTAGCCAGAATCTTATCCAGCTCTTCGGGAATCATACCTGCATCATCTGTAGGAACTTCTACGAAAGTAGGTTCACAAGCCTTGAACGCATTGATTGCACCCAGATAAGAGGGGCTTTCTACCAGAACAACATCGCCGGGGTTCAGGAATACACGAGCGGAGAAATCCAGACCCTGCTGAGAACCGCTTGTAATCAGGATATCATCGATGCTTACATGGATATCGTTTTTCGCTGCCATTCTTGCAACGATTTTTTCACGCAGGGATGCAAAACCGTCTGTACCTGTGTACTGCAGCGCAACTCTACCCATATTATCCATTACCTTACAAGCCGCTTCCTTAACGCCTTCTGTAGGGAACAGCTCGGGTGCGGGCATACCGCCTGCGAAAGAGATAACTTCGGGTTTTGCTGTCAGTGCCAACAAAGCTCTGATTTCGGAACCTTTTAACAGATTCATTCTGTTTGCAAATTTAACTGCCATTGGATCTTCCTCCTTAAGAATATAAAATGAATACGTGCATTAGTGTCAGACAACAATAAAGGAATTTTCTTTTATTTTGGCAAAATATCAAAAATATTCCTTCATACCGTTATTAAAACACAAAAAATAAACAAAGTCAATCCCTTCTGCCTTTTGTACAAAAACAAAAACAACCAAAACACGGAAATGATTTTCAGGAATTTTACATCAATTCGATATTTTTAGCAAACCGATAGAAAAATCATATACATTCTATTTTCATAGGAAAAATAGGAAAAGAAGTTTCATTTTTTCCGCATCTTTTCATGTTACTTTGTCATAGTTTATGCTATAATGAAAAATATTGGGCTTCTGCGCCCATATTGATGTACCAAACGAAGTACATCTTACCATTTCATGACAGAGAAAACAAACATAGACAGGGTGTGAACGATGGAAGTTTTCAAAAACATTTTCGACAACCTCGGAATCACAGAATTCGCAAGGCCATCCCTCGGCATTTCCGATATTCTGGATATCCTCATTGTTGCCTATATTATTTATAAAATCATATTCTGGATCAAGGAAACACGCGCGTGGGTGCTGTTCAAGGGGATTCTGGTTATTTTCGCCCTTGCGGCGGTTGCCATGCTCTTAAAGCTGAATACGATTCTTTGGATTCTTTCCAACACCATTTCCGTCGGCATCATTGCGGTTATCGTTGTATTCCAGCCGGAGCTGCGAAAGGCACTGGAGCAGCTGGGCAAGGGAAAATTCTTCACCGCCTTCGCCAGAAGCTCTGAAGAAACCGATGATAAAGCTGCACAACGAACCGTGGATGAAATTGTGAAGGCTGCCGAAAAAATGGGCTCTGTGAAAACAGGTGCCTTAATCCTGATTGAGCAGAAGGTTCCTCTTGGAGACTTTGAACGCACGGGGATTCCTGTGGATGCCATCGTTTCCAGTCAGCTGCTCATCAATATTTTTGAACACAATACACCACTGCATGACGGCGCAGTGATTGTGCGGCGCAACCGCGTAGCTGCCGCTACATGCTTTCTGCCCCTGACGGACAGCAACGAGGTCAGCATGGAGCTTGGCACAAGGCACAGAGCCGCCATCGGCGCAAGCGAGGTTTCCGATGCGTATGTTATTGTGGTTTCCGAGGAAACCGGCGCCATCTCTCTGGCAAGGGGCGGCGTGCTTTACCGTGACCTCTCCCCTGAGCAGCTGAAAAATATGATTTCTCAGCCGCGCAAGGAAGGCAGCAAGAAGACATTTGCAACCATTTGGAAAGGACGGCAGGAGAAAGAATGAAAAAATTTCAGGAATTACTGACGAAGGATCTTGGCTGGAAGCTGCTTTCCATTGCCATTGCCGCGACCATGTGGTTTATGGTAATCAACATCACGCAGCCTGTGGATACGCGCAGCTACAGCAGACCTTTAACCTTGGAAAATATGGATACACTGACCTCCCGCGGGCTGACCGTCGGCAACGCAGAGGAGCTGAAAAACACAAAAATTACCGTAAAGGTGAAGGCACAGCGAACCGCACTGGACAGACTGAGCCAGAACCCCGACTGGATTACCGCCTCGGTGGATTTATCCGAGCTGGCTTATGCAGTAAACGGGGATTCCGTTGCGCTGCCCGTCAATGTTTCCATTGATCAGGGCGGTACGGCCTATGCCATCAGCAGCAAGGCACCTGCCGTTGTGGAGGCACAGGTGGAAACCCTGCGGACAAAGGAATTTCCCATTGAGGTAGAATTAAACGGCAAGCCCAACAGCGACATTACCCTTTCCGACCCTGTTCTGAGCGCAGAGACCGTAACCGTTTCCGGTCCCGTATCTCTGGTGCGGCAGGTTGCGAAGGTAAAGGCAATCATCAACGCGGAGGAGCTGGAAGAAAATATGGATATTCACGCAAAGCTTGCCTGCTATGATTACCATGGCGCAGAGGTAACGGGCGTTTCGCTGAACATCCGCGAGGTAACGGTTTCCTATGCGGTACATGATGCAAAGCAGGTGCCGATTCAGGTGGATATCACAGGCACGCCTGCAAACGGCTATCAGGTCGGCACGGTTTCCTGCTCGCCGAAATATGCAGAGGTGACAGGCTCTAAAGAGGATTTGGATGCCCTGCTTTCCATTCATCTGGACAGCATTGACGTTTCGGGGCGCACTGCCGCAGTGACAAAGACATTCAATCTGGAAAATTATCTGCCGGACGGCATTTCCTTAAATGATGACAACCGCAGCAGCGTACAGGTAACGGTTGCCATCGAGACGGCGCAGAAAGGAAAGCAGTTCACACTGGATGAATCCCGTTTAACCATTCTGGGGCAGGAGGACGGCAAGACCTACTCTTTCGGGACGGCACATGTCACCGTTACAGGCGACAGCAGCAGCCTGAACGGACTGCGCGCAGAGGATCTGAATGGCAGTGTGCATGTAAACGGCATGTCCGAAGGGACGCATCGAGTTCTGGTGCATCTGGATTTGCCCAACGGCTTGAACGCAAGCCCTGTTTATATTGATGTAACCGTTTCCGGTGACGGCAGTGCATCGGCGAACGAATAAGGTTTTGGAGGAAGAAAAATGGCTAGATTATTTGGTACAGATGGCGTAAGAGGTGTTGCAAACACAGAATTGACAGGCGAGCTGGCGTTCCGCTTAGGCAGAGCCGGTGCGTATGTGCTGACAAAGGAAACAAAGCACGCCCCTCGTATTCTGGTTGCTATGGATACCCGTATCAGTGGGGATATGCTGGAAAGCGCACTGGTTTCCGGCATCTGCTCCGTCGGCGCGCACGCAGTTGTGGCAGGGGTGATCCCCACGCCTGCGGTTGCGTATCTGGTAAGAAAATACAGACTGGATGCAGGTGTTATGATTTCCGCATCCCATAACCCTGTGGAATATAACGGGATTAAATTCTTCAACAATCAGGGCTATAAGCTGAGCGATGCACTGGAGGATGAAATCGAAAACATTATCATGAGTCATCCGGAAATTCTGCCCAGTCCTACCGGCATCGGGCTTGGCACGAAGGAATATGCCGAGGATGCATTAGATGATTATATTGCATTTCTGACACGGACAACCACCGAAAAATTTGACGGCATCAAGGTTGCACTGGACTGCGCAAACGGGGCAGCCTATAAAGCGGCTCCCATTGCCATGCTTGATTTGGGCGCAAGCCTGTGCATCATCCATAATGAGCCTGACGGCACAAATATCAATGATAAATGCGGCTCCACCCACATGGATGATCTCAAAGAAATGGTTGTGCAGAACGGGGCGGATATCGGGTTCGCCTTTGACGGGGACGCTGACCGCTGTCTGGCTGTGGATGAAAAGGGCAACCTGATTGATGGGGATAAGATTCTTGCCATCTGCGGTCTGGATATGAAGGAAAGAGGCGCATTGGCGAAGGATACGATTGTCGGAACGGTGATGTCCAACCTTGGGCTGACGATGATGGGCAAGGAAAAGGATATCCATATTTTGCAGACCTCCGTCGGGGACAGATACGTTTTGGAACGGATGCTTGCGGATGGCTACAACATCGGCGGCGAGCAGAGCGGTCATGTTATCTTCCTTGACCACAACACTACGGGCGACGGTACGCTGACTGCCATTCAGCTGCTTTCCGTACTAAAGCGCAGCGGCAAGAAGGCATCCGAGTTGGCAGGCATTATGCAGACCATGCCACAGGTTCTGGTCAATGCGCGCGTAAATAATGCAAAGAAAAACAGCTACATGGAGGATGATGTGGTACGCAGAGGGATTGCGGAGCTGGAGGAAAAATTCGCACAGGACGGACGCGTGCTGATTCGTACCTCCGGCACAGAGCCACTGGTACGCGTGATGATTGAAGGGACAGATATTAAAAAAATGGATGCAGAGGCAAGAAAGCTTGCTGCGCTCATCGAAGAACGTTTGCAGTGATTTCTGAGGATTGACAGAAAATTCCTTTCCCGTTACAATATAGATTGGAATATAGGTCGGAGAACTCTCCGACCATGCTGTCCTTCTGCTCAGTTGGATAGAGCACACACTCCCTAAGCGGTTGTTCAATCCTCACTATTTACAATTTCATTTGATATACGCGCCAATAGCTCAGTTGGATAGAGCGTCCCCCTCCTAAGGGGAAGGCCGGGGGTTCGAATCCCTTTTGGCGCGCCAGATAATAACGCCGAAAGCCTTTGTTTTCAAGGGTTTTCGGCTTTTTTATTGAGCAGTAAAAGAAAAAATAATCAAGCTTCGCTTGGAGAGGTTTTTCTCTTTTATTGCTGCAAGGGAATCATGGTTCGGGTGTTTCGTATCGCTTATATTATACAGTAAATTCAGTGGTTTTGTACAGTAGCCGAATTTTTAGGTGATTAGCGGCGTTAAATACGGTTGGTGTCGGATGACCTTTATTTGCCCGAATTATTCTTTTCGTACATGGCGATGGCAAACTCAAGCATCTGTTTTCCGGCTGAATCAGAAGCCACTTCCTCAAGCTTTTTTGCAAAATCTTCATCTGCCAGAGAGATTGTCACTTTAGATTCAGAATCCGATTTGCCAGAGCGACTAAGGAACTTTCCAATCGCTTTCGCTGTATCAATTCTTACGCTGTCCTCCGGCGTTTCGTAATAGTCCTGTATCGTACTCAACTGACGATGGGCGGTATCCTTAGCCAAGCTCACATAGTCATGCCTGTTATAATCAAGTTTTTTTGTGATTGAGAAATGCCTTAGGCTATACAGGTCTACTTTTGGAAGTCCTAAAGGCTCATAGAGTGAACGGAACATATCATCGGCGTATTGTGAACTGATATGCGTACCATCCTCATGATCAAATATCAAATCATCATCAATGTAGCTGTTTCCTGCAAGCTGTTTATGCTGATTTTGAACAAGCTTGTAATCACGGAGCATGAAAATGACTTCCGGCGCTACATAGATTCTGTCCGTCTTTGCTTCGATTTCTTTTTCCGTCTTGGTAACATGGAAAACCGCTCGTCTCTTTGCATCCGGTCGGGTGCTGCGAACTTGGTCGAATACTTTGAGAATCCCTCGACCGTTTGAAAACTATGAGCAGTACCATGATGGTCTTAGAATACTCTTAGAAAGCGATAAGGGGCTTTACAAGGCGTTTGGACAGTCTCCCCGTACAAAGTACCTAAAGACGGAGAACTTCTACCTAACGTCAAAAGAACGCCTTACATACATGATGGGATTCATTGATGCCTTTTATTGCTTATCTGGTAAGCTATGTTTCGAGAAAAATCTACACCTACTTTGAAGAAAATGCGTACTAATACCAGGTATGCCCGACAAAAGCTCTGTATTAGCTTTTCGAATATGATAAATAACAAGAGCACCTCTGCACTCAATTGAGTATAGAGGTGCTCTTTGCGTTTGCGTCAGCCGTTAAAGTGAAATCAATACGTTGACGGTTTATCGCTGGTAAGCCGCAAACACAACCATCATCCCAAAAAGCTGTTGTGTGCTAATCGGCAGCTTTAAACGACTTTTTATTTTGTTACAATTTAGTTCGTAAAACTGGAAGTTAGCGATTTCTTTTTCCGGTATTCTCTGTCCCACGGATTTCCTCATGATAGAAATAATCTACGATCACCGGATGTCCCT
>OJUG01002756.1_pt1 | contig 17540 bp, 19 predicted proteins | sample 1599841 | NCBI WGS metagenome assembly OJUG01 (sample SAMN04168659, study PRJEB22393) | human gut metagenome | biome: human gut microbiome; feature: stool | host: Homo sapiens | collected 2014-05-12 | reverse complement strand
TGACAGATTCTTATCTTAATTATAAAGAAGACGAAGCAAAGTACGCTGAAATAAACAACATGTTTACAAAACAGTCAGATAATAAAAAAAAGAGTAAGAAGGGTTCTATTGATTATTCTTCTTCGCTTACTCAGTGGGTGTGGGATTATAAAGCCATGCTTCAGTACAATGATGAGGCAAAAGGCTACATAAAATTAAACAATAGTAGAATCCAGTATCCTATAGTGGAACATAAAGACAATGACTTTTATTTAAACCACGGTTCCGACAAAATATCAAATGGTGCAGGAGCTGTCTTTTTAGATTATAGAACTGCAGGTTTGGATGGAAATATGTGCATTTTGTATGGACACAATATGTTGGACGGTTCTATGTTTAAGGACCTTATGAAGTTTAGAGAGACACAGTTTGCAAAACAACATCAGAAGTTTGATGTGTATGTAGGATACAGACATTATATTTATTACACATTTTCAACATTCTCAACAAAGGATGACAATGATTCCATATATAAGTATGGGTTTGAGGATGATGCAGATTTCCAAAAGTGGATTACCAGTGTAGTGAACAAAAGTACACAGAAGTTTGATTATGGTATTCCGGGAATCAATGACAAAATTATTATGTGTTCAACCTGTGTGGATGATTATGGAAACAGACAGATTGTATGTATTTACAGAGGAGAAGAAGTGGTAGACTAGTTTTTAAAAACTTTAAAAATATGTAAAAATCAACCTTTAACTTAATTTTATTAAGAAAAAGGTTTAAAATATTAGATAAACACCTTTACACTATTGATTTTTATTAAGAGATGATGTAAATTTATGGGCGAATGAGGGAGACCTCACCGCTGAATGAGATTAAGGACAAGGGCGTTCTTCAAAATGAATATTTGGAGAAGTGCCTTTTTCTTTTGTAAAAAAGATTGGCGGAAATATGTTAGTTAAAGAAAGGAACAGAAAACTATGGGAGTTAACATTGAAAAAGTATTTGGAGAAAACGTATTTGATGATTCAGTTATGAAAGTTCGTTTACCTAAGAGCGATTTCGAAAGAGTAAAAACTCTTATGCATGAAGGCGGCGAAATTACAGAGGACTTAGCTGACGTTGTTGCTCAGGCCATGAAAGAATGGGCATTAGAAAAAGGTGCTACACACTACACACATGTATTTCAACCATATGTTATTTCAGTAGGAGCTGAAAAACATGATTCATTTGCATCAGTACCTATTGATGGAAAGATTGAAAATACATTTACAGGAAAAGAATTATTGATGGGAGAGCCTGATGCATCTTCATTCCCATCAGGTGGACTTAGAGAAACATGCGGTGCAAGAGGTTACACAGCCTGGGATATTACTTCACCGGTTTACATAAAAGAAGACACACTTTGTATCCCAACAGCATTTTGTTCTTATACAGGTGAGTCACTTGATACAAAAACACCACTTCTTAAAGCAATGCATGCAGTAAGTAAACAGGGTGTAAGACTTATGAGATTATTTGGCAATGAGGAAACAAACAGAATTTATTCATATGTTGGTCCTGAACAGGAATACTTCCTTGTTGATAGAGAAAAATATTTACAGAGACCTGACCTAATTTATTCAGGACGTACACTTTTTGGCGCACCTGCTCCAAAGGGTCAGGAAATGGATGATCAGTATTTTGGTTCAATTACACCAAGAGTAAAAGCTTTTATGGAAGATTTGGATACAAAATTATGGAAGTTAGGTATTACAGCAAAAACAGAACATTGCGAGGTTGCACCTGGACAGTTTGAAGTTGCCCCAATCTTTTCAATTTCAAATGTTGCTTTAGATAACAACCTTTTGGTAATGGATTTATTAAAGAAAACAGCAAGAGCTCATGGATTAATTTGTTTACTTCATGAAAAACCATTTGATGGAATCAATGGCTCAGGTAAACATAACAACTGGTCACTTACTACAGATGACGGAATTAATTTATTTAAACCTGGCAAAGAGCCTGAAAATAACAAATTATTCCAGTTAGTATTGGCTTGTACAATGGCAGCTGTTGACAGTCATGCAGTATTGCTTAGACTTGCAGCTTCAAATACAGGTAACGACCACAGATTAGGAGCAAACGAGGCACCACCTGCAATTATCTCAATGTACTTAGGAGATCAGGTTGGAGATATTGTTAATCAGATTATTGCTAATGGTAAGGCAACTTCAAGTCTTTCATCAGGAGAAATTGATTTTGGTATCAAGAAACTTCCAAAACTTGAAAAAGACCCTACAGATAGAAACAGAACATCACCATTTGCATTTACAGGTAACAGATTTGAATTTAGAATGGTTGCTTCATCAAACACAATCGGTGAAGTAAACATAGTTCTTAATGCAATGATGGCTGAACAGTTTGAAAAAGCTGTAGCAGCATTGGAAGGTGCAGATGATTTTGATAAGGCAGTTGAAGAATACACAGCCAAGTTAATGAAAGAACATCAGAGAATCGTATTTAACGGAAACGGATATTCTGCTGAATGGCCTGTAGAAGCAAAGAAGCGTGGACTTCCAAACTGCAAGTCAATTGTAGATGCAATTCCAGCATTTGTAGAACAGTCTACAGTAGATATGTATGGTAAGTTTGGTATTTTATCAAAAGCAGAACTTGAAGCAAGAAAAGAAATTATGTTTGAGCAGTATGCAGGTGTTAGAAACATTGAGGCATTGACAATGATAGATATGGCAAACAAGATGCTTATTCCTGCAGCAGTTAAGTATACAAAGAAACTTGCAGATACTGTACTTGCAGTAAAAGAAGCAGGAGTTGATGCAACAGTTCAGACTGAATTATTATCAGAAGTTTCAGAGAAACTTACAGCAATGAAGAAGGCAACAGCTGAACTTGCAGATATTACAGATAAGGCTACAAACGCAGGTGATGCACAGGCAGTAGCTACAGCTTACAAGGATGATGTTATGGCTGCCATGGCAACACTTAGAAAGCCTGCAGATGAGCTTGAAGTGATTATGCCAAAAGAAGAATGGCCAATGCCAACATATGGTGATTTAGTTTTTGAACTTTAATTAGCTGATAATAGATTTTCGCACAATAGGAAATCATACAATATAAAAGACGCAGATTTAATGAATTTTGAAAATTCCTTTGATGGGATTTGTTTCAAAAGAAAACTAAATCTGCGTTTTTTTCTATTTACAAAAATGTTTCAAGATTTTATACTGTATCTAAATGTATATAATATAAGAAGAGAAAGAACAATAATTAATATATTTTCGCAAAATTATCAGGATAGAAAAATCAAGTAAAAAGTATTGGAACTGAAAAGATTTGCAGAAAAATATATTCGTATTGAAAGAAACATAAACGATAAGAAAGAAGGAAATAATGAAAATATTATTAGACATAGTAATTTTATTAATTGGCTTTTTACTGTTGATAAAAGGTGCTGATTATTTTGTTGATGGCAGTGTGGATGTGGCAAAGCGTTTAAAGATACCATCAATAGTTGTAGGACTTACAATTGTGGCAATTGGAACTTCCCTGCCGGAGTTGGCTGTAAGTGCAATGTCTTCATTTAAAGGCTCAAATGAAATTGCCGTAAGTAATGTAGTTGGTTCAAATATATTTAATATATTGATGGTTTTAGGATTTTCAGCCATATTTATGGAAATTAAAGTTAAAAAGTCGTTATTAAGACGAGAATTTCCTTTACTTACTGTTTTGTCTGCAATATTGATTTTCCTTTTAGCAGATGCGCTATGGTTTGGAAATATTGTTGGAAAAGTAAATATTTTTAAATTTTCAAATGGTAGTAAAACTGTAGGAGAAATTGGAACAGTGGATGGAATTTTACTTCTTGTATTGTTTATTGGCTTTATTGCATGGACAGTTTCATATGCATTAAAAGAACGTACAAATGAAGAAGAGGCAGAAGATATAATGTCAAAAGGAAAATGTGCATTGTTCATTATAGGTGGTGTGACCGCTATTATGATTGGTGGTAATCTTGTAGTAGACAGTGCCAAAAGTCTGGCTCTTGCAGCAGGAATGACAGAAACTCTTGTAGGACTTACAGTAGTTGCTCTTGGTACATCGCTTCCTGAACTTGTAACATCCATAGTAGCAGCAAGAAAAGGGGAGGCTGACCTTGCAGTGGGAAATGTGGTAGGCTCAAACATTTCAAACATATTACTTGTACTTGGAGTGTCGGCGGCTATCTCACCTGTTAGTGTAACAATGATGAATGCTATTGATGGGATGGTTGCGTTGGTGGTAACCATTATTGTATTCATTATGTCAGGAACAAACAGAACTATTAGAAAAAAAGAAGGTGTATTTTTCATCTTTGTATATGTTCTATATATGGTATATATAATTTGCCGTCAATATATTGCATGGTAATAGTTGCATGGCAACATGCATTCGGTGCATAGAATGTATTTAGCATAGGAGATATATTTGGGAAATACAAAAAGGATGCATCGCTGCATCCTTTCCGCAAATATATTCTAATAATAAAAAAGGGAGGGAATCGGATAAATCCGATCCTAAAAAATTATGAAAAAACATAAACAAAATTTATATTAACTTTGTTTATGTTTATATAATAATTTTAAATCGTGAAAAAAGAGTGTTTTCCATGTAAAAAAAATATGAACAAGATGTAAAATAAATTTTCCTACAAAAACAGTTCGATATTGAACCCAAATAAATGGTAGGAAAAATGGCTTTATGCATTGTAATCTTATGAATAGAAGGAATAAGGGCTTTATGCGTTGAAGTCTTATGAATATAAGAAACAAGGGCTTTATGTGTTGAAGTCTTATGAATATAAGGAACAAAGGTTTTATATGTTGCAATTTAAACATTAAAAGTGTATTATAAACACGCGACCTTAAGGAATGTTATAAAACACACTCTTTATATTATATAGAAGAAAGGAAGAAAAAAGATGGCACAGAATCCAATAGTTACAATAGAAATGGAAAATGGAGATATAATGAAGGCAGAATTATATCCAGAGATTGCTCCCAATACAGTAAATAATTTTATCAGCTTAATTAACAAAGGATATTATGATGGAATTATTTTCCACAGAGTTATTAAACAGTTTATGATTCAGGGTGGAGATCCTGAAGGAACAGGAGTAGGCGGACCGGGATATTCTATCAAAGGTGAATTTAGCCAGAATGGTTTTGAAAACAACTTAAAACATACAAAGGGTGTACTTTCAATGGCAAGAACAATGATGCCTGATTCAGCAGGATCACAGTTTTTTATTATGCATGAAACATCGCCACATCTTGATGGTCAGTATGCAGCATTTGGTAAGGTTATTGAGGGCGTCGACATAATTGACAAAATAGCATCAGTTGCTACAGATTATATGGATAAGCCATTAGAAACACAGATGATGAAAAAAGTTACAGTAGACACATTTGGAGTGGATTATCCTGAACCTGAAAAAATGTAAAGGAGAATTAACATGGCAAAAATAACAAAAGACATGATCATTGCTGATATTATTCAGATAAATATGGGTTGTATTCCTATTTTACTTAATGAAGGAATGCATTGTGTAGGTTGTCCTGCATCACAGGGAGAAAGCCTTGAAGAAGCATGTATGGTTCACGGTCTTGATGCAGATGCACTTGCAAAGAAGTTAAATGATTTTGTTGAAAGTGTAGATTAATAAAAATTAATAATACATAGATACAAATTCTAATTATATAGAAATAATAAAGAGTAGTACCTGTCAAAATTATTGGGAAGATGACGGCAGGTGCTATTTTTTATAAACATTTAGACTTTCAACAATATATAAAATATTCTATGATGTAGAAAGATAGTGTCAAATGACTTATGAAAAATGAGTCACAAACAGGAGGTCGGATTATGAGAGAAAATAAAAGATTTTTATCAATTTTATTAACAGTTGTATTGACAATTGGTTTACTTGGATCAGTACCCGTTGGCGCAACAGTCAAAAAAAGCAGCATAAAGTTAAATAAGAAAAAAGTTGTTGTATATGTTGGAAAGACAGTACGTCTAAAAGTAAAAAATTGCAAAAAGAAAGTGAAATGGTCTTCGTCAAACAAGAAGATTGCAACTGTATCCAAAAAGGGAAAAGTTAAAGGAAAGAAACCGGGAAGAGTTGTTATTACGGCCAAAAGCGGAAAGAAAAAATATAAATGCAGGGTAACGGTTAAAAAGCGTAGAAAGGCAGAAGCACCAACAAATGCAAATAAGCCGGAACAGGAAGTAACAAAGAATCCTACGGAAATTGCTACGACAAAGAAAAATGAAGAAACATCTAAAATAGAACAAGTCACAACTACAAAATCTCAGGTTACAACAACTAAAACAGAGCGAATCACAACTACAAAAAATGAGCAGATCACAACAAAAGGATATACTACAGACACTTCAATAGCAAAGCCATTTGGAATGAAAGTGGAGCAGGGTGCAACAGGATATATAAGAGTTGTTTGGGGCAGAGGCAGTATTGACTGTTACAATGTTTATGTTGACGGAGAAAGACGAAGAACAGCAATAGTATGTGGAAGTTATATGATTCCGGTATATTCTGAAGGTGAACATACAGTGGCTGTTACTACAGTTGTAGGTAACAAAGAGTCAGAAAAGGTAGAATTAAAAATTACAATTACAGGTGTGGGAGAAAAGGAAACAGAGCCTGAAACATGTCCTGAAGGGTTAAAACCACAGCTTAAAAGCAATGTTCCATTAAAAAGCAACAAAATCACAATGGAGCTTAATAATAAAACTAATGGAAAGTATAGTGATGAACAAATTTACTGGTGTATAATTGGTAATAATGAAAATAATCAGTTGTGCTATTTGGATAAGGATGGAAATATGATTCCAGCATCTGAAAGTCTTAATACAGTAACTGTTGATGGAAGAAATTATGCAAACATTTACCATACATTGAAAGAAGCAGATTATGTGTATGCACCGACTATTCGTTCAGGAAGAATGTATATAAGTTATGGAAAGCCTGTTTATATTAGATTTGTTGGAACAAACGGTTACGCAGGTCCGGACTTAAATAATCCTAGTGATGTCAATTCAAATACACTGTTTGAGTTTGCAGAATTTACAATTGAGGGAAGTTATTACTGGGGCAATACCACAAGGGTAGATTATTTCTGTTTCCCAATGGTGACAAGACTAATCGGTAACCAGAAAAGTGGTGGATATGACAAGGTAGTTGGTGACATAGGTACAAGAGAAGAAATATTTAACGCGTTTAAAAATGAGGCTCCAAGCCAGTTTAAATCATTAGTTAGAGCTGACAGAATCATGGCACCATGCAAGTCAACTTTCAACGTTGGAAAAGAAAATGGAAATTATTTTGATAATTACATAAATGAATTTTGGAAAAAATATTCAAATGAAAATTTGAAATTTAGTACAGAAGCCGGTAATTTTACAGGGAGAGTTGTAGGAAATCAAATGCAGTTTACTAAAAGTGGAGATTCTACAATATATTATGTGGATAAGCCAACAACACAGGAAGTGTTGGAAGGAAAGGGTGCATTTGACAGAGGCAACGGAACTGAAAAAGCAATTGAAGCACAGTTGTGTGCAGCATTTAACAGAGGTGTTGCTACTGAACCGGACAAGTATTTTAAAGTTAGTGAATACTACAAAAATTCAACAAACAATTTCTATGCAGGATTTTTCCATAGACATTCCATTTTGGGACTGGCATATGGATTCTGCTACGATGATGTAAATGATCAAAGTACATTGTTGCAGTACAACAAATCAGAAGCATTGGTAATTGATTTGAAATGGTAATAATGAAAAGCAGTTATATGTCATATCAATGACTATAACTGCTTTTTCTGGAATGTTTAATGTATCAATTGATATTATAAAACAAAAATTTCATAATAAATATGTTTAAATCTTATAATGCTACATCACCGATGATTCCGTCAATAACGTAGTAAGCTTTCATATCTTCAGGCTTAACGTAGATTGATACAGAATTCATTGTTTTCTTTTTATTCTTTGCCTGGAAATCAGCCTTTACAGCTTCTTCAATATCTTTTGCATTGAATTCCATGCCACTGTACTGAACATATAAGTTATTTTCTTTCTTAGTAGCAGCTTTCTTTGCTGTTGTCTTTTTAGCAGCTGTTTTAGTTGTAGCTTTTGCTTCAGATTTCTTAGCAGTATCTTTAGCAGCTGTCTTTGTTGTAGCTTTAGCTTCAGCCTTCTTTGCAGTTTCCTTAGCAGGAGTTTTAGCAGCTGTCTTTGTTGTAGCTTTTGTTTCAGCCTTCTTTACAGTTTCCTTGGCTGGAACTTTAGCAACTGTTTTTGTTGTAGTTTTTGTTTCGGCCTTCTTTGTAGTTTCCTTAGCAGGAGCTTTAGCAGCCACCTTAGCTTCAGGTTTCTTTGCATCAAAGTTAATTTCTGTCTGTTTGTTAGTTACTTTTGTTTCGGCTTTAGTTTCAACCTTTTTTGCAGTTGTTGTAGCCTTCTTTGTTGTTGCCATAATTTGGTCCTCCTTAAAATTAAAAAAAGTAGGTCGAATTAAGTCTTGTTTAATAAGTTTATATATCTCTCAACCTTCAAAATGTTTTATTTTCACAGAATTTATCATACATCTACCTTTTAGAATATGCAACGATTTGAAAAAAGTTTATGAAATATCAACAAATTAAATCCAAAATTTACAAAAAAATGAGAAAAATGTATGAACAAAAAAGTGACAAAAAAAATGAAGTGTTCAAAATGCCTACACATAAAGGTATATAAAAAACAAAGTGTAAATATAAGTTGAAAGATGTAGATATTTGTTTGACATACAAATTAAACTTTGCTAGACTTTGTTTTAATGAATGGAGATTGATAATAGGTATATAGTATGGATAGAAAAAGATTAAAGAAAAAGATTTACAAAAATAGAAATTTAATAACATATATTATAATATTCGGGATTGCATCAATTATAACTGTAGGGTCAACTATCGGAAGAAATGACAAGGTTGTATTGATTGACAACAGTCAACTGGATGCTACACACAAAGAGTCAGTGGCAATCAAAAATAAAACAACTCAGAAGTTTGCTGCCAAATCAGAAGAAAGTGTGTCATCAGACAGTCAGGATGAAACAGGTACAACAGTTGTGATTGCAGTTGACACATTGAATGTAAGAAGTCAGAAGGAGCAGGATTCGGAACCTTTAGGATTGGCAAATCAGGGAGATGAGTTTACTATTATTTCTCAGGATGCCCAGTGGGTTGAAATTGATTTTAACGGAAACAATGGTTTTGTAAAAAGACAATATGTCAATATAAAATAAAAGGAGGGCGTATGAACTATATTGGATGGCTGATAGTATTTGTAGTTTTCGCAGGACTTGAACTGGTATCTCTTGGCATGACATGTATATGGTTTGCAATAGGAGCATTGGCTGCATGTGTTACATCATTTATCACAGACAATTGGATTATTCAGGCAGTGGTATTTGTAGTTGTGACGGTTGTAGTTCTTGTGATTTTAAGGCCTATTGCAGTAAAGTATATTAATCAAAAGGCTGAGAAAACTAATGTAGAGTCAATGGAAGGCAAAGTCGGAAAAGTTCTTGTTGAGATAAACAATATCAATGCTACAGGAAAGATTCTTGTGGATGGTATGGAGTGGACTGCAAGAAGTAGTGACGGACAGATTATTAAAAAGGATGCCTTAGTAGAAGTAGTTAATATAGAAGGAGTTAAGGCAATAGTTAAAGAAAGAAATCAGGAGGATTAGAAAATGGGAATTTTAATAGCAGTAATTATTTTAGCAATAGTTGTGGTATCAACATGTGTAAAGATTGTGCCACAGGCTCATTCATATGTCATTGAAAGATTGGGCGTTTACAAAGAGACATGGTCAGTAGGAATACATTTCAAAGTTCCATTTCTTGACAGAGTTTCAAGAAGAGTCAATTTAAAAGAACAGGTTGCAGATTTTGAACCACAGCCTGTTATTACAAGAGACAATGTTACAATGCAGATTGACACAATTATCTTTTATCAGATTACAGATCCTAAGCTTTATGCTTATGGTGTTGAAAATCCGATTGTGGCTATCAAGTCACTTACAGCCACAACGCTTAGAAATATTGTAGGTGATTTGGAACTTGACGAAACACTTACATCAAGAGAAACAATTAACGCAAAAATGCGTACAGAACTTGACGTTGCAACAGACCCTTGGGGCATTAAGGTCAACAGAGTGGAGCTTAAGAATATTATTCCACCAAGAGACATTCAGGAAGCAATGGAAAAACAGATGCGTGCTGAACGTGAAAAACGTGAGCAGATTCTTAGAGCAGAAGGTGAAAAGAAGTCAGCAGTTCTTATTGCAGAAGGTAAGAAGGAAGCTGCAATTTTAAATGCTCAGGCTGATAAAGAAGCCGCAGTTCTTAAGGCTGATGCTGAAAAACAGAAAAAAATTCTTGAGGCAGAAGGTGAGGCCCAGGCTATTCTTAAGGTACAGCAGGCTACAGCTGATGGTATCAGGGCTATCAAGGAAGCAGGAGCTGATGAAGCAGTTCTTACAATGAAGAGTTTAGAAGCATTTGCAGCTGCAGCAGACGGCCAGGCTACAAAGATTATTATCCCTTCTGATATTCAGGGAATTGCAGGAAGTGTAAAGGCACTTGCAGAAGTTATCAAAGATTAATAAAAAACATTAGCAATTTTTGTAAAATGATGTATAATGTATGCCGTGTTAATATTAATTAGATTAAAATTTAAAATGACAGGTAAAAAATATGTACAATGAAGATAGAGTTTTATGTGGAGCAAATTCCTACGAAAAGAAGTTTTATTTAAATGATAAGTTTAAAAATCTGCCGGAACAGGTAAAACAGGAATTACAGATTATGTGTGTTATGTTTACTGAAGAGGTAGGTGGAACATTAGTTTTAGAATTTGATGAAGATGGATATCTACAGCTGATTACAGATGCAGGTGAAGATGATCTTTTATATGATGAAATAGGCAGTGGCCTTAAAATTCATCAGATTCAGTTAGAAAAAAGAGAGTTGTTAGAAGCACTTGAAATGTACTATAAAATCTTTATTTTAGGAGAAACAGAATAATGTTATTAACAGTAGATGTAGGAAATACAAATATCACATTAGGCTTATTTAAAGAGGATAAAGTTTTTGCAACATTCAGAATAACAACACGAACTCAGAGAACATCAGATGAATATGGTTCTTTAATAGCTGAAATGATTGCAAGAAAAGGCATTAATATAAAGAATATAGAAGATGTTATTGTGGCATCTGTTGTACCTAAGGTTATGTATTCACTTAACAGTGGTATTATCAAATATTTTGGAATTAAACCGATTATTGTGGGAGTAGGCACAAAGACAGGCATCAAAATAAACAGAACCGATCCAAGAGAAGTAGGAACAGACAGAATTGTAGATGCTGTTGCAGCATATGAGATATATGGAGGTCCATGTATTGTTATTGATTTTGGAACAGCTACTACATACGATTTGATTGGAGAAAAAGGTACATTGGAAGCAGGCGTTACATCACCGGGTATTCAGATTAGTGCAAAAGCCTTGTGGGATGGAACAGCAAAACTTCCTGAAATTGAAATTAAAAAGCCAGAATCTATATTGGGAAAAGACACGATTTCCAGTATGCAGGCAGGTATTGTATATGGTTACATTGGACAGACAGAGTACATTGTAAGCAAAATAAAAGAAGAAAGTGGCATAAAGAATTTGAAGGTTGTTGCCACAGGCGGAATGGGAAGAGTAATATACAACAATACCAATTGCATTGACATATATGATAAGGAGCTTACTTTGCAGGGCATGCGTATAATATATGAAAAAAACAAAAAATAAATAGTGAAAGATAGTGCATATGAAGATAGGAAATATTAATATTGAGAATCCTTTAGCATTAGGACCAATGGCAGGGGTAACAGACCTGCCATTTCGTTTGCTCTGCAAAGAGCAGGGATGTGGAATCTTATATTCTGAGATGGTTAGTGCAAAGGCTATATTATATAACAATAAAAAGACAAAGGATTTGCTTGCTATAGATGAGGATGAACATCCTGTTGGAATACAGTTGTTTGGTTCAGACCCTGACATAATGGCAGAAATTGCAGGAAGGGTTTCTTACGGGGCTTGTGATTTTATTGATGTAAACATGGGATGCCCGGTACCAAAGATTGTAAACAATCATGAAGGCTCATATCTTTTGACCCAGCCAAAGCTTGTTGAAGAAATTTTGACAAAAATGGTAAAGGAAAGTATAAAACCTATTACCATAAAGGTAAGAAAAGGTTTTAAAGATGGTGAAATCCAGGCTGTAGAGATTGCAAAAATAGCAGAAAGTTGTGGTGTTTCAGCCATAGCGGTACATGGAAGAACAAGAGAGCAATACTATAGTGGAACAGCGGATTGGGACATTATAAAGAATGTTAAAGATGCAGTAAGCATTCCGGTTATTGGCAATGGTGATATTTTCACGCCGGAAGATGCCAAAAGAATGAAGGAGTATACAGGTTGCGATGGCCTGATGATAGGTCGTGGCGCCAGAGGAAATCCATGGATTTTTAAGCAGGTCAATGAATATCTGCGTACCGGCAATTTGATTGAAAAGCCTACGTCACAGGAAATAAAAGAAATGATATTAAAACATGCAAAACTTCTTATAGAATATAAAGGTGAATATATTGGTGTAAGGGAAATGCGAAAGCACATTGCATGGTACACAGGTGGTCTGCCACATTCAGCAGAACTGAGACGTAAGGTGAATGAAATGGAAAGTTGGGAGAAATTACAGGAATTGTTGGATGAAAAGTTGTAAATTAATACAACATAAAACATTGGTATATCCTTTAGAAAAGCCACTTGTACTAAAGGGATAGGTTGACAATGACACGGCAAATTGCTATTATAAAGTGTAAAACTTTGAACAAATTTGATTGGAGGAACTAACAAATGGCAGAAAGCACAAAGAAAAATATACTTACTTATTCAGGTCTTAAAGAACTTGAGGCTGAATTAGAAGATTTAAAGGTAAATAAACGTAAGGAAGTGGCTCAGAAGATTAAAGAAGCAAGAGAACAGGGTGACTTATCAGAAAATGCTGAATATGATGCAGCAAAAGATGAACAAAGAGATATTGAAGCCCGTATCGAAGAAGTAGAAGCAATCCTTAAAAACGTAGAAGTTGTTGGCGAGGATGATGTTGATGATACAAAAATCAGTGTTGGATGCCATATTAAAATATATGATTTTGAATATGATGAAGATATTGAACTTAGCATTGTTGGTTCAACACAGACAAACAGTTTACAGGGCAAGATCTCAAATGAATCACCTCTTGGAACAGCATTACTTGGACATGAAGTAGGTGATGTTGTAGAAGTTGAAATGGGTGAAGTTACATCTAAGTACAAAGTACTTGAAATTAAAACAAAGAAATAGTTTGTGGTTTTGCAATTGTTAATTCAGAACTGAAAATATTAAAATTACAATATTTTATTTATAAAAATAGAGCGCACAGTTTGGTGCGCTTTAAACTACATTTATAGAGGAGTTAAAAAATGGCAGAGCAGAATAAGAATAACAATCAGCAGGTCGACACAAAGCAGCTTTTAAAGGTGCGTCGTGAAAAGTTAGCTGATTTACAGGAAAGAGGAAAGGATCCTTTCCAGATTACAAAGTATGATGTCACACATCACAGTATGGAGATTAAGAACAATTTTGATGAATTGGAATGTGGACATGACGAAGAAGGAAAGTTAATTAAAGACCCTTCAAAGCTTGTATCTATTGCAGGTCGTATTATGTTAAAGCGTGTAATGGGTAAGGCTTCATTCTGTAACATTCAGGATTTAGAAGGAAATATTCAGGTTTATGTAGCAAGAAATGAAATTTGCGAAGAGCCTTTTGAAGAATATAAAGATTTTAAGAAGATGGATATTGGTGATATTGTTGGAATTAAGGGATATCCATTTAAGACAAAGACAGGTGAAATGAGTATTCATGCAACAGAAGTTACATTACTTACAAAGAGTTTGCAGATTTTACCTGAAAAGCATCATGGTCTTACAAATACAGATTTAAGATATCGTCAGAGATACTTAGACCTTATTATGAACCAGGAAGCAAAGGATGTATTTGTTAAGCGTTCAAAGATTATCAGCGAAATCAGAAGATATTTAGACGGACAGGGATTTATGGAAGTTGAAACACCTATGCTTGTACACAATGCAGGTGGTGCAGCAGCCCGTCCATTTGAAACTCATTTTAATGCATTAGATGAAGATGTTAAACTTCGTATTTCATTAGAGCTTTACCTTAAGAGACTTATTGTAGGTGGCTTAGAAAGAGTATACGAAATCGGTAGAGTTTTCCGTAACGAAGGTGTTGATACAAGACACAACCCTGAGTTTACACTTATGGAATTATACCAGGCATACACAGACTACAACGGTATGATGGATTTAACAGAAAACCTTTACAGACATCTTGCTGAAACTGTATGTGGTAGTGCAAAGATTGTTTACAACGGCATCGAAATGGATTTAAGTAAGCCATTTGAAAGACTTACAATGGTTGATGCAGTTAAGAAATATGCAGGAGTAGACTGGAATGAAGTTGAAACTGTTGAACAGGCTAGAGAGCTTGCAAAAGAACATCATGTTGAATACGAAGAGCACCACAAGAAGGGTGACATCTTAAACTTATTCTTTGAAGAATTTGTTGAAGAACATCTTGTTCAGCCAACATTTATTATGGATCACCCAATTGAGATTTCTCCTTTAACAAAGAAGAAACCTGAAAATCCTGAATATGTTGAACGTTTCGAATTCTTTATGAACGGCTGGGAAATGGCAAACGCTTACTCAGAGCTTAATGATCCAATCGATCAGAGAGAAAGATTTAAGGCTCAGGAAGAATTGTTGGCGCTTGGCGATGAAGAAGCCAACACAACAGACGAAGATTTCATGAACGCTCTTGAAATCGGTATGCCACCAACGGGTGGTATCGGATTTGGTATCGACAGAATGTGTATGTTATTGACAGATTCTGCAGCTATCAGAGACGTATTATTGTTCCCGACAATGAAACAGTTGGATAAATAAACCTAGTGTTTATGCGGGATTGAGGCATTTGAGTACGTCAAAGGACGCATTAAAAGACGTATTTTGGCATAGTCATTTACATCAGTATGAAAGAGTACACAATCTGAAAAGAAAAAGATTCAATCAAATATGAACTACTAAGAGGACATTTTCTAAAGAAATTTAGAAGATGTCCTCTTTTTTGCGTTATGGAGAAAATACGTCATTTGTTATGAAGTCAAAGTGAAAGGAGCACAGCAATGGATGAATCAAAGAAGAAAGATAGATATGAGGATGCAAAAAAGTTTGTAAGATATTCAGATGGTGCAAAAATGTACAGTATGGGAATGACAAAATTTCAAGAAGTGGCTAAGGATGCCAAGGCTTGTTATAAAATTGGTCAGCTTGTACTTGTTAATACAGAAATATTGGATAAGTATCTTGAAACTTTTCATATTACAGATTCTGAGTTTTATAAGTAGGTGATGTTATGGTAAATACATTGAGTGGTTCAGTTTGTGCCTATAGAAAAGAAACTGTAAAACCAAGATTTATTCGTATTGATGAGGTAATGGCTTTATTAGATGTAACACAAGATGAGGCAATGGATATAGCGTTGGCTGCTGGAGCAAGATATCAGCTTGCAAAGATTATATTAGTACATAAGGAAAGGTTGATGAAATTTATGAAACATTCTGCAAGAGTTCCTAGTTCAAATAAAATTGTGGAAAAGAAGTTTGTGAGAATCGGAGAGGGTTCAATGACTTACAGCATAGGACATCATAGATTTATCGAAATGGCTAGAGCAGCTGGAGCTGCATATAAGATAGGCGAAGCAAAAGGAAATACTATTCTGATTAATCTGGAGGTGTTTGATGAATATATGGAGCAATTCAGAGAACCGCCAACAGAAATGAAACATCCATTGCCAAATGTGAAAGGAGACTGATGAATGAGTTACTCATATAAGTGCTATTCAGATACAAAGGATTTTATGAAAAAATTTGTCAATGCAGAGGAAGGAGCGATTATTTATGGGATAAGTAAATCTAGAATCATAGTAATTGCGAGAGAGGCAGGAGCAGTCTATAAAGTCGGTAATTCAGCATTAATCAATACGGAATTATTTGAAAAATATCTTGAACGATTCAGAGAGCCGGCAAGAGAACTGCCTAAGCATACATGGAACAAATTAAAGGAAATGACAAATACACCAAAAACTGGTGAAAATTCGTAAAAATACACCAGTGGTGTCACTTCCGTAAAATTAAAGTGCATTGTAGAATATCAATTGTCCAAGAGAGATTGGACATAACAATTGAATAATCAGTTACAGATTTGCAAAGTAGTTTGCACTACAGAATTTCTGTAGGTAGTAAAATTACGGGGCATGTACCTGGAGGATGAAAGTCACAGCTATCATATTAGTAGTCTGATGGATCGAAAGATGAAGGGCGAGAAGCTGGATGGAAATCTGGTAAAAGGGCGCAAGAGATCCGGTGGATCTCTGCTCTGCGCGGACCGAAGCGAAGCGTAGACCGGCATGTTGCGTAAGGATAATTAACCACAGAGGGCGAGAAGTTCGTCCTTATCCTCAAAAGGCTAAAAGAGGAGATAGTGCTTCTGATAATTCAGAAGGGCGTCGTGAAACACATTTTGTGGCTCGTCTGTAACTCCCGGAGGTGAGAACACCTCTTTGTACACGGGGCGATATAGGAGTCTAGAAGACTGGCGTGTACCTACATGCTTAGCATTAAGCATAGCCATGTAGACTATATCACTTCCAAATTCAAATTTTGTCTATATGGCAACTAATTTGAAGGAGGATAAAGTGATGATGGGATTTAGCATAGCATTTATAATTATTGTTCTTATTGTATTGTATTCATTAGCAAGGACAGCAGGTGAGTCGGACAGGATATTGGAAAATATAAGAGAGCAATCACTCCTTGGAAGGGAGGAGAGCTCTGGTGGGAACAGTTGAAAAAAGAGATAAGCATAAGAAACGCAGGTTTGTATCTCCAGAAGAAAAGCTTGAAAGAGAATTAAAAGATTGTATGCATTGTAGATTCTTCTGGGGACATAACAACAGATGTGCCAATGGAACATGTTGTAAATCATCTAAGAAAAAAGAACAGAAACTTCCGACGGAATGTGTCGGATGTCCATATTATCAAGGGAATGGTTATTGTTTTCCTTGTATGCGAAAGCTGATAGGAAAGTAGGTGGTTAAGATGTTCAAGTGGCTGTTTAAGAAGAAAGGATGTGCAAAACATATGAATAACAAGTTAGAAGTAATCGGCATTGATCATGGTTGGTCAATGATGAAAACAATCTCTCAGGTATTTGTCACAGGAGTTAAGGAGATTACAACAACTCCGGCACTTTTCGGCGATGTACTTGAGTATGAAG
>OJUG01002739.1_pt1 | contig 17642 bp, 19 predicted proteins | sample 1599841 | NCBI WGS metagenome assembly OJUG01 (sample SAMN04168659, study PRJEB22393) | human gut metagenome | biome: human gut microbiome; feature: stool | host: Homo sapiens | collected 2014-05-12 | reverse complement strand
TTGATGGGCGGGTGCGGGAAATGGCCGGAAAGCTGAATATCACGGATATTCTGGACAAATACCCCTATCAGGTGTCCGGCGGCCAGAAGCAGCGGTGCGCCTGTGCCAGAGCCATTATCAATCAGCCTAAGCTGATTTTGGCGGATGAACCCACCGGTGCGTTAGACAGTCACTCGTCCCAGATGCTGCTCTCGACGATCCAGAGTATCAATGAAGATCTCGGAGCCACGATTCTGATGGTGACACACGATGCTTTCTCGGCAAGCTATGCCAATCGTATTCTCTTTATGAGGGACGGGGCAATCTTTACGGAAATCCGTAAGGGGGGTGATTCCCGCAGGACTTTCTTTGAAAAAATCCTGGATGTCCTTACCATGATGGGAGGGGGCACGAGCGATGTACGCTAAACTTATTTTCAAAAATGCAAAGCGGTCTGTGAAGGACTATTTGATTTATATTGTGACCATGACACTCTGTGTCACCCTGTTCTATGCGTTTTTGTCTATCAGCAGCACCCATTATCATCCGACCATTGGTGCGGAATATAATATTTCCCTGCTGGCTGGAGGTATGAAACTGGCAATTTGCGGGATTAGTTTGCTTTTGTTGTTTCTGATCCACTATGTCAATCGTTTCATGCTGAGAAAAAAGCAAAAGGAGTTTGCCGTTGAGGCAACCTTGGGAATGGAGCAAAAAACCATAGGCCTGCTCTTTTTTGGAGAGACTTTTTTCCTGCTCATATTCTCTGTGTCGGTGGGAATCCTTCTGGGGATGGTCGTTTCTCAGGTCATTACGGCTATGCTGCTTGCTTCTTTTGGGGAACCCTACGCTTTTTCTTGGTCGTTTTTCCCGGATACTGTGCTGTTGACCGTGGGCTTCTTTGTTGTTTGCCAGATTCTGGTTGGAGTCGGGAATGTCAGAATTCTCAACAAAAGCAGGATTATTGAGCTTATGACGGCAAACCGTCAGAATGAAAAACCGCTTCATAAAAGCAGATGGATGCCGATGATCTGTATTTTCTATGGCATTCTGCTGCTGTGGATGCTGGAGGTAGGTACTGTAAAATATCATTTTTACTTCGATTCCAGACATCCGCTTCCTGTAAAGCTCATGTATTGGGGGAATGTCCTTTTCCCTGCACTGACGCTGCTTTGGGCAATCGCAGGTGCTGTTTTACACAGAAAAATAGGGTTTTCCCGATATCTTTGCGGACTTCTGGCTGGTGCTGTATTGACCGCTATCCCGATTTTTTCCATCGCAGAACTGGAAAAAGCCTACTTCCTTGGATTTGACGCTCCAACTCTGAATCAATATTTGCTGTTTGGGGTTGCGGATATTTTGTTTATCATTTCCGCAGTCATGTATTTATCGAATGCGGCGCTCCTATACTGGAAGGAGTCTAAAGTGTCCCGCAAATATCATAATACGAGTTTATTTCTGTTTGGACAGCTTTCCTCTAAGCTGGCTACCAATACGAAAACGATGACGATCATTTGTGTGACCCTGACTTTTTCTATCTGCTTGTTTGTCATTGCGCCGGTTTTAACGGGATGGAGTCTGGGCTATTTGGACAGTCGGGCTGTCTATGATATTCAAATTTCAAGCCGCTACAACGATGTTTATGAAGTGGAAAATCTTCCGGATACAGACTATGGAGAAATTACTGCGTTCATAGAACAAAACAAAATAGCGATAAAGGACGATTTGACTTTTTCGGAATATCTTCCCAAGCAAAGCGACTTTCACCAGCGAGTAAAGTACAATTTTCCTCCCTTGGCGATCGCACTGAAGGATTATAACGCTGTTCGGAAAATGTTGGGATATGAACCTATTATCTTACAAACGGATGAATTTGCTACCCACTGGCATCGTGCAGCAGAGGACAAGGATATTGAAAACTACATTGCTGAGCATACCTTATTGGAAACTGACGCAGGCACCCTGAAACTCAGTGAGAACGCCGTGTTTCAGGAGCCTGTGGGGGAATCCATCTATAATCTTTATACAGATGTGGTGTATATCATACCTGACGAAATAGCGCAAGTCTTGCTTCCGGTACAGCGCAACCGATTTGTGATGACCCAATATCCGCTTCCCTTCAAAACGGCAGAAATGCTGGAACAGCTTCTTGGGCGTTCTTATCCAGAAGATCCTGATAAAGACAATCTGGCAGGATACAGTACAACTGTCCATACTACGGAAGTGAACCGTATAATCGCCCTTAACTTTATCCTAAAAGCGTCCTTGATCTATGGTGCAATTGTTCTGATGGTGATGTGTCTTACCGTGCTGGCTCTTCAGCAGCTCCTGGATGCAGAAAAAAACAACTACAGATTTTCGGTTCTGCGAAAAATGGGAGTGGAAGAGAAGGACCTGCATACTTTGGTTCTAAAACAGCTTGGTGTTTGGTTTGGGATGCCGATCACAGCGGCAATCGTTGTAGCAATTATTGTGATTGGCTATTTTCTTCAAAGTGTTTCTGCTGAAATCTCAGCTTATATTGGCTGCGGAGCCTTGATGGTACAAGTAGGGATTATCATTGGTATTCTTTTCTTACTGCTGATATGCTACTTCATAAGTACATGGATATTGTTTAAGCGGTCCATTTCGGAGAACTGATAAAGTCACAGTACAAAAAGGAAAAGCCGCCTGTATGAGCATTTGATATGCCCGCACAGGCGGCTTGCTTTATCTCTGGTAATCAGTCCAAAGGTTTATATTCTGTAACAGTTTTCAGGTATGTTTCCGGGTCGCCGTTGAGAACTAAATCTGCATAGGCTGCCGGATCGTTGTAAATCAGCCAGTCCAGCTCTGACCGCTGATATATATTATCGGCAACCTCATTCTCTACCGCAATCGTATCAATGGCAATCATGCTGCCATTTGCAAATTTCAGCTCCACACAGGCAGTATCCATATTGAACTCACAAGAAAGTAAACGCTTCATTTTGCCCTCCTTAGATCATGCCGAAGTGCTTGAGCGCCTCCTTGATTGCTTTTTCCTTATCGGGCGGGCATTGGGGCTGTTTTGCATCATCGGACTTCGGTTTGTTGTAATTTTCTCGCTCGATGATACCGCATTTCTGCTTCACCTGAGCGATATACAAGCTGCTGACCTTGAGTCCGGTATGCTCCAGCACATATTCCTTGATTTCCGAATAGGTGGCTTTCTTCTCTGCATCGGTGAGATCAAGTTCGTCCATGTGGATGTCTACCTCGATATGTTGCTTTGCATTAAGTTTGGACAATAAACATACCGTCTCGACCCTGTTGGTGGGACGGAAGTAATCAGCGCAGCATCAGCGAAAGCTGACCGTTCCCTTGCGGAAATTGTGTAGGCAAGACTGCTAAGCGGTATATGGATGCAATGATGGCCTGTTCCCTCGGCGGCTGGGCTGCGTTTTTCGGGTCTACAAATAAATCACGGGAGGAAAAGCGATATGAAATATAACGGTTTTTATTTCTGGATGTTCAAAAGCTCGATGAAAAAGATTCTGGCAGAGAAATACGGCAGGGAATATGCCGCTGACATCATGAAAAAGAGCAAAAAGGTCTATCGTGAGCTTGTCGAGAAAGCGGATGACATCGGCAACGATAACCCAATGGCGTACAATGAGCTGTTTGCCCTTGCCTTTGTCGCACCCTATGTGGCAAGTGAGAAAAAATCCCGCCGGAAACCGTGCAGGAAATGATGCGCCGCTCACTCTATCATATCAAGTGGTACTTTGCAAAGACCGACTTGAATACCGACAAGGGGAAGGCGGAGAACAAAAAGAGCGTTGTCAAATACGCCAAGTGGTATACGCCCGAAAAGGAGGCGAAATACCCGACCTCATTCAAGGTGGATTTCATCGGACAGCCGTACGAGGGTGCCTGTTACTACCGCATTACCCGCTGTCCAATCTGTTCCTATGCGCGAAATCTCGGTGTTTCCGAACTGATGCCGTTGTTCTGTGAACTTGATGAAGTGATGATCACGCTTCAGCACGGTGTCCTGCACAGGAAACAGACGCTGGCGAATGGCGGAGAGTATTGTGACTACTTTATTACAGGCGACAAAGAACGACCTTGAATTTTATTTCTGCTTCATCGGTGATGCTTGGATCGGGAAGCAGGGAGCTTTTTCACGATTCCCTTGCCTATGGCTGTACCAATCCGTGCGGTTTCGATTAAACCGGACACCAGCCGAGGAGGTTCTGGCGGCAAAGCTGGCAAACTGTGAGGAATTTGCCGAGAAGCTTCCGGACAAGTGGAACACCACCATTTGCGAGAACGGCTGTGCTCTTTCCGGCGGTGAGCGTCAGCGTATTTCCATCGCCCGCGCTTTCCTGAAGGATGCGCCCATCATCCTGCTGGATGAAGCCACCGCCAGCTTGGATGTGGAGAACGAAACTGCCATTCAGGAGGCTCTATCCCGGCTGATAAAAAAATAAAACCGTCCTCATCATCGCCCACCGGATGCGCACCGTAGCCGGTGCGGATCAGGTGGTGGTGCTGTCGGGCGGCATCGTGGCCGAGCAGGGCAGCCCGGCAGAGCTGTACGCCCGGAAGGGACTGTACGCCCATATGGTGGATCTGCAGTCGACAAGCCAGCGCTGGGCCATCTGACCCAATTCAAAAACAGCCCCGCGGCACAACAAAAAAGGGCGTCTATTCAAAAGAATAGGTGCCCTTTTTAGCACCCGGATCCGTCAGCTAACAGTCATGTTTAAATTACTTCCTTATCACTACTAAGCCAACCGACAACAGGCTTTTTCCTCTTTTGGCGGCAAATGTGCAGAACCAATAAAGTTCACCATTAGGTGAGTTCTTTCACAATTTCCAGAACATATGCTGCGGACAGCGTGCTCGGCAGTACTACGGATAGCTCGCCCTTTCGGATCTGAATTTTCTCCAACGATGCCTCTGCCGGAAAATCGCTGTCAGCTTCTGGTGATGCAATCCTTACCGGAACGATTGCCTGTCGTTCCATGACTCGCTCCGCAGCCTCATCCCTAAGCTGCGCCTGCCAGCGCATGAAGCTGGAATAGGCAATTCCATTCTCGGAACACCATGTACGGTTGTCTTTTCCACTCTGAGCACATTCCTTGATAAGTTTCAGATAGTGCAGCTTCTTTAATTCGCGATATGCGCCTGCCATATTTTCACTCCGTCCTCTGAGGTATATTAGACTTCTAAGATTGTCTCTTTAACAATTTGAGACTTCCAAGGTTTGCGGATCTTCTCGGACTTCTCAGACTTCTTAGAATCTATTATCGCACTTAATGGAGTCATTTTACAGACAGGTGATTATGGATCGCTTACGATACATCGGCAAAATAACAGCACAGCCCCCGCCAGAAACTCATAGAGCTTGGCGGGGGCTGTACCATTTTAATCAGCCAATATTTAAATCAGGCCCATCAGGCTGGGCAGGCCCAGAGACAGAGCCGGGATGTAGGTGACGGCCAGCAGGGCGGCAATCAGTGCCACAAAGTAGGGGATCAGCTTGGACGTGACCTGCTCAATGGAGACATGACCGATGCCGCAGCCGACGAACAGAACCGAGCCGACCGGCGGGGTGATGTTGCCCAGGCACATATTGAAGATCAGCATAACGCCGAACTGGATCTCCGTCATGCCAAAGCTGGTGGCGATGGGCAGGAAGATCGGGGTGAAAATCAGGATGGCCGGGGTGATGTCCATGAACATGCCGATGACCAGCAGGATGATGTTCATGAGCAGGAAGATGATGTACTTGTTTTCAGTCAGGCTCATCAGGCCGTTGGAGATGGCTGCCGGGATGCCGGAGTAGGCCATAACGAAGGACATGGCGGAGGAGGCAGAAATCAGGAACAGGATGATGCCGGACGTTTTGGCGGAGTTGAGCAGGATGCCAAGGAAGCCTTTGAAGTCGATGCTTTTATAGATGATGGAAAGAATCAGGCAGTAGAGAACCGCGACACCTGCGCCCTCAGTGGCGGTGAAAATACCGGAGACGATGCCGCCGATGACAATGACGATCAGCAGCAGAGACGGCACGGCGTCCCAGACGGTCTTGGCAATGCTCTGGCTGTGGTCAATGCCGGTGGCTTTCATGCCAGCCTTTTTTGCGCCGATGAACGCAACGACCATGCAGCACAGGCCCATCAGGATGCCGGGAATGTAACCGGCCATGAACAGCGTGGAGATGGAGACACCGCCCGCGACGGTGGAGTAGACAATGAAGGCAGACGTCGGGGGAATCAGCAGGCCGGTGGGGGCGGAGGCAATGTTGGCGGCGGCGGAGTAGGCGGGGTCGTAGCCGTTTTCTTCCTCAATGGGGCTGATGCAGCCGCCCATGGCGGATGCGGCAGCAACGGAGGAGCCGGACAGCGCGCCGAACAGCATGTTGCCCAGGATGTTGGCCTGCGCCATGGAGCCGGGGATCTTGCCGACAAACAGCTGGGCAAAGTTGACCAGGCGCTTGGCAATACCGCCGTTGTTCATGATATTGCCGGCCAGAATGAACAGAGGCACAGCAAGCAGCGAGAAGCTCTCCACGCCGGAGTTCATCTTCTGCATCGTGATAAAGGTGATCTGGTCCCAGGACAGGGTGGACATGGCGGTCACGATAGACGACGCCACAATGCTGATGGAGATTGGCACGCCGAGGAACAGCAGCACGCCGAACACGGCGAACAGGATAACGGTGGTCATGGTGATACTCATTTGTCTGCACCCTCCTCGGATTCAACTTTTTCGCCGGTGACGTCCTCATAGATGTTGATGATCTGCGCCAAGACGATGAACACGCCGGAAATCGGGGCGATGGAGTAAACAAGGCTGCGGGGAATACCCAGCAGGGCCGAGAACTCGCGGCTGGCAGAGACAGCCAGCTTAAAGCCGCCGATAGTGAATACGAAGATGGCCATCAGCAGAATCAGACCATCGATGACCACCAGCAGGGCGGTGTGCGCCTTGCCGGTGAATTTGTCGCGGATGAGGGTCAGAGACATGTGCTCCCGGGTGGAGAAGGCGTAGGCCGCGCCGATGAAGCCGGTCCAGATCAGGCTGTAGCGGACAAGCTCCTCGGTGAAAGCGACGGGGCTGTTGAGGATATAGCGGGAGAAAACCTGAATCAGAACCAGCACCGTCATAAAGGTAAGCAGTACGGCGCAGGCAATGCTCAAAATTTTGTCCATCCAGAATTTGATGGCAGCAAAGGTGTTTTTCATGGCTTACTCCTCCCCTCTTGCGGCGTCGATGGTATCCAGCAGCGTCTTGACGCCGGGATACTCTTCTTCGTAGGCTTCGATCATGGGCTGGGTGGCCTCGCGGAAGGCCTCCTTATCGACATCGTAGACGAACTCCACGCCCATCGTTTCCTGTGCCTCCTTGACAGCCTCCTCGACTGCGGTGTCCCACATGACCTTGTGGGCATCGGTGGAGTCGTGGGCAGCCTCGAGAAGAATCTGCTGATCCTCCGGGCTGATGGTCTTCCAGACCTTCTCACTCATGATGAGGACGTCGGGGATCATGGCGTGCTGGTCCACCGAGTAGACCTTGCAGACCTCGCCGTGCTTGCCGGTGGTCAGGGCGGTCTCGTTGTTCTCGGTGCCGTCAATGATGCCGGTCTGCAGCGAGGTGTAAACGTCGCCGTAGGACATGGCGACGGGAATGCCGCCCAGATAGCTCATCATGTCGGTCTGGCTCTTCATATCCTGCACGCGGATCTTCAGGCCCTTCAGGTCGGCGGGCGTGCGGATGGCGCGATCCTTCGTGTAGAAGGAGCGTGCGCCGGAGGTGTAATAGGTCAGCGTGACAAAGCCGTCATCACCGGTGGAGAGGAAAAAGTCCTGCATCTCCTGCGAGTCCATGACATGATAGAAGTCATCGGTATCGTTGAAGATATAGGGCAGGCCGAAGGTGTTGAAGGCATCGTTGTAGGTAGCCAGACCGGGTGCAGAAACCTTGGTCATGGCGATAACGCCGGCCTGCAGCTGCTCAAGGTTCTCGTTCTCGCTGCCGAGCTGGCCGTTGGGGAAGATCTTGACCTGGATGCGGCCATCGGTCTTTTCCGCGACCTCGTCCGCGAACTGGGTCATGGCGATGTGGACAGTGTGGGTCTCGGACAGGCCGTGGGCCAGCGTCAGCACCAGCGGATTCTCGGCGCTGTAGCCGGTGGAGTCGGCGGTGGTGCCGGACGCGCCGCAGCCGGTCATAACACCCAGACTGAGCGCAGCCGCAGCAGCCAATGCTGCGAATTTTTTGAACATGGTATTTCTCCTTCTTGTATGTATGCCGTTTTCCCCTTGGCCCCCTCTGAGAGGTGGCTGCCGCCGCAGCGGCTGGGGGAGAGAACCGTGCCATTACCCGAAATATTTCGGGCTGCGGCAAGGTTCAACCCCTCCGCCCCTACGGGGCACCTCCCCTGCTAGGGGAGGCAAGAAGCCGGGTTACATCCCGATCAAATCAAACTGTTCGAACGAGACAAGTACCTCGTGATCCTTCTCGGGGTTGGGGTACTTGATCTGGACGCTCTTGAGGCGCTGGCTGTAGTACCAACCGCTCTCGGCCTCCTCAAACTTGCGGCGGTGCAGGAAGTGCGGCAGCTCTTTGCCGTCCACCTGCACATAGAACGGGGACTTCTCGCGGTGGATCATATCGAGGTACATACTCTCGACGGCGGTCTCGTAGCTGCCCTCATTCGTGAAGGTCACGACGGTCTTGACGCCTGCCTTGACGGCGATCTTCGTCTTGAGATACGCGCCCTTGCGGTAATCGTTCGTGCGGCCGTCATCCTCGTACAGCGTGAACTCGGAATCCACATCGGGGGCCATCAGGATGTCCAGCGCGGTGGTCTTTTCGGTCATCAGGTTGTGCAGCTTGTTGCCGCTCATCGGGAGAATGGCACCGCTGCGCACAAACAGCGGGATGCTGGCAATATCAACCGGCACCTCAATCGTCTGGCCGGGGGCGTATTCCTCGCGGGTGTAGAAGTCGTAGAACCGCTCGTTTTTGTTCTCGGTCACGGGCAGGTAGACCGGGCGGACGGTCTGGCCCTTTTCAACGACGTTCGCAACCAGCAGAGAATCACCGAACATGAAGTCCACACCCTCATCGTAGGTGGCCGGGTCGTTCTGGAAAACGCTGAACGTCGGCTGCCAGATGGGCAGGCCGTTCTCATGCGCGCGCTCCATCAGGGAATACAGCGTCGGGCTGAGCTTATAGCGGAAGTCAATAGCGTCCTTGATGTACTGCTTTTTGTCGCTGTACATCCACGGCTCGGTGACGGTGTTGTCGGTGTTCGTGGAGTGGATGGAGAAGCGCGGCTGGAAGATGCCGTTCTGCACCCAGCGCACGAACAGCTCGCCCTCCGGCGCGGGGCCGAAGAAGCCGCCGATGTCGCAGCCGTGATTGGACACGCCGCAGAGCGCCATGCCCAGAATCGTGGCGATGTTGTATTTCAGGGTATCCCAGTGGGTCAGGTTGTCACCGGCCCAGACCTGCGCATAGCGCTGGATGCCCGCATGACCGGAACGGCAGACCGAGAACGGGCGGCAGTCGGGGTCATACTCCTCGATGGCCTCGTTGGACAGCTGGCACATCAGGTTGCTCATGACCGGCTTCATCGTGCCAATCGTGCTGCCCTTGCCCTCAAAGTAAACCTTAGCGTCCTTGTCAACGAGGGAGTCATACTCGCAGTTGTCGTTCCAGATGGAACGGCAGCCGTATTTCAGCAGCGCATCCTTAATGTACTGCTTCCAGTGCAGGCGGGTGGATTCCTTCGTGTAGTCCACAAACAGGCCGGGGCCGCCCCACCAGGTACCGACAGCCAGACCGTCAAGACCTGCATTGTCGTCGGAGGCGGGCAGGAACATGCCCTTCTCCTTCATCTCGTTCAGCAGCGGATGGACGAGCAGCATACCGGGCTTGATGTTGGGCGAGACGACGATGCCGCGCTTTTCCATCTGGGCGAACCAGTCCGCCGGGTCCTTGAAGCGCTTGTGGTTCCATGTGAAGGTGCAGCGCTTGATGCCCTCGGCGGTCTCAACGGCGCAGTAACCACTGGACAGCTGGAAGCCGTCGGCAGGGATGCCTTCCTCGCGGGTCGTGTCGATGAAGTCCAGCACGGCATCGTCGCTGTTCTCAGGCAGCTCGGGGTAGTACATCGAGCTGCCGAGGTAGCCCAGCGCGGCCTTCGGCAGCATGACGCTCTTGCCGGTCAGGTCGGTGTAGCGTTCGATGATCTCGCGGATGGACGGGCCTGCGATCAAAAACAGGTCAATGTCGCCCGCGTCGGTGCGATAGGACGAGTAGCGGTGCCAGTAGTTGCGCTTCTCGCGGCCCATGTTGAAATCGCACTCGGCGGTATTGTGGTAGAAGTAGCCGACAGCCTGCTTCGTGCCGCGGTTCAGGCGGATATAGAACGGAATGTGCTTGTAGAGGGAATCCGTCTCCTTGGCGTTGTAGCCCATGGCGTCGCCGGGAGCCATATTCATGTATTTCTCGGCCTTGTTGATCTCGCCGGATTTCTCGCCGAAGCCGTAGAAGCAGTCGTCTGCCTCGATCTGGCTGGCGTGGATGCGGCGGTGGTTGCTGTCCTCGCGGTAGGCCAGGTCGGGAATATCGGCGTGCAGCAGGCTGCCGTCCTTATCATAGACCATGATGCGGAACGGTGCCTTCTCGATGACGACCTTGAGGCGCGCACCCTGGATAACGGCCTGCCTGTCGCCGTCGGTCAGGGCTGCGGCGGCGGACTGGACGCGCTTGCGACAGTCCTTCATCAGCTCGTCGGTGCGGGACTCCCATGCGGTCATGGTCAGGCTGTAGGAGGCTTCATCCCAGTCGCCGTCAAAGCCCGCGCGGATGCGCAGTATATCGTCGGTCAGGAACCAGATGCGCAGCTCTACAGCGTTGGTGGCTACGGAATAATAGCTTCCGCAGTCCTTGACAGCGCCGCCGGTGTAGCACACTTTCATAGATTTTCTCCTTTTTTTGCATATATTGCATATAATTGAATGGTGGAACTTGTTATTTGGCAGGCAATGTGCATATTGTACAAAATTGCATGATATATTTTGTTCAATCCGCGCATTGTGCCCTTCTTCGCCTTTATAATAACAAATTCTTCACAAAACTTCTGCCGTATTTGTAATGCAAATGTCGCAAAATGTGATATAATCGTGGTAAAGACAAAATTTAACAGGAGGCGTCGCTCATGATCCTGCAAAAAATGCCGCATTACGTGGATTCCATTCTGACGCAGGAGGATGCCAGTGCCGCCCTGCAGGACGGTCAGGTTGTCGTGGGCCTGTATACAAACCGGGAGAATGTCCAGTCGGTGGTCCACTCCCACCCGTATTATGAGATGATACTGCCGGTGGCGGGCAGCAGCGTGCGCTACTCCGTCGACGGCAGTGTCTACGATTTGCACCTGGGGGAGCTGATACTGTTTCCGGGCGAGATGTACCACTCCGGCAAGTTCAACATCACGGACACGACCTCGGAGCGGCTCGTCGTGCAGATAGCTCCCGGCATCTGGGAGCGTGCCTGGGCGCAAAGCGGCCTGCCGCGGCATGTCTGGTCGGGCGATCCTGTCATTCTGGACACTGACGCCGTCACGCAGTGGGACTTCCGCGGTCTGCTGGAGCGGATGGCCCAGACCGTGTATCTCGATGAAAAAATACGTGATACCGTGCAATGCTGCGAGGTCACGGAGCTGATTTTGCTGATCAGCCAAGTTGTGACCCGGCGGCACAATGCCCCGCCGCCCTCGGCCACCAGTCTGCTCGTCGCAAAGGCGGTTGCTTACCTTCAGGCCAACTACACCGACCCGCATCTGACCGTGGCCCAGCTGGCAAAGTACACCTACACCAGCCGGGAGCACCTGTCCCGCGTGTTCAAAGAGTACACGCTGGAAAGTATACACGGGTATCTAACCAACCTGCGTATGCAGCACTGCCGCAACGAGCTCGCCGACGGCACCGGCGTACTGGACGCCTGCACCGCCAGCGGTTTTGCAAATTACAGCAGCTTTTTAAAGAGTTTCCGCGCACTGTACGGCATCACTCCCGCCGAGTACCGCGCCCAACTAAGGCAGAGCCGCAGAACGCCATAAAGAAAACCACACATTGCGGTGTGCCGTTCCTCCTGCTGTTCGGTATCGGCTGCGGTGTCTGTTGCCTTGTAAACCAAAATCGCCGCGATATAAACAAAAATCCGCCGGGGAGCCTTCCCAGAAACGGGAAGGCGCCCCGGTGGTATTTATTTAGGGCAATACCGCATAATTCTAAGTGCCGATACGGCGAGCGAGGTGCGGCAGCCGCCGGAGCGGTCTTGAGCCGTTAGGCGGGAATTGTGCGGTATTGCCATAAGAAATAGCCATCTGAAATCCGTGGCCTTCGGCATCTCAGGTGGCTATTTTTCAGACCGTCAAAAAACTGCATTCTTGCTCTATTGCGTGTGTAGGGGCGACCATTGGTCGCCCGCCAACTTACCGCAGCAACGCATTTTCTGGGATGGTTTTCTTACAAGGCAAACGGGTGCGGGCGAGCAATGCTCGCCCCTACAAGAGTTTTTCGACAGTCTGAAAATGTGAATCGCTCCATGGGGAGTGGTTCACATTTTGTATATTATTCAGGCAGTTGAATCTCCGGCATCAGCTCATCGGAGACGACTTGCAGCATTTTCTCCAATTTGGCCAGGTCATCGGGACTGAAGCGCTGTTTAGCGCGCTCCATGACAAGGTGCAAGTAGGAATAACTGATGTTATAGTACTCAATGTACTTTTGGGTCGGGCGCAGGCGGTATTCCCGCTTGTCGATGGTGGATTGGATGCGCTCTACATAGCCTTTTTTGACCAGTGAGTTGATCTTATACGCGGCGTTGGGGGTAGAAAGATTCATCATGTGGCTGAACTGCGCAATCGTAGGTTCGCCCAATGCCATGATGACTTCCATGCAGAAAGATTCTACCGTCGTCAGCGTGGCTTCGCGATCCTCGAATCGACTGAAGATCTGCTTATAGAAGTGCAGTTTGAATTTGGTATATACCCGTCCGAATGTCTGGTCCAGCATAGCGAGAATCCCCCTGTAGGTTAGTGGATTTATTATAGCACATTCCGCCATGTAAAACCAGCTCTCAGGCATCCGTGATAACAAACGTCAGCTCGGCGTTGGCCGCGCGCACGCCGTCCACCCATGCGGTGGCCTTGCCGATGCCTACCGGGCCATGCTGTTCTATCAGCTCACATTCCAATATTAGCACATCGCCGGGTATGACCTGCCGGCGGAAACGGGCGTTTTTTACACCGCCGAACAGGGCGAGCTTTCCGCGGTTTTCCGGCAGGCTTAACGCGGCTACCGCCCCGGTCTGGGCCAGCGCTTCCAGAATCAGCACACCAGGCATAACGGGGTGTCCCGGAAAGTGTCCCTCAAAAAACGGCTCCGTGCGGGTCACGCATTTGACGCCCCGCGCCCATTGGCCGGGGGTGTAGTCCAGGATCTTATCCACCAAAGCAAACGGGTAACGGTGCGGCAGGATCTCTTCGATCTCTGCCGCGCTCATGCCTCGGGGCGGCTCATTTGGCGTATAGTTCATCCTCATCCCTCCCAGCGTTTGAATACCACGCAGGCGTTATGGCCGCCAAAGCCCAGACTATCGCTCATGGCATATTCCACCTGCGCCGCGCGCCCATGGTTGGGGATATAGTCCAGATCCAGCTCCGGGTCCGGCTCCTGCAAATTGACGGTGGCGGGCAAAAAGGCATCGCGCAGAGCCAGCGCGGTAAATACGCCCTCTACCCCGCCTGCACCGCCCAGCAGATGGCCGGTCATCGACTTGGTAGAAGACACGGCCAGCTTGTACGCATGGCCGCCGAACACCGTTTTGATGGCCGCTGTCTCGCAGCTGTCATTCAGGTGGGTGGAAGTCCCGTGGGCGTTGATGTAGCCGATCTGTTCCGGCACTACCCCGCCGTCTGCCAGCGCCAGCCGCATACAGGCCGCACCGCCTGCGCCGTCCGGTGCCGGGGCGGTAAAGTGGTAGGCGTCGCAGTTAGCGCCATAGCCCACGACCTCAGCATAAATTTTGGCACCGCGCGCTTTGGCGGCCTCGAGTTCTTCCAGCAGCAGTACGCCGCTGCCCTCGCCCATCACAAAACCGCTGCGGCGGGCATCAAAAGGGATCGAGGCCCGGGCCGGGTCGTCCACCGTGCAAAGGGCTTTCATGCTGGCAAAGCCACCCACGCCCAGCGGGCTGATGCAGCTTTCGCTGCCGCCGCAGAGCATGCGGTCCTCGTATCCATCGCGGATACGGTGGAACGCATCGCCGATTGCATTGGTGCCGCCTGCACAGGCGGTGGTGGGGCAGCTGCATATGCCCTGCAAGCCAAAACGGATGGCGATCTGCCCCGCCGCCATATTGCCAATGGACATGGGGACAAAATAGGGGCTGACCTTTTCAAAGCCGCGCTGCTGACCGCGGGTGTGTTCTTCCTCGATGGTGGGCAGGCCGCCGATGCCGCTGGAAAGGATCACGCCAAACCGCGTATGGTCGATTTCTTCCAGCGCAAGGCCGCTGTCGCGGACAGCTTCGTCGGCGGCGGCCACGGCAAACTGGGTAAAGCGTGCCATTTTGCGGGCTTCGCGCTTGTCGATGCGCGCGGCGGGGTCAAAGTCCTTGACCTCTGCGGCCAGCTTTACTTTAAAATCAGCCGTATCAAAAGCCGTGATCGGTCCTACTGCGCAGCGGCCGGCCTTAATGTTCGCCCAGCTTTCTGCCACCGTATTGCCGGTAGGATTTACCGTGCCAAGGCCGGTAATAACGACCCGGCGTTTCTTATTTGTGTCCATTGCAAACCTCACATTCCCATTCCGCCGTCAACGCAAAGGACCTGCCCGGTAATATACCCGGCCTGCTCCCCTGCCAGAAAAGCCACCGCCGCCGCAACATCCTCGGCATGGCCGATTTTGCCCGCCGGGATGGCCGCTTGTGCTACGGCACGGGCCGGTTCTGACAGCACGGCGGTCATATCTGTTGCAATAAAACCGGGAGCCACAACGTTGGCGGTGATATTGCGGGCAGCATACTCTTTGGCAGCGCTTTTCGTCAGGCCGATCAGCCCCGCCTTGCTGGCTGCGTAGTTGGCCTGACCCGCGTTGCCGTGCAGACCGACAACACTGCTGACGCTGATGATGCGCCCATACCGCTGGTGCATCATAAAGCGGCAGGCCGCTTTGGTGCAGAAAAACGCCCCCTTCAGGTTGGTGGCAAGCACATTGTCAAAATCAGCTTCGGTCATCCGCAGAAGCAATTTGTCGGCGGTAATGCCCGCGTTGTTGACCAGCACATCGATCCGCCCAAAAGCGGCAGCGGTATCTTCTACCAGCTTCTGACATGCTTCGGGGCTGCGCACGTCCGCCTGCAGCGTGACAGCCTGCACGCCAAGGGCGCGGCAGGCTGCGGCTGTTTCCTCGGCAGCGGCAGCGCTGCCGGCATAGTTGACGGCAATGTTCATGCCGTTTTCGGCCAAAGCCCGGCAAATGGCACGGCCAATGCCTTTGGCCCCGCCCGTAACCAGAGCGGCACGGCGCAAGTTTTCGGTTTGCGGCATGGTCAGGCTCCTTTCATGGTGCGCAGCAGCTGTTGCAGCTGCGCGGCAGTTTCCACCGGATAGCACGAGATAGCACTTCCCACAGTCTTTTTGACAAACCCGGTCAACGCCCTGCCGGGACCGATCTCAATGGCGGTGTCCACGCCCAATTCTGCCAGACGGCGGACGGTCACCTCCCAACGCACGCCGGACTGCACCTGTTTTTCCAGCAGCGCGGCAATGGTGTCGGTTTCCTCCATCTCGTGTCCCAGGCAGTTGAACAGCACAGGGAACTGCATCGGCGCAAAGCGGACAGCCTTACATTTTTCCCGCAGTGCATCCCCTGCCGGGTGCATCAATGAGGTATGGAACGGACCGCTGACATTCAGCGGCAGGCAGCGCCGTGCCCCGGCAGCAAGCGCCAACCCGGCAGCTTTATCGACAGCGGCCTTGTCGCCGCCAATGACCAGCTGGCCGGGGCAGTTGTAGTTGCAGATCTGCACAACGCCTTCGTCGGCGGCTGCCTTGCAGCATGCCTGCAAGGGGGCTTCGTCCAGCCCCAAAACGGCTGTCATCCCGCAGGTGCGCCCCGCCGCAGCCGCAGCCATTGCCTTACCGCGGAAAGCGGTTAAAGCGACTGCGGTCTGCACATCGAACACCCCCGCACAGGCCAGGGCGGAATACTCCCCCAGCGACAGCCCCGCCGCATAATCCGGTGTGACACCTGCCTCCCGCAGTACGGCAGTAAGGCCAGCGGCAAACGCCGTCATGCAGGGCTGGGTGTATTGGGTCTCGTTCAATACACCGGCTGCGTCGGTAAAGCAGACTTCTTTCAAATCAAAATCCACCGCCGCGTCGGCTTCGTCAAAAGCAGCGCGGAAAGCCGGGAAAGTCTCGTAAAGATCCCGGCCCATACCGGCGTGCTGGCTTCCCTGCCCGGCGTATAAAAATGCTAGTTTCATAAGGTGATCTCCTTGTACACCCCGGCGATGCAGTCTTTGGCTTCGCTTACCATCGCGGCAAAAATTTCTTCCACCGGGCGGACTTCGTGCAGCAGCCCTGCGGCCTGTCCGGCCATCAGGCTGCCATTCTCGGTGTCACCGTCAAACACAGCCTTGCGCAGACTGCCTAAAGTAAAGCGTTCCAGCGCCATTTTATCAGCCCCGGCCTTTTCCTGGCGGACATACTCGCGGCTCATGCGGTTTTTCAGTACACGCACAGGGGTGCCGCCGATGCGCCCGGTCACGATGGTATCACTGTCGCGGGCTTTTAACAGGGCGGCTTTATAGTTTTCATGGATGGGGCACTCGGTGCTCGCCAGCAGACAGGTACCGACCTGCACACCGCACGCCCCCAATGCCAGCGCTGCAGCCAGCCCTCGTCCATCGGCAATGCCGCCCGCAGCGATGACCGGCACATGGACGGCATCGACGACCTGCGGGACAAGTGCCATCGTCGAGGTCTCGCCAATATGGCCGCCTGATTCGGTGCCCTCGGCAACCACGGCAGTGGCTCCGCGACGCGCCATGAGACGCGCCAGCGCCACCGAAGCCACGACGGGAATAACCTTGATGCCTGCATCGTTCCAGGCCTTCATGTACTTGGTGGGATTGCCGGCGCCGGTCACCACAACGGGCACCCGCTCATCAATCACCACTTGTGCGACCTCGTCGACAAACGGGCTCATGAGCATAACGTTGACGCCAAAGGGCTTATCCGTCTTGGCGCGCAGCTCGTGAATCTGATCGCGCAGCCAGTTTGCGTCGGCATTCATGGCCGCGATAATCCCTAAGCCGCCTGCCTCGGACACGGCAGATGCCAGCGAGGCATCGGCAATCCAGGCCATGCCACCCTGGAACACGGGTTTTTCGATGCCGAGCAGATCGCAGAGAGGAGACTTGAGCATCACTACTTCTCCAATGCCGCCTCGACCGTATCGACGAACTCGCCGACCGTCTTGGGGTTCTCCTCGGTATCGAGCTGGATGCCAAACTCGTCCTCGACGGCAACGAGGATCTCGACGGTGCCCAGGCTGTCGAGACCAATCTCCTCGAGCGTGGACTCGGGCTTCATCTCGACATCGACA
>OJUG01002735.1_pt1 | contig 17688 bp, 21 predicted proteins | sample 1599841 | NCBI WGS metagenome assembly OJUG01 (sample SAMN04168659, study PRJEB22393) | human gut metagenome | biome: human gut microbiome; feature: stool | host: Homo sapiens | collected 2014-05-12 | reverse complement strand
GCGACCACCGAGATCTACACTCTTTCCCTACACGACGCTCTTCCGATCTGGGTATGATGGATACCATCTTAAACCTCGGTTTAAATGATGTAGCAGTAGAAGGTTTCGCAAAGAAGACAGGTAATCCGCGTTTCGCATATGACTCCTACAGAAGATTCATCCAGATGTATTCTGACGTCGTTATGGAAGTTCCGAAGTCCTACTTCGAGAAGATCATCGACGAAATGAAGGAAGCAAAAGGCGTTCACTATGATACAGAGTTAGACGCTAACGATTTAAAGGAGCTTGCTGAGAAGTTCAAAGCTGTATACAAAGAAGCTATGAACGGCGAAGAGTTCCCGCAGGATCCGAAGGAACAGTTAATGGGCGCTGTAAAAGCAGTATTCCGTTCCTGGGACAACCCGCGTGCGATCGTTTACCGTCGTATGAATGATATTCCGGGTGACTGGGGTACCGCAGTAAACGTACAGACCATGGTATTCGGTAATAAGGGAAATACCTCCGGTACAGGCGTTGCGTTCACCCGTAACCCATCCACAGGTGCAAAGGGCATCTTCGGTGAGTATCTGATCAATGCACAGGGCGAGGACGTTGTTGCCGGTGTTCGTACACCGCAGCCGATCACTCAGCTTGAGAAAGATCTTCCGGAGTGCTACAAACAGTTCATGGAACTGGCTATGAAGCTTGAGAACCATTTCCACGACATGCAGGATATGGAGTTCACAATTGAGGAAGGTAAATTATACTTTTTACAGACTCGTAACGGTAAGAGAACAGCTCCTGCAGCTATCAAGATCGCTTGTGATTTAGTAGACGAAGGACAGATCACACCGGAAGAAGCTGTTTGCCGTATCGAAGCAAAATCATTAGATCAGTTATTACACCCAACTTTCGATGCAGATGCATTAAAAGCAGGTGAAGTAATCGGTTCTGCACTTCCGGCATCTCCTGGAGCAGCTGCTGGTAAAGTTATCTTCACAGCAGAAGAAGCAAAAGAAGCAGGAATCGGTGGAAAAGGCGAGAGAGTTATCCTTGTTCGTCTTGAGACATCCCCAGAGGATATCGAAGGTATGCATGCTGCACAGGGTATCTTAACAGTTCGTGGTGGTATGACATCTCACGCAGCCGTAGTTGCTCGTGGTATGGGTACATGCTGTGTATCTGGTTGTGGAGATATCACAATGGATGAAGAAAACAAGAAATTTACATTAGCTGGAAAAGAATACCATGAGGGAGATTACATCTCAATTGATGGTTCAACAGGTAATATTTATGACGGCATTATCCCAACAGTTGATGCTACAATCGCAGGAACATTTGGACGTATCATGGGATGGGCTGACAAGTACAGAACTCTTAAGGTTAGAACAAATGCTGATACACCAGCAGATGCTAAGAAAGCTAGAGAACTTGGTGCAGAAGGTATTGGTCTTTGCCGTACAGAGCATATGTTCTTCGAAGAAGACAGAATTGCTGCATTTAGAGAAATGATTTGTTCTGATACAGTTGAAGAAAGAGAAGCAGCTCTTGAAAAGATTCTTCCATATCAGCAGGGAGACTTCGAAGCTTTATATGAAGCTCTTGAAGGATGTCCAGTAACAATCAGATTCTTAGATCCACCTCTTCATGAATTCGTACCTACAGAAGAAGCTGACATCAAGAAGTTAGCTGACGCTCAGGGCAAATCAGTAGAAGAAATCAAGGCTATTATTGATTCACTTCACGAATTCAACCCTATGATGGGACACAGAGGACTTCGTCTTGCAGTTACATATCCTGAAATTGCTAAGATGCAGACAAAGGCTGTTATCCGTGCAGCTATCAATGTTCAGAAGAAACATACTGATTGGACAGTTAAACCTGAAATCATGATTCCATTATCATGTGATGCTAAGGAATTAAAATATGTTAAGGATATCGTAGTAGCAACAGCTGATGCAGAAATCGCAGCAGCAGGTGCAGATCTTGAATATCAGGTTGGTACAATGATTGAAATCCCTAGAGCAGCTCTTACAGCTGACGAAATCGCTAAGCAGGCAGACTTCTTCTGCTTCGGTACAAACGATTTAACACAGATGACATACGGATTCTCAAGAGACGATGCTGGTAAGTTCTTAGATGCTTACTATGATGCTAAGATTTTCGAAAACGATCCATTTGCTAAGTTAGATCAGGTTGGTGTTGGTAAGTTAATGGAAACAGCTATCAAGCTTGGTAAGCCAGTTAACCCTAACCTTCACGTAGGTATCTGTGGAGAACACGGTGGAGATCCATCTTCAGTAGAATTCTGTCATAAGATTGGTCTTGATTATGTATCATGTTCACCATTCCGTGTACCTATCGCAAGATTAGCAGCAGCTCAGGCAGCTATTGCAGAAAGTGGGAAATAATCGTTTATGGTGTCAAAAGCCTCTAAACATCGGCAATTTCACAGTTTCTAAGGACTACTTGAAAGAGTACAAAAAGTTCGATAAAAACATGAAAAAAGCGGGTAAATGGGAAGACATCAACGTAACGATTACGGTTTGATAAAAATAATCAGGGAATCATACTTTTAAAGTATGGTTCCCTTTTTGTTATAGCGACGAGGCAAGTGGTCATCAGGCTTGCATGAATGAACATTTGCCGACCGCTAATCAGATGCGAGATATGCATAGCGTATCTCGTATCTGTTAAAAGAAGAAAAGTATTAATTCCAGGTTATCAAAAGTAGATTAAAAAATGAGGTTGGTTCTTTTGCAAGATACGCATTTGTATATACAAATACATTCTTGTTAGGAAGAATCCTAAAACCTCTATATCTCAAATGTTGTATTGGCGGGTGCATCTGCTTTGAGGAGATGTCAATTGGACACAAATATTCTAAATAATTTGAACTGAAATTTTGTAATTGATAAAATAATGAAATATCAATTTGATTATAGATATGGTAGAATATAGCTGCATAAATGTTGAGCGAAATATAATAACACGAGTATGGCGTGATAAAACACTAATGGCACTGTGTATAAAATAGAAAATTGGGTAGATGATAAATTAAAATTTAGGGAGGTGAACATATATTGGCAAGAGCAAAATATCAGGTATTAGTCATTCCATATCATATTGAAAACGGCAATGTAAAATATTGCATATTTAAAAGAAATGATATGAAAGTATGGCAATTTATAGCAGGTGGTGGAGAAGATGAGGATGAAACTATAATAATATCTGCAAAACGAGAGGCATATGAAGAAGCAAACATAGGTATGGATTGTAAATATTCTGTACTTGATACACAAAATAGCATACCAACATACTGTTTTAAAGAAGCAAGAAAAATATGGGGTGAAAATTGTTTAGTTATTCCTGAATATACATTTGCTGCTAGGATGGATACAACAATTTTGGAATTGTCTCAAGAGCATACAAAATATGAATGGGTTGATTATAAAACTGCATTAAAAAGACTTAGATATGATAGTAATAAAACTGCGTTATGGGAATTAGATAGTAAAATTAAATTAGGAACATTAAATTAAGAATATTCATATTATGATTTAAATACAACAAAATTGTAGTGTGTTACAGTTGTAAGCTTGTCATAAGCTCTAGATTTTGAAATATAGGCTGAAAATTAGGGCTATTAGCAAATGAGGTAAAAAAGAATGAACAAGTATTTAGAAAATTTAAACAGAATAGAGTTTGTTGTAACAATGGCATGCACAGGAAGATGCATACATTGTTCAGAGGGAGAACATAAATCAAGTGGAAAACACATAGATGGAGACATAGCAGTGCAAGCAGTTATTGATATATGTAATAACTATGATATTAAATCTTTAATGACTTTTGGAGGAGAACCTTTGATATATCCGGAAGTGGTTTGCAACATTCATAAAACTGCTAAAGAAATGAACATAAAGGATAGGGCAATAATCACTAACGGATTTTTTTCTAAAGACAAAGAAAGAGTAAGAGAAGTGGCGCAAATGTTGTCATATAGTGGAGTTCAAAAAGTGTTATTATCTGTTGATTCATTTCATCAAGAGACTATACCGCTTGATATAGTGAAATATTTTGCAATGTGCATAAAAGAGAGTGGTGTAGAAATTAAATTAAATCCTGCTTGGCTTGTGAGCAAAGAAGATGATAATGAATATAACAAAAAGACAAAGAAAATTATTTCTGAATTTGAGGATTTAAATATTCCACAGGCAAAAGGAAATGTTATTTTTCCAAATGGAAATGCAGTGAAATATCTAAGTGATTACTTCGATAAGAACAAGGAATATATAAATCCATATGAGGAGAATCCAATAGATGTTAGAACAATTAGTTTTTCAGAAAATGGGGATGTGTTGAATGGGAATATTTATGAAAAATCAATTATGGAGATAATTGAGGAATACAAAGTTTAGAATAAAGATACATTTCTTTTTTAAAGAAATAGTAAAACAAATTTAGAATTTATGAGGTGTGGTAATGATAAGAAAAGTAAGAGGTGAAGAAATACCAGTATGTGTGGATATTATTCACTTTTGTTACAAGAAAATGGAGAATGTGAACTTAATAATATTGCAGTATTGCCAGAGTATAGACATAAGGGCATTGGAAGACAATTATTAGCTCATTCCTTTAATATAGCAAAAGAATTAGGCTGTAGAATTATTAATATAGCTATTGTAGAAGAAAACAGAGTTCTTCGTAAATGGTATGAGTTGAATGGAGCAATACATATTGGAACAAAGAAATATGATTTTTTTCCATTTACATGTGGATATATGAAAAAGGAATTGTAGAGAAATTTAGTATTAGGAGGCGAAAAGGAGAGAAGCGATGGACGAATGGTTAAAAACAAGAAACTTACCTTTACATTTTATATCTGTTGCAGGATTAGTATATAAAGGCGATGAAGTTTTATTGATTAAATCAAAACGTAGAGGATGGGAAATCCCTGGCGGAGTGGTAGAACAGGGAGAGGATATAATAAGTGGCTTAAAAAGAGAAATATTTGAGGAAAGTGGCATTGTTGTCGAGCCGGAAAAGTTTGTTGGTCTATATCAGAGATTGAATACTAAAGATGGATATGGTCCCCTTGAAGGAATGATTTTACCTCCTGTTGTGAATTTGACATTTATTTGTAAATATATAGATGGAAATGAAAATGTATCAGATGAAAGTATTGAAGTAGGATGGTTTACTCCAAACATTGCAAAAGAAAAAATTACTGTTCCTGATATAAAGAAAAGAGTTTGTGATATGTTGGAATTTGATGGTAAGCACCATTTTAGTACTTTTGAAAATAAAGACAGTAAAATAAAATTTATTAGCGATATGCTTGTTAAATAATTATACATAACACGGAGTAAAAAAATTGAAACAAATAATTATAATCGGATGTCCGGGAAGCGGGAAAACTTATTTTGCAAAACAGTTGTCAGAAATTTTGCAAATAGAACTTTTTCATATGGATAATATATATTGGAAGAAAGATAAAACGCATATTAGTAGGGGAGAATTGATTAGCGCGGTAGATCGAATAATAAGTCAATCAGAATGGATTCTTGATGGAAATTATATATCAACTATTGAGCAAAGAATAAAAGGTGCAGACACAATTTTTTTATTTGATTATACAACGAAAGATTGTTTAGAAGGAGTTAAATCAAGAATTGGTGTAAAGCGTGATGATATTCCGTGGATAGAAACAAAATTGGACCCTGATTTTCAAAAATGGATTATGGATTTTAGAAAAGATACATTGCCTCAAATAGAAAAAATATTAGAACGATACAAATATAAAAAAATAATTAGATTTGCTTGTAGAAAAGATAAGGAAAAATACTTGATGAAATTGAAAAAGAATGTAAATAAAAATATTACAATTCATACCACGGAGCTTAATATAGAGTTGCAGGATGACCAATGGCAAATGGAATATATTGATCATAACAGAAATATTGCCAGAGCAATAGTGTATGATGAGGATGGAAATTTTTATTTTGTAAGAGCTGAAAGAAATGATGATTTCGGACAGGCAACAATTATAGAAACAGCAGGTGGGGGTGTTGAAGAAGGTGAAGAATTGCAGGATGCAATAAAAAGAGAACTTAAAGAAGAATTGGGTGTAAAAGTAGATGTAATCTGCAAAATCGGAGTTGTAAGTGATTATTATAATCTGATTCATAGACATAATATTAATAACTATTTTTTGTGCAAAGTTGAATTCTTTGGTGAAAAAGAACTGACAGAATATGAAAGAAATAATTTTCACTTATCAACATTGAAATTATCTTATGAAGAAGCTATTAGAGAGTATGAATATAGGTCAAATACAAGATTAGGGAAACTTATAGCCAATAGAGAATTGCCGGTGTTGCATCGTGCAAAAGAAATAATTGATATTTAGACAAGAATTACTAAATTAAGATTTATGGAGAAGACTTTTAGATTTAATATATGGAGAATATAAAGATGAGTATACAGAAACCGAAGATGATATTATTTGATTATGGACATACATTATTGTATGAGATTGGACATAATGCAGAAAAGGGGAATAAAGCAATATATCAATACATAAAAAGTAATCCTAAAAATATTTCATTTCAAGAATTTAATAAAATAGTAAATAGCACATTTAAAAAGATAAATGAGTGTGGCAATGGAATTGATATTTGTGAGAAAAATTTTTTGCGATTAGTATATGGATACATGAACATTGAATTATCTGTTTCATTGGAAGAGGCAGAAAGCATTATATGGAATGGTGTATCAGAATGTGATATTATGCCAAATGCAAATAAAATATTAGATTATCTGAATAAAAATGACATTAGGAGTGGAGTCATTAGTAATATGTGTTGGTCTGGAAAATCTTTGAAAGACAGATTGAACAGATTACTTCCGAATAACAAACTGGAATTTGCAATTACTTCCGGGGATTATATATTTAAAAAGCCAAATAAAATGCTATTTGGGATAGCACTGAATAGAGCAGGACTAAATGCAGAAGAAGTGTGGTATTGTGGAGATAGTGTAAAAGCGGATATTTATGGAGCGCATAATGCAGGAATATTTCCAGTTTTGTATGAAGGAAAAACAGAAGAAAAGAACCCATTTGAGGGTCAAAACGAGGGATACGAGATAGATTTTGATCATTTTAAAATTAATAATTGGGATGAATTGATAGAAAAAATTGAAACAATATAGAATAGGAAATAAACTAGAATATTAGTAATATTGTACGAGGACGTGAATTATGGAACTTTGGGATGCATATGACACAAATTTAAATAAAATTAAAGATAAAACATTAATAAGAGGTGAAGCCGTACCAGATGGAATGTACCATTTAGTGTGTGAGGTTATTGTTAAACATACAGATGGTACATATTTGTTAATGCAAAGAGACAAAAATAAGCACTATGGCGAATATTGGGAAGCTACAGCAGGAGGTTCAGCACTGCAAGGAGAACTTCCAATTGAATGTGCTACAAGAGAGCTAAGGGAAGAAACAGGAATATGTGAAACAAATTTAGTGGAGCTAGGAAGAGTTGTTCAACATAATAATCATTCGATATATGTTGATTACATTGTGATTACGGATTGGGACAAGTCTAACATTACTCTTCAACAGGGAGAAACACAGGATTATAAATGGGTAGATAAAAATACTTTGAAAAATATGAAATCTAATGAATTGGTGACAAGAAGAATGCAGCTTTTTATTGAGGAATTACGATAATAGACAATAACAAATTAAAGGAATATTTTATGAAAATAATTAAATACGAAGATAAATATCGTGATGATATGATTTTTATGATATTAGAAGCCAAAAATGCTTTAGGACGAGTTCCGGGATTAAATGAGGATTTATTGAATATTAAGAAGAACTACTTGGATGTAGGAGATATGTTTTGGTTGGCTATTGATGAACAAGACAGAGTTATAGGAAGCATTGGTTATAATTCTATAAGAGACACCGATGAGGTTTGGTTGCATCGTTTGTTTGTAAAATATAATTTGAAAAGACAAGGTATTGGAAGTGCTTTGTTAGAAATGGCAGAAAATTATATGGCAAATCAAGGAAAGAAAGTGGTAAGAATTCATTTGGGTGGAGAAGGCTTTGAGGAATCAAAAATATTTTACCACAAACATGGCTATGTGGAGTATCGGGAACGCTATATGATGAAGAATTTGTAGATAATAGCAAATTACTACGGTAGGAGAATTGAAGTTAGTGGAAGTAAATATAGTGGTTGGCGATATTGTAAAAGTAGTGGTTGACAGACCACTTGGAAGTTATCATCCTAAGCATAAAGATATGCATTATCCGATTAATTATGGATATATTGAAGGAATAATTGCTCCAGATGGAGAAGAACAAGATGCCACATAATAACAAAATAGGAGAGTATAGTTTATGGAAATAAAGGATACTATTAATGTAAAAAGAGGCGGAGTTAATGAAAAAGTTTTTCTATATAGTGAAATAGACGAATTATATCCCAAATCAATAATAGTAAATAGAACATTAAATAAAATAAGAAGTGATATTAATGTATGGGTAGAGAGTGATATATTGAAACAAATTAATGTAGAAATATTAGTTGAGGATACAGATATAATAAATGCTTGTGCAACAAAAAAGAAAGATAATAAATACTATATTATTGTTACACGAGGATTGTTATTAGTTGGTTATAATGAAATATCAAACTTTCTGGATAGTACACAATGTTCAGATGTTTATCATTTGAGCATTGAAAATATAGAAGTGATGACGAAACAAATGTATTGGACTATGATTACTTTTATTGTCGCACATGAATTTGGACATATTGTAGATGGACATATTGATAGCAGGTATAAAAGTTCATTTTATTTAGATGAAATAAATTGTGATGAGATAGATGAAAAGTGGGAAACACAACTAAGAGAATATGATGCAGATCGGTTTGCAACAAAAATATGTTCGGGAATTTTCTTGATTCTATATAAAGGAAGTCCCAAAATGATTAAAGAAGGTTTCGATAATTTGGGGATAGTTTTATTATTAATTTTTAATATGCTGTCAAAAAGTAGACAAAGCACCTTTGATGAGTATATGACATTAAATATTTATGATATGGATCATCCTCATCCAGGTATAAGGATGCATTATTGTTTTGTAACAATGATTAGTGTTTTATTAAATGAGATTAATCAGGAAGAGGTGAAGGAAATAGCATCATATATTACAGACGGTATTGTTCGAGCAGATAAATATATTTTATATAAAGAAAAATATAAGGAATGTGTATACGCAGTAGCTACGACAAAAAAAGGAGCACAACATATAATGCAACTCGTCAATGATTGGAATGAAGTTGCTGATTTTTATGATGAATACTCGTTTATTCCAATTCAGAAAACTGATGATATAGAGTTTTACCCATATGCTGTTGATAAAGAAGGTAATTTCATTATAGAATAATACAAAAAATATATGGCGAATAAAAAGTATAATTGTATTTTGAGCAATATCGGAAAAGCATAATACCAGCAAAGATGATATTTTATTTATATCATTAGATTGCAAGAGGAAAAACGGATGGATAAAAAAGAAATAATAACAGAGAGTCTTGTTTATATTGAGAAGAATTTAAAACAAAAAATAAGCATTGAGGAAATTGCAGATTATGTAGGTTATTCAAAATTTTACTTTTCCAGAATGTTTAAGCAGGAAATGAATATTTCTATTATGGAATATGTTAAGGAAAGAAAAGTTATATGTGCTTTAGAATCCATTCTGCAAGGAAACAAAATTCTTGATGTGGCGATTGAATATGGATGGGAATCTCATAGTGGATTTATTAAAGCATTTAAAAGTTATTATGGATTTTCGCCATCTCTCTTGTATGCTATGAATCTAGAAATCATTAATTTAAGAGGTAGAAATATGAGAAATTATGCTTTTTACGAAAAGACTGATGAACATATGTCGAAAGAAGATTTATTCAAATTGCTAGAGAGAAAAATGACAGAAAATAAATTGGATACTACAGAGTTGGGAACAGTCTATAATTTCTGTCAGAAATCATATGCAAATAAAAAAAGATATTCAGGAGATGAGTATATTACGCATTTATTAAATGTATCATTGTTACTTGTTCAAATAGGATCAGAAGTAAATGTAGTCTATGCAGGGATGTTTTGTGATGTGTTTCGAAAAACAGATGTTTTGATAGATGATATAAAGAAATATTTGCCAAAAGATGTTGCACAAATCATTATACGATTAAGAGGTTATGATATTGAGAAAGACGGTCTGAAAGATGAAGAGTGTGCTGTAATAAAAATGGCAGAGCGACTTCATAATATGCGAACCATAGAATATATGGAGGAAAGCGAGAAAAAGAGAAGGGCGAAAGAAACTATTTCAATATTTATGCCGGTGGCAAGAAAGTTGAAAAATGAAAAGGTAATCAATGAGTTAAATAATCTGTCAATAAAATATGTAGTGTAGTTTAAAAGTCGGTTTTACGAAAATGTAAAATCGGCTTTTGCTATTTTATTACAGTAACTCCTATGGTAAAATAATAACAGCGTATTTAGAACGGAATAAGAAAAAATAGATTTTAGGGAGGAGGTATATGTGGATTTATCAAAATCAATTGATTTCTTATTAGAAAATGGTGGTGATGTAATGAAATATTGCCTGCATAAAGAAATCATAAAGGATATTTCAAAAAATGAAGAGGAAAACCTATTAGAGAAAGTGATGTAGACACCAAAATATAGACTGTTAGAGAGTTATGTAAAAACAATGGATATATTGGAATTGGTATGCACTTTTGGGACAAGTTTAAAGATACCACATTGCAGGATGGGGAGGCGGCGGCACGTCTTTTATCAAATTATGGTATTCCAAAAAATGAGCCGATTATTAGAAACTTTATTAAGGCATTGCGTGATGATAAAATTTTAGAGGAAGAGTTTTCATATTATCATCCCCAAATTGCCCGATTTCAAAATCGACATTATGGGCTTCGGAATGGTACGGGGCTTATGGTGTTAATCTATATATGCCAGGTTCTTTTAGGATATGGGGATGATGAGGAAGTAAGACCGTTTTTAGAAATATCGTATCGAGCGTTTGAAAGTTTGTTACATATCAGTTCGCTAGATGATATTACAAAGTTTAATGCCAAACTAAAGAAAAAATATAATTATCCATATATTGAAGAGGATACCTATTTTCCATGTCAGTATCATTTGGAAACATTGGCAAATACCACCTTATGGAGAAATGAGGAAAGTATCGATACATTAGTAGAAGTCATCAATTATCATGATCAAATTATGGAGGAAGGAAATCAGATTACTGTAAAGATGGGAAGTAAATATGTTGGAACCTTATGGTCTTACACTGCACCATTTAAAGAATATGACCCAAATAGTCTTACCAGTGAGGCACAGTTAAAAGCAATCACGCATCTTGCAATGGTGGGTGGAGATAAGATTGAGGTAGTGAAAAAAGCGTGTAATCTGTTTATGAAGCACTAGGAGAGGATGGAATCGTGCGTGCAAATTTTGAAAGTTCTTATCAAAAGAGACGATTTAAGGAAGGACTAAAATATCCGGGACCATATGCAGAAATAGCACTAGAACAGGAATATAGAAATGATATAGCTATCTGGTGTGAATTAACTTTCTGGGCTGTTAAGTTGTTAGATATTGTTGAAAATTTTAATAAGTAATGGAGGTATTGTTATGAATCAAGTTATCAAAGTTTACAAGCAGTAAGTTCCTGCAATGAAGTTTGTGGGAAAGAAGTATGTAGGAGATGATGTATATAGCCATTGGGGAGAATGGTTTGCAAATGGATGGTTTGATAAAGTCGAAGAAGCCATGGGTGGTGTAGATAATATCCTTAACATTTGGAAAGATGGTGGAGGATACGTTGGATTAGAATTTCGCAAAGAGGGGGAACTTTTAGAGTATTGGATAGGAATGTTTGCAACGACTGATACGGTTGTTCCAGAAGGATTTGAATGTGTTCAGTTCGAACCGGGAAATATAGGTGTCTGCTGGAACTATGGTGAGGAGGATGAAGTACATGATGTTGGTAATAACTGGAAATATATTCTAAAAGACGGAATGGAATTTAAGTTAGATGAAAGAGGATACGTTGCACAGTTTGAAAATGGACTTTGTCCTAGATTCACAACACCGTATGAAAATGGAAATGTTATATTAGATTATTGTTTTTATGTTAAATAATGGATGATAGTTATGGAGGTAAATGAATGAATATCAGAAACATGACTGTACAGGATTATCTGGAAGTAGACCAATTAATGCAGCAGTTGCATAAGCTTCATGTAAAAGGAAGACCGGATTTATATGTTGATTTACAGCATCCATATTCGCTGGAAAATTTTCGACAGAAAGTAGAAAGTGCGGAACATATTTTACTTCTTGCAGAAGAAAATGGGAAAATACTTGGAATTTGTTTTGTTGCAATGAGAGAACGCAGCATGATGGTAAATCAACGAACTGCATATATGGATGATTTATTTGTATGCGAGGAAGTAAGACGACAGGGAATTGCAACGAAATTATTCAAAGATGCTGAGAAAAAAGCAGTAGCCCTTGGGGCAAAAAGATTAGATTTAATGGTCTGGGATTTTAATCAATCAGCCATAGGTTTTTATAAGTCATTAGGCATGACAGAGCAGAGATACATTTTTGAGAAAGAACTATAATGTGTTCAATATAAACTAAGTCTGAATTATAGGAGAGTGGAAGATGCAGGAAGAATATTTTGAAGTTAAAGGAAATGAAGGTCGTGTTGTGTCCGCATTGTCGGAGTATATGAGTGAGGGAAGTGCAAAAGTGGTGTTTAATAATCTCTCGCGATTTAAGGGGATTTTTGAGGAGGGTGAGGTATACAAGGAAATTTGTGAATCTGCGGAAGAAGACACAAGTAAGTTAGGTCTGATGATACCTAAAACAAATTATTATATCAATTTAAAAAGGAATACAATAGTTCTTATTGGAGTTTTATTGGATGTCAGGTTTACAAAAGGGTTCTTAAGTGCCGGACTGGGTGTTTTGGGAATAACAGCGGATAAGATTAGGAAATTAAGTGATAAGGAAAAATGTGTATTGTTACTAATAAAATCAAAGGCAGTTATTGTTGAATCAAAAGAACAATATATGGCGAAAAAACCGTTGAAATGTATGAACTATGTGTCTGAATGCGATGATAGAGATTATAACCGATGTAATATATCAGGAGAGGAGCTTAACATAATTGTAAGCAAACTGAAAGAGCAAAACATAATCAAACAGGTGGGCGATATATTGGTATATTGTTTTTAGGAAAAATTTTATTCGTAAGAAGAAAGGTAACACAAGTGATTGATAAAGAAAAACTTTTGTCTGATTTTTTTGGAAATAACTACCATAAACCTATGGTTGTAGCTCCTGAAGAGTTTATGGTAATTCAAAAGAATGGAATTATGGATTTGGAAACGCTGTTAGAATTTGAAACATTAGTATCTGAAAGAATACCGAATGGCTGCTTTATAATAATTAATGATGAACAAGTGAATGCATTTGCTATGAAAAAGAATGATATTTCAGTGGTCGCAATAAATGCAGGGTCAATTAAAAAGATAATGTACAGTGCAAATCTCATGATGTTAAGCGATAAAATTCTTCTGGGAATAGGGGATATGTCGGCGTGCCGTGAAAATATTATTGCGGAAGAATATCCTATTACAGAGGATGGGGACAATGTGCTTTTGTATATTTCGGGAGATTCTACAAGAGAAGCAGTAGGGTATATGATTGCAAATCTTGCGGTCAGATTTATGTTGTATCATGAAATAGGACACCACGAGGAAGGGCATGTAGAGAGACTTAATGATAAATACAGTCTTTTTTGCAAAGAAGTTTCAAATGATAAAGAAAGGATTGAACTGGAAGAGAGAAAAAAGATGGAATTTGAAGCGGATATGTATGCAATGACTCAGATTGTTAATGATTTTGAAATCTTAGCAGAAATTTGGGGAAAAGTACTAAATCTTGAAGTTACATATTCTGAAATGTTTCAGTTGCTCGTACCGGCTTTGGTTATCGTGAAAGAAAATCTTGGTATGGATGTACATAATAATGAGCAAATTGAAAATAGTTTTTATTTGCCCAATATAATAAGGGTAGTTATTGACTTCGCAATTATATTCATGGACAAAAAAGTGAAAAAAGTATTGTGCAATGATATTGCTGTGATGTTTGAAACAGATAGTGAGTATCGACAAATGTTTGAAAAGGAAAATAATCTGATAGTATTTGACAGCGAAGGGATGTTAACAGAAGGAGCATATGTGGCTTATATTTCATTAATGATAGTACAGACGGAACATGCTTATTGCGATATATTTGTCGGAAATAATTATCCGATTGCGTTTGAATGGGATACGAAGGCAATAGACTGGTTTTTACACTCATATAAATAAAAAGAAAGTTTCCTGTGAAGAATATCAAAGCGATTATGGCAGATAATATCAAAGGGGCAGATAAGGTGGGGATGATAACAGCAACGAAATTGTTAAAGCAATTTGAAAGTCTGGAGAATGTTTTGGCTAATGCGGAACAGATTGACAAACCGAGTATCCGAAAATCCGTTATAGAAAGTAGGGATAGGCTGAGGAAAAATTATCAGATAATTAAATTGACTGACAAAGCAGAGATTACATTTATATTAGAGCAATTGAAGTATAGTGGAGAGAGATTTAAAACGAATGATGTGTTAGAAGGCATCAGGTTAAAGTAGAGGCAAACATAATTGTGCTTCAAGCTTATAATTGTAATTAAAAATCAAAGACGGTTGTATGTAAGGAAGAAACATGGTTAAGCTCAATTTAGTGTTGGATGATTCGGTTTAAAAGAAAGGAGAGTATAGCAAATTGCTACGGTAGGAGAATTGAAGTTAGAGGAGTTTATAAATGGTAGAAGTAAAATTTTATGATAGTATAGATGATAAATTTCTGAAATTTGCAGTTATCATTTCTAAAACAAATGGTAAATGGATATTTTGTAAACATAAAGAAAGATATACTTATGAAGTACCAGGCGGGCATAGGGAAAGTGGCGAAGATATTTTAGCTACTGCTAAGCGGGAATTGATGGAGGAAACGGGTGCGACAGATTTTACCATCAAACCAATCTGTGTGTATTCGGTTAAAGGACAAACAAATGTGATAGAAAATATAAGGGATGAAACATTTGGCATGCTTTTCTTTGCAGAGGTATTTTCTTTTCAAGAAATACATAGTGAAATAGAGAAAATATTAATTACGGATGATTTAGTAGAAAATTGGACATATCCGCTAATTCAACCAAAATTAATTGAGGAGGCAAAAAACAGAGGATATTTATAAATTTCAGGTTGTAGAATTGAAAAGTCAGAAAAGTCTAAATAATTAAGGATATAATGAGTGTTGAGAAACATGGTGAAAACAAAAAGTATTTTGCTCTATTTATTGCATATTAAGAAAGGTTGGACATCCAAAACAATTTGTGTCAACAGTGCTGACACAAATTAGAATCAGTATTATCTTCAACATGTGTGTTAAATGAAAGGAAAGCATTGGATGAAAAATGAAATTAGTTCTGCAGGGAATCTCATCAAAATTATAGAGGATTCGAGAAACAATGCATTAAAAAAGGTAAATGAAGAACTTATTCGGATGTATTGGAACGTTGGTGAATATTTAAGTAAAGAGGCTGAAAATGCGGCGTTTGGAGATGCTTATATAGATTCTGTTGCTAAAGAAATTCAGGAAGCATTTCCAGGTATAAAAGGATTCAATAGACGTGGTCTATATAGAATGAAAAAATTTTATGAGACTTACTGCGATGATGAATTTGTGACAACACTGTTGACACAGGGTTAAGGCAAAACAACTATTGAGGTAAATATTTTTCATACAATACTTGCAAATAAAAGTGGTATATCATATAATGAAAGAGAACAAATGTTCGACATATTGGCGTTGCATTATCTTTACCGTAATGGTATAATTTTTTTACCGTTGTAAGAGAGGAATGGCTTATGAAAGAATATTTTGTTAATGATAGGTATCGAGTGATTACATGTATGGCTAAAAGGGAAATAATGGTAGGTGATAAAGGTATTATTAAATTGTCACAACAAGAAATTGCCGATATGTTAAAAATGACAAAAGTCAAGGTGAATTCTATTATTAGAGAGTTAAAAAGAGATGGTTACCTCATACAATGTAGTTTGAGAGGGCAATATGTTCTAACGGAAAAAGCAAAAAAAGAATTAGAATTCATGAAAATAGAGGAGGAAATATGATGAATACAATGCCATTGGAAGCTGACACTAGACTTTTAATAGATACTAACCTTGCAAACTTAGGGTGGTCGTTAACAGGAAAGAATAAAAATGTCTTTGTAGAGCAGCCAAGAACAGAAGAAGAGCGCAAGCAGTTAAAAGGAAAAAGACCAGATTATGTTTTATATTCTAAAGAAAGTGAAAGACCTTTAATTATTATTGAGGCAAAGAAAAAAGGAGAAAAAATAGATAAAGCCCTTGAACAAGGGATTGAATATGCAAGAGCTTTAAATGCTCCTTTAGTTTTTGCCACTGATGGAGTGTTTTGTAAAGCATACCATACAGGAGCAAATAGAACGCCTATTTTAAATGGTGAAGAAATAGATGAATTTATTAGAGAAACATTGGCATTGAAATTTTTATCCTCATGGGAAGTAAATACGGTTAGCCCTAAAGTACAATATGATAGAAAAGAGTTAATCAAAATTTTTGATGAAGCAAATAATATGCTTCGAGGAGATGGATTAAGAGCTGGTATTGAACGATTTGGAGAATTTGCTAATATACTTTTTTTGAAATTGGTTAGTGAGAGTGAACAACTAAAACGTGAAAGCGGTATAAAGACTAATTTTGATATGGCATGTAGCTGGGAATGTATAAAAAATATTCCGTTATCTACTCGTATTGAATATATTAACAAAACTGTATATGAGAAATTAAATAAATTATATTCAACAGAAATCTTCACACCACTTACTATTCGAGATGAAAGTATCTTGAAAGAGATAATGGATAAGTTAGATCCGTTGATGTTGACAGATGTGGATAGTGATGTAAAAGGAGATGCGTTTGAATATTTTTTAAAGGCATCAACTGCATCAAAAAATGATTTAGGTGAGTATTTTACACCACGTCATATTGTTAAAACAATGGTTAGATTAGTTAATCCGAAGATTGGTGAAACTGTATATGACCCATTTTGTGGGACAGGAGGATTCTTGATAGAAAGTTTTAGACATATTTACAATAATATGGCTAGAACAGATACTAATCTTAAAATATTAAAAGAAAAAACAGTATATGGTAATGAAATTACTAATACAGCACGTATTACAAAAATGAATATGATACTTGCAGGAGATGGTCATAGTAATATATTTATGAGGGATAGTTTGGCAAACCCTATAGATGGAACTGAAGTGTATTTTGATGAAAATGGAATACAGCATCATTCTGGTTATGATATTGTTCTTGCCAATATGCCATATTCACAGAGAACGAAGTATGGCTCATTATATGATTTAGCAAGTTCAAATGGTGATAGCATTTGTGTGCAACATTGCATAAAA
>OJUG01002728.1_pt1 | contig 17731 bp, 10 predicted proteins | sample 1599841 | NCBI WGS metagenome assembly OJUG01 (sample SAMN04168659, study PRJEB22393) | human gut metagenome | biome: human gut microbiome; feature: stool | host: Homo sapiens | collected 2014-05-12 | reverse complement strand
CGGCATACGAGATAAGGCCACGTGACTGGAGTTCAGACTGTGCTCTTCCGATCTCCTCATAATCTCTCTTCTTGAAATAGTCGGCAATGAGAATACCAGTATTCTTCTCATAAGCTTCCGCAATCTCACTCTTATCCAGATTACGGACGCATGGAACCTCACCGTAAATATAATCAGCATGAGTGGTTCCATAGCATGGAATTGCGCGGCCGGCCTGTGCCCAGCTGGTAGCCCAGGAGGAATGAGTATGTACGATTCCACCGATCTTCGGGAAAGCATTGTACAGAACTACATGGGTCGGAGTATCAGATGATGGGTTATATTTACCTTCTACTTTATTACCTTCCAGGTCTACAACTACCATATCTTCCGGTGTCAGTTTCTCATATTCCACACCACTTGGCTTGATTACGAAAAGACCTTTTTCACGATCAATTCCACTTACATTTCCCCAGGTAAAAGTAACCAGGCCGTATTTCGGCAGGTCCATATTTGCTTTGTAAACTTCTTCTTTTAATTTTTCAAGCATAGCTGTATCCTCCTTTTTATACATGCAAATGTCTTATATTTTTCATAAAAACTTGTATCTTATAGTTTTCATAAAATTTCATCACTCATAAAGCGGAATCTCATAGCCCCAGGATTTCCTGATTCCATCCATGATCTCCATCACACGCACAGTCTCATCATGAGGCATTTCCGGGCATTCCTTTTCGCCCTGTGCGATTGCTCTGGCGCAGGCCTCAACCTCATACTCATAGCCTGTGATCTGTGCCGGAGGCAAATAAGCTGCAACCTCCTTATGCTCCTTGTCAAACACTGTGATTTTCTCCGGATTATTAATATTCTGCACCTGAATATAACCTTTGGTTCCAAAAATACTTCCCATTCTGTCAGAAATTTCACGGGCACCACACTGCAAGGTAGCCATGCGGTCGCCTTCAAATACCATAGCAATCGTATCCAGCATATCCACACCTTCACGGAAAATAGCAGTTGCCTGTACATCCTTCAACTTATCCCCAAGAACCATGCTTGCGAAATTAATGGTATAAACACCAACATCCAGAAGCGCACCGCCTGCCAGCTCCGGCTTACGGATACGTTCCACCTCACTGATGGCATAGTTCAGATTGGCTGTAACAGCTGTCACCTCACCGATCACACCGCTTGAAATAATATCATCGATCATCTTTCTGGATGGCATATATCTGGTCCAGATTGCCTCTGTGATCAGCAGGTTTTTCTCTTTCGCCAGGGCAAAAAGCTTTCTTGCCTGGTCTGCATTTACAGTAAACGCCTTTTCACAAAGCACATTTTTTCCTGCCTCCAGGCACATCTTTGCATGAAGATAATGATGGGAATGAGGGGTTGCAATATAAACCAGATCCACCTGCGGGTCTGCAAGCATTTCCTCATAAGAGCCATAAGCCTTGGAAAAACCGTATTTCTCGGCAAAAGCCTGCGCCCGTTCAAAGCTTCTGGCTGCCACTGCGTAATTCTCCACATCCTTCATTCCAGCTACTGTTTTCGCCATCTGAACTGCAATTCCTCCAGCTCCAAGTATTCCAATTTTCATTTATGTAAACCGCCTTTCTAATAAAATTTCCTGTTTCGCCATTCTCAACTGACCTCCCTGTATGGAGATATCTCTAAAGCGATACAGTTATTTCGCTCACATGATATTCATATAGTCTCACCTCATGCAGACATAAACTCTACAATCGCATAAGGTTCGCCATTCTCCGTGGAAAGCGCAACCGTAACCTTTCCCATTTCCAGCTTCACTGCCGGATAAAAAACGTCTCCAAGCAGGCCTGCTTCTTATATTCTGCCCTCATCTGGCGGATTTCAAAGCCTTCTGGCAGATAGTCTGCCCCCATGCGGATATACTGACAATTATTAACATGGTGATGGGTGTCCAGATGATGTTTCTGTATTGCAAAAGACTCCTGAGCTTCCATCCCTTCCGGAAGGGCAATCTTACGTGGCGCATAATCCATCTCCAGCTTTTCATCCAGTTCGTATCCTCTGGTGTCTTCGTCTGTAAGTCTGGCCGGCAGACCGGTCTCTGTATCAATATTGGTCCAGATACTGTTTGCATAGGATAAAAGCTCTCCATCTTCTGTTTTCAGAGTGAAGTTACGCATTCCAAGAAAGCCTTTGAAGCCATATGGCGCCGTTGATGCCACAATCGTCTCTCCCAATCCCGGATATCGGTTCACCACAATCTGCCAGGATGACAATACCCAGGCTCTCTGGCGTTCCTCCAGCGCCTCCATTCCCTGCCCTATATTCTCAGATTGAAAGGTGCAGCAATCCTGATAATAATTCTGAATTCCAGGAAGAGTCAGGCAACCATCTTCGCCTATTTCACTGTATCTGACACGGCCTTTAAAACTGTAACTCATGTTATGTCAATCTCCATTCTAGAGCCTGTTTGAAAAATCATTCCCGCAATCTGCACGCCCCACTTTGTGGGAGATTTTGCAGAAAGCCTTTTTCAAACACGCTCTAATTTCTTGTCCGCAAATTTTACTTCATTATATAACAAATCCAGCAATAAAGATATGAAAATGTAGATTTTTTTTGTGAAAATCCCCTTGATTCTGCACTCTTTACCATGTACAATAAAGATATAAAAATAAAAACAACAAACGCTTATATATGTCCATAATCTGGTTGGACGTTTCTACCAACTACCCTAATAGTTGTCTATAAGCTGCATGCGAAGAGGTGTGCAGGTATGGCATTTTCCGGGTGGTTTTTTTATTGCTGAATCAGCCCGAAATCACATTTTGCATGTTTCCGGCAGTACGTTCTCAGCCGCAAACTATCCCGGAGTTTTACTTTGCCTCGCCTCTGGCAGAAAGGATGGTCTGATATGAAAAAAGATTTGTTTGCTTTGAAAGGTACAATTTGTTACAGCAAGAATCAGAAAGAACTTGTTTTTGCAGAAAACTCTTATGCTGTCTGTGAAAACGGGCTCTGTGCCGGTGTTTTTTTCCAGCTTCCAGAGAAATATAAAGATATTCCTGTAAAAGACATGGGTGATCGACTGATCATCCCAGGATTCACTGACCTTCATCTGCACGCTCCCCAGTACGCTTACCGCGGAACCGGCATGGATCTGGAGCTGCTGGACTGGCTGAACACCATCACTTTCCCACAGGAAGCCAAGTACGCTGACCTGTCCTATGCGAAAAAGGCTTACTCCATTTTCGTGGATGACTTAAAGCACAGCTTCACCACCAGAGCCTGCATTTTCGCCACCTTGCACCGTCCGGCAACGGAGCTTCTCATGGACATGCTGGAGGAAAGCGGCCTGACAACTATGGTTGGAAAAGTAAATATGGATCGCAATGGAGCACCGGAGCTTCAGGAGAAAAGCGCACAGGCTTCTGCACAGGATACACGCCAGTGGCTGGAAGAGATCAAGGGACGTTACGACCACACCTACCCGATCCTAACCCCACGTTTTACCCCATCCTGTACGGATGAGCTGATGACCGAGCTGGGAAAAATCCAGCGGGAATACCACATTCCAATTCAGTCTCATCTGTCTGAAAATTTCGGGGAAATTGCATGGGTAAAGGAGCTTTGTCCCACAAGCAGATTTTATGGGGATGCGTATGATATGTTTGGATTGTTTGGAACGAAACCTGCAGCAAATGAAGAAGTCTCCAATCCTGCTTCTGCAAGCAGCAATACATGCCCTACTATCATGGCCCACTGTGTTCATTCCACAGATGAGGAAATCCAGATGATCAAAGACCAGGGTGTTTACATCGCCCATTGCCCGGAATCCAACACCGACATTGCTTCCGGAATCGCTCCCATCCGCCGTTATCTTGACATGGGACTTCACGTAGGTCTTGGAACTGATGTTGCCGGTGGATTTTCCCTTTCCATGTTCCGCGCAATTGCCGATGCCATCCAGGTTTCCAAGCTCCGCTGGCGCTTGATGGACCAGACCCAGGCCCCGGTTACTCTGGAAGAAGCTTTTTACATGGCCACGATCGGTGGTGGCTCCTTCTTCGGAAAAGTCGGCAGCTTCGAAAAAGGCTATGAATTCGACGCCATGATTCTGGACGACAGCAATATCCGTCATCCTCAGGAAATCTCCACCCGTGACAGACTGGAAAGGCTTGTTTATCTGTCCGACGACCGCAATTTGGTTGGGAAATATGTACAGGGACGGAAAGTAATTTAAATTTCAGATTTTCAAAATTACGCTTTGATATTTTCTTAAATAATGGTAATCTAGAGCGTATTTGAAAAAGGCTTTCTGCAAGATGTGCGTCACAATTTGTGGGAAATTTCGCTCGGATGAGGGCGCCGTAGCGGGCTACGGCAACCGAATTCGGGTGAAATCTCCCGCAAAGTGGGGCGTGCAGATTGCGGGAATGATTTTTCAAACACGCTCTAATATTAAAAGGCGGAATTTAACAATTTAAACACATTTTTCCCACAAAGAGAACACAAATTGTCTCTATACTGTGAACTATCAAATGAAGAGAACATAAAGGAGTTTCTAAAGGAGGCTTTTATCATGAAGAATAGAAATGAAGAATTAAAGAGAAAACTTAAAAAGGCAGCAAGCATTAGTCTTTGTGCGGTACTGGCAGGTGGTCTTGCAGCAGGAACATATACAGGAGTTAACTATCTGACAGGCTATGAGCAGAGTGTACAGGCAGCAAGCGAAGATAAGGTTGAGCTGCTGAAATCCGAGAAGAAATCAGATGATTCCAAGGATGACAGCAAAGATGAGAGTACAGCAAAGGGTAGCCTTGATGTATCTGATATTGTAGAAGCGGCAATGCCAAGTATCGTTTCCATTACAACTAAATCTGTAGAAGAGGTTCAGAACTACTACGGAATGTTTGGCCAGTACGGTGCTTATTCACCATCCCAGGAACAGGAGGTTCAGGGAAGCGGTTCCGGTATTATCATTGGTAAGAACGATTCCGAGCTTCTGATCGCAACCAACTATCATGTAGTAGAAGGTGCGGAGACCTTATCAGTTGGCTTCTGCGACAGCACAGCATGTGAGGCTAAGGTAAAAGGCTATGACAGCGAGAAGGATCTTGCAGTTGTAGCAGTTTCCCTGGATGATATTGACAGCGATACAATGGATGCCATTACGATCGCAACCATCGGTAATTCCGATGACCTGAAGGTTGGCGCACAGGTTGTTGCAATTGGTAACGCACTTGGTTACGGTCAGTCCGTAACAACCGGTATTGTAAGTGCCAAGAACCGTCAGCTGAATTCTGATGATACAGTCGGCGATTATGACAGCGACAGCAATTCCGCTACAAACCTGATCCAGACAGATGCAGCAATCAACCCAGGCAACAGCGGTGGTGCACTTCTGAACATGAACGGTGAGGTTGTTGGTATCAACTCTGCAAAGCTTGCTTCCACAGAGGTTGAGGGTATCGGTTATGCAATTGCAATTTCTGATGTAACAGATACTCTGGAGAGCCTGATGAATGAGGAGACCAGAGATAAAGTTGATAACCACGGTGTTCTGGGAATCACAGTTCGGAGTGTTGACAGTGAAGTAAGTGAAGCATATGGTGTTCCGGAAGGCGTTCTTGTAAGAGACGTAACAGAAGGCGGTGCAGCTGATGAGGCTGGCATTGAAGCAAAATCCATCATTACAAAATTTGCAGGCAAGGTTGTTACAACCAAGGAACAGCTGGTTGATTTCCTTTCCTACTACGAGCCTGGTGAGGATGTAGAGCTTACCATTGAAGTTCCGGATGGAAAAGGTTACAAAGAAGAGACAGTAACTGTAACTCTTGGCGAGAACACAAATACACAGAGTACGGATTCCAAGGACAACGGTGACGGTCAGGGAAGCAGCCAGGATGATAATCTTCTGGAAGACTGGGAGAATAACGAAGGCGGCTCAGGTCTCCAGTACGGCGAGGGCTGGAATTAAACACTTGGGCGAATACGCTCTAGTAAGGCATACAGATTGCCGGAATGCTTTTTAGACACGCTCTAAGGCAGGAGAACCGGGATTGATTCAGCCACGGAAATGTAAATAATAGAATGAGAGAGGTTCATCTGTAAAAAAGGTGAACCTCTTTTTTCGGGTAAAATTTCCCACAAAGCGAGGCATGCCGGTTGCGAAACAGATTTTTCAAATATACTCTGCTTTGAAATAGTTAGAAAACACATAGAAAACTGAATAATAGATTGCGTAACCTACATTAAAAAGGTATAATTATTTTATTGTCGGCAGACTGCGGCATAATATTTTTAAGAATTATACGAACAAGGAAAAGAGTCAGTAAAATGAACAACGAAAGATTTCTGGTTTTCGACATAGATGATACCTTATACAGCCAGATGGAGCCGTTGCTTACAGCCTGTGAGTTCAGTCTGGGCAGGAAGCTTCCGGATCCGGAGCTGTTTTACCGGATTTTCGGGAAAAGAAGCGCTGAAATGTTTCTGTTCAGCGAGAGTGGACAGGTTTCCATTCATGAATCCCGGATTTACAGAATTGAAAATACTATGAAAGACCTGGGAATTCCCTTTACCAGAGAGCAGGCAGAGCTCTTCCAGGAGAGATATAAAGAGAATCAGTCTCATCTTCATGTTTCAGGGGTAATGACACAACTGCTGGACGAATGCGAAGCTGCCGGAGTGAAAATGGGCGTGATCACCAACGGACCTTTTTCCCATCAGGTTCAGAAGTTCCACACACTGGGACTTGATAAATGGTTTACAGAGGATCAGCTGATCGTGTCTGCAGGTGTGGGCGTGGTCAAGCCGGATGTGAAGATCTTCCGCATGGCAGAAGAAAAATGGGGAATGAAGCCGGAGAATACTTTTATGATCGGGGATTCTCTGGAGAATGACATTGCAGGTGCAAAAAATGCCGGATGGAAGACCATCTGGATGAACCATCACCGTTATACGGTTCCGGAAGGTATGGAAAAACCAGATTATATTGCATATACAGAGGAAGAGTTGAGAAAGCTTATTGTCCAAATATGCTTTACAACGAAGAAGGATGGATAAAGTATGGTATCAGATTACAAAATCACCATGGAGCAGGCAGAATACGAGATGGTCTGTTACCGTAGGGTTTTTAACTTTGTAAGGCTTCTTGACCAGGAAAAACTGGAGAAATTGAATGCAGAAGGTCTGTTGGCAGCAGAGGGCGGACAGACAAAAAAAGCAGATCTGTGCATAGGGCATTTTTGCCATGGATGTGTGGCAATGGATGCCTTTTTACGGAAGGCAGAGCTGTGCAAGCTGGAATTTATTGGAGATGACATTTATCAGATCGTAGCAAATTATCTGGAAATTGACGGTAAGCCTTATGTAATGGAGCTTTTGAAGAAAATGGACAAAAACAGCCTGATCGACCGGAAAGATCATGAGCGCCTGATCAGAAGCCTTACCGGATATAACGAGAGACTGTATCAGGATGTTCTTACGAAGGCATACAACAGACGCTATTATGAAGAAGAACTGAAGTCCAAGATGGGACCGGCTGGAATTGCCATGATCGATCTGGACGATTTTAAGCTTTATAACGACACATATGGACATAATGCCGGGGATATGGCACTGACTGTTGTTGCAGAAACCATATGCAAGCATATCCGTAAGGATGATATTCTGATCCGCTATGGAGGGGATGAGTTTCTTCTGGTGCTTCCCGGAGTAACAGAAGTGAAATTTGCCGAAAGACTGCAGGAAATCCATGATAAGATTCATCTGGCTGCGGTGCCGGGATATGCCGGGATTCAGCTTTCTGTGAGTATTGGAGGAACAATTGCCGGGGCAGATGAAACGATCGGAAGTGTGGTAGGAAGAGCTGACCGCTTTATGTACCAGGCGAAAACCCGTAAGAATCTGGTGGTAACCGAGTCTAATGAGATAAAAGATGGAAATGCAGATGGCGCAGAGGTTAATCGTGATGAGCTGAAACAGCAGATTCTGATCGTGGATGATGCTGAGCTGAACCGTGATATTCTTGCGGAGATTCTGCACCATGATTTTAAGACTATGGAAGTAAGCAGTGGGGAGGAATGTCTCTCCGTGCTTCGGGAGTATGGTGCAGGAATCTCACTGGTGTTGCTTGATATTGTAATGCCTGGCATGGACGGCTTTGCAGTTCTTGAGGAGATGAACCGGAACCATTGGATCGAGGATATTCCGGTCATCATGATCTCCAGTGAGGAGACAGAATCATATATACGCCGGGCGTATGAAATGGGAGTTTCAGACTATATCAGCCGCCCGTTTGATGCCAAGGTTGTTTACCGGCGTGTATATAATACTATTAAATTATACGCAAAACAGAGGCGCCTAATCACACTTGTAACGGATCAAATTCGAGAAAAAGAAAAAAATAGTCAAATTTTGATAGATATTCTCAGCCATATCGTAGAATTTCGTAATGGAGAGAGCGGTCAGCACGTTCAGCACATAAAGATGTTGACCGGATTTCTGTTGGACAGACTGATGCAGAAAACGGACAAATATGATCTGAAATGGTCTGACCAGTACATGATCACAATTGCATCTGCCCTTCACGATATTGGTAAAGTGGGAATCGACGAGAAGATTTTGAATAAACCAGGCAGACTGACAAATGAAGAGTTTGAGGAAATGAAGAAGCATACCCTGATCGGTGCTTCCATGCTGAAGAGCCTGGGTGTTTATCAGAATGAAGAGCTTGTGAAGGTGGCTTACCAGATCTGCAGATGGCACCATGAGCGCTACGATGGCAAGGGTTATCCAGATGGTCTGAAGGGGGAAGAAATTCCGATTGCAGCTCAGGTGGTTTCTGTTGCAGATGTATATGATGCACTGACAAGCGAGCGTGTTTATAAGAAAGCATTTTCCCATGAGAAGGCTATGGAGATGATCCTGGCCGGTGAGTGCGGAACCTTCAATCCGCTGCTGCTGGAGTGCTTGCAGGATATTCAGGGCCGTATCCAGGAGGAAATGAAGCGGGCAGAAGAGCAGCCTATGCTTGTACAGAATTCTTATGTGGGGAAGATGATCGAGACGGTGCAGTAGGCAAGGCTTATTATAATGTAATATATTGAGGTATTGTTCGACGAATTATTTTGGGTAAAAATCGCGAACAGCAGCATTTGCAGGTCGGGGGACCTGCGGGAGTGGGGGTAAGTTTTACTTTATGAAAAAGAAAATTCTTACACTGGCGGCAGTGGTAACACTGCCGTTTATTCTTCTTGTGATGTATCTTCTTGCCTCGATGGCAAGTTACAGCAATACTTATGATGAGATCGTAAGCAACATGACTGTAGCGAATAATTACAATCTGAATTTCAAGGAAGAGATGGACGAGAGCCTGTATAAGCTGGTTGTTGGCTACGTCACTCTGGATACCATCGAAACAGACAAAAGTCTTAAGAATCCATATACTTTAATAGATGAATTACGCAGCGAATTTACCAGACTGACAGCCATTACCACAGAATCTGAGAGCAAGCTGTGGCTGGAGAGTCTTCTTCGCAATATTGATACCCTGGAAAAAAGGGTGGACGATATTGTGGACAGTATTTCTGCCGGGGGCAGATACAATGAGAATATTGAGAAGCTGGACAATAATATTTACATTCTGACGGAACTGATCCAGGATGATATCCAGTATTATATCTATTATCAGACACGTTATATGGACAAGGTCACAGATACCCTGCAGGATCAGATCGGGCGGTTTATGGTGGTGTGCAGTGTGCTGATCGGCGTGCTGATCATTGTGGTTGCAGTCAGTGCGGTGATGATCGTTTCCGGTATTATACAGCCCATCAGTCAGCTGAACCAGGCTACGGAGAAGATTGCCCAGGGTGATTTCAATGCCAGAGCCCAGGCGGATTCCGATGATGAGGTGGCTGAGCTTGCAGTGAGCTTTAACAAAATGGCAGGAAGCATGCAGTCTCTGATCGATAAGGTGAAGGAAGACGAGCGGAAAATGCGAAAAGCAGATCTGCGCCTTCTTCAGGAGCAGATTCAGCCTCATTTTCTTTATAATACGCTGGACACCATTGTGTGGCTGATCGAGTCCAATGAGCCGGACGAAGCGGTGACCATGGTTGTTACACTGTCGGACTTTTTCCGTGAAATCCTCAGCAAAGGGAAGGAATTTATTTCCATTAAGGAAGAAGAAAAACACATCAGCAGTTACCTCCAGATTCAGGAGATGCGTTATCGGGATATTCTGGAATATGACATTCAGCTGGATCAGGTGATTTATAAATATCAGATTCTGAAACTGACCCTTCAGCCAGTGGTGGAGAATGCACTTTACCATGGAATCAAATATAAACGTGCCAAAGGCTGTATTCACATTCACGGGGAAAAAGAGGGCGATATTATCCGTCTGACTGTCCGGGATGATGGTGTGGGCATGGATGAGGAAGAGCTTGAACAGCTTCGCCAGCAGATCGAGAAGCCCTGCCAGGAGACGGAGAAGGGCTTTGGTCTGGCAAATGTAAATGAGCGTATCCACATGTATTTCGGACCGGAGTATGGAATGAAGATCCAGTCACAGAAGGGCAAGGGAACTACAGTGGAGATTGTGATCCCGGCTATTCTGGAAGCTCCGGTGGAGAAAACAGGGAATGATACAGCAAAAGCGGTTGATGTCAGCAATAGCGTGAATTCTGACGCAAATAAAAAAATAGAAAATAATCCGAAACAGCAGAATGACAATAAGATAATTGAGGGTGGACAGCCACAGCAGGAGGAGACAGGCGTATGAGACAGTTTATAAGAAAAAATATCTGGGCTGTGGCGCCGGTTGTGCTTGTGCTTATGGCACTGGCCCTTCTGGGAAGCCCTTTGAGCAGTAAAGTGCAGGAAACTCCTGCGGAGGACGATAATCTGATCGTAGTAGGTGTTGCCCAGGTGGGAAGCGAATCTGTATGGCGAAGTGCCCACACTCAGTCCATTCAGGACGCTTTCACCAGGGCAAACGGCTACATGCTGATTTTTGACAATGCTAGACAGAAGCAGGCCAATCAGATCAAGGCCATCCGAAGCTTTATTTCCCAGCAGGTGGATTATATCGTACTTTCTCCTATTGAGGAATCTGGATGGGACACTGTGCTTCAAGAGGCGAAGGATGCCGGGATTCCGGTAATTCTCATAGACCGTAAGGTTTCTGTGGATGATGACTCCCTCTATGCTTCCTGGGTTGGTTCCGATTTTGTCCGCGAAGGACAGGATGCTGGTTACTGGCTTGAGGATTACATGAAAAAGCAGGGCAGGGAAGATGACGAAGTTAACATTGTAGTGCTGAAAGGAACCAAAGGCGCCTCCGCCACCATCGGCAGAACCCGTGGGTTCAATGAAGTGGCAAAGGTGCAGCGCAATTGGAATATTTTGCAGCAGGTAGACGGAGAATTTACCACAGCAAAAGGAAAAGAAGAGATGGCAAGGCTTCTGGATCAGTATGAGGACATAGATGTGGTGGTTTCACAGAACGATGACATGACTTTTGGTGCTCTTGAAGCCATCAGAGAAGCAGGAAAAACTGCAGGAGTGAACGGCGATATTACGGTAATTTCCTTTGATGCGGTGGATGCCGGCGTGGAGCTGGTGAGAAACGGGGAGATCAACATTGATGTCCAGTGTAATCCTGACCAGGGAAAATACGTGGAGCAGATCATTCAGGATATGGAAGCTGGCAAAGAAATAGAGAAAGCATATTATGTTCCGGAGCGGGTGTATACCCAGGAGAACGTTGGGGAGGAAGAAAATGTTACGGAAGGTATTTCTGGTTGAAGATGAGACGGTGATCCGCGAAGGGCTCAGGGACAGGATTCCCTGGGATCAGTTCGGATACCGTTTTGTAGGGGAAGCAGCAGATGGGGAAATGGCTTTGCCCCTGATCCGTAAGACGAAGCCGGATGTATTGATCACGGATATTAAAATGCCTTTTATGGATGGGCTTTCCTTAAGTAAAATTGTGAGCAAAGAATTTCCGCGGATGAAGATTATTATTATCAGTGGTTATGATGATTTTGAATATGCAAGGCAGGCAATTGAAGTTGGCGTTGATCAGTATCTTCTGAAGCCGGTTACCAGAATGAAGCTGAAAAATGTACTTCTTGAACTGAAAGATAAGATCGAGCAGGATCAGGAGCAGGAGGACTACCGCACCCAGTTTCAGAATGAGATTCAGGAGTATGAGCAGTTTTCCAGACGGCGTTTTATGGAAAAAATACTGGAGGGCGAGCTGTCGGTTAAGGAGATTTATGATGAGGCAGAGCGTCAGTCCATAGAAATTACGGCAGCAGGATATAATCTGCTTTTCCTGTATTTACAGGAGAAAAATAAGGACAAGATGGCAGGTTTTCTTCGGAAACAGGATGAAGTGCTTCATTATTTTCTCCGATATCCCCAGTATCTGCTTTTCCGCTGGAATGTAAACAGCTACGGAGTTCTGGTAAAGGGGGAATTGTCCCGGCTTCCGGAGCTGACAGATAATTGCGTGGAGTATGTGAAACGGACCTGCGAAGGGGAAGAGCAGATGGACTGGTATGTGGCGGTAGGAAAACCTGTGGAGAGATTGAGCCTGCTTTCCCAGTGTTATCAGAGCGTGAATCATTATTTTGCATATCGTTTTATGGTGCCGGGGCTGCATGTGCTTACAGAAGATACCTTGGAGAGTTATGTAAACTCGCAGGGAGAGAACCGGCTGGCAGCAGTGGATTCTTCTCAGTTGAATCCGGAGATCATCAAGGATTTTCTCACAAAAGGAAGCAGCAGTGAGATCCAGGAGTTCGTTCAGGGATATCTGGGTGGAATGAGTAAGGCACTGGAGTCCAGAATGTTCCGGGATTATGTGGTGCTTCATATTCGGTTTACAACTATTATGTATCTGGAATCCATTGGTGTGGAAAAAGAGGGTTATACAGAACGGATCGAGGGAAAATATCAGGATACCAGTATCAAGGCATCGCAGGTGGCAGGGTATTGTGTGGACATTCTTCAGAGTGCCATTGATATCAGGGATGAGAAGAATGAGTCTCAGGGCAACAGCGCCATGAGGAAAGTGCTGGATTATATTGATGAGAATTACTATAAAGAGACCATTTCCCTGAATGAAGTAGCGGATGCGGTGAATATGAGTGCCAACTATTTAAGCGCAATTTTTAGCCAGAATATGCAGAAGACGTTTGTAGAGTATATTACCTGCAAACGTGTTGACAGAGCGAAAAAACTCCTGCGCGAGACGGACAAGTCGTCCGGAGAGATCGCACAGGAGGTGGGATATAAGGATCCCCATTATTTCAGTTATGTGTTTAAGAAAAAATCCGGGTGCAGCCCAAGGGAATATCGGAGTAAGGGGACTGTATGATATTCAAAATTAATTATGCGATTTCGGCAGCGACAACTGCCATGGGACTTCCTGTGAAGAGACAGGGAGTCCTTTTAATTTGTTTATGCTCATCTGGGCGGCCAGAGTACCAGGCTGGTGTGTCTGGTGTGTCAGTGTTGTGGCGCAGAGCAGACCAGATGTAGTGAGGTAGCTGGTATTGAAGGTGGCTAGTGCTATTGTGGCTTCGAAACTATGGCCGGCGGAAGCAGCTTTGAATCCGGTGTTTTGAAGAGAGGATGAAAGGGGAGCATAGGGTGCTATCCTTTTCTCCTGGCCAAGCGACAGCTCTTCCCATAACAGCCATGCAATAAAGTCATCCTCACAAATAAACGCAGTGTAGTCTGGGGTGATCCGTTCCAGAAATTTTTTCAGGAAGCTGATATCCCGGCTCTGACGGAAATCATCCAGCTCCTGTGTGGTATACCAGCAGATGTTGCGGTCTGGTACAGTCAGCCCCTGATTTTGCATGGCATCCAGAAATCCCTGGTATCGTTCATGCCCCCGCTGATCGTCCATCTGGAAAATACCGGCGATAGAAGAGTGGCCTTTTTCCACAAGACTTTGCACCAGAAGACCAGCCCCATATAGATTATCTTCATAGATTACTGGAATCTGAGACAACTGGGGGTAAGCACATCCCAGGAACAAAATGGAGGTTCCCTTTTGTATCAGTTTTTGATAAAGCTCTGTATTAGGTGATGGTAAGGCGCTTTTTACAGGCTCCACAATAAGCGCCCGCAGCGGACTTTTCAAAAGAAACTGAAGGATTTGCCGTTCCTGGTCCACGTGATTGTGAGTGGGGTAAACCTTGCAGGAAAATCCCTCCGCAGCCAGCGTCACACGAATATCATTTATCAGTGCAGGATATTCATATTGCTGTTCATCTGGAATCAGAATTCCAACTATATTCTGGTCTTCCAGGCTGGAAAGCCCGGTAATGTAAGCTCCGCTCCCTTTAATGCGGCGGATTTCCCGCTCATCTTCAAGAACCGCCAGCGCAGCCCGGACCGTTTGTCGGCTGACACGGTATCTGGCAGCCAGCTCCTGTTCGGTGGGAAGTTTGTTGATTCCCTTTTGAATAGAATCTGAAATGATTTCTCTTAGCTGTTCAACCAGCCATTTATATTTGATCGCCATATATTTTAGTTCCTCTTTCTTAGGTTAGAGCGTGTTTGAAAAAGCATTCCTGCAATCTGCCGCGCCACTCTGGTTTTTTTATTTTGCTGAGATAGTTATTTCATAAAATTTTCACATGAATTATTTATGATTTCCCAATAAACCTTCTGCTTTTTCACTTTTAAAACCCAAAATATTATACCTTTTTTCAAATGATCAAACCTTCTTTTCCCAGCTTAGACAGTTTGCCAAATCGAAAAACATAGAAAAAGGTGTAATATTTTTCACAAAATCATAAGAAAACAAACTTTCTAAATGAGAAATCATAAAATATCACCCCTTTTCCTGCCTGAAGTCCATTATAATATAAATTTGTCTGCATTTCACTATGAAAACCAACAAATTTGTATTGTTTGAACTGACGAAACGACCAAAAGACAGGAAAACAATATTGAAATTTATGTTAATTTTCGCTAAATTATAGACATCAAGAAGAACACGGATTCAAGAACGGACGGAAAGCTAAGACAGCAAACGGATCAGTGTTGAACGAGAAACCAATGGCAGGCGCGACCTGCAAAAGTATTTTTCTAAAAGAAAGAGAGGAACAATCACTATGAAAAAGAAATTAGCAGTTATGGCACTCGCAGCAGCAACACTCAGCATGATGGCTATGCCGGTTTACGCTGACGATCTGGTAACAGTTGGATACGCACAGGTTGGACACGAATCAGACTGGCGTACAGCAAACACCCAGAACTATCAGGATGTTTTCTCAGAAGATGCCGGATATAGCCTTGATCTTGTAGACTGCGACAATGACAATGCTGCACAGCTTGAAGCAGTTCGTACATTCATTAGTAAAGATATGGATTACATCGTAATCGCTCCGATCCAGTCCGCTGGCTGGGACACCGTTCTTCAGGAAGCACAGGATGCAGGAATCCCTGTAATCATCGCAGACCGTGAGATCGAAGCAAGCGACGACTTATATGATGCATGGGTTGGAACAAACACAACAAACGAAGGTATCACAGCAGGAAACTGGCTGGCTGAGTATCTTGGCGATGCAGACGCTAACATCCTTGTAATCGAAGGTTCCGTAGGAGCTTCCGCGGCACTTGGACGTACAGAAGGATTCAATCAGGTAGCTGGCGAGCATGATAACTGGAAGATTCTTGATTCTCAGTCCGGTGACTTTACACAGGCTGGTGGCCAGGAAGTTATGGAGTCCTTCATCAAATCCTACGAGGGACAGTTCAATGTAGTTGTCTGCCAGAATGATAACGAAGCATACGGCGCAATGGATGCAATGGATGCAGCAGGTATCACCTATGGTGTTGATGGCGATGTAACTCTTATTTCCTTCGATGCAACACACGATGGACTTCAGTATACATTAGATGGAAAGATCAACTGTGATGTTGAGTGTAACCCGATCCAGGCTGAGGTTGTTAAGGGCGTAATCGAGAAAATGCAGGCAGGCGAAGAATTTGAGAAGACAACACTTGTTGAGGATCAGGCATTCGTAGCACCTGGAATCGAGAGCGAATATGCAACAACTATGACTGATGAAGTTCTGGCTGGACGTGCTTACTAATCAGAAAAATCAATCGGAGAGTGTGAAAACAGCAGAGCTGTGAAACAATCCGTAAACATCGAAATTGGTTATCAGCAAGCAGCTGAAAACCGATAAAGATGAACAAATAGGGGAGGAAAGTCCCAAGGCGGATTTTCTTCCCCTTAATTTTCGCGAGCAACGAGCCGAAGTCCATGCTTGCATGAGACCTTGGCGACTGCCGCGATAACGGGTAAAACTCGCAGAGCGTGTTTTATCCCGTTGTTTATACGAGGTTATGAGCCGCAGAACAGAGGAACCTATGGCAAATAACGCGATAACGAGGAGAATGAAAAATGAAGTTGATAACGGGAAGGGAGGAATCGCGTTGGAGGCAGGAGTAGTATTGAAAATGCAGGGAATCTGCATGACATTCCCAGGTGTAAAAGCACTGGAAGGCGTGGATCTGACATTGAAAAAAGGTGAAATCCGAGCGCTGATGGGAGAGAATGGCGCGGGTAAATCCACATTGATCAAGTGCCTGACCGGCGTAAATAAATTTGAGGCTGGAGAGATTTATCTGGAAGGATTTGATCATCCCATCGTAAATAAAGATACCATGGACGCCCAGAAGAAGGGTATTTCTACTGTATATCAGGAAGTAAACCTCTGTCCAAACCTTTCGGTGGCAGAGAATCTTTACATAGGCCGTGAGCCGCTGACAAAGCTTGGAACGGTCAACAGAAAGGCAATGAACCGTCAGGCAGCTGCCCTTATGAAACAGCTGGAGCTTGACGTTGATGTAACACGTAATCTTGAAGAATATTCACTGGCATTGCAGCAGATGATCGCAATTGCCCGTGCAGTGGACATGAAGTGCCAGGTACTGATTCTCGATGAACCGACATCTTCACTGGATGATGATGAAGTTGAAAAGCTGTTTGTACTTATGAGAAGACTTCGTGACGAAGGTGTAGGTATTATCTTTGTTACGCATTTCCTTGAGCAGGTATATGCAGTCTGCGACAGGATTACAGTTCTTCGTAATGGTGAACTTGTTGGGGAATATGAGACGAAAGATCTTCCGAGAGTAATGCTGGTTGCCAAGATGATGGGTAAGGATTTTGATGATCTTGCAGATATTAAAGGCGATCATAAAGACAAGAGAATCACAGATGCAGAACCTGTAATCGAGGCAAAAGGATTATCTCATAAGGGAACGATCAAACCGTTTGATATTACCATCAATAAAGGTGAGGTTATTGGTCTTACCGGACTTCTGGGTTCCGGACGTTCTGAATTGGTTCGTGCAATTTATGGGGCGGATAAAGCTGATACAGGAACTTTAAAAGTAAAGGGAAAAGAAGTAAAGATCAATACTCCGCTGGATGCCATGAAACTTGGTATGGCATATCTTCCAGAAGACAGAAAGGCAGAAGGTATTATTGCAGATCTTTCTGTAAGAGAAAATATTATTATAGCGCTCCAGGCTAAACGCGGTATGTTCCATCCATTAAGCAAGAAAGAAATGGAGGATGCTGCTGATAAGTATATTAAATTACTGCAGATTAAGACAGCAAGTCGTGAAACCCCGATTAAGAGTCTGTCCGGTGGTAACCAGCAGAAGGTTATCCTTGGAAGATGGCTTCTTACCGATCCGGAAGTACTGC
>OJUG01002708.1_pt1 | contig 17825 bp, 10 predicted proteins | sample 1599841 | NCBI WGS metagenome assembly OJUG01 (sample SAMN04168659, study PRJEB22393) | human gut metagenome | biome: human gut microbiome; feature: stool | host: Homo sapiens | collected 2014-05-12 | reverse complement strand
AACAAGACTGAATTTAATTTCCTTTTTCATCATAGCCAATAATAAGTGATTTTTTTCTTCGGTTAACTTCCCATATACAAATATAACGGATTATTTTGACATATAGTCAACAAAATACCTTAATAAGCCTATTTAAAAAAGATGTTTTATATCATAATGACAGAACAAAGCTATACTATGCATATAACTATCATAAATAACAAATCAAATTGTTTTAATGTTCGCATTTATTCTCTTAAGAAATCCTTTATTGACATATACATAATAAAAGATGCACAGATCACCGATCATAAATCGATTCTCTGTGCATCACTACTACTCTAAAGATACTTTTAAGACAAAACTAGCCTAATTATGCAGCCGGATCCGGTGCTTCACCTTTCCCATCATCACCGGAATCAGGATTGCCGCCATTATTACCACCGTTACTGCTTCCATCCGTATAATCCGTTTCAATCTCCACACGACGGGTGATACTCATATCTTCCAACGTATCCTTAAAGATTTTTCCCGGATAAAAAATAATCTTTCTTTGAACGATTGACTTGGACGAAACATCTTTCTCATCATCCGCACTCTTGGCACGGATAGTAGGACTGAAAATACCGAATTCACCCAACTGAACACTCTTTCCGTCGTCAATATCTTCAGCCATCTTATCTACCAGACCACTGACCACCAAATCCACCACCTTACGATGGACACCACAAAGCTGACTCACCTTGCGACACATCTTTGCAAAATTCACCTTACCGGAACGAACCGATTTTGCTACATACTTTTCGTTTTTGTCCTTGTCAAAACCGAACACACGTTTTGTTACTACATACTGTAAAGCCATAATTGTTAAAGTTTAAATGGTTAAAAAAATAAAGGTTTACTGTTGCCATTCGTTTTGTTTGAATGACTCTGCAAAGATATAACAAGGCACAAACCGTCCAGTCCCCTTTTGTCCCCATTGCGTCTCCCTTTAATAATCTAAGCCTTACAATTACTTAAATATAAATCACTATGACACAGCGTATTATATAAATTAATTATTTTTTCTGCAAATCAGCGTTCAACAAGATACTGAACCCACCAACAAACGGTACTCCTGTATCAGTCCGCATCTGCGGAACAGATTCGTCCGCCTGACGTCCTTTTTCAGGGCGTCCAAAAACGTATGACAGAATATGCATAACTTCAGGATGAGAAGCATCATGTTTCATATAACCATTACTCATTATCCGGAATCCACATTCAGAGTTACTACGTTCAATCCAACGGGTTGCCTTCATTCCGGTTACGTCCGCACTTCCGGCCTCCCCTCCCCAAACACCAAGTATCGGGGCTGCTTTTTTATTAGGATAGGCATCGTAAGGGCCAAGACCTAACCAATGCAACTCTTTAAGCTCCGGGACAGTTTTAATTGTCATTCCAACTATAGGTATTTGAGGAATAGCTACATCGGTCAGAATCTCATAATTTACATCCAAACGCCCATCCACACCTATTGAATAACGATAGATAGTGGTAAAATGATTGGCAGAATCTACATGACAATCCACTTTTGCCCGAATAATAACTTCATCCAGTCTATCTTCTACACTCCATTCCTTGACAGATGTTGTATACTGATTCAAGTCAACAGCCTTACGGACATTCTCTTTTCCAAATGCAGATTTCTCACACGGATCAAGCGGAGACCATATTATAGGGCGTAAATCTGTAATCAACTGTTTGTCCTGGGCCTCTGCCGAAATCAATTGACCGGTTTGAGGACTAAAAACATAACGTATATTGCCAGTTTCTATCGTTACTGTTTCAGTTTGGTTTACTGATATTTTCCCGCAAGGCAACACTGTTCCAATCTGTTCTACCGACGGGCAAAGTTCCACAGCATCCCGCGTAATCTCTTCGCCATTGACGTTCGTAAAGACAAACCAAGCATAGTAAGTCTTCCCTGCACGGACTGTTCTCAAAGCTTCCACCGGCAGTTTGAATGTAGATTCGGCGTGAGGTTGCCCAGTGATAGAGTTAGTACCGGATGCCAAAACCCTTTCATCTTCCCTGATAGACCAGTCGATCTTTACAGTAGTAAGATCCGTAAAATCAAAATCATTCTGAATAGGAATTCGCAAGGAATCCTGACCGGGAGTAAATGAAATCTTCTCTACAGCAGGATAAACCTGTGCATACACAGCCTTCGTTTCCCAATAATCACGGGTAAAATTACGATAGGAATCCACAATACCGTCCCATCCCGCATAATCAATCCGCAGATAATCATCTCCAGCATGTACATCTTCATTCTTTTTCTGAAGATTACGTACCGGAGTCCTTATACCCTGATCCGCCCACATCCAGATTGCCGCCCCCGTTCCTGACGGATGTTTAGTCAATGCTTTCCAACGGGCTTCCAATCCGCCAAATCCAGTATTACCATAAGCATGAGTATATTCTGTGGAAATTATAGGACGGTCAGAATGAGCTGCCAACCGGTCATATTCCTGCGGCTTCCAATAATGAGGAGCAAGAATATCAATTTCTTCCGGCAACCATTCCTCCGCTCTCCAAGGTAACAAGACAGGACGAGTGGGATCAAGCGCTTTCACCAGCTTCACAGATGCCAGATGTAATGAGGTCAACGGATCCTCATTGCCGACTGACCAATAAATAATCGACGGATGATTAATGTCCCGGACAACCGTTTCATACGAACGTTGCAGAGCAGCTCCGGAACAGGAAGGGTCATACATCAAATTTCCGGCGCCTCCTAATGAAACTTCATTACCTACATACATCCCCATCTCATCACACAATTCAATAAATCCTTTCGCCGGAGTATAATGGGAAAGACGGATATAATTGATATTCGCCGCTTTCATAAGAGTCAGATCCTGCAACCAATGTTCACGGGTAGTGGCACGACCGACATCCGGATGTTCATCATGGCGGTTTACGCCACGCAATTTGACGGCCTGCCCGTTGATTCTGAAAACACCACCTACCGTTGAAATCTGCCGGAACCCGATTCGTTGCGTACGTGTATGTGTCACTTGCCCTTCTTCAACAAGCTCAACACGCAGATTATAAAGATAAGGATTCTCCGCATTCCAATGATGAGGTGACTGAATACGGAATGTCAGACCGATTTCCCGATCCGTAGAAATATGAGCGGGTACTGTCAGCTGCCGCCGGGCAACTTCCTTCCCTTCTTTATCTGTAAGGGCAAATCTAAGATCGTATGATGCACCCGGACTTGGATAATTACCCGGCACTGTACTTTTCTGTTTGTCACCGACCATAACCCGTAGTTTCAAATCCGCATCTTCAAACCGATTATCGAAAAAGGTCTGTGCGACCACATTATCTATCCAACGTCCACGCGGCATAGCTTCCAAAGTGACATCCCTGTAAATTCCCCCCAATGTCCAGTCGTCGAAAACATCAAATTTATACTCTTTAGTTATCTGCCTTACACGGACTGCCAACAGATTCGCCCCGTCTGTTTTCAGCTTGCCGCTGACATCAAACGCAAACGACGTATAACCGCTGTCATGCCTGCCCAGAAACTTTCCGTTCAGCCAGACTTCTGCCGATGACCACACCCCGCCGAAATGAAGCAATACACGCTTCCCATCCCAGCCTTCAGGAGTCTCGAATTTATGTAAATAAAAGCCCTCACTAGCCTTGTTTTCCTTGAACCCTCTATATACAGGTTCCTCATATCCCAGAACAGCCCAATTGGACGGTACAGGTATTTTCTTGAATTTTTGACTACTGAATCCCGGAGAACTGAAATCTTCCAGACGTTTAGCTTCCTGTTCAGTCTTTGCTAAGGCAAATTGCCATTCGCCGTTCAAGCTGACATACTCTTGAGCATTTACACAGAAGCCTGATAACAGTAAAATAAATAAAATGATAACGCGCAAATTCATAATAAAATTATTGTAGAGTGATACATGTTCTTCATTGCCTTATATATTATTAATCACGATGCAAACAAAGTCACTTTTTCAGGAAATAACATGTACACCTGTTCATATAGTTGTAAAACTATACAAAATAAAGAATCAGCTCATCCTCACCTGTTACAGGCTAACTCTTATTCTTCCCCTACAATAAAAAATCACTGGTTTTCTTCGCCCGTATTTTCTTCCATATCCGTCTTTCCCGCACTCTTTCTGTATTGCGAAGGCGATTTCCCGAATGTATTCTTAAAGCATTTGCTAAAATAGAAAGGATCATTGATACCGACCTGATAACCGGCTTCAGATATATTTATATCGGAAGTAATCAACAGTTCCGCTGCTCTCTTCATACGGAGCAGCCTCACATACTCATTGGGAGAGCAGCCGACAATACTCTTCAATTTACTGTAAAAAGTAGTACGTCCCAATCCCAATGCCGGAGCGTAAGTGTCCAGTTTGAACTCCGCATCTCCCATATTTCTTTCAATAATGGCATTTATCTTATCCAGGAATATTTTATCCCTGTCGGTAGTACTAATCAACGGTTGCAAGTTACCCGGTTCCGTAGCAAACTTCCGTTGCAACTTCTCCCGCTGCTCAATCAGCTTTACTACACGAGCCAAGAGATATTGCACACTGAAAGGCTTGGTGATATAAGAATCAGCCCCCAGCTGGATGCCCTTCAACTGGTGTTCTTCCGAAGAATAAGCAGTCAACAGAATGACAGGAATATGGCTGATATTGAAATCATTTTTCAACCGTTTCGTAAATTCGAACCCATCCATTTCGGGCATCATCACATCACAGACAACAATATCCGGCTGGTCTTCCGCCAACTTTTCCAACCCTTCCGCTCCATTGGAAGCCGTAGAAACCGTGAAATATTTCCCTAACTGGCTTTCTATAAGCGTGCGGACATCATCATCGTCATCAATCACCATCACCTTATATTCCTTGAATGGCTTGTTGACAGAATTGCCCAGGATTTCCACCGCCTTTTCATCAGGCAAAGTCGCTCCGGTTGTTATTTCCTTAACCGCAACGTCCGGTTCGGATGCTGAAGACTGTACGATATCTGCCGGATCATAATTCTTATCCGACAATGGTATAGTCAGTGAAAAACAAGCTCCCCCCAAAGAAGAATCCGAATAAGCTACATTACCTTTATGAACCTTGGCAAGTTCGGCAGTCAGGTGCAATCCGACACCCGTGCCGTCGGAAGCATAGTTAATCTGCTCGAATCTGACAAACAACATCTTACGCTTCTCTGCGGGAACTCCGGGGCCACTGTCTGATACACTTAATGTAAACGTATCATTTTCGGCAGAAGAGTCAAGCTTCATCACAATCTTTCCGCCTGCCGGAGTATTCTTGAAAGCATTGGACAAAAGATTATATGCAATCTTGTCCATCTTGCTCCGGTCGAGCAGCATCCTTCCCGTCGGATCGTTCGATTCAAAAAGATATTCTATCCGTTTCTTGGCCGCCATGTCTTTGAAAGTAAGATAAATGTCATAAAAGAAACGTTCGGCCACCGTCTCTTCCAATTTCAACTCCATCTTGTTGTTCTGCAAACGGCGGAATTCCAGCAACTGGTCAATCAGACGCAACAGCCGGTTAGAACTTTTTGTCAGTAATCCCAACTGTTTATTGGCAGCAGGCGGCAAATCCTTCTGGTTAGACAAGTCCTCTATCGCGCCACGGATAATAGTCAATGGAGTACGGAACTCATGAGATATATTGGTGAAGAAACGCAGCTTATATTCTGTCAGTTGTTTCTCAACCTCAACAGCCATATTCAACCGGTGCATCTTCAAGGCAAGCCTGACTGCAAAATAAATAAGTATTCCTCCCACCAAAATATATAAAAGTACCGCTATCCACGATTTCCACCAAGGTGGAAGAATAATGACTTCCAGAGTAGTCTCCTCACTGCTCCACACACCGAAGCTATTACAACCTTTTACTTTGAATATATATCTTCCCGGGGGAACATTCCGGTAAGTCGCCATATTATTGCGCGAACCGAGATTCCAGTCTTTTTCAAATCCTTCCAGATAATACGCATATTGGTTGAGTTCCGCGGCATGAAAATTCAGCATCGTACATTCAAGGTTAAAAGAGTTCTGATTATGCTCCAAAACAATCTTCTTCGTATTCGTAATACTTTCCATCAAAGGAGAGTCCTGTCCTTGCGGACGCATCGGATTTCCGTTAATCCACAAACCCGTTACAAGCACGCGGGGAGCATACGTATCAAATTTAATCCCTGAAGGATTGAAAATATAGACACCATTGTAACTGCCGAACATCAACTCTCCGTTTTTCTTCTTCCAGCACGATAATTCGTTGAAAATAGCGGCATGACGGTTATTCGAGAAAATAAAATTCTCAAAACGTTCCGTCTGCAAGTTGAATTTGGAGATACCGCTCTCCGTACTTACCCATATATATCCTTCATTATCCTCCAGTATGGCCTGTACAGTCTCGTTAGCCAGACCATTATCTGCATTATAGTGCTTGAACCATGATTTTTCCAGTTGCTTCTCCCTGACCAGCAGATTCAATCCGCCACCGGTGGTGCCCAGCCAGATATTTCCCTTGCTATCCTCAAATACAACCTTTACTTCATTATGGCTTAACGATTGCTGATCCTCTTTGTGAAGATGCAGGGAGATATATTTATTCTTATCCTGAATCAATTCATCCGGATGAAAAACAATGACTCCATCGTTAGTTCCCACCCATATCAGTCCTGTCCGATCCTGAATCATCGCCCGCATCATACATTGATGCCTGTTGTCCGTCACAAACTGGCGGAAAGTCAGTTTCCCCTGATGTCTTTCTCCCAAATGCAATCCTCCCCCAAAAGTGGCTATCCACATGCGATCTTTATTATCACGCATAATAGTGAATATATTGTTGCTTGATGAAGACTGCCACACCCAGTCATCCAAGGTGTGTTTTTCCACTATGGCATCTCCTTTGGGAGAAAGAAGCACCAATCCTCCCCCTTTCGTTCCCAGCCACTTATATCCAAGAGTATCCTCCGCAATCGAAAACGGCAGACCACCCTCAATCCGGAGATCATAAATCTGACGCAATGTAGAATCGCATACATGCAGGTTTCCATCCCGCGTCCCAAACCAGTACCGTCCGTCTTCATCTTCATAAATAAGCCGCACCGCATTGTCCCTGTCCGCATTTCCTCCCGGAGAGGGATAGAAGATATCAAACGGATAATTAGTCAGCGATATTTTACTGATCCCCCCTAATTCGGTTCCCACCCATATTTCTCCCGACCTGTCTTCCGTTACACAAAGCAGATAATTGGTCGTCAGGTCTTTATCAGCCGTATAATGAAAAATCTTTCCGTTATTCTCGTCAATGGCAAACAGCCCGTTGCCGAAAGTAGTAATCCAGATGATATTCCGCGAATCATGATAAATCTGATAACGTTCCTGACTAATCAGGGAAAGTATATCGGAAGGTATCAAATGCAACGGTTCGAAAGTATTGTCGGGACGATGCCGCCATAACGTACCGGACATATTGTACACCCATACATCCCCTTTGTTGTCGACACTAAAATTAGCATTACGCAAATCGTTCCCTTGAAAGAACTTTGCCGACGGAATCCAGACTCGCTTGTTCGTGTCAAAAGTATATGTTTTCTCATTGGTGGCAATCATCAGAATCCCTTCATTCAGCATATATGAACGGGAATGAGCCGAGGGATTTTCTTTATCGTAATAAATAACCGGTGAGAAAGAAAGGCGGGCACGGTCGAATATCACAATTCCTCCTCCACCTATAAAGTATAAGTCACTTCCCTCCTGCGCATTGAGAAAAGTCACCCCTTTCAGCATCGAGTCCACTTTGCCGTCAGCAATCCTGAACAATTCTTCATGAGCACCCATCCATACCTTATGCTCCGAATCCTCAAATACAAAGGATATTTTCTGGCTGCGCAGTTTTTCATCTTCCGGCTTCCATACCTCCATTTTTCCGTTGACATACCGAACACGGCAGCATCCCCTGTTTCCCCACATCCACACGTCACCATTGGAGAAGACTTCAATCTGTGTGAATATCTTCGCCTTATTCTGCGGGTCATAGTCAATCATCTTTTCTGTTCCCGGATCATAGCAAAACAAGGTATTTGAGAAAGTACGTATCCAGATAAATCCGTTCTTGTCCTCAACCATATAGCGTATCCTGCTGTCGGGCAACAACGATGACCCCGGCAACTCGGGATGTACCACCACAAACTCTTTCCCGTTATATCGGTTCAGCCCGTTGATAGTTCCCATCCACATAAATCCGCGGCTGTCCTGCATCATACACCGGATGGTATTCTGTGACAAACCGTTACGATCGGTTATCGTACTGATATTCAATATATCAAAAGCAAATGCTTTGCTACAAAACAATAAGAAAAATAAAACTGGATATATCTGCCGCATGTGTTTTCGATTTAAAGATGCCACAAATATAAAAGATTAATTCTAAAAATCCTGCCATAGCCCACAAGAATATAGCTGTCTTGAACTGGCAGACATGCATCTGTACCAGCGTCAAGGTCGCTTTCACATGCTGCTACTGTTCTAGTCTTTCAGGCACCCTAATGGGATAATTTTCACACCATCTTCCCTCGTATAAGCGAGTTTGCCGCCAGTCAATACGATCAACAGATCAGGAAGACTACTAACATCTAAAAGTTTTCCACCTTTTTTCATTACCTTTGCAAAATAATATGCTTCGCATGAATACGGAAACAATGACTTTTGAAGATATAAAAAAGCTAACTTGTCGGATGGAAACCGGACAAGTGGAATTTAAAGAGACAACCGGACAGTTGGAGCGCGGCATGGAAACCCTTTGCGCCTTTCTGAACGGTACGGGTGGAACAGTACTGTTTGGCGTGAACGATAAGGGAAAGATTATTGGGCAAGAGGTGTGTGACAAGACCAAGCGGGACATAGCCGAGGCCATCCGACGTATCGAACCGTTTGCCTCTATCGAGGTTTCATATACAGCCATTTCCGACACAAACAAAAGTGTCATTGCACTCTTTGTGGAGGAACAACGCTATATGCGTCCGTTTTCCTATAAAGGAAGGGCTTACCAACGTATTGAAAGCGTCACTTCCGTCATGTCGCAAGAAGTATATAACCACCTCGTGATGCAACGGGGCGGAAAATATGCTTGGGAGTCTATGATAAATTCCGACCTCAAAATCTCCGACCTTGACGAACAAGCCATTATGGGAGCAGTGCGTGGAGGCATAAGAAGCGGGCGCTTGCCGGAAACGACTATCCGGGAAGATATATCGACTATTCTTGAAAAATTCAACCTCCTGCATGAAGGCAAACTGAACAATGCGGCAGCAGTACTGTTCGGACGTAATTTTTATTACTACCCTCAATGCCTGCTTCGTCTGGCACGCTTCAAAGGCACGACTAAAGATGAATTTATAGATAATCAACGTGTAAACGGAAACATTTATAATTTGTTGGATGTAGCTATGGCATTTTTCTTCAAACATCTTTCCCTTTCAGGCAAAATTGAAGGCCTGTATCGTGAGGAAGAATTGAGCATACCTTACAAAGCATTGCGCGAAAGTTGTATTAATGCTTTTTGTCACAGGGCCTACCACCGCCCCGGCAGTTCAGTGGGCATAGCCATTTATGATGACCGTGTGGAGATTGAGAACAGTGGCACTTTTCCTTTGGATATGACGATAGACAAATTATTGAGCGGGCATAACTCCGAACCACAAAATCTCATTATAGCCAATGTCCTGTATAAAAGTGAAGTCTTGGAAAGCTGGGGACGCGGCATAGGGCTTATGATTAACGAATGCCGCCGTGTCGGCATTCCAGAACCGGAATTTCACACTGATGGTAATGCCGTGTGGGTAGTGTTCCATTATATACAGAATACTGTGGGGCAAAATCCAACAGTCACCCCACAGTTACCCCATAGTAATCCCACAGTCCCCCCACAGGTTGAGAAAGTATTGACAACAATCGGCAGCAAAATACTTGCAACTAAAGAGATGATGGAGTTGATAGGCTTGAAAGATAAAAGCAATTTCTTGGAAAACTACCTCTATCCGGCAATAGGGTTGGATTTAGTTGAGCCACTTTATCCTGAAAACCCCAAACATCCGAGGCAAAAATACCGTCTGACAGAAAAAGGCAAAGGATTGTTCAAACAACAGTAGTCATGATGAAAAAGATCCCGATAAAATATAGGAACTAAGAAAATATATATTATTTATATAATATTATTTTACCGTATTACATATATGATATAACGAAATTTCGATTCGGCACATCCTGTGACACCGAAAATAACTTATCTTTTATTCTAAATCTCCGTCAACGTTTCTAATAAATTCTTGCATCGTTTATTATAAACGGTATCCAAGTTTATTATAAACTCTATCTCCCTCTTTTCATAGAAAACAATCAAATATATGCAACAAAAAAGGCTGCAAACCTCTTAAAAGTTTGCAGCCTCAAGCTCATTGGCGGGTCAGTTATACCCTAATCCTCATAAGGATCACCTAGATGTTTTGTTATGATCTTATACTGTTTTGCAGTCAGATACCGATGATTATACGGCAAGTACCCTGTTGGTATAAGTTCTTTGACCAACGGGTTGCAGTCTTTAATCCATCGGCTCAGACAACGCACTGCATTTTTACTGGTTGCACATCCGGGGAAGTACATCACAGCGAGTACGGCAAAAGATAAGAATCGTTTCATTCGTTTTTAGTTTTTTATTCGTTGTTTTATGTTTCACGTCTACAAATATACAACATAAAAAAGCCTTTGTCAAGTCCTGAAAGACTATGAACGTGAATAAATGAATGATTCCACGTATAAACTCCTGTGTATTATCTCCTTACCAATAAAACTTCGCCTATGATACCCGAAGGAACCAGCCTGTCTCCCGCTTTCACTATTTCGGGATAAGCATACGTGTAACGTTCCTCTTGTGGCAGGGAAGCATCACCGATCATACGGTTCGTCAACGAATTAACGACACGCAATTCCAGTGCATTATCACCTTCCTGCACGTAAGGAGTCAGATCAGCCTCCCAAGGCGAACACCAGATAGTCGAAACTTCCTTGCCGTTGATAAAGACTTGTGCCATGGCTCCCAATCGGGGAATACGAAGCACGAGCTCTTCATCTTTATCCAACTTGTCTAGTGTGATTGTCTTTTTATAGACAGCCGTTCCCGAATAATAGCGGATCCGATCGTCCGCATTACGCGCCCAATCCGTCAGCTCCTCAAACACAACTTCCCCCGGGCCTCCCCATTTGGGATCAAAATATACATTCCAACTTCCTTCGACAGGAACAACCGCTTCAGGGCTTCCAATCATCCGTTGGGAGATACCTTCCGTCAGCTGGCCGGACGCTACGATGAAACCGGATTCATTGGCTTGCAAAGTAATCGTTACTGCCAAGCCATCTTTTCCCGGAGTCGCAGGCAGGCTGAAACGCTTTCCGGTAGCAGGATCCCAGAATTCGGCATATCGGGCATCAGTACGTAAAGTCACTGTACTGTTAAATACATTCTTACTATGATTATTCAGGAAGTAAACTTCCGCGTCAGCCAACTGCCGGTGAGCGAAATACACTTTGTCCTTAGGAGTATTGCCGCTCTTCAACGCTATATCCGGACGGATTCCCGCCTGCGCCAAAGCTTCTTCAAGGGACATACCCCAATAAACCGTTCCTTTACCATAAGCATGAGAACCGGAAGCAGCCATCTCCCCGCCCCACAAGCTATCTGCCAGTTTAGCATATTCTTCCGCATTTCCGGCATCTTTCAGCGAACCGGAACGAAGAGGTTTCGGACCATATAACGGCACTCCCTGTTCCACCAGTGAAGCAATATGTCGCAAAGCTTCCAGAGTGACATCTCCGTTGCGTTGTACTACAAGCATCTGATAACTCATTCCGTCCGGCAATACAACACGTCCGTCACGGGCCTTCATGCGTTTTATCAACGCGTCTGCCGTACAGACATCAAAGTCATATCCTTCCGGTATTTCCGGCAAACGGTAAGTGAGCAATTTCACCGGAGCGTTATCACCTGCAAAGATACACAAGTCCACAACAGGTATTCCCTTTCTCATCAATCCCGCGCACCGTGCCTGATAATCCCAGAACGGGCGGCTATATTCCCAAAACGTATTATTACGGTTCAGGCAATAGTGTCTGCCGCCTCCCGTACTTCCCGGAATCTTATCCAGCCATGGCTGATAAGCGGATGCACACACCACAAACTCATTCACTCCGAAAGCATAGGCATAATCAGCCAGGTTCTTCATTTCAGCAAATGATTCGTCATACTTCACGTCCGTGAAAGCCTCTGCCGAAGCAATCAGCTTTCCATAGATATGCGCAGCAGATGCAGCTTCCTTTATATCATAGCTTCCATGTACATGATGCCCCCAAAACTCGCCCTGCGGTTTCTGCACCCGTCCTTTAGCCTGAAAGTTGTCAGCCACCAGATTCAATCCGTTACCGGAAGCCTGAGCTGTAAAATCAACACCCGCTTGCCGGCACAAGCTATCCAGCGTACCATAATATTTCTCTGACACAAGATCGGCTATCGTGCGACGCATATCATAGAAGAAACCGTCCGTCTCTTCGGGAGAGCCGACAATATACCCCATCAGAGCCGGAAGATAGCGATGTATGTCATATCCTCTTCTCTGAAGGAATTCTTTCTCATAACCGGCAGTCCAGTTCTGCGATCCGGCTTCCTGGCTATCCATAGTCAAGCCTTTCAGCGGACATCCTGCCGCATTCAAAGTATCCAGAATCAATTTGAAATAATTATCAAACTGTGCTTTGGCAGCCACGGCAGAAAGCTTGTCACATTCCAGTCCTTTCATATTGGCACGTGAATGTTTGGTGACTCCTCCTGTCGGCACATGTCCGAATCTCAAAACCATCCATTCGCCCTCGGGCACATCCCATTGCAGCTCTCCATCCTTACTCATCCGGGCAGTCAAGTCGATTACCTGCTCCGGATTTATCACTTCCTCACCGGAATATTCGGGTGTCTCGTCCGGCAAAACATACTCGGAGTAAAGTCCGGCCTTTTCTTCCCATTTATCGGCTTTCGCCCGCGAAGAAAGCACCACATCACCCAGATACATCTGCGGTTTCTTATCTTTCGGATGACACCAGTCATGCAGGTTAAGACGGAAATATCTGCCCTTCACAGCTGGGAAAGAAACGGTTTTCTGATTCCAGTTGCCGGACGCAGCCGAATAAACCGGCTTCAAATCGCATACTTTTCGATAATTGACTCCATCATCTGACACTTCCAGCTGTCCCAAATCCGGTTGTTCAATGAATCCTTGAGCAACGAATTTCTCCGTCGGTTTTCCCGGTACATTCATGGCGCCGCCACGGCTTTTACCCCGTGTACCTACGCGATAGGTAATACTACGTGCTATGAAATCATCTCCAAAATCAAGGTTTACGAACACGGAATGCCCCGGTTCCTGTGGGGGGATTGTCGTCAATTTCCTGCTTTTGCCAAACAGGGATTCAACGGGCAGTCCTGCCAGGTTGGTCGACAGCTTCGGGTTACGGGTTTGGTTTGTTTCATAAAATCCTTTATGAATAGGGAAAGCCAGCACCGCTACGTCCGAAAAGGACTTGCTGTCCGGTTTAGGTAATACTCCTTTAAACGAAGACTTTCCTTTTATGATTGTTTCAGTAGCTGTAAGTCTCTGCATACCCAATTCGGGAGTGATCCACGGGCCACCTGCCACATAGCCGTTGGCTATGTTGGCCTCAAAGGACAAGCCGACTCTCTTCGCTTCCGAAGCCGCAAACCGGAGCATGTCCCACCATTCCTGCGACATGGCGGGAATGGCATTTTCTCCCTTTCCGTGTGCCTGGTCATAATAGACCACTCCGCCTACTCCACCACGTTTATACGCTTCCAAATCGGCGGTAATTCCCTCTCTGGTGGTTTCCGTTTCACCGTGAAACCACCACACTTTCGTGCGGGTAGAGTCTTGAGGATTGGCAAATTCTTTCCATGCCTGCTCTTTTGTCGTTTTATCGGGAGTATTTCCTATACAACTCTGCTGGGAGAATAACATTCCCATCCCCAATATTCCTATTACAATCTTTTTCACCATATACCTTTACCTTTAAAATGCTAAAGAGAAGCGGAAAAAGCCCGAGTCTCCTTTGGCATTTGATGCTGAATTCAGACCAAAAGTTTCATTTGTATAAAGAACCCGGTACATTGTTCTTCCGGTATTCGTAGATGTCTGATACCCTGTACCAGCAAAAGCTTCTATCCACAAAGCCGTTCCCCCGACATTAGCTAATGATGAATTAATGTCGTCTTTATTCTCGAAGATAATATCCAATTCCTCCACAGAAGGCAGATACCATCCGGAAGTAAGGCTCGGAGCAGGCATTAATTGCGAGTACGTAGATATATTACTAATCATATTCGTTGCTGCATTGCCATTTATCACATGCATTTCTTTCAATGCCTCCGTATTATTATATCCTAAAATACAACCATATTCAGGAACTTTGTTCCCGTTTCCCCAAAAATATCTGCTATCTAATCCATTATCCGTAAAATACTTAGCATAATCTAATTTTGAATTCGAGGCAACACTTGTCGCAGTGGCATTTGATTGATTTATTGCATAAACCAACCCATGCACACAGTTAGGATAATCACGTTTCAAGGCATCCTTTTCTTCAACTGCTTCAAGAGTTTCTTTATATAATACGGACGGTTGCGGATTTCCCACATAATATACAATACCAATACAGTCATCCGGCACTTCTTCCGGCGCGCAATCCCTGCTCACAAGATTTCCATCCGCACAATAGTAATCACCTACTTTTAGTTCATACTCTTTCACCACATTTCCACCGTCAACCATGAATCTTTTATACTTCCCGGCAGCAATAGCGGAGTTTACATTATACTTGCTGTCACCTAACACACCTACAATATCGGGAGCCACAGCCGGTTTCACCAACATACGGTACGAACCGTCGTCCGCACGATAAGGCTTTATCTCCTTGCCACTTGCAATTTCTTCCGTATAGAACGCAACGTCTCCGCCCGGCTTTATGGCATAAATTGTTCCTTTCAATTCCGGGTTAGTAAACTTGTACTCCGTTCCGGGTAAAGAAATTACCGCCAATGACATACGGTGAACCATATTAAACTGAATGAGAAATTCACCTTTATCCCCTCTATATACAGTACTTCCCGAAGAAGTCATCAGATCGGAATCCGCAAAGTTTTTTCTAGTCGACTGATCTTTTCCGATATTCCATCCCGCTGCCGTTGAAGCAAAGAAATCGGTTTCCACAGAATTGATACTCAAGTTTTCACTATACGGGAAATAGGCATAATAAGTAGCCTCTCTCAATGCTCCGTCATATTGCAGATCCGTAGCCGGCTGCCAGCCTTCCCTCGTAAGTTGCACTTTCAGATTATTTACATCACTCAAGATAGCATTATCCTTCACGGCAAAAAGTCCGATACAGTCTCCTACTTCAAAAGTCGTATTATAATTCAAGTCTGTTACAGCCCGTGATGCGGAAGATTCCGCATTTTCCATACCTTTATCACACACATTTATAACAAGCCCCTCCGTGCCGGACATTGCCGGCAGGCTTTCATCCTCATTCGAGCAACCGCTCCATGCCACCATTGCAGCCAAAAACAAAGCGGTAGATAAAAACTTATATTGCTTCATAATTAATTCCTTTATTCCAATTGTTCCTATATATCAATCACTATCAAGGATAACTCACGAAATCGGCGTAGTTTCTATGATTTCTTCTTCTTCATCCCCCCATTGCGTAGAGTTCTTTTCCACAGTAACAACAATCTTCTGATCGCCTACCGTAATATTGTAGACAGACTTAAACCCACCGGCCAGATTGGCATCTCCTTCTTCCGGGGTATAATAAAATGTTCTTCCGCCCATTTGGATCTTAATGAACTTCTTTCCTTTCATATCCTGGGGAATCAACAACGCATGACAAGAATAAACATACCCGTCGGATGAGATCACTTTTTTCGGAGTAATCACCTTGCTTTCCCCTTGGGAAACAGACAGGATGCCATCGGATATATTGCCCGAAAGAACCGAATTCTCAATTGTAACGACCGAGTTCGCCAATTCAGTCTCATTCTTGCCATTCCCTTTCAGGTTCACAATCACTTTGGCCGTCAAATGCTCGAACGGCAGTATCTTATTGCCCTGCAAAGAAACCTCTGCCATAGTGTACAATAAATCCGAGTACTGGAAACCGGCTCCGGACTGATCCGCCTGTACATTCCATGATGCAGGCAGATTATTCCCTTCGGTTGCAGGATACCAAGCCGTTACAACCTGTGGTTTTAAAGGCACGGACCAAAGCAAACGGTTTTCTTCATTTATGGGCTCCAACGTACCGGTTACATCCGTAACCTTGTAAGTCACCTTCTTTTCTCCCATATTCAGAGAAACCTGCTCGGTACCATCACCTGTCCATGAATTTTCAGAGCTGGCACGTGTTTTCACCTGATTCACCTGCGCTGTCAGTTCCATTATAAGATCGTTGCCAAGAATTTGCACTTCGCTCTCATTCGTGCAAGAAGAAAGACCAATTATCCCTAACAAGCATAATAACCGGAATCCTTTCTTACTGATAATATATCTCATATTCATATCTTTTTCTCTTAGTGATTATTAATACATTCCTCAATCCTCATAAGCAGAGCCGTTGTGCTCGCCTTCCTCCGGTTTCCAGTCACCAATATTACCGGGACCGACTTCCATACCTTCACCATTTAACAAATCTGAGCCAAGGTAGAATCCGGTATGAGTAGGCTGGTTATATCCCACATTCTCGTGAACAGCACTCAGCCGATAGATGTGGTCATACATCAGAGGACGGAAACGATACTTAGTTTCAAGGTTGGTAGTGAAAATACGCAGTTCCGTATAATCCGGAGTCACATAAACCATTTCTTCACGCCAGTCTCCCCAGAAATCTGCATAGAACACCGGATTATTCTTCGTTCCCTGACCGGTGGTCACATTATAATCACCTTTTGAGAACAGGACATTCGGTTCTCCACCTGTTCCATAATCCACAACAAAACCACGATCCAACAACTGCCGGTTCAAAGAGCCGCTCCACCAGATTCCCATATTATACGTCCAGTTATCTCCCCATTTATAACGGGGGGCTCTTTTTGCCAGCACTTCCCCTTTACATGAATAGAGCTTACCCGCTGGTTCTGATGCCCAAATTTCGCATCCCGGCGTTTCCGGATCAATATCAGCCACCATACATCGGCCGACGTCCTGTCCATTACCCGGAATGGCAACCAAGACTTCTCCGGTAGCGGCATCCCGCATTTCAGTACCGCAGTCACCATACATATCAGGACCTTCATGGCAAGTGACCACTTGTAATCCTTCACGGCTAGGATCAAATTTTCCCAAATGTAAAGCATCACCATGTCCCCGTCCTGTAGAATAAAGTCCGGTCCCATCATGGTCTATGGCACATGCTCCATACATAATCTCGTCCTTGCCATCATTATCCACATCGCCAACCGCCAAATTATGATTTCCCTGATGTACATACTCCTGATAGTTGGGATAAGTATCGAAATGCCAACGTTTAGTCAACTTACCATTAGCGTAATCAAGTGCTACAATCTGGAAATTTTTATAATATCCACGACACATTACAATACTGGGTGCACTGTTCGGAGAATCAAAATGTCAGATCGGAAGAGCGTCGTGTAGGGAAAGAGTGTAGATCTCGGTGGTCG
>OJUG01002702.1_pt1 | contig 17867 bp, 16 predicted proteins | sample 1599841 | NCBI WGS metagenome assembly OJUG01 (sample SAMN04168659, study PRJEB22393) | human gut metagenome | biome: human gut microbiome; feature: stool | host: Homo sapiens | collected 2014-05-12 | reverse complement strand
TGCATGATCCGGACAAGGTTGTTCTGATCTATGATCATCTGGTTCCGGCAAGTCAGCAGGATGATACCAGACATTTTCGTACCGGAGATGCATTTGCAGATAAATACGGACTTACACATGTACACAGAAGTGACGGAATCTGCCATCAGCTGATGACAGAGGCTGGCTATGTTAAACCGGGTGATATCGCATTCGGAACCGACAGCCATACCACAACTTATGGTTGTGTTGGAGCATTTTCATCCGGTATCGGTTATACCGAGATGGCAAGTATCCTTGGAACCGGAACGATGTGGATCAAGGTACCGGAGACGATCAAAGTTGTGATCGATGGTGAACTTCCGGAAAATGTCATGTCAAAGGATATCATCTTACGACTGATCGGTGATTTGAGAGCAGACGGTGCTACTTACAGAGCATTGGAATTTGCCGGAAGCACCATTGAAAATATGACAGTTGCAAGCCGTATGACAATGGCAAACATGGCAATCGAAGCAGGAGCAAAATGCGCACTTTTCACACCGGATGAGAAAACTGCCGAGTATTGCAATATTGAATTAAATGATTATCAGAAGAGTCTGGTTGGTGATCCGGATGCAACTTATATGAGAACGATCACTTATAAAGCAGAGGACTTTGTACCGGTTATGGCCCTTCCGTCACAGGTTGACAAAATCAGAAATGTATCCGAGGTAGAAGGAACCGAGATCGATCAGGTATTTATCGGCTCTTGCACAAACGGACGTCTGGAGGATCTTCAGGCAGCAGCAGAAGTGTTAAAGGGCAAAAAAGTTGCGGATTTTGTAAAACTGATCGTGACTCCGGCGAGCCGTAAGATCTACAAACAGGCAGCAGATATGGGAATCCTTACGACTTTATCTGAGGCAGGTGCGATCATTACCCATCCGGGTTGCGGACTTTGCTGTGGACGTACCGGAGGAATTCTGTCAGACGGAGAACGTGTGGTTGCAACCAACAACCGTAACTTCCTTGGACGTATGGGAACTTCTAAGGTCGAGATTTATCTGGCATCTCCGAAAACAGCGGCAAGCTGCGCGGTGGCAGGAAAGATTGTAAGTCCAAAGTAGAGGAGTTCACTATGAAAAAAATTGGATTTATCGGTGTTGGCATCATGGGAAAATCCATGGTGCGCAACCTTATGAAAACAGGATATGAACTGCATATTTACGCAAGAACAAAAGCGAAAGTCGATGATGTGATCAGCGAGGGTGCAATTTTCCATGAATCTATCAAAGAATGTGTACCTGGATGTGATGCAGTGATCACCATCGTTGGTTTTCCGAGAGATGTGGAAGAGGTTTACTTCGATGAAGGCGGTATTCTGGAAAATGCAGATCCGGGAACCTATCTGATCGATATGACAACTACAAGCCCGATGCTTGCAGAAAAGATTTCAAAAGAGGGCACAGAAAAAGGATTCCATGTGCTGGATGCGCCTGTAACAGGTGGGGATACCGGAGCAAAAAACGCTACATTATCCATCCTTGTCGGCGGCGAGAAAGAAGATTATGAAGCTTGTATGGAGCTTTTCAAAGCAATGGGAACAAACATCAATTATCAGGGAAAAGCCGGATGTGGACAGCATGCAAAGCTTGCTAATCAGATTATGATCGCCGGTGCCTTAAGTGGTGTATGTGAGGCCTTTTCCTATGCGCAGGCCAAAGGACTGGATCTGAATGTCCTTTTTGATTCGGTCTCTACCGGGGCAGCAGGAAGCAAACAGTTGGATGTTTTCGGACCAAAGATCATTGCCGGAGATTATGCACCGGGATTCTTTATGAAGCATTTCATCAAGGATATGAAGCTTGCGCTGACTGAGGCGAATATAAGCGGACTGAGTCTTGAGGTGCTGAGTCTGGTACTGTCAAATTATGAAGAGTTGGCACAGGAAGGGCTTGGAGATCTTGGGACACAGGCGCTGATCAAGTATTATGATGTGCAGGATGTAGAAGAATAATCGTATGTGATTTAGGGAGCTGTTTTGCAGCTCCCTGATATTTTGTGTTTCATAAACAGTAACGAGAAAACCCGCTGATCTTTCGACCAGCGGGTTTTCTTGTGCTTTTATTTAATTTCTAAAGGAATGAGAGTAAAGTGCGGCAATCGGGGTAACCCGATTGCGCTTACTTTATGAGGGGGGAGATAGTTGTTTATCAACTATCTGACTCTTAGTATACAGATAAATTGTGTTCAAAATATGTCTATATCATAAAAGAAAAAGAAAATTTCTTAAGGAAAAATGAACTATCGATTAAGGAATATTGATTAGAGTACAATAAAAAAATCATTGCGAAAGTACTTTCAAATGTAATCAGATTCTTTTTACATCGTTGCAACTGCGGTAGTTTAATGGTATACTGGACATATTGCAAAAGTAGAAAATGGCAGCAGAAGCTGTCGGCAATGTTTACAAGGCTCATTGGGGTTATGTGAAATATATAAGAGAGTAATACGGAGGAACAGAACAGATGGATTTGGTAACAGTAAGAGAATTATACAGAAACAGAGAGGAATATCTGGATAAAGAAGTGACCATCGGGGGATGGGTGCGCAGTATCCGTGATTCTAAGACATTTGGATTTATCGTTGTAAATGATGGATCTTTCTTTGAAAACCTTCAGGTAGTATATCATGATAATATGGAGAACTTTGGCGAAATTTCCAAGCTGAATGTTGGTGCGGCAATCATTGTAAAAGGAACACTTGTCGCAACACCACAGGCAAAGCAGCCATTTGAGATCCAGGCAACAGAAGTTGTTGTAGAAGGTACCTCTGCACCGGATTATCCGCTTCAGAAAAAACGTCACAGCTTTGAATATTTAAGAAGTATTGCACATCTTCGTCCAAGAACCAATACTTTCCAGGCAGTGTTCAGAGTACGTTCACTGACTGCTTATGCAATCCACAAATTCTTCCAGGAAAGAGGATTCGTATATGTACATACACCGCTGATCACAGGAAGTGACTGTGAGGGTGCAGGAGAAATGTTCCAGGTAACAACACTGGATATGAACAATGTGCCGAAAAATGCAGACGGAACTGTTGATTATTCCAAAGATTTCTTTGGAAAAGAGACAAACCTTACCGTAAGCGGACAGCTGAACGGTGAAACTTATGCACAGGCATTCCGCAATATTTACACATTCGGACCGACATTCCGTGCGGAGAATTCCAACACCACACGTCATGCCGCCGAGTTCTGGATGATCGAGCCGGAAATCGCATTTGCAGATCTGGAAGATGACATGATCCTTGCAGAAAACATGCTGAAATATGTTATCCGCTACGTGATGGAAAACGCTCCGGAAGAGATGAATTTCTTCAATTCTTTCGTAGACAAAGGACTGATCGACCGTCTGAACAACGTTGTAAATTCTGATTTTGCAAGAGTTACTTACACAGAAGCAATCGAAATCCTTGAAAAGCACAATGACAAATTTGAATACAAAGTATCATGGGGAGCAGATCTGCAGACAGAGCATGAACGTTATCTGACAGAAGAGATCTACAAACGTCCGGTATTCGTTACCGATTATCCGAAGGAGATCAAAGCTTTTTACATGAAGATGAATGATGATAACAAGACCGTAGCAGCAGTTGACTGTCTGGTTCCTGGAATCGGTGAGATCATCGGAGGAAGCCAGAGAGAGGACGACTACGATAAACTTGTTGCAAGAATGAAAGAGCTTGGACTTAAGGAAGAAGATTACGGATTCTATCTGGATCTGAGAAAGTACGGATCTACAAGACATGCAGGATTCGGACTTGGATTTGAGAGATGCATCATGTATCTTACAGGAATGTCCAACATTCGTGACGTAATTCCGTTCCCAAGAACTGTGAATAACTGCGAACTGTAAAAAAGAAGAATGAAGAAAAAGGGGACCGGGAACTGCATCAAAAGGGTGTGTTTTCCGGTCTGCTGTTTTATACGCAAATCTTTCTATATACGGAAAGGAAAAGTGAAATATGAATATTTTAGTTGTAGATGATGAAAAAGAAATTGCGGATGTCGTAGAATTATATCTGCAAAATGAATACCATGTTTTGAAATTTTACACAGGGCAGGAAGCATTGGAATGTATTGAGAAGACAAATGTGGATCTGGCAATCCTGGATGTGATGCTGCCGGATATTGACGGTTTCACGATTCTGAGAAAGATCCGCGAGAAATACACATTTCCGGTGATTATGTTGACCGCGAAGACGGAGTACCGGGACAAGATCACCGGGCTTACGATGGGGGCTGACGACTATATTCCGAAACCATTCAACCCGCTGGAGCTGGTAGCGAGAGTGAAAGCACAGATGCGCAGATACACGCAGTACAACGATGGTAAGAAAAGTGATTCTGAGAATATCATTGATTTTGCAGGACTCTTGTTAAATAAAGAATCCCATGAATGCATCTATAATGAGCAGTCTCTTCCGCTGACACCGACGGAATTTGAGATTCTGTGGATTCTTTGTGAGAATCGCGGAAAGGTGATCAGCTCACAAAGATTATTTGAAGAGGTCTGGCATGAAGAGTATCTGAAGAACAGCAACAATACGGTGATGGTACATATCCGGCATCTGCGTGAGAAATTGAGTAAACCGACTGGAAAATCAGATCTTATCAAGACTGTCTGGGGAGTGGGATACAAAATTGAAGAATAATTACAGAAAATTAAAACTGAGCATATTGCTTCAGACGGTTTTTATTACGGCCCTGACGGTGCTGGTTGGCAGATTTATTCTGGAGTATTTTATTGATGGTATTTATAATGACAGCTTTGCCAATGGCTTTTTGCGAATATTGGAAGCTTTTCATGTGAGTGAAGAGACCGCAACATCTTTGTATTGGCAGTGGATCGGTAATAATGATGGGATCTTTATGATGCTCGGTTATATACTATTTTTTTCTGTGTTTTTTATGTGGCACTTTCAAAAATGACGCGTTATCTGGAACAGGTAGAAGATGGGATTGAAAATATTATTTCAGCGTCTGACCAGCCAATCCGGCTGATTACGGAGTTAAAACCAATCGAGGATCGTCTCAATGAGATTAAAGAGACATTAAGGAGCCAGGAGGAAGAGGCAGAAAAGCTTGAGCAGAGGAAAAATGATGTCCTGCTTTTTCTGGCACATGATTTAAAAACACCGCTTACTTCTGTGGTGGCGTATCTGAGTATGCTGGATTCTCATCCGGAGATGCCGGCAGAGGAGCGCGCCAAATATACGCAGATATCTCTGGAGAAGGCGAATCGACTGGGGGATCTTTTGAAAGAGTTTTTTGAAAGTATAAAGTTGAATCTGCAGGATATTGAACTGGATAAGGTGGATATTGATCTGACCATGATGCTGGAACAGATTGCAGACGAACTCTATGGGGTACTTCAGGAGAAGATGCTGACCTGCAAGGTGGAAGCAGAGGAAGAGATCCTGATCGAGGGAGATCCGGATAAGCTTGCCAGGGTTTTTGATAATATTCTGCGAAATGCCATAGCATACTGCCGGGAGAAAAGTGTGCTTCTGATCCAGGCTGCCAAGGAGGAGAACCAGGTAAGAATCTGTTTTGAAAATGAAGGAGATACGATACCTGAAGAGAGCCAGAAGAGGATCTTTGATAAATTTTATCGCGCGGATGCGGCGAGATCCAGCAGTACTGGAGGAGCGGGACTGGGGCTTGCCATTGCAAAAGAGATTGTAGAGCTGCACAAGGGACAGATCATTGCCGAGAGCAGTGGGGGAAAGACACGTTTTATCGTGACACTTCCCCTTAAAGGAGGAGTAGAAAGTAATGAAATTCATACACACAGCGGACATTCATCTGGGGGCAGAGCCGGACGCAGGAAGTTCTTACACCGCAAAGCGGCCGGAAGAACTGTGGAATAGCTTTGAGCGTCTTTTAAATATCTGTGAAGAAGAACAGACAGATCTTCTTCTGATCGCAGGGGATCTGTTTCACAGACAGCCGCTTTTAAGAGAACTGAAGGAACTGGATTATTTATTTTCCAGACTGACACATACACAGGTCGTGCTGATGGCGGGCAACCATGATTACCTGAAAAGTACGTCCTATTACCGGAATTATAAATGGCAGGGACCGGTGCACATGTTTTTGTCTCAGAAACCTGCCTGTATGGAATTTAAAGAGCTTGGGGTCCGCATATACGGACTCAGCTATGAGGAACGGGAGATCACAGAACCGCTTTATGAGAAAATCCTTCCGGAAAAAAGAGGAATAGCCTCCATCCTTCTGGCCCATGGCGGCGATGAAAAGCATATCCCGTTCCGAAAGAACGAATTACTGAAGCTGGGATATGATTATATTGCTCTTGGGCACATTCATCTTCCGGCAGAGCTTGCAAAGGATCGGATGTATTACGCAGGATCCCTGGAGCCTACAGATAAAAATGACACCGGGAAGCATGGTTATATCAAAGGGGAGATTAAAAATGGAAGAACCCGGATGGAATTTATTCCTTTTGCATCCAGAGAATATGTGCATATGGAAGTAGAAGCAGGAAGAGAGATGACCGGACGGGAAATGAAAGAAAAAATAGCCCTTGCCATACGAGAAAGAGGTATACAGAACATTTATAAAATCATTCTGCGGGGATTTCGGGATCCGGATATGATCTATGATACCGACCGGATGGATTCCTATGGAAATATTGTCGAAATCCTGGATGAAACAAAGCCGGCATATGATTATGAAAAGTTGAAAAAACAAAATGCAGGAAATCTTCTGGGCTGGTATATAGAAAGCTTTGCAGAAGCAAAGGATGACAGTGTGGAGGCAATCGCATTGGCTGAGGGAGTACAGGCCATGCTGGAGGCAAAGGGGAGCAAATTATGAAGATAACAGAACTGATCCTGAAGAATTTCGGTAAGTTCACGAATAAGCAGATCCTGCTTTCGGATGGGATCAATATTATTTACGGAGAAAACGAATCGGGAAAAACAACGCTGCATACCTTTCTGAAGGGAATGCTTTTTGGAATGGAAAGAAAGCGCGGACGTGCCGCCGCAACAGATACATTTCGTACCTATGAGCCTTGGGAGAATCCAAACTTTTATGCGGGAATCCTGCGGTTTACCTGTGGTGACCGGAGATTTCGCCTGGAACGGAATTTCGATCGGTATGCGAAAGGCGGCTCTCTGATTTGTGAAGATGATGGAGAAGAATTGTCACTTGAGCATGGGGATCTGGAAATTCTGTTAGGTGGTATGACAGAAAGTGACTATGAAAATACAGTTTCGATAGGACAGCTCCGGGTACAGACCGGAGAAATACTGGCGGCGGAGCTGAAGAATTATGCGGCAAATTATTATGCAACCGGGAACAGCGAGATTGACCTCGAAGGGGCGCTTGCCCTTTTAAAAGAGCGGAAGAAAGAGCTGGAAAAAGAAGAACGTGAAAAGAGGCAGCTGATCAGCGAAAAGAAAGAGCGGGCAGAGATGGAGGCATCCTATGTCTGGCGGGATCTGCATCAGTTAGAAAATGAAGCGGAACAACTGAAAAGAAGCTGTGAAGAGAAACGCAGAGAATGGGAAAGCTGGGTAAATGAAGATAAAAAGCGGAAGAAACGGGAAGAGGCAGCAGGATATTTTGCCGGGTGGAGGATTCATCCACTGGAGGCAGTGAGTATGCTGGGGGCATTTTTTGTGACTTTTCTGCTTTTTCATAAGCCGTGGAATTTTCTTGTGGCAATCGTGGTGGCACTGGCTGAAGGACTGTATGTCTGGAATTGTCTGAAAGATGGAAAGAAGAAAAAGAAAGCCAGATTACAGGAGATAAAAGAACAGGGCATTTCTCTCAAGGCAGATTATGAGAGGCAGAAAGGAAAGCTTGCAAAAGTACAGGAAACCTATCATGAAAAAGAAGTGTTGTATGAAAATCTGCAGGAACGAGTCGGCGAGTTCGATGAGATGAACAGTGAAGAGATAGAGCGATTAAAAAACAAGCAGGGTGTTGAACTTGCTATGGAACAGTTGACCAGACTTGCCGCACAGATGCAGAGCCGGACAAGCGATCTTATGAATACAGAAGTATCTGCAATCATGGATGCCATCACAGATGGAAAATATAACAGACTTTGGGTAGACGAAAATCTGCATGTGCAGCTTATGAGTAATGGGAAAAAGATATCCATGGATCAGGTAAGCCGGGGAACGCTGGAACAGATTTATTTTGCAATCCGGATGGCCGCAACAAAAATTCTCCACGAGGAAGAATGTCCGGTGATCCTGGATGATACATTCGGCTATTATGACGACAGTAGACTTGCGCAGACCCTTCGCTGGCTGAAAGACAGTAAGCGGCAGATAATTATATTCAGCTGCCAGAAGCGGGAGATGGAAATGCTGGAAAAGATGGGATGCGTATATCATAAGGTGATGTTGTAAAGACAAGGAGGAAGATTTTATGATTCGGCTTCAGGATATTGCAGAAATGGCAGGTGTCAGCCGTACTACGGTATCTAATGTTATAAATGGCAATACCAAAAGAGTTTCCCAGAAAACGATTGATAAAATCACGACTATTCTTAAAGAACAGAACTATGTTCCGCATATGGGTTCCGTGATGCTTTCCGGCCATGGTTCCAGAATTATAGGTGTAGTACTCGGATTTTCTTATGCCCATGGTATGCAGTCACTTCAGGATCCATTTGTGGGAGAACTGATCGGAACGATTCAGATGGAAACGGAAGAAAATGGATATTATGTTATGCTTATTGGCGGTGAAAGTATTCAGAATGTAGTGGATATTGCCTCAAAATGGAATGTAGAGGGATTGCTTATCCTTGGCTACAATGAAGAACAGTATCGCAGTCTTTCGCGCAGATTAAACAAGAAAATGATTCTGATCGATGCTTATCCGGAAGGTGCTTATACGTTCCAGAATGTCGGTATAGATGATTATTCGGGAGGGTATCAGATCGGAGAATACCTGTATTCCTGTGGATATAAGAAAGCATTGTTTGTTGCGGAAACGGAGAGAGACAGTGATTACTATCGGTGGATGGGATTCAAACAGGCGATGGAAAAATCGGGGGGATTCTGCAGTCGTTCCCGATATATAATTATTCCGGGTGAAAAAAGATTGCGTCTCAGAAAATACAGAGAGCTTCTCCCACGTTTTTTAGAAGCAAAAGCACTTGCGTTTTCCTCAGATTATAATGCGATAGAAGCGATAAATTTCTTTTTTGATGAAGGCATCATGGTCCCGAATCAGATTTCTGTTACAGGATATGATGACAGTGTCTACGCAAGTATGGTTCGACCGAAACTGACAACGGTTCATCAGGATATTCCGCAAAAGGCGCATGTGGCGCTGAAACGTCTGCTGAAATTAATTCAGGGAGAGACACTGGACGAATTAAATATAAAAAATCCAGTCTATCTGGTAAAGAGGGATTCTGTCAGGGAATGACAGGATCCTTTTTTCGACTTTGCATGTATACAGGTAAGCCGGTGGAATGGTCTGGTTGTTTTTGTGCAGACTGTATAAAAGCAGGAAATAAACTTTGTTGTCTTTTATAGTTTCGCGAGAAACCTCTTGATTTTGCTAAGATGTATGGGGTATCATGAATAGTGTTGTTACAGGAGCGGTTAAATAATACTAAACAATTATAAACGAGGAGATTTGGCATGGAGAAAAAATGGTGGAAAGAAAGTGTAGTATATCAGATATATCCAAAGAGTTTTAAAGACAGTAACGGTGATGGTGTGGGAGATATCAGAGGAATCATACAGAAACTGGATTACCTTAAAGAACTTGGGGTAAATGTGTTGTGGATTTCTCCGATGCTGGAATCACCTCAGGACGATAATGGTTACGATATTTCTGATTACCGCAGAATTTATGAAGAATATGGAACGATGGAGGATTACGAGGAATTGTTGTGTGAAGCACACAAAAGATCCATCAGGATTCTGATGGATCTCGTAGTCAACCATACTTCAGATGAACATAACTGGTTTATTAAAAGCCGTAAATCAAAAGATAATCCATATCGTGATTATTATATCTGGAAAGATCCGGTAAACGGAAAAGAACCTAATAACTGGGGCGGAGCATTTGGCGGTTCTGCATGGGAATATGATCCGCAAACTCAGATGTATTATCTGCATCTGTTTTCAAAAAAACAGCCGGATCTCAATTGGGAAAATGAAAAAGTACGCCAGGAAGTTTACGATATGATGAAATTCTGGTGTGAAAAAGGAATTGATGGTTTCCGTATGGATGTTATCAGTATGATTTCCAAAGATCAGAGATTTCCGGACGGAGAAATGAATAACGGTCTTTATGGAGACTTTGGACCATATTGTGTACATGGTCCAAGGGTCCACGAATTCCTTCAGGAAATGAATCAAAAAGTTCTTTCAAAATATGATATCATGACAGTCGGTGAGACCGCAGGAGTCACAATAGAAGAAGCACAGAAATAAAAAATGTACATACATATCGTTTTTTCTATAATAGTGATTTAGGTCAGATGTATGCAGATTTTAATAATAATGATAATTGGAGATATTTAAATCCTCAAGGTAGTTGGGCAGAAACAGGTATATCTATGCCAGCAGGAGAAATAGCTTTTGCTTTGGCTTATAATTATAAATTTTATGGTGATAGAGCTTATTATAGTGATGATTTCTATAATCGAATTTTTTAATATGATAAAAATTTAGGAGAAAAGAGTTTAATTTTATGATAAATAGAGTTAAACTCTTTTTTTATTTGCAATTTTTGGGTAAGGTTATTTTGATAAATTTCTTGTACTATGATTTATAAGAATAATATAATAGAAAGAGTGATATAAATATAATTAAATTTTAAGATATAAGGTGAAGATATGAAAAGTATAAGAGTTGTAGCAGCGATAATTAAAGATAAAGATAAAATTCTGGCAACTAAAAGAAGTTATGGGGAGTTTAAAGGTGGTTGGGAATTCCCTGGTGGAAAGATAGAAGAAGGAGAAGATAAAAAAACAGCATTAATTAGAGAAATAAAAGAAGAATTAAATGCTAATATTGAAATTGATAGCTACTTTGCTACGATAGATTATACGTATCCTAATTTTCATATGATTATGGATTGCTATATTTGTAATATAGATGATTTTGTAATCAATGAAGAAATACATGATGAGGCAAAGTGGCTGACAAAAGATGAATTAGATAGTGTAAATTGGCTTGCAGCTGATGAAAAAATCGTAAATAAATTAAAAATATATTTAAGTTCAAAGATTGCAGTAAGTGCTTGTCTTTTAGGTGATAATTGTAAATATAATGGCAAAAATAATTATAATGAAGAAATAGAGCATTTGCTAAAAGATAAAGAAGTATATAAAATTTGCCCAGAAATATTGACAGGACTTAGTATTCCTAGAAAGCCTGTAGAAATAAAAGATAATAAAGTCATAACGCAGGATAATGAGGATATGACGGAGATTTTTCTTCATGGTGTAGATATGGCATGGGAAAAATTAAAAGATAAAAATATAGATTTGGCTATATTGAAGGCGAATAGTCCAACATGTGGCAGTAAAACAATTTATGATGGAACTTTTTCCCATGCATTAGTAGAAGGAAATGGATTGTTTGCTAAATTATTAAAAGATAATAAAATTATGGTAATCAGTGAAAAAGATATAGAATAAAAAAATACCTAATGAGTTTATGTGATAAATTTTGCTTTATACATAGCTCATTAGGTATTTTTTATAGAATTAAATCATTAAGTTTGTTTAAACTTATTTGTCTAAGTGCCAAATGTCATGGTTATATTCAGCGATTGTGCGGTCACTGGAGAAGTAACCAGCGTTAGCTATATTGATTAAAGATTTTTTAGCCCAAGCTAAACGGTCTTCGTAATCATTATATGCTTGGTCTTTTGTTTGAATATAAGCTTTTAAATCTAATAAACTCATGAACCAATCTTTAGAAATTAATTCGTGATGTAAACGGTGGAGATTTTCTGTCTGTCCAATAGAAGTCATTTCTTCAGAAATTAAGAAGTCTACTGCATTTTTAATGATTTCATCATTATTATAGTATTTTCCTGCATCATAATCATTGTTGTTGTAATGAGCGATAACATCATCACTACTTTCACCGAAAATATAGATATTGTCATCACCAACAAGTTCATGAATTTCTACATTAGCACCGTCTTCAGTACCGATTGTAATAGCACCATTGAGCATGAATTTCATATTACCAGTACCACTAGCTTTTTTACTTGCAAGAGAAATCTGTTCGGAGAAATCGCAAGCAGGAATGAGTTTTTCAGCGTTAGTTACGTTGTAGTTTTCTACCATTACTACTTGAATATATTTAGAAGCTACAGGGTCTTTAGCGATAATATCTTGAAGACATAAGATAGCATGAATTATGTCTTTAGCAATGATATAAGCTGGTGCAGCTTTAGCGCCAAAAATGAAAGTAATAGGTGTAGAAGGAACATAACCACTGCGGATTTTTTGAAGAAGTTGAATGATGTAGAGTAAATTCATTTGTTGACGTTTATATTCATGTAAACGTTTAATTTGAATATCAAAAATGCTATTTGGATTTAAAGTCAAATGCATTGTTTTATTTAAATAGTTGCATAAATCCTGTTTACGATTTTGTTTAATAGTTAAGAGTTTATTTAAAACAGTTTCATCATCAACAAATATCAATAAATCTTTTAATTTTGTAGCATCAGTTTTGTATTCATCACCAATTAAAGATGTGATATATTGACTTAATTCATTGTTGCAGTGCAATAACCAACGGCGGAAAGTGATACCATTTGTTTTGTTGTTGAATTTTTCTGGGTATAATTCATAGAAAGCTTTTAATTCGCTATTTTTGAGAATTTCAGTATGCAAGGAAGCAACACCATTGATACTATAGCCAAAATGAATATCCATATGAGCCATATGCACAAGGTTATGTTCATCAATGATTTGTACAGCTTTATTATCACTGCGAGATTTAGCAATAGCATTTAATTCTTGAATAGTAGGAATGAGTTGAGGTACTACTTGTTTTAAATCTTCAAGATGCCATTTTTCAAGTGCTTCAGCCAAGATAGTATGGTTTGTGTATGCACATGTTTTGGATACGATATCAATAGCTTCATGTAAATCGATACCTTCTAAAACTAAGCGATTGATTAATTCAGGAATTACCATAGATGGATGAGTATCATTGATTTGGATACATACGTATTTATAAAGTTCATGTAAATCATGTCCTTTAGCTTTTTCTTCCATCAAGATTAATTGTGCAGCGTTGCTTACCATGAAATACTGTTGATAGATACGAAGCATTTGACCTTCTTTAGTACTATCATCAGGATAGAGGAATAAAGTTAAATTTTTACGAATGTCTTTTTGGTCAAAAGAAATACCATCATTGACGATAGTTTCGTCAATAGTGTCAATATCGAAAAGATGTAATTTATTTAAGCCTTTTTGATAGCCTAATACATCAGTATCATATAATTTAGAATGAACAGTAAAACCATTAAATTCAACATCAAAACCAATATTGGTATCATTTAACCAAGATTTATCTGTAATCCATGGATTTTTTTCTTCTTTTTGAAGATGATTTTCAAATTTTTGTTTGAATAAACCAAAATGGTAATTTAAACCTACACCATCGCCAGATAAATTTAAAGTTGCAATAGAGTCTAAGAAACAAGCAGCAAGTCTTCCAAGACCACCATTACCTAAAGATGGTTCGAGTTCAATTTCTTCTATATCACTTAATTTTTTGCCATTATCAGCAAGTAATGTTTTTATTTCATCATAAATACCTAAATTTATTAGGTTGTTAGATAATAATTTACCTATTAAAAATTCAGCAGAAATATAATAAAGTTTACGAGGGGTTGAAGTTGGTTTTCTGTCATTGCTTAAATTTTTTACTAGCATTAATAATCCAGTATACAATTCTTCATTTGTACAATCTTCAATTGTTTTATTAAATTGAGTTTGTAAAATATTAGTTAATTTAGTTTGCATATTTGCTACTCCTTTAATATTAAACTTTGATTATGCACCACTATATTTAGATTAGAGAATAAGCAATATTTTGTAAAGGTTATTCTCAAGTTCTATATTATAATATATAGTGTCAATACTTAAGGTTTTTTCTAAAGAGTAAGAAAAAAGAATTAATTACATATATTAAATATATAGATATTAAAAGTTTAAATTTCTTTAGAGTAGATAATAAAAACTGCACTTCTAAAATTATATTAGGTTAATTTTAAAAATGCAGTTTCTGGTTTATAAATTTAATTTTATCTGGAATTTTTATTATTTTAATTGCAAATATTCTTCATCAGTTACAGGTTCAAGCCATTCATTAGAGCCACCAACAGCAGGAACTTCAATAGCTAAATGAGAAAAGAAACTATCTTTTGTAGCACCATGCCAATGTTTTACTTCTGCAGGAATATTGACAACATCACCAGCTTTTAATTTTTGAGCAGGTTTTCCCCATTCTTGATAATATCCTTCGCCAGCTGTTACTAATAATATTTGACCGCCTTTATGATGAATATGCCAATTGTTGCGACAAGCAGGTTCAAAAGTAACGTTACCAATAGAAACACCTGTAGTAGTAAGCATATTCAAATGAGCTTGACCAATAAAAAATTTACTGAATTGTTCTGGTAATTTATCTCCTAATGGAAAAATTAAAGAATCGCTAAATTTTTTTAATGTAGACATATTATTACCTCCAAATAAATATTTTTCTATATATTGTTATACTACTTGGAGTGAACTTCAAGTCAAAGTTTTAAATAAAATATTGTGCATATTAAAATAGATTTCTCATTTGAAAAAGTATTTTATCTATGATAAAATATCTATAAAGTTCAGTTTTCCGAACTAATGGCTTTAATATTTAAAGGTATGGTGATATTATGGCAAATTTTAATAATTTCATGTTTAAGGTAAAAGATTATAATAAAAATAAATCAAATAATATTGTAAATAGTAATATTACTTTTAATGAATATGCAGATAAATGGTTAAAAGAATATCGTTTACAGATAAGAAAATTAGATTTGCCTATAGTTATTAATAATATAAATATTGGTAAATATTATTTTGGTCAAAAGAGACTAAAAGATATTACTTCTTTGGATTATCAACAATTTTTGATGAATTACTCTTTAGGGAGAAAGAAATCTTCTGTAGAACAGGCGAATTCAATTATTCAAAGTTTATTAAAATCGGCATTAAATAAAAAAAATATATAATTATTAAATTTTTAGTTGTATTAATTTATTTATTAATTAAGACTAAATTCTGTATAGTGCAGAATTTAGTCTATTTTTTTATATAGATATTTTATTTTAATTGAAATGTAAATGGTTGAGTAGCATAACATTTAACATCTTGTCCGTTAGTATTTTTAGCTGGTAAAAATTGCCATTTATATGCTGTATTTAAAGCTGCTTCATCAAGTGCAGAACTTCCTGAAGAAGAAATTATTTCAGCAGATTCTATACTACCATCTTTACCAATAAGAAAACGTACTATGGATACGCCTTCAATTTTATTATTGCGTTCTTTAATAGGATACTTTGGAGTAGGACTTTTTACTATTCTGGGAGGAATTGCAGGGTTACTGTAAACATTATCATCGCTATCTCCTACACCAGAACCATTGCCTGATCCAGAACTTTCACCATCACCTGTTCCTTCACTAGAGCCAGAGTCTGTACCAGTTCCATTACCAGAACCTGTATCATCATTAGTATTTATAGTAGCATTATTACCATTATGATGATTAGAATGTTCAACATTATTATTTATTGGTGGAGCAATTACTGCTTCCTCTGTGCTTATTTCATGTTTTTCCACTTTTTCTTGTAATTCTTGAATTTGTTCATAAGTTACATTAGTGGTAGCTATGTCAGAATGTTGTAAAATACTATCTGGAGTTATAGGAGCTTGCTCTACTGGCGCAGGCTCTAAAGGTGGTGTATAAGTAGAGTCTGTGATATTCGCTGATGCACTGCCTCCACCACTTCCGCTTACAGAAGTTATTTCCACAATTTCATCATATTGTGGTAGAGTAGTGAATTTTAATAATCCAGTGATAGAAATAAAAAGAAATATAAATATGTGAAATAAAAATGAACCAATTATACTGATTTTCTTTCGTTTTTGTTCATCCATTAATTACCACCCGCTCCATTTGTTGCTAAACCAAAACGAGTGATACCAGCTTTTTTTAATGTATCAATAAAAGAAACTACTTTGTCATAATTAATATCTTTATCTGCTCGAATAATAATAGCAAATGATGGATTATTTTTTTGCTCTTTAGTTGCTTGCATTAATAATGTTTGAATATCTGTTTGTTGGTCTTCTAGATAAATACTACCATCATCCTTTAGGGTTACCGTAAAATTAGTTTTGTTATCAATAGCAGCAGAAGTAGCTTGTGGTAAATTTACAGGAATAGTTTTTTGTTCTACCATGTACATCGTACTAAGCATAAAAATACCAATAAGAAAAACATAATATCAATCATTGGAATGATATTTAAATCAGGTTGTTTAGTCTCACGATAATTTCTTAATTTCATTTATTAGCACCTCTGACTTTAGCCTCAGATAAAGCAGAAAAACATTGTTCCATATTAGTGATAATATTGTTCATTTTATGTGAGAGATAAGAATGAACACATAAAGATAAAATTGCCACACAAAGACCAGAAGCTGTGGCAATTAGAGCTTCACCGATACCACCTGTAATGGCCATTGGTTGGCCAGCTTGAATATTAAAAATACTAAATGTGGTAATCATACCAACAATAGTTCCTAAAAGTCCTAAAAGTGGAGCTAATGTGGTAATTACACTTAAATAACTTAATTTTTCACGTAAACGAGACATTACAATATTACCCTTCATTTCCATAAAAGCCTCAGTACGTTCTACTGTAGGCAAAGGACTTGCTTGAGTTAGAATATTAGCACAAGCTCCTTTATGTGTTTTAGCAAATTCAAAAGCTTTTTCTAGCGTTTCTCCAGATAGAATATCGCAATATTGTTTAGTAAATAAATGACCAGAATCAATAGATTTATAAAACAGATATCGTTCAATAGCAATAAAAATAATAACTAGTGAACAAATAAGTAGTGGATACATTACTAATCCACCTTTTTCAAAATACATTAATACATCAGACAAAATATTACCTCCTAAAAATAAAAATACCTTCCTAACCTGAAAAGAAAGGAAGGCATAAATATATAAAATAAATTTAAATTCAGCAATATTATATATTTTCCTATCCATGTCACTCGCAGGAATCGGAAAGATAATATAGGCAGTTCTTCTGGCTTGGAGTCATTGCATAATTTCGCCTTCCCAGTTTCCCAGTGACATAAATGAAATATAGCTCGTCCTTACAGCGGCGGGACCGCATCGGCTTATACCGATTTCTCTATTAAGTACAAAGTACACCTAAATTATGAATTATTCATTTGTTGCATAGAAGTATAGCATTTTTTATAAAAAAAAACAATAGTATTTGATAAAAGATTAAAATTAGATTAAATTTTTATTGACATTAACTATATTATCATTTATAATGCAAAATTGTAATAGATAAATACAATCTATGAAAAGATAAATATAGATAAAGTTAGGTGTAGCAATACTTAATAGAGAAACAGGTGTGAAACCTGTGCTATCCCGTAGCTGTAATGTGGAGCGAGTCTTAAATATGTCACTGGGAAACTGGGAAGGCAAGATGAGCGGTGAAGCAGAGCCAGAAGAACTGCCTAATTTTAGTAGCCAATAAAAGTTACTGCGAGAGACGGTATGGTGAAG
>OJUG01002689.1_pt1 | contig 17954 bp, 17 predicted proteins | sample 1599841 | NCBI WGS metagenome assembly OJUG01 (sample SAMN04168659, study PRJEB22393) | human gut metagenome | biome: human gut microbiome; feature: stool | host: Homo sapiens | collected 2014-05-12 | reverse complement strand
AAGCAGAAGGCTATGATGTATTCGAAGCGACAGATGGCGCGGAAATGCATCAGATCCTCTCTGAATATGACATCAACCTGGTGATCATGGATATCAATCTGCCGGGTAAGAACGGTCTTCTGTTAGCGCGTGAACTGCGCGAGCAGGCGAATGTTGCGTTGATGTTCCTGACTGGCCGTGACAACGAAGTCGATAAAATTCTCGGCCTCGAAATCGGTGCAGATGACTACATCACCAAACCGTTCAACCCACGTGAACTGACTATTCGTGCACGCAACCTGCTGTCCCGTACCATGAATCTGGGTACTGTCAGCGAAGAACGTCGTAGCGTTGAAAGCTACAAGTTCAATGGTTGGGAACTGGACATCAACAGCCGTTCGTTGATCGGCCCTGATGGCGAGCAGTACAAGCTGCCGCGCAGCGAGTTCCGCGCCATGCTTCACTTCTGTGAAAACCCAGGCAAAATTCAGTCCCGTGCTGAACTGCTGAAGAAAATGACCGGCCGTGAGCTGAAACCGCACGACCGTACTGTAGACGTGACGATCCGCCGTATTCGTAAACATTTCGAATCTACGCCGGATACGCCGGAAATCATCGCCACCATTCACGGTGAAGGTTATCGCTTCTGCGGTGATCTGGAAGATTAATCGGCTTTACCACCGTCAAAAAAAACGGCGCTTTTTAGCGCCGTTTTTATTTTTCAACCTTATTTCCAGATACGTAATTCATCGTCCGATGTAACTTCTTTACTGGCTTTCATTTTCGGCAGTGAAAACGCATACCAGTCGATATTACGGGTCACAAACATCATGCCGGCCAGCGCCACCACCAGCACACTGGTTCCCAACAACAGCGCGCTATCGGCAGAGTTGAGTAGTCCCCACATCACACCATCCAGCAACAACAGCGCGAGGGTAAACAACATGCTGTTGCACCAGCCTTTCAATACCGCCTGCAAATAAATACCGTTCATTAACGCCCCAATCAGACTGGCGATTATCCATGCCACGGTAAAACCGATATGTTCAGAAAGCGCCAGCAAGAGCAAATAAAACATCACCAATGAAAGCCCCACCAGCAAATATTGCATTGGGTGTAAACGTTGCGCGGTGAGCGTTTCAAAAACAAAGAACGCCATAAAAGTCAGTGCAATCAGCAGAATGGCGTACTTAGTCGCCCGGTCCGTTAATTGGTATTGATCGGCTGGCGTCGTCACTGCGACGCTAAACGCGGGGAAGTTTTCCCAGCCGGTATCATTGCCTGAAGCAAAACGCTCACCGAGATTATTAGCAAACCAGCTGCTTTGCCATTGCGCCTGAAAACCTGACTCGCTAACTTCCCGTTTGGCTGGTAGAAAATCACCTAAAAAACTGGGATGCGGCCAGTTGCTGGTTAAGGTCATTTCGCTATTACGCCCGCCAGGCACCACAGAAAGATCGCCGGTACCGCTTAAATTCAGGGCCATATTCAGCTTCAGGTTCTGCTTCCGCCAGTCCCCTTCAGGTAAAGGGATATGCACGCCCTGCCCGCCTTGCTCTAACCCGGTGCCGGGTTCAATGGTCAGCGCCGTTCCGTTAACTTCAGGCGCTTTCACCACACCAATACCACGCGCATCCCCGACGCTAATCACAATAAATGGCTTGCCTAAGGTGATATTTGGCGCGTTGAGTTCGCTAAGACGCGAAACATCGAAATCGGCTTTTAGCGTTAAATCACTGTGCCAGACCTGACTGGTATAAATCCCTATCTTGCGTTCTTCCACGTTCTGATTGCCATCAACCATCAATGACTCAGGTAACCAAAAATGGATAAAACTTCGTTTCCGCTCCACGGTTTTATCCTCTTCCTGCACCGTATAAAGCTCGGTCACAGGAATAGCGATGAGCGGCCCAACGAGTTTTTGCGGCCCGCTGGTACTTTGGCGAATCGCATCTTCCACATCGCTACGGTAATCAGCACGTTCGACAATCACCTGCCGAATCAGCATTATCGGAATCAACAACAGCAATACTGCACCAAACAGGGTGGTCATTTTCCAGAACAGGGGGGATTTCAACATAGTCTTCTCCTTTGCAATGGCAGCAGGATACGAAGGCTATGTGGGAAGAATTTGAAGCTATGTGAAGTGACGGTGAAGTCGAAGCGAAGCCAGCACGCCACCTTCCTGCACGTTGCGCAGCGTGACTTCGCCGTTAAACAAACGGGCGACCTCACTGACGAACGCCAACCCCAGACCGCTGCTTTTTTGCCCATTTGCACGAGGCAAAGAGTAAAAGCGTTCAAAAATACGTGAAAGCGCGTAGTCAGGAATACCACTACCGGTATCCAGCACCTTAAGCGTGACGTGTTCCTGCTCCACTTCGGCGCTTAGCGTGATGCAACCGCTCTCGGGGGTAAAATCGATGGCGTTATCCAGTAAATTTCCCAGCGCCTGCTCCAGTAACGCCGGTTCAGCAGCAACGTTAACCTCGGTGGGCGTAACATGCAGAGTGATTTTTTTTTCTGCCAACTGCACGGTGCGCGCTTCGCTGACGCGGCGGAATAATGCCGCCACATCAACAGCAGTCAGAACGACTTCCTGACGATTCTCCAGTCTTGCCTGGCGTAGTAACGTTTCTACCAATGCCTGCATACGCGCATTTTGCGTCAGAATGTTGTCAGTAAAACGAGCCACCACTTCCGGCGGCGGACCTTCGCGTAAAATTTCCGCCGCTCCACGAATCGCCGCCAGTGGGCTTTTTAGCTCATGAGTTAATGCGTAAACATACTGCTCAATATAGTTTTTCCCTTCCAGCTTCACGCGCATACTTTCCAGCGCCTGCGCGAGTTTACGCAGCTCGCTACTACCGAGATCGGGAAGAGGAACGGGCTTATTGTCAGTGACGGAATCAGCATAGCGAGTGAGCCGGGCAATGGAGCGGTTGATCCACCAAACCATGCCTGCGCCAATCACCAGTGCAATCCCCAACAAAATGGCGCTGGCCCATAAAATTCGCCGCTCGCTGCGCTTAATGACCGGAGCCATCGCCGCGTTCGGTTTGCCTACGCTCAAAACGCCAATAAGCCGCGAGCCGTCCATAATCGGCGCGGCAACATACATCACAGAACTTTCGGGATCGGCAGGATTTTGCAACGTGCTGCGCGCACCATACTGACCACGCAACGTTAGCCAGACGTCATTCCAGCGCGAATAATCCTGTCCAACGGCTTTATTTGCCGAATCGAACAATACTTTGCCCTGCGCATCGGTCATATAGACATGATATTCATTGCGCACTTTGTTAATGCCACCGATATTGGCGCGAAACGGGCGATGCTGTAGCTGATTAAACGCCTGCGCCAGTTGCCCATGCGTTGGGTCCCCAGAGAGCAAATCGGGACGCGCCAGCTCCGCCAGCAACGTTGCGGTGTCGATCAACGTCCCCTCCGTTGCTCTTCGCACGCCCGGTTTAACTTCTTTGACAAAAATAGCCAGTACGAACCAGGCCGCCACCGCCACCAGTAAAAAATAGCCCAGCAGCAACCGCATGCCGATACGCATTACAGGCCCCTCAGGCTATATCCCATGCCGCGATGAGTATTAATCGGTGAAAGATCGGGGTTGATGGCGCGCAGCTTGGCACGCAACGTTTTAATGTGGGTATCGACGGTGCGATCGTAGGTGTCCTGTGCATCTTCCCACACGCTATCCATCAGTTGCTGGCGGGACCAGACGCGGCCTGGCGACTTGAGTAACGTCTTCAGCAATAAAAACTCATACCGCGTCAGCGTTAATGGCGTGTCAAACCAGCTGATCTGCGCCGCGGGTTCATTCAATTCAAAATGACCAATATGGATGACGGGAGACGGCGTCGAGAACTTCTTCACCCGACGCAGTAAGGTGCGCACCCTGGCGCACACTTCGCGGGGTGAAAACGGTTTAGCCACATAGTCGTCAGCGCCAATTTCCAGCCCAAGCAGGCGATCGACCTCTTCACTTCGGGCCGTCAGGAACAGTACAGGTAACGCCGGATGGAGCGCCAGTAACTGGCGGCACAATTCAAAGCCGCTAATATCCGGCAGACCAACGTCGAGAATCATGACATCGGGAACCTGCTGGCGAGCTTTATCCAGCACCGGCAAGCCTCGCTCAAAGACCTCGACGGCAAAACCTTCCTGCTGCAACATGTAGACCAGCGTGTCGGCTATCCCTTGCTCATCTTCCACTAACCAGACCGTTTCCCGTTGCATAAATCGCCTCTGTTATTGCCGCCACGGCATGACAGGAACCGCGCTAATCGCGTTTTTCGGCGAACCTTCTACAACTTTGTCGGAGTAAGCCAGATAAGCGAGCGCGTTGCGTTTGGCGTCATAAAAGCGCACGACCTGTAACGACTTAAAGACCAGGGACGTGCGTTTTTTGAATACTACCTCGCCCTGAGCTTTGCCGTTTTTAATACGATCCGACAGTTCAATCGGCCCGACTTGCTGACAAGAAATGGCCGCATCGGAGGTATCTTCTGCCAGGCCCAATCCCCCTTTAATACCACCGGTTTTCGCCCGGCTCACATAACAGGTGACATTTTTCACATCGGGATCGTCAAAGGCTTCCACGACAATTTTGTGATCCGGGCCGATCATTTTAAATACGGTGTCGACCGAACCAATCTCTTCTGCATGAGCCAATGGCCCCAGCATTATCAGGCTTAAAGACAGGATCAAATGCTTGTATTTCATATTGTTACCATTTTTATCTATTACACGAGCAATTAGTTCGTCACGGTAAATAACATATTGATTAAGAACAAAATCTCAATACTTTTATTTCCGTCAAGTCCTAAAACATACTCTACTAAGAAAAAAACACTGAATGCTAAAACAGCAAAAAATGCTATTATCCAATTACCTGATGTCAGGTGCTCGTTGTTGAAAGGATGAGGATATTTTATGGATCAGGCCGGCATTATTCGCGACCTTTTAATCTGGCTGGAAGGTCATCTGGATCAGCCCCTGTCGCTCGACAATGTAGCGGCGAAAGCAGGTTATTCCAAGTGGCACTTACAGAGAATGTTTAAAGATGTCACTGGCCATGCTATTGGCGCGTATATTCGTGCTCGTCGTTTGTCGAAATCGGCGGTCGCACTACGCCTGACTGCGCGTCCGATTCTGGACATCGCGCTGCAATACCGCTTCGACTCTCAACAGACATTTACCCGCGCATTCAAGAAGCAGTTTGCCCAGACTCCTGCACTTTACCGCCGTTCTCCTGAATGGAGCGCCTTTGGTATTCGCCCGCCGCTACGCCTGGGTGAATTCACTATGCCAGAGCACAAATTTGTCACCCTGGAAGATACGCCGCTGATTGGTGTTACCCAGAGCTACTCCTGTTCGCTGGAGCAAATCTCTGATTTCCGCCATGAAATGCGTTATCAGTTCTGGCACGATTTTCTCGGCAACGCGCCGACCATTCCGCCGGTGCTCTACGGCCTGAATGAAACGCGTCCGAGTCAGGATAAAGACGACGAACAAGAGGTATTCTATACCACCGCGTTAGCCCAGGATCAGGCAGATGGCTATGTACTGACGGGGCATCCGGTGATGCTGCAGGGCGGCGAATATGTGATGTTTACCTATGAAGGTCTGGGAACCGGCGTGCAGGAGTTTATCCTGACGGTATACGGAACGTGTATGCCAATGCTCAACCTGACGCGCCGTAAAGGTCAGGATATTGAGCGATACTACCCGGCAGAAGATGCCAAAGCGGGAGATCGCCCAATTAATCTGCGCTGTGAACTGCTGATTCCGATCCGTCGTTAACGCTGCAGCTCATCTAATGCAGGGGCGTCCAGATGCGAGATGTCCCCTGCGGTTTCAACGACCCAGCCAGACGCCAGCCACAGGCTTTCCTGATAATCCACGCGCGAAATAGAACAGTTACGCAGACGTAAGCGGCGCTCTGCCCATGCTGGTAATCCGAGAATCGTACTCACCAGGCATCCCAGTGCAATACCGTGGCTCACCAGCAGCGGTCGGCTTCCCTGCGGTAAGTCCCGGCAAGATTCCAGTGCCGCATTGACGCGATCGCTGAGCTCCTGCATTGACTCGCCTTCAGGAATACGCCCGTCAACGGTGCCATTGACCAGCTGCCGTCGCCAGTTCTCTTCTTCTTCGGTCAGAGAATCGATATGTCTTTTTTCCAGCACACCCATGTTTAATTCACGCAGGCGAGAATCAAAGATGATGTCACAGCCGCAGGCCTGGGCGATGATTTCCGCCGTACGCCGGGTGCGTCCTAAATCGCTACTGATGATATGCGTAATGCCAAGCTCTTTGGCACGGGTTGCCACCTGCATCGCCTGTTGCTCACCTTTGGCGGTCAGCGGGCTGTCAGACTGGCCCTGAATACGTCGCTCGGCGTTCCACTGCGTTTCACCGTGGCGGACTAGGTATACCTGTAACATGCTTTTTTTCCGTATACTGCTGTAACGTTAATTTTCTGAGTAATGCTGATTATGCACCAAGTTGTCTGTGCGACCACCAATCCCGCTAAAATTCAGGCCATTCTGCAGGCATTTCACGAGATCTTCGGCGAAGGATCCTGCCATATTGCATCCGTTGCCGTCGAGAGCGGTGTACCGGAACAGCCCTTTGGCAGTGAGGAAACGCGCGCTGGCGCACGAAATCGGGTAGCAAATGCCCGCCGTTTACATCCAGAGGCTGATTTTTGGGTGGCGATTGAAGCTGGCATTGATGGCGACAGCACCTTCAGTTGGGTGGTGATTGAAAACGCCAGCCAGCGCGGCGAGGCGCGTTCGGCTACTTTGCCGTTGCCTGCGGTGATTCTGGAAAAAGTGCGTGAAGGTGAGGCGCTTGGTCCCGTGATGTCGCGTTATACCGGTATTGATGAGATTGGTCGTAAGGAAGGGGCGATCGGCGTGTTTACCGCCGGGAAACTTACCCGCGCCAGCGTCTATCACCAGGCGGTGATCCTGGCGCTGAGTCCGTTTCATAATGCGGTGTATCAGTGATCTTTCAGCAACACCTCTTCCAGCCACTGGCGCAGCTCGACGGGCGCGGCTTTCAGGCTGTTAGATCCACGCGTAATCGTCGCGATGCCCGCGCCGAGTTCATTTTTTAACTCACGCTGGCTCATTTCGCCGCGCAACAGCTCTTCGACAATACGCACGCGAGTCCCCAACGCTTCGCGCTCATCTGGCGTCAGCATCAGGTTTAACAACGGTAAATGGAGATCGTTTTGGTAGGCATTCTTAAGCAGGTCGACAAAACGTAACCACTCCTGGTGACGCTGTTCTGCCATCGCTGCTGAATAGGGTGATTGTTGGGCCATAATATGTCGCCATTGTTAGCGGGGGAAGCAAAATGCCTCCCCCGGTCGTACTCGCTAAAGAGTACGATAGCATATCATAAACGTGCGGATCAGTAACGACGTCCCCATTCCGTGGCGCTCATCAATGTCGGTTTATCCCCCATGAAATAGCGGTAGTAAGCGTCATAAGCCAGCACGTTCTTCACATAACCGCGCGTCTCGGAGAACGGAATACTCTCGACAAATGCCACTGCGTCGATACGCCCGGCGCTGTTGCCAAGCCAGGTTCGCACCCGCCCCGGTCCGGCGTTATAAGCTGCTGAGGAGAAAATACGGTTATTACCAAACTGCTGATAAACATATTGCAGGTAACTGGTGCCAATGTTGATGTTCGTTTCCGGATCCAGCAATTGTCCTGGGCTGCTATAACCAGGAATAGAGAACATCTTCACCGTATGGGTCGCCGTGCCCGGCATAATCTGCATCAGGCCGCTGGCCCCTACCGGCGATTTCACTTTCGGATTCCAGGCACTCTCCTGACGGGCAATCGCCATCGCATAGCTTTGCGGGATCTCCTTCCCACTGGTGTAACGTTTGAAAAGATCGTTGTAGGCCAGCGGGAATCGTTCTTCCAGATGATCCCAAAGCTTCCCGGCGATCGTTGCCTGAACGCTAAGATCCCACCATTGGTTATTGAAAGCATACCGAGCCAGTTGCGCCTGCTCTGTTTTTGACTTGCTCTTCACCAGATTGGCCCACTCGCTACGCGCGGTGTTATCGAGATTCCAGTACATCAACTCGCGCACGCGCGCCATCTCCGGCCCCTGAGTCAGGGCGCTGTCAACATTCTGCGGCGCTTTATCAATCTTCAGCTCATACTCTTCTCCGATGCGTTGTGCTGCAACCATCGGGTAGAAACCACGCTGTTGCATGAGTTGATGCAAAATCTCTTTTGCTTCAGCTTCACGTCCGCGTTCCAGCAGTAAATCCGCCTGCCAGTAACGCCATTCATCTTTCTCTTTCGCCTCCATCGGCAAACGCGCCAGCCAGGTATTCAGGCCGCGACGATCGCCGGTGCCAAGCGCCATTCGCACACGGCGTTCAATAAGCGAAGTAGATTGCGAACGCATAATGGCGTCATCACGCCATTTCGCCTGTTCGTCGGTGACATCGTTGCCCATCAAACGCCAGGCGACGATATCGCGCAGCTCCTGAATCTGATCTTCATTAAGCTGCTGCGCCTGGGCAAGCGACGGGATCATCAGCCGTGCATTTTCAGCATCCTGCCGCGCCACACTGGCAAACGCCACCGCCGCCATTTGACGGGTAAAATCGGTCGCTCCGGTTGTACGCGCGAAGGTCAGTACCGTATTAGGATTGTTCGCCAGTGAAATAATTGCCGAAGCGATAGTCTGGTAATCGGCAGGCATCTGCCCTGCCAGCACTGTTACCAGGCCAGTGTTACCCGCTTTCATCGCCAGACGGATACGCTCTAAATACGCCAGCGGATCTTGTTTACCTGACGCACGCCAGACGCTAAATAACTTGTCACAGGCGTTAGGCTGGCTCTTGCCGGTTAGCCACAGCTCTTTCGCCCCTTGCCAGGCTTCTTCACTCTGCCCGGTGTTCCATTTTGCATAGTAGTAATTACATTGCGCTTCGGTAGTTCCGGGCTTTTCCGGGCTAAAGGCTAACAAGCCACGCCAGTCTTCACGCCGCGCCAGTTCATTGACGAAACGAGATTGCAGCGTGCGAGCGGGAGGAAGCGTGGGGTTAGCGCGAACAAAGTTAGTGACCGTCACCGCCGGTTGATTCATCAGATCATCGGTGATCTGGCGGTATTCCAGGTAGGGATAAAGCGGATAATCTTTCAGTCCAGGCATCATTTGTTCGACCACATCCATTTGTCGATTATCCCAGGCCTGCTTGATTTGGGCGTAGCGGCTACGCTGCTCATCCAGTGAGTCGGCTCGCGCCACGCTGCTGACCGTCAGCAGACAGACACCGGCAGCCAACAGCCGCCAGGTAACGTGTTTGGCTTTTTCCACAAGCGCATCCTCTAAGTGTAAATACATCAATGCAGCGTCATGCCGCGTAATAGATTTATGCTAACCAGTCATTGACGTTTACGCCACGTTACGGACACTTTTTTACTTTTATCGGGAGGGTGATCGACCGGCTGGGATTAGATAAGGAAACAGGCTACACTTCGCCTTTGAAAACTCATCATCACGATAAACATAGAGGCGAAGTCCAACGTGGCTCAATTCGTTTATACCATGCATCGTGTCGGCAAAGTTGTTCCGCCGAAACGTCATATTTTGAAAAACATCTCTCTGAGTTTCTTCCCTGGGGCAAAAATTGGTGTCCTGGGTCTGAACGGCGCGGGTAAGTCCACCCTGCTGCGCATTATGGCGGGCATTGATAAAGACATCGAAGGCGAAGCGCGTCCGCAACCGGATATCAAGATTGGTTATCTGCCGCAGGAACCGCAGCTGAACCCGGAACACACCGTGCGTGAGTCCATTGAAGAAGCGGTTTCTGAAGTGGTTAACGCCCTGAAACGCCTGGATGAAGTGTATGCGCTGTACGCCGATCCGGATGCCGATTTTGACAAGCTGGCCGCTGAACAAGGCCGTCTGGAAGAGATCATTCAGGCTCACGACGGTCACAACCTGAACGTTCAGCTGGAGCGTGCGGCGGATGCGCTGCGTCTGCCGGACTGGGACGCGAAAATCGCTAACCTCTCCGGTGGTGAGCGTCGTCGCGTGGCGTTGTGCCGCCTGCTGCTGGAAAAACCAGACATGCTGCTGCTCGACGAACCGACGAACCACCTGGATGCCGAATCCGTGGCGTGGCTGGAACGCTTCCTGCACGACTTCGAAGGCACCGTTGTGGCGATTACCCACGACCGTTACTTCCTCGATAACGTGGCGGGCTGGATCCTCGAACTGGACCGTGGTGAAGGTATTCCGTGGGAAGGTAACTACTCCTCCTGGCTGGAGCAGAAAGATCAACGTCTGGCGCAGGAAGCTTCACAAGAAGCTGCGCGTCGTAAGTCGATTGAGAAAGAGCTGGAGTGGGTACGTCAGGGGACTAAAGGCCGTCAGTCGAAAGGTAAAGCACGTCTGGCGCGTTTTGAAGAGCTGAACAGCACCGAATATCAGAAACGTAACGAAACCAACGAACTGTTTATTCCACCTGGACCGCGTCTGGGCGATAAAGTGCTGGAAGTCAGCAACCTGCGTAAATCTTACGGCGATCGTCTGCTGATTGATGATCTGAGCTTCTCGATCCCTAAAGGGGCGATCGTCGGGATCATCGGTCCGAACGGCGCGGGTAAATCAACCCTGTTCCGTATGATCTCTGGTCAGGAACAGCCAGACAGCGGCACCATCACTTTAGGTGAAACGGTGAAACTGGCATCTGTCGATCAGTTCCGTGACTCAATGGATAACAGCAAAACCGTTTGGGAAGATGTTTCCGGCGGGCTGGATATCATGAAGATCGGTAACACCGAGATGCCAAGCCGCGCCTACGTTGGCCGCTTTAACTTTAAAGGGGTTGATCAGGGTAAACGCGTTGGTGAACTCTCCGGTGGTGAGCGTGGTCGTCTGCATCTGGCGAAGCTGCTGCAGGTTGGCGGCAACATGCTGCTGCTCGATGAACCGACCAACGACCTGGATATCGAAACCCTGCGTGCGCTGGAAAACGCCCTGCTGGAGTTCCCGGGCTGCGCGATGGTTATCTCGCACGACCGTTGGTTCCTCGACCGTATCGCCACACACATTCTGGATTACCAGGATGAAGGTAAAGTTGAGTTCTTTGAAGGTAACTTTACCGAGTACGAAGAGTACAAGAAACGCACGCTGGGCGCAGACGCGCTGGAGCCGAAGCGTATCAAGTACAAGCGTATTGCGAAGTAATGCGTAAAATGCCGGATGCGGCGCGCCAGCATCGCATCCGGTAATAGTTAAATGATTAATGGGAGGCAAGTTCCCGGAAAAAGGCAGGATTTTCTTTAATTGTGGCAAGTACTTTTGCAGCCAATCCCGTAGGATTTCTTCGCTTCGATTCCCAGCTTTTAATGGTATCCACACTGGTTCCCAGAGCTTTTGCCATCTCACTTTGCGAAACGTTGAGTTGCTCACGAATAGCTTTAACATCCGCAATTTCGTAGCGGGTCACCCGTGCAGGTTCTTTTAAACCTTGTTTAATCTCGACAGCCTCTTCCAGAGAGGTTTTCAACTCATCAAAAAAACTCATTTTATACCTCACCTTTGAGCAGTTTCGTCAACTTCTTTAGTTGAGCTTTTTCCGTATCTGTCAGACTGTCTTTGGCATTCTTCGGATAGGCCATAATCAAATAAATAATCTCTTCCGTCGCCAGAAAGTAAATTATTCTGAGACTGCCACTTTTTCCCTGTGAACCCGCAGCCATTCGGACTTTACGCAATCCACCAGTCTGCTGAATGAGATCACCTTTATCGGGAGTTCCGATGAGTTCTTTTTGCAATTCCTTTAATTCATCATCGGTTGCAATCTGCTTGATCTGACGCGTAAACATTGGCGTCTCTATAAATATTATCGCCTTGCCCATTACCCCTCCCTGGCAGGTACATTGTACACCAAAATGGAGTACTAAGTACACTTTTGAATCAGTAATATCACTCAACATCTTATAAAGATGATTATCCCTGCTCCCCCATCATCTCCCGTACCAGCTCCACACAGCGCAGGAAACGGCTGTCGTAATCGTCCTCTTCAACCCGCACAAATTCGATATTGTTCTCTTCCAGCATCTCCACCAGCAAGTTCTGGAACTCTTTGCGATCCACCGAACTGCCGAGACTGCGTAAACCATCCGCCACCCACGGCGTGTTGTTCTCCAGCAGAATCACCAGATCAAAACGGTATTCATCGATCAGCGCCTGTACGAACGGATGCTCGCGCCCTTCGTACTTTTTGCAGAACGCCTGAGTTGTCACAAAATCGGTGTCGATAAACGCCACTTTATTGGCATATTTTACTGCAAAATCAATATATTGAGCGTGTCCAAGCGCGATTTTATCGTAGTCGGAATACTGCAATGCAATCTCATCACCGCCAAGATGCGAAAAGACATAATCGCGACCATATTCCCATGCACTGGTAGTGTTGAAGATATTGGCAAGTTTGTTTACCAGGGTGGATTTACCGCTCGATTCGCCGCCGAGGATCGCCACGGTGCGCACAAAGAACGGCTTCACTTCGGTAGGAATATATTCCCAGTAGCGGAACGGATTTTCGCGGATCTGCGCACCACTGATACTCATAAAAGTACGTTTCGGATCGACCAACACCGTTTCGATCCCCAGATGTTCCATATACTGCGGCGCGTCGGCTTCTTCCGAGGTGTAGATCAGATCCGGCTGGATCCCTTTTTCAGCCATAAACTTTTTGATGCCGTTGCTCCACACATCCCAGCCATGCGGATACGGCTCCATGCCCTCTTCGTTGAAAGCATGAATGCGAATATTTTTCTGATATTTAAAAGTTTGCAATAACCAGCGCAGACGATCCGGCACCGTTGGCTGCTGCGACATGGCGCTGTCTTCGAACAGTGCGCGGTCACGGGTATCGTCAAAGCCCATAATGATATGCAGCTCGTCAACCTGACTACAGGCACGCTGGATAAGGTAGATATGTCCGGTATGCAGCGGGTAAAACTTACCGAATACAACACCAATAGTTTTCTTCTGCCGGGGAAATTCAAGTCCCAAATAACGGTGCAACGCCTCCAGCTTTTGCGCGCTGGGGCTTTTAATTTTGGCATTCAGTAACTGGCTTAAATACCCTTTGGTCATACCGCTGGCATCAGCCACCTGCTGTAGCGTACAGCCCTGTTGCTTGATGGCAGTTTTCAGATAATCAAATGACGACATACCTCCCTCCGTATCTCTCATTATAAGTCGTCGAACACGCTAAGCGCGTCGGAGAGTTTTTTAACGCCAAAAATCTGCATCCCTTCCGGCGCTTTTTTCGGCACGTTGGCTGCCGGAACAATCGCCCGCCGAAAACCGTGTTTCGCCGCTTCAGAAATCCGCTCCTGGCCGCTGGGCACCGGGCGGATCTCCCCTGCCAGCCCGACTTCACCAAACACCACCAGATCCTGCGGTAGCGGTCTGTCGCGCAGGCTGGAAACCATCGCCAGTAGTAACGCTAAATCGGCACTGGTTTCCGTCACCTTCACGCCGCCGACCACGTTCACAAATACATCCTGATCGGCCATTTGCAACCCACCGTGACGGTGCAACACCGCCAGCAGGATCGCCAAACGGTTTTGCTCCAGCCCCACTGCCACGCGGCGCGGATTCGCCATCATCGAGTGATCGACCAGCGCCTGGATCTCCACCAGCAGCGGACGCGTTCCTTCCCACACCACCATCACTGAGCTGCCGGAGGTCACTTCATCGCCGCGACTTAAGAAAATTGCCGAAGGGTTACTGACTTCACGCAGTCCCTGTTCAGTCATCGCGAAGACGCCCAGCTCATTCACCGCGCCGAAACGGTTTTTATGGCTGCGTAAGGTGCGGAAACGGGAGTCGGCATCGCCGTCCAGAAGCACCGAGCAGTCGATACAGTGTTCCAGCACTTTAGGGCCTGCCAGCGAACCATCTTTGGTTACGTGCCCCACCATGACAATCGCCACACCGCGCGTTTTGGCGAAGCGCGTCAGATAAGCCGCCGTTTCACGCACCTGCGCCACGCTGCCAGGTGATGATTGTACATCCGCCATATGCATCACCTGGATGGAGTCAATGACCATCAGCTTCGGTTGCTCTTCTTCGGCAATCAGGCAGATCTGTTCGATGCTGGTTTCCGACAACATATTGAGATTGTCAGTCGGCAGGCCGAGGCGATGAGCGCGCATTGCCACCTGTTGCAGCGACTCTTCGCCGGTGACATACAGCGTTTTCATCTGCTGGGCCAGTTTGCACAGCGTTTGCAGTAGCAGCGTGGATTTCCCGGCTCCTGGGTTACCGCCAATCAGAATGGCGCTTCCCGGCACCACCCCGCCACCTAATACGCGGTCGAACTCTTTGAATCCGGTGGAAAAACGCGGCAGCTCTTCAAGGCTGATATCGGAAAGTTTCTGGACTTTTGCCACCCCGGCGCTACCGGCATAGCCACTGAGACGCTCGTTACGCGCCACCGTTGGCGACGCAGCAAGACGCACCTCGGTGATGGTGTTCCAGGCATGGCAGGCGCTGCACTGCCCCTGCCAGCGCGGATAATCGGCCCCGCATTCATTACAAACAAAGGCGCGTTTTGGAGCTTTTGCCACGGTGTACCTCGTTAATACTGTGCCGCCCGCAGGATGACGGGCGGACAATTACTTCTGATTCAGGCTGCCAGAGAGGATGCAGAATACCCCCATCAGGTCAGCGTGACGGATGGTGACTTCCGTCTTTTCATTCACTTTTGGCTTGGCATGGTAGGCAATCCCCAGACCTGCCGCTTTGATCATCGGCAGGTCGTTGGCACCATCGCCAATCGCCACGGTTTGCGCCAGCGGGATTTCATACTCCTGCGCCAGGCGGGTCAGGGTTTTCGCTTTATACTGAGCGTCTACAATGTCGCCAATCACATTACCGGTAAATTTACCGTCCATGATCTCCAGTTCATTGGCTACTACGGCGGTCAGGCGCAGCTTATCGCGCAGGTATTCGGCAAAGAAGGTAAAACCGCCGGAGGCAATCGCCACTTTCCAGCCCAGCGTTTCCAGCTTGAGTACCAGTTGCGTTAAGCCTGGCATCAGCGGCAGATTTTCCCGCACCTGTTGCAGAATGTTCGCGTCAGCGCCTTTCAGCGTCGCCACGCGGCTGCGCAGGCTGGCGGTAAAATCGAGTTCGCCGCGCATCGCCCGCTCGGTTACTTCCGCCACCATCTCGCCGGTTCCGGCCAGTTTGGCAATTTCGTCAATACATTCAATCTGAATGGCGGTGGAATCCATGTCCATCACCAGCAGACCTGGCGTGCGCAGATGCGGAATTTTCCCCAGCGGCGCGACATCCAGTTGTGCTTCATGGGCCAGGCGCGTAGCCCGGGCGGTAAGCGAACCTGCCAGACGAATCACCTGATAATCTTCCACGCACCAGGCGGCAACAATCACCATCGCCGCGCCCAGTTTGCTCTGGTATTGGGTCAGACGTTGTTTATCCAGCCCACGACCATACAGCAGCCAGCCGCTACGACCTGCGTGGTAATCCAGTGGCATTACTTCATCACCACTTAATGAAAGAGGCAGACCAGGCCATAAAGAGACATCTTCAGGCAGGTCGCACCAGGTAATGTTAGGCATTAAGGCTCCTGTAAAATCGTTCGAAGCAGGGAAAATAACGCATGAGGCTACCTTGTATCCATTGCTTCTGGCAACATTAAGTCTCAAATTTTCAAAGGGTGGAAGATGGCTCGCACAAAACTGAAATTCCGGCTGCATCGGGCAGTGATTGTCCTGTTCTGTCTTGCCTTGTTAGTGGCGCTGATGCAGGGGGCATCATGGTTTAGTCAAAACCACCAGCGACAGCGTAATCCGCAGCTGGAAGAACTGGCCCGCACCCTGGCGCGGCAGGTGACGCTGAACGTTGCGCCGCTGATGCGTACCGACTCGCCGGATGAAAAACGTATTCAGGCGATCCTCGATCAGTTAACGGATGAAAGCCGCATCCTCGACGCGGGCGTGTATGACGAACAAGGCGATCTTATCGCCCGTTCTGGCGAAAGCGTCGAGGTGCGTGACCGGCTGGCGCTCGACGGTAAAAAAGCGGGCGGCTATTTTAACCAGCAGATTGTCGAACCCATTGCAGGGAAAAATGGTCCGCTTGGCTATCTGCGCCTGACGCTCGACACCCATACGCTCGCCACCGAAGCTCAACAGGTGGATAACACCACTAACATTTTACGCCTGATGTTGTTGCTCTCGCTGGCAATCGGCGTAGTGCTGACCCGCACGCTGCTACAGGGTAAACGCACCCGCTGGCAGCAATCCCCCTTCCTGTTAACCGCCAGCAAACCGGTGCCGGAAGAGGAAGAAAGCGAGAAAAAAGAGTGACCCATTACTACAAGAAAGGAAATCGTTATGTCCACATTACGCCTGCTCATCTCTGACTCTTACGACCCGTGGTTTAACCTGGCGGTAGAGGAGTGTATTTTTCGCCAGATGCCCGCCACGCAGCGCGTTTTGTTTCTCTGGCGCAATGCCGACACGGTAGTGATTGGTCGCGCGCAGAACCCGTGGAAAGAGTGTAATACCCGGCGGATGGAAGAAGATAACGTTCGCCTGGCACGGCGCAGTAGCGGTGGCGGCGCGGTGTTCCACGATCTCGGCAATACCTGTTTTACCTTCATGGCTGGCAAGCCGGAATACGATAAAACGATCTCCACCTCGATTGTGCTCAATGCACTGAACGCGCTCGGTGTCAGCGCCGAAGCGTCCGGACGTAACGATTTGGTGGTGAAAACCGCCGAAGGCGACCGTAAAGTCTCAGGCTCGGCCTATCGCGAAACCAAAGATCGTGGCTTCCATCACGGCACCTTGCTACTCAATGCCGACCTTAGCCGCCTGGCAAACTATCTCAACCCGGATAAAAAGAAACTGGCGGCGAAAGGCATTACGTCGGTACGTTCCCGCGTGACCAATCTGACCGAATTGCTGCCGGGAATTACCCATGAGCAGGTTTGCGAGGCCATATCCGAAGCCTTTTTCGCCCATTATGGCGAGCGTGTAGAAGCGGAAATTATCTCCCCGGACAAAACGCCGGACTTGCCGAACTTCGCCGAAACCTTTGCCCGCCAGAGTAGCTGGGAATGGAATTTCGGACAGGCTCCAGCGTTCTCGCATCTGCTGGATGAACGCTTTACCTGGGGCGGCGTAGAACTGCATTTCGACGTCGAAAAAGGCCATATCACCCGCGCCCAGGTGTTTACCGATAGCCTCAACCCCGCACCTCTGGAAGCTCTCGCCGGACGACTGCAAGGCTGCCTGTACCGCGCGGATATGCTGCAACAAGAGTGTGAAGCTCTGTTGGTCGACTTCCCTGAACAGGAAAAAGAGCTAAGGGAATTATCGGCGTGGATGGCAGGGGCGGTGCGGTAACTCGCTGATTAAAATATCCAGGGAAGGAAATATGATCGATCTGAAGAACCAGGAACGGGAGATTATCAATTTAATGTTCAGCCAGGGTATATCCTGGCTAACCGCCGTGCGTATCAGGCATAAACTATCACTTGCTGAAGTTAGTAAAATGTTGGGTATCTCGATTAATTCTCTAAAACAAATCGAAAAGACGGAACGGCTTAGTTCAAACATCAAAAACAAAATGGCAGGAATTTATGGTTGTCCGCCAGAGTTGCTGATATGCCCTTACTGGATGACGGCTGAACATAAATGAATAGATTCGTGAATAGATACTCGAATGGATTTAATTTTCTATCCATATGAAAAATAATAGTAAATCTATAAATCAGTTGCTATTGATGAATAAATACTAAAAAGCCGGAGCAGTCTCCCGCTCCGGCTTCACACGACAATCGCCTTTCAGCGAAACACAATTACTCTTTATCGCCCAGCAGAACGGATTCCAGTGCGATTTTGATCATGTCGTTG
>OJUG01002669.1_pt1 | contig 18071 bp, 10 predicted proteins | sample 1599841 | NCBI WGS metagenome assembly OJUG01 (sample SAMN04168659, study PRJEB22393) | human gut metagenome | biome: human gut microbiome; feature: stool | host: Homo sapiens | collected 2014-05-12 | reverse complement strand
GCATTTGAGCTGGAAAATGACGCAATTTCGGGTTCTTCGGCGTATTATCCAAATGATAAAAAATGGGACGATTGGAGCGGAAATTCTGGAAACAACTGGAACATGAAGGCCATTGATGCGCCGGGTGCATGGGTATACCGTAATCAAATGCAGCCGGTCAATGTTGGCGTGATAGACGGCATTTTTTACCCATACCATGAGGATCTAAAAGATGTCTTTCAAGAAATGCCGCTTGGAAATGCTTCCGCTATGATGAATCAAGGCTTGAGTATATGGAAAGGAAAGTGGTCAGGCAAAGGGCATGCAACGCATGTTTCCGGAATTATTGGTGCGGATTTTGATAATGGAAAAGGTATTTGCGGTGTGGCTCCAAATGCAAAACTATACGGAGTGGATTGGTCTGACTCACCATTATATCGTACCATTGATAAGAAAAAACCAACCTTTGGAGATGGAAGTAATCTGTATTGCATGAAAATTGCAATGTTATATCTTGTTGTTGAAAAACAATGTCAGGTAATCAATATATCACAAAGTGCATTTGGAGTAGAAGTAAGGTGCAACGCAAGCAACAATAATGATGATGCTATTAATGTTATAAATAAATTTAATGAAGAATTTGCATCATTTTTGAAATATGTCCGAGAACTTTCAAAGATGGAATTTATCATTTGCAAATGCGCAAATAATGATAACAACCATGATCTGTTTTTTTCAAAAGATGCAGATGATGATTTCAATCTTCCATATATTTTGTATAGTGACTATTTGAAATATATGAATGGTGAGTTCGATAGTACGGACGATGAAACGAAAAAATATTGGGATGAAAAGTTCAAACGATATGCTGGAAGGATTTCTAAAGAAAATTGTAAAACTCACAGTGTAAACGCACAGTGGGATATGATTAGCGGTATTACAGATCCGGAAATCGAGGATATGATTATTGTTGTTGGTGCGGCACAGAATACAGGAAAGCATTCATCTTGGGGAAAATGTAAGCATACCGGTTATGAAGTAACAGCTTACAGCAACCGGGGAAGCAGAGTGGATGTGCTTGCGCCAGGAGGAGAGAAGACTATTGACGGAATACCTGATGCGTCCATCTATAGCACAGTTCCTTATGGAAATGGCTATGATGGCCTTGTTGGTACTTCCATGGCGTGCCCTCACGTTGCTGGTGTTGCTGCAATGATTTTTGGCATTGATCCTACCTTTACCGCCAAAGAAGTGAAGGATATTATAATAAGCACTGCAACAGGAAGTTATGGAAGTGTTAAGGAACAATATCCGTTGTTAAACGCGCGTTTGGCGGTGGAAAAGGCAATCAAACTGAGTAATGAGAAAGCCAAAGGTCAAACTGGGGATGATTTGCCATTTGAACCAAGTGGCGAGCACCAGTACAGAATTTTCTATGATGCGCTTACATGGGAAGAAGCAAAAGCGGCCTGTGAAGCCAAAGGCGGACACCTTGCAACAATTACTTCAGAAGAAGAACAACAGAAGTTGAATCTCTATAATGCTGGAAACCACAAACTCTGGATCGGCGGCTATAAAAACACGGAGGGGCAATGGTGTTGGGTGACAGGCGAACCATGGGAATATGAGAACTGGGGCGACGGTGAACCTAATAATTCCAGTAATGTCGTTGCGGGAGAAAGCTGTGTTGCCATGTGGCCGGAAAAATGGAACGACCTTGCGAATAGTAATGTTTATGAGCAAAGCGGATACATTTGCGAATGGGATGCATCCGATGTGGCCGAGGAAACACAGGTCGAAGGTTACACAGGACACCTTTATGAGTTCTATACATTGCCCGAATCGGAATGGGAGTCTGGCCCAATCACATGGCAGCAGGCAGAGAAACGCTGCGAGTGGAAAGGAGGTCATCTAGCGGTCATTGAATCGTCAACGGAAAATTTTCTTCTCTACAGTGCAATGAAAGCAAAAGGGTACGAGAATGCCTACTTTGGTTACAGCGATAAAAGCTCTGAAGGAAACTGGAAATGGGTCAATGGAACCAGCACCGCTTATACAAATTGGCATTCTGGTGAGCCGAACAATCAGGATGGTATTGAGCACTATGCAATGTTCTATGAAAATTTTCAGGATGGGACATGGAATGATGCAGATGGAATAATTGATGCCGGATGTGCCTACATCTGCGAATGGGACGACCCTACAGATAAAATATCCCAAGGAGATAGCTTTACAGATCAGCAGCTGCGAATCATTGCAAAAGATTTGGGTGTTCCGGATGACCTTAATGTAGAGATTCGTCAATCGCCGAAAGCATATTGGGAGTCTGCTGGCCTTTGGGATATTTATGTTGAGATAACTCATAACGGAAAACTAGTGGCATCGGGAAGCTTTGATGTTGAAACGGGAGAGATGGGACGCAACATTTATATCTATACTCCCGTCTGATACTCTTTTTCTTCAAAGCTTCTGCAAGCAGTGCAAGCTGGTACCAACTTGCAATTTTTGAATCTGATTTCTAAAAATCAAATTCAAAATGCTTGTTGGGCCGTGCCCAAACCCCTTGTGTTCTGCATCCGGTGGATGCAGGCTGCACATTTTTGCAAAATGCTTTTTAATCTGAGTGCCGATGCCTGTGGTATCGGCACTTTTTGCACAGATGGATTCCCGGAAGCAGAAAATAGTGCTATGCAGCACATCCGGGATTGTGCTATACTTGATTTACATAAACTTGTTTGTCCTAAAAAGTTGGAGGTGTTCATGGCAACACGAACCATTTGTTTTCCCATATCCGGCTATCCCTATTGCAGAGAACAGCCGGTGACATTCACATGGATAAAAGGCAGCAAGCGGCAGAATATCCGTGCCGTCCATGATGCCGTCCATATAACAGACCCGGATGTTTCGATTCTGGAAATCAGCTCTGCATCCGTTCAGCCGGAGGGTGAAGCTGTTTCTTCTTTGCGGCTTTTGCTGCATCTGGATTCTGTTGCGCAGGATGTACCCATCAGCACGGTTTTTGAGGCTGCCAAAGTATTTGAACATGGCGGGCCATTTGCTGACCTTTTGACCTGCGAACCGCCCAAGGTTCATAAAGACACCCGGCTGAGAACCAGTGGAGAGCTGCTTCGTTACTCGCTGGAAGGAAACGAGTATCCGACAGAGCCGTACATGGATTCGTTTTTTGAATGGCTCTACTGCCGTGCATTGAAGCAGTTCCCGGAAAAGGCAGCGAAGCTGAGCCGATATAATGCCTTTTCTGATATTGCTGCCGCCGCGGATTCTAAAAAGTATTATGGCGATTCCTCACGGGCGGCTGCGATTTATGTGGGACTTGCAGCGGCAGGAAAACTTTCGTGCATCGATTCCTATGAATTATTTATTGATGAGGTCTATACGGAGCCGAAACCTTTGCCCAAGTCTGGAAAATCTGAGGCTGCTTCAACAATGACACCCGAAGTTTCTGCACCAGCAAAGGAGACTCCGGCAGACGAATTGCCGCAGCCCGATAACGCAAATGCGGAAGTGATTCCGGACGCTGCGCAGATGGAGCATATCCTTGAGCTGCCCAAAGTGACCTGTCTGCTTCTCTCTTTGGCAAAAAATGCTGGTCTTTCTGCAAACAATTCCAGTGAGCTGACATATAAGGGAAAGGAATTCCTTCTTGACGTTTATCAGAAAGCGCTGAAAAATAAAACGCTCCAAATCAATATCCAAAAGAACAAAATCACATTTCCGATGGAGGAACCGGACAGCGGATTTCATGCAGTTGGTGTGTTGACCCGTTCGCCTGCTTGGGAATACGGATGGAAGTTTAACTATCTGACTGAGAATACATCCGGTGCAGAAAAGTCCGAAGTTAAAGAAAAAATCCCTCCGAAGCCTTTGACCGCATTGGAGCATCTGGAACGCTGTGGGTATAGAATCGTTCAGCAGGTCGTACCGAAAAAACTTCCGCCGATTGCCGTTCAGCGGATGGCATGGAAAACAGGCGAAGCTCTTTGCGACCCGGTAGTGGTGGATTTCTTGCAGTTTATTCGGACACATATGCAGAGTGACGGCTCTTTTTCGTTCCGTATCCCAAAGGGTACTTCTAAGAATTCGTTTGCCACACTTTCGGAAATCGCTCAGACGTGGGATAAAATGGGACTTTTTGCATCCATTGTGATCTATCCGCAGAATATCGTCTATGAGCTTGCGCAAAATGAGACTGTCCGGCATTTCCTGAGCGGGAAGTGGCTGGAACTTTTTGTGGAGCATCAGGTTCAGCAGATTTTGAATCGCTATCAGGAGGAGCAGGGTGCAGAAGTTTCGGTTTGCTCCAATGTGATTCTTTCAGAAGCGGCATCCGTAGGGAGCACGCATGAACTGGATGTCGTATTCTCCATCAACGGAAAATTCTTCTGGGTGGAAGCCAAATCGTCCAGCCGAAGTATTGATTATGGAAAATACGCTTCTCTATGCGAAAAGCTGAAAGTAACCTCCGACCGACTGCTTTTGGTCAACAGTGATTTGTCCGTTGAGGAGTGTGAAGGCGTTTCTTACTTCTGGAATTATCGTGTTGCAAATTGTGCAACGATCACGCAGGAACTGGAAAGCATGATTGCTAAACAAATTGAAATCACCGCTGCTCTGAGTACAGACTGAGTAATAAGCAAAAAAGCCCTGAGAACCCTGCCGGATAAGCGGCAAAGTTCTCAGGGCCGTATTGTTTTATCGGATCTGCTCGACTTGCTTGGAGTCCTTTTCCTCCGCAAAGAACAGTTCCACATTCTTCTGCGCTTTTACGATGTCCTGCATCTCATCCCGCGCCTTGCGGTACTCCGGGTAGAGTGCTTTTTTCTTGGTGAGCAAAGCCGAATACTCTGCATTCAGGTCTTTCACTTTGGGCAGCTTTTTCAGGCCGGATTCATTGAAAGCGGCTTTCGCCGCCTTATGCAATGTAATCTCCTCCCGGTGCGCTTCCAAAAATTTGGAACTGTACCCGGATTTGCGGTAAGCATCGTATACAGGCCGGGTCTTGGCATAGTTGACGATGTGCGCACGGAGGACTGCAATCTCGGTCATACGTTGCTCTGCGGCCTTGATAGAATCGCCCAGTTCGTGATAGTGTGAAAGTGCAGCATCTGCAAGTTCCTTCAGCTCATCCGCACTGCTGATTTTCTGTTCCTGCAAAAAAAGCAACGTCTTGGACATTTCCTTCAGATTGTGCTTTTTCGCCCAGCGCTCGTATCCACCGCCTTTACCCTCAGCAAGTTTTGCTTGAATGTCCACCAGCAGTTGAAAGGGCTGTTCTTTGGGCGACTGTTTCTGGCGGGGGTGGTGCTCTGCCTTGCCAGCCAACACAGCTTTGATTTCTTCTTCGCTATACCCTTCGCCCAGTGTACGAAACCGAATAAAACGCTTTTGCCCTTTGCCTTTGACGGAGGTGTACTTTCCACGCTTGATCTCATAGCCCTGCTGTTCCAGATTTTGCAGAAAATCTTCGTAGTCGGTGGGCTTCTGCTGCAAAATTTCGTCGATGACACCGCACAGTCGGTCGCGGTTGCTTTCCCTTGGCGGGTAAGTGATACGCTTCTGCCGCTCCCGATAAGGCTTCTTTTCAATTACGGAAAGCTGATGCTCCAGACAAATCAGGTCGCTCAACCGCTGCACTGCCAGACCGGAAAAGAAAAAATCCCGGAATTTTCTTGTGCCGTCCAGAGTGGTCGAGTTATAGATAATGTGATTGTGAATGTGTTCCCGATCGGTATGCGTTGCAACGATAAAAGCGTGTTTGCCTTTCAGAAACCGGGAGGCCAACTCATAACCGATGCGGTTTGCTTCTTCAGCCGTAATTTCACCAGGTCGGAAAGATTGCCGTATCTGATAGGCGATAATGTTACTTTTTTGGCTGCGCCCGGTGGCCTGCTCGTACAGCTTTTTTGTGAGCATGAACTCCTCGTCCACAGTAAGCGGGCTGCATTGATAGCTGCTGACAAGTTCGCCTTTTTCAGTCTTGTCAGGATTCTGTGCATAGTTGGTGCGGTCTTTCAGGCAGGCGGCAATAGATTTTCCTTTGTGCTGATGCAGTGCGATCAGACGAGTAGCAGCCAGAGCAGATCACCTCCTAAATGAAAAAGCCGCCCGAAGGCGGCAAGAAGATTCAAAATCAAATCAGGTCCCGAAGCCAACCGCTGAATTTCTCAACGCCCTCCACCATTGCAGTTGCGCCGACAAAAAGGACAAAGCAGAAAAATTCAGCAACCAGCAGAATCAAAAACTGATTCCAAGTCTGGCGATAGACGGTATAGATGCCGCAGCCGAAGATATACAGCATCAATGGTGCAACAATATAGCTGGACAAGGTAAGCAGCCACTTTGCCATCAGAGCCAGAAAAGCTACAAACAGAGAGATTGGGGCAAGCACCATCTTGAACAGAATCCTCATATCAAACACCAACCTTTCCTTTCGCCCCTATTATAAAAGTATCGGTCCCTGCCTTGCAAGGATGTCAACCGTTATGTAAGCCCGCAGCCTCCTACTGCGGGAAATTTTTTAGAGTTCGGTGAGTTTGGCGAGAAGTTGCTTGCCAATAGCTATCAGCTCATCCAACCGACTACGCAAGTCCTCTAAATCGGCGGCATAGAGCTGCCCGCTTTCATTGGCCCGTTTCGCCACCTGATTCAGGTTGTTGCTGCAATTCTGAAGAAGGTACGCCATCCGACGCAGCTGTGGTAAATCAAGATTCAGGCAGTAACCATCCAGAGCCATTTTTCGCAGATAAGAGCCAATGCTCAAAATACCGCAACTTTCCATCTTCTGACGAATGCGTTCCAGTTCGACTTTGCTGACACGAAAATGGATCTGCTGGTCACGGCGCTCCGTCACCGGGCATCACCATCCTTATCCAAGTAAGATTTGAATGGTCGGACAGGCTCCACTTTATCAGCCTTTTCTTCCAGAGCTGCCAGCACAGAGGGGCGGGCATCCGGCTTTTCTTCCGCTTCGGGTTCTGTCCGGCTGGACTGATGCTCCATGTTCAACAGCGCATCCAATTCTGCAAGGCGGGCAGACTTTTCGGCCAGTTCCTCCTCCTGTGCAAAGGGCTTTGCCACTTCGACCTCTGCGGCCTGCTTCTGCTGTTCAAGGTTTTGCAGAGCATTTTCGGCATCTGCAATACGGTCAGCGAAATTGTCGATGGCATTGTCCAGACGGACGATGTTGCCGCGAGGGTCATCGCCCAGCGGTACCGGATAACTCAGCTCGCCGCGGAGAACGATTTGATGCTCATTCTTGAAACTGTCAAAGCGAATGTTAAGCTCAAAGCCGCGATAGGTGCCCAGCAGCATCATATCCGCATTCGGCATCTCCTTGCAGGCGAGCATCAGCCGCTCACCAGCTGCTTTTTTCTCATCGAACACCATGCCCTTGATCGTCATGCCGCAGAAGTTCTCCTTATCCTGCGGGTGTGCGTCTGCGATTTGGGCATCGTTTTTCAGAGCCGCAATACGGTTCTTCGCTTTCTGAATTTCCTCCGGGTAATGCTTGAGCAGCTTATCTTCCAGACGATATTTCTGGTTCTGGTAATCCGAGCGCAGCACCTTGAGCTTTGCTACCTGCACATCCAGATCCATCTTTTCCCGGATGCGCGGGTCGCCTGCGCATAGGGCCTTGACCTCGGCATACGAAAGAGCCTGCTCATCCACATCATCACAGGAGCGCATCGGAGATTTGCTCGTCATGATCTGCGAAATAAACTTCTGCTTGTTTTCCAGCGTTTGCCAGAGGTAGGCGTCGAATGTCCCCTCCGTGACGTAATTATAGACGTAAACTTGTTTGTTTTTGTTGCCCTGACGGATGATTCGGCCGTTGCGTTGGGTCATATCGGACGGTCGCCAGCCTACATCCAGATGATGCACGGCCACCAGCAGGGTCTGGACATTGGTGCCTGCGCCCATCTTTGCAGTGCTGCCCAGCAGGACACGCACCTTGCCGCTGCGGACTTTGGAGAACAAATCCGCTTTCTTACCTTCAGTATCAGCGTTGTGGATGAACTCGACCTCCGATTCCGGCACCCCGGCGGCAAGCAGCTTTGTGCGAATATCATCGTAGACATTGAACGAGCCGTCTCCCTTGGGCGTGGACATATCGCAGAAAATCAGCTGCGTCAGATTATCCTCTTTGGTTTCGTTCCAGATACGCAGAACATTGTCGACGCAGGCATTCAGCTTGCTGTCCGGGTCATCCGGGGTGAGCGGATTCATCAGCCGCTGGTCAAGGCCGATTTTACGTCCGTCCGAGGTGATCTTCAGCATATTGTCCACCGAGGGGTCAACCGCACCGCTATGCACCTCAGCAGCACGTTCGCTCAGGGATTTCACCATGTCCTGCTGGATCTCCGATGGTTTGACCACGACAGTTTCAAACTTGGCTTCCGGAACAGGCAGATGCAACTGGTCGGAAGTCTTGATGTCCGCTGCCTCCTTGAACATATTCATCAGCTCCGGCAGGTTAAAGAACTTGGCAAAACGTGTGCGCGCACGGTAGCCGGTTCCTTCCGGCGCAAGCTCAATGGCCGTGGTGGTCTCGCCAAACGTAGAAGCCCATGCATCAAAGTGGGTCAGTTGTTTCTGCTGGAGAGTGCTGTACTGCAAATAGCGCATCAGGGTGTACATTTCCGTCATGGAGTTGCTGATGGGCGTTCCCGTTGCGAAAATCACGCCGCGCCCGCCAGTCACTTCATCCAGATAACGACACTTGCCGAACATATCGCTGGACTTCTGTGCTTCGGAGGTAGAAAGGCCAGCAACATTGCGCATCTTGGTGTAAAGATATAGGTTCTTGTAGTTCTGGCTCTCGTCCACAAATAACCTATCTACGCCTAATTGTTCAAATGTGACCACATCATCCTTGCGGTCGGTGGACTGTAGCTTTTTCAGTTTCACCTCCAGTGTTTTCCGTGTCTTTTCCATCTGTTTCACGGTAAAATGCTCACCGGACTGTTCCTTGGCCTCTGCAATGGCATTTTCGATTTCCTCGATCTGATCTTCGATGATCCGTGCCTGCCGTTCCGCAGAAAGAGGGATTTTCTCAAACTGCGAGTGGCCGATAATGACGGCATCGTAGTCGCCGGTTGCGATGCGGGCGCAAAAACGCTTTCGATTGGCGGGTTCAAAGTCTTTCTTGCTGGTAACGAGCAGCTTTGAATTGGGGTATAGCCGCAGGAACTCGCTGGCCCACTGCTCGGTCAGATGGTTGGGCACCACGAACAGGCTTTTCTGACACAGGCCCAAACGCTTGGATTCCATTGCCGAAGCTGCCATCTCAAAACTTTTGCCGGCACCCACCTCGTGGGCGAGCAGGGTGTTCCCACCATAAAGCACATGAGCAACTGCATTGCGCTGATGTTCCCGCAGATTGATCTCCGGGTTCATACCGACAAAATGGATATGGCTTCCGTCATACTCGCGGGGCCGGGTACTATTGAACAACTCGTTATACTGCTTCACCAGCAGATTCCGCCGCTGCGGGTCTTGCCAAACCCAGCCTGCAAAGGTATCCTTGATGGCCTGCTGCTTCTGCTGGGCAAGCATCGTCTCCTTCTGGTTCAGGACACGCCGCTCTTTACCATCCTCCTCAATGGTATCATAAATGCGGCAGTCCCGCAAATTCAAGGTGTCCTCCAAAATCTTGTAGGCGTTGGCCCGGTGGGTGCCGTAGGTTTCGGTGGACATGATATCATACATTCCGGCGGCAGATTTGTTGCCGATGCGCCATTCGGACGTAAATGGAGAGTAGCGGACTTGGATCAGGTTGTTATAGCGGATGCGGTAGGGCGGCTGAAAAGTCTCCATCATAAACTGCTGCACAATGGCGGGATTCAGCCACGTGGCCCCCAGTCGGATGTCGATTTCTGATGCTTCAAGGTCCTTCGGCTGCGCTTTGGTCAAAGCCTCCACATTGATCTTGAACTCCGGGTGGCTTTCAGCGGCAAGCTGAGCCATGCGCAGTTTATTCCGCACATTGCCGGAAAGATACTCGTCCGCAGTCTGCCAGCCTGCTTCCGGCTCATCTGCATCCGCAGAAGGGTCTTTGAAAATCACGCCTTGCAGCTCTGTGGTAATACGCTCATAATCGCCGGGAGAGCCGAGAAGTTCCGCCATATAGGGCAGATCAACACGGCCATGTTCTCCAATGGACACTGCCAGTGCTTCGCTGGGGGTGTCCACGCTGGTGACGGTGCGCTCCGGGCGAATCGTTCGCTTGGTGAACATATCCGCCTTGCTTTTGAGCTGTTTATTCTCATCGAGATTTTCCAAAGAGCAGAGCAGATAGTAGGAAGAATCATCCTCAAACAAACGCCCATTTTTGCGGTCGTTGAGCAGACCGTATTTTGCGGTAAAAGCGTCATAAGCTGTGTTCAGCTTTGCTTGGGTTGCCTTAATGTCCTCATCCGGGTAATCGTCCAGCTGCTCCTGAATCAGCTGGTTGACGATCTGCCGCAGTTCCACCATGCCGGTGACACGGGCTTTGGCATTATCGGACAACTCCACCTGCGTCATAATCGAATTTTCTCGGTAGTACACCTCACCGTCCACCACGGCATAGGAGAAATTCTTTACATCCGGGTCAGCGGGGAGCGTCTTGCGCTCGACTTCTGCATCCGCAACATCTGGTGTTTCCACCTCGACTTCAACATACTGGCCCTCAATATGCTGTACCGCTTCGGTAAGCTGGTCGGCCAGCACTGCGCCCTCAATGGGCGCAACGGTCAGATCGTGTCCGTATGGGGTGCTTTCGGTGGTCAGCTCGCCCAGCACCATCTCCGGGTGGTCTGCGAAATACTGGTTGATGGCAAAGCCATCCTCGGTCTTGCCAAGCTGCACCCAGTCCGGCTCATGGTCGATGGGGCGGTCACGCTTTTGCAAAAAGATAATGTCGCTGACAACATCTGTGCCAGCATTGGCACGGAACGCATTGTTCGGCAGACGGATGGCACCCAGCAGATCGGCACGTTCTGCCATGTGCTTGCGGGCGGTGCTGTCCTTGCTGTCCATGGTGTAGCGGCTGGTGACGAACGCCACCACGCCGCCCGGACGCACTTGGTCGATAGCTTTCGCAAAGAAATAATTGTGGATGGAAAATCCCAGCTTGTTGTACGCCTTGTCGTTGACTTTGTACTGACCGAAAGGCACATTGCCCACCGCCAGATCGTAGAAATCACGGCGGTCAGTGGTCTCAAATCCAGCCACTGTAATGTCTGCCTGCGGGTACAGCATCTTGGCAATGCGCCCGGTGATGCTGTCCAGTTCCACGCCGTACAAACGGCTGTCCTGCATGGTGTCCGGCAGCATTCCGAAGAAGTTGCCCACGCCCATGGACGGCTCCAAAATGTTGCCAGACCGGAAGCCCATGCGCTCCACGGCATCATAGATACCACGGATAACGGTGGGGCTGGTGTAGTGGGCGTTCAGAGTGCTGGAACGGGCAGCAGCATACTCATCCTCGGAAAGCAGCCCTTTCAGTTCGGTGTACTCTTTTGCCCAACTATCTTTGCCGGGGTCAAAAGCGTCTGCCAGACCGCCCCAGCCTACATACTGGGAAAGCACCTGCTGTTCCTCGGCGGTGGCACCACGATGCTCCTGTTCCAGCTGGAACAGGGTTTTGATGGCCTCGATATTTCTTGCGTACTTCTGCTTTGCGCCGCCCTCGCCCAGATGTTCATCTGTGATGTGGAAATTCCCGACAGGTTCAGACTCAGGTTCTGCGTTGACGGCTTTATCCAAAGCTGCGGCATCCGGGAAAGTCTGCACTTCGCCGTCAATGACCGTTGAGATCGGCAGTTCATCCAGTTCTTCGTCAGACGGCTCCGGCTCGTCCTTGTCTGCTAAAAATTTTGCGTGTTCGACTTTGAGCCACTCGGCGGCTTCTCTGTCTGCAACTTCTTTTTTCAGATTTTCCAGATAAGATTCTGCCTGCTTCTCGTTAGAAAACTGTGGAACGGCGTGATTGGTTTCATAGTAGTCATCATAAAGATCATCCCAGATAGCAAAAAGCGGCATTTTACCGTCAACGACTTTTCGGACAGAGAAACGTTCGTATTCAGGCACTTCGGATTCCTTGGCGATGGCTTCTGCCTGCGCCAGCATTTTATCCACACGCTGAGCAGTCGCACTCTGTCGCAGCCCCTGCTCAAACTGCTGCTTGTTAATAACCTCATTGTCCCAAGACTGCCCGTGCGCACTGGTGTCGATGCGCACATCGGTTTCGCCAACATAGCCGATGGCACCTTCAATCGTTCTGGTGGGCAGGTCTACCACAACTTCATCCCCGACATTGTAGTTGGATGCTTCCTGTCTGGTAGCACGCTGTTCCTTTTCCTCATCTGTCAGATAGCGGTCGGACTGAATCATAAGGTCGATATACTTTTCCACCTGCGCCCATTTCAGGGTGATTTTCTGGTGGTCAGGGTAATGGTCAAATTCCAGTCCCTTCCAGTCGTGGTTCACAAAACCCCGGCTTCCGTCCAGAAAATCGTGGGAGTGCCCACCAATGCCGTACTCCTTTGCCAGTGCTTTGGCACGGAGTTTGCGGTCAGGCTGGGTCTGGTACAGCGCCATAATGCGCTGTTTGCCGCCTGCAAACCCTGAACCATGCCGCCGCAGCTCGTTCTCAATTTCCGATTGCGATAACGAAAAAGCGGAGGGCGTTTTTTCGCTCTCCGCTCGGTCGATTTTTTCGATTTGCTGGGCTTCGGTGGGGAGGACGGCATCCAGAAAACTTAGCTGTAGATCAGCTCCGTCATCACCAGTTCCTCTGCCTGCGCTTTCAGACTGTTCATGTGCTGCACCCACATCAGTTGGTTCTGCGCTTTGTCCGGGGCCGGGTTCTGCTTCAGCAGTTCGGCCATCATCTGCTGCATCCGGCTCTCTGCCGTCTGCTCCAGTTCCATCAGATGCGGGTACAGCGTCCCGTTCAGGAGCATCGAATTGTACAGTACCGGGCGATACTGCTTCAGGTAATTCCGGCGCATCCTGCCGTACTTGCCCAGCGGGGTCTTCGGCTGGCTGAGGGTCAGGTTCGGGAGCTGGTAATCCCCGATCTTCGTGTAATTCAGACTGCTGCTCATATTCTTCCATCCTTTCTACGTTTCGGCGGCGGGTCGTGGTTTTCACCGTCCGCTCGATTTTGCGTAAGACCTCGCGGCTGATGTCGCTGGTAGCGGCACCCAGCGCATAGACTGCATCGGGTGTGGAAAAGGTGTGGATGGCCTGAAAGTCATCCTTGTCAAAGTAGCCTTCCGGTTCAAACCCGCATCGTTCTAATAGAGTGTAGGTGACGCTCATTGTCGCAGCGGCCTTGAACTGAAGTTCCTTTCCGCTACTATCATAATCATCAAAGAAAGAGCCGTCAACGATGTTGAGGATGTCGCCGCTGTTGTTGTCCCAATAATCGTTCACCAGCTTCTCCGCAATATTTACGAGCTGCTGGCTGAGCCGTTCATGGCTGATGCCGTATTCTGCGGTCAGCATCTCAGACACCGGCTTGAAAAGGTCGTCATTCATTTCCCATCGTTCCGGGTCGCGAGAATTGCGCCGTACTCCGGTGTCCGACACATCAAACACATAGTGCAGACGCGGGTATCCGCTGGATTCGTCCAACAGGGCGATGCCCTTGGAGCCACGCCGGACATACCGGTTCATGCGGTTGTTCCAGATGTCGTAATCGGCGCAGGCTGTGGCATCGGGTCGCTGAGCGTAGATCATCAACTGGTCCGGGAAACTGTACTTGTACAGCCGGGATGCTGTGGTCAGGTAGTCCGTCCAGCTTTCCCAGTACCGTGTCAGACCGTTTGCCGTGCGCTGGGCAAGGGCAAGATATTCTTCGGTTTTGCTTGGCATTTTAGCCTCCTTCTTCAGATTTTAGGGTATAAAAAAGCGGGCAACCGTTTTAGGGTTGCCTGCAGGAGTATGTAATAATTGGGTTATCGTTGACTTTGAAGTTCTGATGATGAATGTCTATTTTTCATCGCTTTCGGGCGGACGAACATAACGTAACATTTTTCTTTCACAGGCACCAAATTCCAAATAGTTGTTTTTTGCCTCGTTTAGAGTTATTCCATGATTCAAGTCACTGGGGTCGCTATCAGAAGTAATAAACGGGTCATTCTCCCAAAAGCAAACTGGGCAAATGTACCCACAATCTTCCTTTGGTGGAACATTATAAGTAAAACATTCGCAGCATGGACATTGATACTTTTTCAAATAGATGCACCCCCGCAAGCACCGACTTATCAATTTGTATATGGCTCTGTGTCTTTTCCATCGTATACAATTACTTTAATGTTGGTGGCCGCATCAACATCCGCATGAATACCTACGGTATATTCTTTGTCCGTAACATTCGCAAAAGAGTAGCAGCTTCCCGCAGGAATATTGCCGGATACGATTTCCTGCTCGCCTTCGCAGAGCAAATGCACTACAATTTCAAAATCATTCCTATTCTGAATCGTCAGTGTGCCCGTTTTGGATGAAACCTTTACATTAGAATAAGTGATTACATATTGGGCAGATGTTGATTTTTCTGTACAAGACACAGAGCAATCCCATTGGATTGTAGCCTTCGCCTTTCTGTAAGATTCCGAAGATCTATACGCCGAAATTATAATGATTGCGGCTACGGCAAAGACGCTCACGATAATGAACACTATTGGTGCTTTTTTCTTCATAGTCTTTATCTCCGAAATTTCCAATTCATTGAGTTGAGCATATTACATACGCGAACACTCCAACCCTACAGCTCAATTTCCACCGCAAGCTGCTCCTGCTTTTCTTTTTCGTCAGCGATTTGGACATCAACATCTTCGCGCATCTTTTTCAGAAGTGCGAGGACTCGCTTGATTTGACCTTTGGTATTCTCCACTCTGCTCTGTGCCTGATTGATGTGATCCAGAACTGCCCAGTCTGCAAAGAGGCCGTCAAAGAAGAAATCCGCAAATTTCAAAAAGCTGTCCACCGTAACCTGAAGGTCTGCGGTGATCTCAACATCAGCAAGCTCAGTTTTGAACCGCCGCAGTTCCACTTGAAGCTGTTCGATTTGTTTCTGCGCATCGTCCAGTTCCTCATACTTGGCAAGATCGGCCATCAAACCGCCGCCCATTACGTCCCATGTACTCCAGCCCTCGGCATTGTCGAGGGTTTCGAGAACTTCGTTGACCGTATGCAAGGCAGTCTTTCCTGCGTTGATGGCTTCCAGCAGCTCCCGCTTTTGAACTTTCAGTGCGGCAATGCGGCTTTCGCTTTCCGCAAGCTGCTGTGCGGCAGGGTGGGCAGAGACTTTGATGCTTTTGATTTTTTCGGAAAGAGCAGCTTGATACTGACTTTCGCAATCGGACAGCCGTGCCAGTCTATTTTGAATCTGCTTCAAGTCGGCATCAACGGAAGAAAGATCATGGAGAGCCGCATCGTACTTGACGCGGGCTGCATAGGCTTCCTGCCGTTCTTTGTCCAGCTTTTCATCCATTTTTCCAATCACTTGATAGAAAAATGCGGCAAGGCTGTGTCCCTCCAGACGGTCCACATCAGCCTGCTCTGCCAGCTTGGATTTTTCCAGCTTTTTCAGGCAATCAGCAAGCGTATCTCTCTGGGCGGTCAGTTCTTTCTGTTTTGCTTCGCAGCTTTTCTTTTCTGCGACCTGCTGCCAAAGCTCTTTCAACGTAGAATCACTCATATGGAATGTCCTTTCCCGGCATTACGGCTCTTCGTTCAGAAGCTGGTTCAAAAAATGCTGCCGATTATTTACAAATGTTTTGGTGATAACGTAGCTGTCCGTATCTTCATACTGACAAGGATGAATCGTGCCATTGTCGAAGCTAAAAATCTCAGCATCAGGCATTCCGAGGAGAATGGGTGAATGTGATACGATAATGAATTGCGCCCCTTCTTGGGCACACCGATAAATGTTGATCAGTAACGTGAGCTGCCGCTGCGGGGATAAAGCGGCTTCCGGCTCGTCAAAAATATAGACTCCATCTGCACCCATGTAGTCCTGCGCAATGGCGAGGAAACTTTCACCGTGTGATTTTTGGTGATAGCCTTTGGAGGGATGATCGTCATCGGAATAGTCGATTTCCTTGGTGGCTACATTATAGAAACTCTCTGCTCGGAGAAAATACCCGAACTTTGGTCTGCGATACCCCTTGGAAATCGTCATAGCCTCACATAGTTCCGAATGGGAGTTGTATGTGGAAAATGAATAGTTCTTCGTTCCACCCTCTGCGTTGAAGCCGTAAGCAACAGCGATTGCTTCCAGAAGCGTAGATTTTCCACTTCCATTTTCGCCAACAAAGAACGTAATGGGCTTATGGAATGTAAAAGTGTCGATTCCACTGATGGCAGGAATCTGACGAACATAATTGTATGGGCGAACTCTGTTCCAGTCGATGGTCAGCCCTTGGATAAACAAATCGTTCATACAGCACTCCATACTATATAATGTAAGAAACACTTAGCTCCGCTCAAACCCAAGATAGCGGGTGCCCTGAAAACTCAGCTTTCCGATGTCGCCCTGCATGAGCAGACCATAATCGCTTCCGTCCACTTCAAATTCCATGCGGTCGCCGCTCTCCACCTGAAAAGTCACATAGTACGATGTAAATGTGCTAGTGTCGTATCCGTGCGCACCGGACATATCGCCGGCATTGGCACTGCTGGAATGCGAAACATCGGTGCGCTTTGCTACCACTGTTGCCGGAACGGTAAGCCGCGGCGAGTGGTTGTTTTTGTTCCATGTGCGGAGATTTGAAATTAGAGCAAAGAAAAACATTCCAATAAAAAGCAGGAACAGGATTGGGAAAATGAAGCTGAATATAGCGTCAAACCATCCAAAAAACATTTTACTCCTCCAAAATTTCTTCCAGCAGGTCCTTTACATCGTCCAGAAAAGATTCTTCTCCGAGGGTGTTCACCTTGAAGAACACCGCTTGACTGCCTCCTGCGGTGATGGCAGACAGCCGAACCGGACTGTCCGCATTCTGGAACATGGTCAGAGTCAGACTCAGGCGGTTGCCGCCCATCATGCTGTACCGTTCAAACACCCGGACACTGCACCGAGCATCGCCCTCTTTGAAATCACTGCCTGCCTCCAAATCTGCAGACCAACTGCTGTCTGGAATTTCATTTTCCAGCTTCCGAAGCAACTTGTCAAAGTTTTTGTTTCGGATGGTCTTTTCAAAGATTGCCATAATGGTTCCTCCGTTCTGACAATAAAATTCAGTCCCTTAATCTTGATACGAGCAGAGCCACGGGAAAATTGCGGAGAAATCGCTTGAAGAGAGGAATTTTGTCTGATTTGATTATAGCATATCTTTTGGAAGAACAAAATACTTTATGTACGCCGCCCGCAGGCGGCAAAGATCAGTCCAGTGGAAATTCCAGTTCGGCAAACTCTGCATCGGTCAGCAGTTTCAGTTTTTCGATGACCTGTTTCGTGGATAAGCCCCAGCCGGGTGCCGGTGTTGTAGAACATGGAGATAATGCTCAGTCATCTCAGTGTCGGCATGGCCTACATTGCCTCCATGGGCTGGATCTTGTTTATGCAGAAAAAGGGCCTTTGGCAGCAGCTGATCCACGCAGCCGCCGGATGTGAAAAGCTCTTCTTCACACTGGGTGGTTTAGTGTTGATGATGAGCCTGCACATTTTTTCCATTCATGCTAACCATCTACGATTATTTCCTCAATGGGTCGTTTTGCATTTTATGCCATGCAAAAGGCAGAATCAGATATAAAAAGTTCTTTCGTATGTAAAAGCCTTCAAAAACAACTTGAAACACTTTTGTTGCAATGGTACAATAATAATGTTATTTTATGGAAGCTCGGCGCAAAGCCCATGCGGACAGGCTGCGGGTGTGTGGATTCCTATGGGATGTGTAAGAATAGCTAGGGCAGCACTGCGCTGCTGCACTTTCCGATAATGTGAGGGAGGTATATTTATATGATGAAAAAGATCTCCCGCCGCTCTTTTTTGCAGGTCTGCGGCATTACGGCAGCCACGGCGGCGTTGACTGCCTGCGGCGGCGGTAAGACCGAAACGGCTAAAAAAGACGATGTGC